>Ga0066903_100002717_pt1 | contig 14011 bp, 14 predicted proteins | sample PanSoiMetaGPlot1_FD_67491 | JGI IMG/M metagenome (GOLD analysis project Ga0066903, IMG submission 67491) | Tropical forest soil microbial communities from Panama analyzed to predict greenhouse gas emissions - Panama Soil - Plot 1 (version 2) | ecosystem: Environmental > Terrestrial > Soil >...
GAAACCCCGGTGGCTGGTTGAAGGTGACCGCGCGCAACCGCGCGTTCGATCGGCTACGTCGCGCGCGTGTCGGCGAGGACAAGCTGCAGGAGGTCGGCAAGGCGATGAGCGAATCCGAAGAGAACGAGAACATTGACAGCGGGGTCGAGGATGACCGCCTGCGCCTGATCTTCACCTGCTGCCATCCGGCGCTACCGATCGAGGGCCAGGTTGCGCTGACGTTGCGAACGCTGTGCGGCCTGACCACCGTCGAGATTGCGCGCGCATTCATGGTTCCAACGGAGACGATGGCGAAGCGGCTCGTTCGGACGAAGCACAAGATCCAGGACGCCGGCATCCCGTACCGCGTGCCGCCCGACCACCAGTTGCCCGAGCGGCTCCGCGCGGTGCTCGTCGTTCTCTATGCGCTGTTCAACGAGGGCTACAGCGCCACGGCGGGCGCAGACCTGATTCGCCGAAACCTCTGTGTGGAAGCGATCCGCCTCGCGCGTCTGCTCGTCGAGCTGATGCCCGACGAGCCGGAGGCGCTCGGTCTCTTGAGCCTGCTCCTTCTCCATGACGCTCGCGGGCCGGCGCGCCTCGACCCGGCTGGCGACCTGGTCACCCTCGAGGAGCAGGACCGCACCCTCTGGGATCGCGCCGCGATTGACGACGCGTGCGCCCTGCTCGACCGGGCGATGCGGCTGCGCCGACCAGGGCCGTACCAGCTCCAGGCTGCGATCGCCGCCTGCCACGCCTCGGCCGAAAGCGCAGACAAGACCGACTGGGCCGAGATCGTCATCCTTTACGACCGGCTCGGCCAGCTCGCGGGCACATCCGTCGTCCGCCTGAACAGGGCGGTCGCGGTGGCGATGGCGTTCGGGCCTCAGGCCGGGCTCGACCTCGTCGACGAGATCGAAGCAGGCGGCGAGCTCGCCGAGTACTACCTGCTCCCGGCAACGCGAGCCGATCTCCTCCGTCGGCTAGGCCGGACCGCGGAGGCCCGAACTGCCTACGCGCAGGCGCTCACGCTTGCGCCCACTGACGCGGAGCGCCGCTACCTCGGCAGGCGGCTCGCCGAAGCATCCATCTAGAACGCCGACAAGGCTCGAGGAAGTTAGAAAACCGATGGAAGGGGAGAGGGGGAATAGATTGAGGTCGAGCACTCCTCACAAACCTTCACGGAGGTAGCCCATGACGGAGGCCAGTCTGTACGAGCGGGTCGGTGGCGCATTCGCCATCGCGGCAGTGATCGATCACTTCAGCGACGCGGTCGTGCGCAACCCGATCGCCGGTGTGGGGTCGAAGGACCCCGAGCTAGACGAATGGAGCAGAGACGATCAGGACCGCCTACCGGGCCTCAAGTTCATGCGCACTCTCTGGGTCTGCGACATCGCCGGCGGCCCTCAGGTCTATGCAGCCACGAAACCTGGCAAGACTCACCTCGGCTTGGAAGAAGCCCATCGGGCGCTGGAGATCGCTCCCGACATCTTCGACGAAGTCGCAGCTGAGCTTGCGCGATCGCTCGACCACTTCAACGTCCCGGAGCCGGAAAAAGGTGAGGTTCTGGCCGCGTTCGCCGCGCACAAGGGGGAGGTGGTCGAGGGCTACGCGGGCCAGTACTGAGTCTTAACTCACGAACGTCTCGTTTACCGGGTTAGCTGTCGTCGCGGCGGCGGCGCTGGCAGCGCCGCTCGCGCTCGGACTCTTCCCGCGGATTCGGCTGCCGTCGATCGTGCTCGAGATCGTGCTCGGGATCGCGATCGGACCTCACGTGTTGGGCTGGGTTTCGATCGACACGCCGATCCGAGTGCTGAGTCTTCTGGGGCTCGCTTTTCTCCTGCTGCTGGGGGGTCTTGAAGTCGACTACGAGCGCCTGCGCGGTCGCCGGCTCCGCCTCACGGCACTCGGGTTCGCAATCTCGTTTGGGCTCGCGTTGCTGATCGGTCTGGGACTGCATGCAGGCGGGCTCGTCAAGTCGCCGTTGCTCGTCGGCATTGCCTTGTCGGCCACCTCGCTGGGCATTGTGATTCCGGTCCTGAAGGACGCAGGACAAATCACGACGCCGTTCGGACAGCTCGTTGCCGCGGGCGCTTCGATCGCTGAGATCGCGACCATAGTCCTGCTGTCGCTGTTCTTCTCGGAGAAGTCCAGCGGCGTCGGTGCGAAGCTGGTGCTGCTCGGGCTCTTCGCGCTGTTCGTGCTTGCTGTGGCAGTCGTCGTGCTCGGCGCCGAGCAGTCGATGCGCATCTCCGCGGCACTCGTGCGTCTGCAGGATACGACGGCGCAGATTCGCATCCGCGCGTCGTTCGCCTTGCTTGCACTCTTCGTCGTACTTGCCGAGCGGCTCGGCCTGGAGGCGATTCTCGGCGCCTTTCTCGCAGGTGCGATCGTCAGGCTCCTCGATCGCGACCAGATGCTGACCCATCCGGAGTTCCGTCAGAAGCTCGAGGCAGTGGGCTACGGGGTGTTCGTTCCGGTCTTCTTCGTCGCGACCGGCGTGCAGTTCAATCTGAACCTGCTCTTTGCGAACGCCACCAATCTCGCGCGCGTGCCGATCTTTCTCGCAGCCCTGTTCATCGTCCGCGGCCTGCCGGCGCTCCTCTACAGATCCCTACCAAGCCGAAACCAGAAACTCGCGGCCGGGTTTCTGCAGGCGACCTCCCTGAGCTTCCTGGTCGTTGCGGGTCAGATCGGTGTCGACCTCGATCTCCTTCGTCCCGCCGTCTACGCGGCCCTCGTCGCGGCCGGACTCCTGTCGGTGCTGCTCTTCCCGCTCACGGCCTTGACGCTGCTCCGCTCAGATAAGCCGAACGCCATCTGTGCTCCAGGCCACCATCTCTAGTCCCGTGCCGCCCGCTCACGCACAAGAGGGGCGGCGAGATGCCGCCCCTCTCAGGCACAAGAGCTCGTCGGTGTCCGCTTGCGAGGTCGGCTAGCCCTGGTCTTCGCCCTGGTCGCCCCCGTCGCCGGTGCCGCGAGGCTGCCAGCCGGGTACGAACTGGAGCCCTCCCGGGTGGACTGCCAGCGCGTCGCTGCCGTCTGCGGCGTTGAGCGTGTAGACGGTGCGCGTAGGGAGGTCGAGGGTGGCGATTCGGGTGCCGTCCGGTGACCAGGCGGTGCCGTAGAAGGTGGCGCCGCTCGTGATCGGGTGCTGGTTGGTGCCGTTGGCGTTCATCACCCAGATGTCCCCCCAGCTCCGGGTGACGTCCGGGATGCCGTGCGTGTCGGCCAGGTAGGCGATCTTGGAACCGTCGGGGCTCCAGTCGGGCACCTGGTCCTTGGGCTGCGCATCGAAGGTCAGCTGGGTCTGGTCCGAGCCGTTGGCGTTCATTAACCAGACCTGCCTTGTGCCGGTGCGGTTGCTGGTGAAGATGATCTTGCTTCCGTCCGGCGAGAAGGCGGGGTAGCTGTTGTCGCCGGCGGCGTTCGTCAACTGGGTAACACCGGTGCCGTCGCTCCCTATCACGTAGATGTTGCGGGTCGAGGAACCGACGACCTTGGCGGCGAAGGCGATCGTGTTCCCGTCGGGCGAGAAGTCGGGGAAGATTGCCTGCCCGAAGCCGTGCGTGACCTGCTGCTTGTCCGTCCCATTCTGCTTCATCGTCCAGATCTGAATGGTGCCGCCGCCCTGGCCCGAGCAGTAGGCGATCCGCCTGCCGTCGGCCGAGTAGGCGGCGCAGGCGTCGAAGCCGGGGTCGGTGGTCAGCCTACGCAGGCCCTGGCCGTCGGGCAGAGCCGTGTAGACGTCGGTGTTGCCGTTGATGTTGATGCCGAAGGCGAGCCGGCCGTTCGTCGCACCCGGGTACGTGGCACGAGCCGAACCGTTGAGCGCAGCCAGCGCGGCGAGCACGCTTACCGCGGCGACCGCCGAAATGGCGAGAGCCCTCTTCATGTCATTCCTCCTCCTGTTGTGGATGCCGCTCATGGCCCGCCGCTGGACGGCCGCTGATCCGCCACGCGACCTTCACGTGCGGCTCGTTGGTCGCGATCGTGAAGCGACCGTTCTCGAGCGCTGCCGTGACGCGTGCGGTGCTGGGCGGCTCGAGGTCGCGAAGCTCGTACTCGAGCGGCGGCTCTAGCGGACCAGCCTCAGCGGGCAGGTGGACGGTGGCGAAGCCACGGCCGTCCGTCCAGACTTCGCCGTGGTACGCCGCGCTGTCCGCTTGCGCTGGTTGGGATAGTCGAGCCATGCCCCGAGCTTCGCCCGTCGCGATAAAGGCGCGGCTACAACCGGACAAAGCAACGGCCCGCGAACCGGCCGCGAGCGCTTCCATCGCGCCTGAAGAAGCGGTAAAACCAGCCGGTGGAATATCGGATTAGCCGCGTGCCATGGCCGACGAATCGAGCACGGACGGGTGCCGGCTAGTCGAAGGGGATCTCGGCGCTGAGCCGCGTGCCGCGGCCGCGAGGGCTGTCGATGTGGAGCCGGCCACCTAAGGCCTCGATCCGGTCGGTCAGACCGACGAGACCCGTGCCGTTCCGGGGTTCGGCTCCGCCGATGCCATCGTCGGCGACGGCGACGGTGGCGATGCCGTCCGATGCTTCGACCGTGACCGTCACCTGAGTCGCTTGCGCGTACTTGGCGACGTTCGTCGTCGCCTCTGCGACGAAGTAGTAGACGGCCACTTCGATCGGCTCGGGCAGGCGTTCCTTTGGCACTCGCGTAACTCGGACCGGCAAGGGAGCGCGATCGGCGAGTGAGCTCAGCGCAGGCCGAAGTCCCTGCGCAGTGAGGGCACCTGGGTGAATCCCCTGCGCGAGCTCTCGTAACTCGCCGAGGGCGTGTTCGAGTTCCTCGCGTGCCTCGCCGAGCAGCGATTCTGCCGTCGAAGGTTCTCGGCTGAGGGAGGTCTTGATCAGCCTGAGGCGGAGCGCCAGCGAGACGAGTCGCTGCTGGGCGCCGTCGTGCAGGTTTCGCTCGAGCCGGCGCCGCTCGCTATCGGTCGCTTCGACGATTCTCGCGCGCGACTCGGCGAGCTTCCGGTACGCGTCGGCGTTCGCGAGCGCCTGCGCGACGAGCTCCGCGAAGTCCATGAGCCGGCGCTCCGCCCCCTCGGGGAGTGGTGCACCCCGCGCGGCCGCCGCGACGAGCGCGCCCCAGACCTCGCCTCCAAGCCTGATCGGTGCGGCGGTGGCGGAGCCGTAGCCGTAACTCGTCATGCGCTCGCCGATCGGCCCCACAAGCTCGTCGTAGCGGTGAATCTGCTGCGGCTCACCCGTGTCTCGAACGGCCGCGAGGACTCCAGCTCCGTCGAGGCGCATGTTCGAATCGACCGGGTAGGCGAGCCTGCCGGTGCGGCTCCACCCACCGATGAACGCAACGGTGCCGTCTGGGTCGAAGCGTGCGAGGCTGGCCGCGCTCGCTCCGAGTGTCTGACCTGCCTCGGCGGTGACCTGGTCGAACACGCGCTGCGATGCCGACTCGCTGGCGACGAGGGTGGCGATCCTGCGGAGCGCAGCCTGTTCGTCCGCGAGTTCTCGCTGCGCCTGGTCACTCGCCGATCGCTCTGCGGTAACGGCCGCGAGCACAAGCGAGGTCAACGCGCCGACCCGCGACGAACATCTGACTGGCAAGCAGGCTGTGCGTGATCGACAGGCGCACGAATGGTCCGGAGCCGTTCGCGGTGTTCCACACCGTCAGCGTCGACGCGATCGCGACCGTGGTCGCGGCCCCCCAGGGGCCGAAGCGAACACGGCGTCGAGAAGTCGGCAACGAGCAGGTCGCCTGCGACGATCCCGGGCCAGAGGCTGGGTCCCCCGATCACGAGCGCGGCGATGCCGACGCCGACCGGCGGCCATAGCGCCGTCACGCTTCCGTGCAGGTAGGCGAGATGAAGACCGGCTCGAGCCGTCCCGTAATAGAGCCCCGTCACGACACCGACCTCGGCCGCATACCAGACGAGGTGGCCCGCCTTTGTCTGCCGCCACGCCTGCAGGCGATCGGCCAACGACCGACGCTCCTCTGGCAGAGGCGCTGCGATTGTCCGGCTCAACCTGTCCCAACGATAGACCTGTCGGCCCCACGCCGACAGGTCCTGGGGAGCTACGCGCATTCCGGGGTTGATGCGGCCCTACAAGCCTGTCGTCTCCTTCGAGGACGTCTCGTCGTGGTCTGATCCGCCACCGCCGTTCCAAATGACTTCCCATAGGTGTCCATCGGGGTCGCGGAAGTAGCCGGAGTAGATGCCCCAGGGACGATCATGCGGCGGGGTCACTGACGCGCCGGCGGCGGCGGCCTGTTCGAGAATACGGTCAACGTCGGCGCGGCTAGCGACGAGCTGGCCAAGGCTGAACTCGCCGCTCTGAGGCGGGCCGGCAGGCACGGCCGCGTCTTTGCCGAGCTCGCTCCGCGGATACAGAGAGAGCATGAGCCCGCCGTCGAGTTTGAAGATGACGATTGCACCCGCCGCGCCTGTTTTGTGGTCGACCAGGTCGGTCGCGACAGGGCCGTCGGTACGTAGGCCCAGGCCATCGCGATAGAAGGCGAGCGCGCGCTCGAGGTCCTCGACGGCGAGCGTGATCACGTTAACCCGTGGCTCCATCGTTCGGTCCTCCGGGGTCGGCGTCAGCGCCACTCGTGGTCGAGCCCGGCGTCGGCGAGCGCGTCAGCGCGGTGGGCGTGGTCGCGGAGGTGCACGATCTGGCCTTCGCGGACCGTGAAGACCGTGAATAGCTCTCCGTGGAGCTGCACGCCAGCGAGCTCCTGACGGGCGTGGTTGCGGACGCCGAACACGACCTGGTCGGCGTCGGCGAGCAGCTCGAGCGCGTCCACATCGGTGGGCTGGCCAGGCGCGGCGCGCAGCCAGTCGAGCACCTGCTCGCGCCCCTCGCAGGCAAGACCGCCCACCACGTCTTCCCAGGCGACCTCGGGGTGGAAGCGCTCGGCGATCGCGTCGAGGTTGCCGCGTCGCAGCGCGTCGATCCAGTCGAGTACGAGCTCCAGGTTGGCCTGTGCCTGCTCGTGATTCATCGTCTCCTCCTTCTGGCAGCAGAACGGAATGGGACCGCCGGTCGGCGGCGGCGGGCGGTGCGCGTGCACCACCACCGAGTCGCTCCGCGCTCGGGCACAGCCACGCAGGCCCGCGCGCGAAGAAGACCTTCGGGGCGGCGGGCCTCGATCGACGAGCGACTCTCTAGCGTCAGCCGGGCACTGGGCCAAATCCTACGCCCAAGTGCAAGCCCTCTGACGGACTCGAACCGTCGACGCCTGGCCGAGCGCTACGGCGGCGAGCCGTTGTCGATCCAGGTGCGGAAGCGCTCGACATCCTCCGCCGGCCAGCGGCCATCGCAGGGCATGCTCCCTGCGGCCAGCCTCTCATAGATCGCCTCGGCGTTCGCGCGCACGTCGTCGTAAGAGGAGAGATCGAACGCGAACGACATCGACTGAATGTCGCGGTCGCGAAACAACGGGCGGATGTCCTGTTCGTATGCGACTACGTCTCCCATTTGCTCCTTCCGATCTGCAACGGCGTCCGCGGCCGCTGTGCTTTCCCTGGCGGGTTCGCGGGCGGCGAAGCGGCTGGCGGCGCCCCAGTCGCCGAAGTGGCCGGCGAGTGAGTCGGCGACCCCGATGAGGGCAGTCTGTACGGTCTCGAGTTCGGTGGCCACGCGCTGGTCGCTGCTCTTCTGGATCAGGTCGCAGAAGTTCACTGCCTCGCGCAGGCGTTCTTCGAGGAGCGCCCAGGCGGCCTCTCGGTGCGGCACGAGGTAGTCGTTCTCGTAGAAAAGCTCGAAGCTCGCGCCCGCATTCCTCCCCGGGTGCTCTCGCCCGACCGGGAGCGTCGTGATCAGGTCACCGAGCGGCTTGAGGACGCCGAGCATGAGCGCCAGCGCCGCGCCCGACAGGGTCTTGAGCTGCGCGTCGGTCTCCTCGGTGTGGGCGAAGTAGCGGTGCAGCATCTGGAGGAGAACCTCGTAACCGACGTTGAACAGGTCGGTGCAGCTCGACGTCACGCCCTCGGAGATTCGAGGCACGGTGTCGTCGTGCGCGGATGGGCGTACGGTCGCGAAGAGGACGGGTCGTGCCGGCTCGAAGTCCGGGTCCGCCGCCTTCAGCTGGCGATACTCGTCGAGGATTCCGACGAACTGGCCGAAGTGGGCGTTCTGCCAGTGACCCCGCGCGCCTTCGCCCTGCTCGAGGATCGTGTCGATTGCCCGGTGGGCCGAGGCGAGGTCGGTGACCGGGACAAGCTCCGGCCAGTGGAAGTAGTCGCTCGTCGCCTGCGCTCGCACCGGGCCGACGAACAGGTTCCGCTCACCGAACTTCTCCGCCAGGTGGTCGATCCCGTGCTCGATCGAGCGGTAGAGATGCCCGATCGTCGCGAAGTCCTGCGGCTGGGGAACGATGTCGCCCTCCGCCATCAGCGGCACCGCCTCGTGCACCGGTGCGTCGATCCCCGGTGCGCCCTTCAGCTCCATGCCCTCGGGGCGCTCGAGGAACATGAAGTGGCGCAGTGCCGGCTCGCCGAACGGCACCAGCGTCAGGTTGACACCCGCGGGATAGTGACGCGCCGGTGCGGGCAGGTTCGGGCGGGAGAGATGCGGAGCCGAGCCGATCGCCGACAACAGGTTCTCTACGAGCGCGAGGTGGAGCATCTCCTCGGTCGCGACATGCGCGACCACCCTTCGCCAGCGAAGCACCGCCTCGAGCGCGTGGGTGGTGAGACCCTCGTCTTCGCGCTGCTTGAGCGAGAAGGCCGCAAACAGGTACTGGCACATGATCCCGTGCTCGAGCTCCGCGGCCTCGTAGAGCATGTAGATCAACGCCTCGCGGTGCTCGATCACAAACGGCGCCTCCGGCTCCGCCTTTCCACCGCGCGACGCAATCACCTCTGCCAGCCGGCCGCGACCTGCGTTCGCCACGCTTCCAGTCATCTCGGTCATGCGGGGCTAGGCCTGCCCTGGCGCGAGGCGTGTCTGGTCGGCGGCGATCGAGGGGTGGGCGGGCAGTAGCAAAAAGGCAGCGAGGGCGCCGGCGGCGCTGACGCCGGCGGCGAGCAGGCACGCAATGCCGAGGCCGTGGAAGAACGCCGTGGAGGCGGCGTGGTGGATGGAGGCTGCGAGCGCTGGGTGTCCTGCCTGGTTTGCGCGGCTGCCGATCTCGAGCGCGGCCCCGACGGAGTTGTGGGCGGCGCCGGCGAGGTGCGGGGAGAGACCGGAGGGGAGTGTGGCGCTGAGGCGGCTGCTGTAGAGCGAGGCGTAGACGCTCCCGATGACGGCGACGCCGAGGGTGCTGCCGAGCAGTCGGGTGGCGTCGTTGACGGCGGAGCCGACGCCGGCCTTGGCCTTGGGGACGACGCCCATGATCGCTTCGGTGGCGGGGGCGCTGACGAGACCCATGCCGGTGCCGCCGAGGAGCATCTGGGCGGCGATGATGAGGTAGCTGGTGCCGGCGCTGGCGGTGGAGACCCAGGCGAAAAAGGCGGTGAGGCAGAGCAGGCCGCCGGTGACGATTTGCTTCGTGCCGATGCGCACGGCCAGCTTGGTGCCGAGCACGGCCATGACCCCGACGGAGAGGGCGACCGGCAGCAGGTGGATTCCTGCCGAGAGTGGGCGGTAGCCCTTGAAGAACTGGAAATACTGGGTGATCAGGAAGATGAAGCCGGCCAGGCAGAAGAAGGTGATGGTGACCGATCCGCTCGCTGCCGTGAAGCGCGGGTTACGGAAGAGGGTGAGGTCGAGCATCGGCTCGCGGGCGGTTCGCTCACGCGCGACGAAGGCGGCGAAGACCGCGGCGGCGAGGCCGAAGCCCGTGAGGGTGCGGGCGCTGCTCCAGCCCTGGGTCGGCGCTTCGATGATCGTGTAGATCAGGGACGCCATCGCGGCCGTCGAGAGCAGAACTCCGGGCCAGTCGCTCTTGCCGGCGTTCGGGTCCCGCGAGGTCGGCACGCTCAAGGCGACGAGGGCGGCTGCGGCTGCTGCAACCGGAGCCATGGCGAAGAAGATGCTCGTCCAGCGGAAGTGCTCGAGTAGCCAGCCGCCGGCGATTGGTCCAAGTGCGATCGCGGCGCCGGCGGTGGCCCCCCAGAGCCCGATCGCGCGGGCGCGCTCGGTCCGCTCGGTGAACACGTTCGTGAGCAGCGAAAGCGTGGCCGGAAAGATCATCGCCGCCCCGAGGCCCATGACGCCGCGGGCGACGATCAGCTGCCCGGCGGTCGAGGTCAGCCCGCCGGCGAAGCTGGCGAGGCCGAACACAGCGAGGCCTGCGAGCAGAACGCCCTTGCGGCCGCGGCGGTCGCTGAGGTTGCCGGCGCCCAGTACGAGCGCGGCGAAGACGAGGCTGTACGCGGCGACGATCCACTGCAGCTGGCTGTTGGTCGCGTGCAGTTCGCGCACCAGGCTCGGCAGCGCCACGTTGACGATCGTGATGTCGAGGTTGATCGCAAAGGTCGAGAGCAGCAGCGAAGGCAGGATCAGCGAGCGCCGAGGCATGTGACGCGAGCCTATCTAGGGGCCGAGGGCCCGGAAGCCGTTCTCCAGCTGACTCAACAAACATGAGAGCGTGCGGGCAGAGATGTCCATTTGGGCGCGTGGCCGTTCGTCCCCTTGACGAACCGCCACATCCCCGAATGACGGAGGTCCTTCGATGGGTTCCACCACCACAGACGGCTCGTTCATCTCGACTCGAAGCGGCAAGGCGATCCTGGCGCTGGTCTGCTTGGCCGCGTTCCTCGACGTGATCGACACCACGATCGTGAACATCGCGCTTCCCTCGATCCGCAAGGACATCCACTTCACGGTGCAGAGCCTGCAGTGGATCGCAAGCGGCTACCTGCTCACGTACGGCGGTTTCCTTCTGCTGGGCGGCCGTGCGGCCGACCTGCTCGGCCGCCGCCGTCTCTTCGTCACAGGCACCCTTCTCTTCGGAGCATCATCGCTTGCCTGTGGCCTCGCAGGCAGCGAAGGTGTCCTCATCGGCGCTCGCCTGGCCCAGGGCCTCGGCGCGGCGATGATGACCCCAGCCGCGCTCTCGATCCTGACCACCACCTTCGCCGAGGGCAAGGACCGCACCAAGGCGATCGGCCTCTGGAGCGCGACGATCCCGCTCGGAGCGGTCATCGGCGTTCTCGCCGGCGGCGTGCTCACCCAGAGCATTGGCTGGCGCTGGGTGTTCTTCGTCAACCTGCCCGTCTGCGCGGTCGTTCTCGTCGGCGCGTTCCGCCTGCTCGCGAACGACGGGAAGCAGGCTCCGATCAAGAACTTCGACGCGCTCGGCGCCGTCCTCTCCACCGCCGGCATGCTCGGCCTCGTCTACGCACTCGTGAACGCGCCGACGGTCGGCTGGCGCAGCCCGCGCACGATCGGCGAGCTCGCCGGAGCGATCATCGTCCTCGCCCTGTTCGTGGTCACCGAGCTTCGGCACCGCAATCCACTGTTCCCGCTCTCGATCTTCAGGATCAAGGGAATCGCCGCAGCCGACGCGACCCAGGTGATCGCGCAAGCCGGCTTCTACTCGATGTTCTTCTTCATCACCCTCTACATGCAGAACGTGCTCGGCTTCTCCCCGGTCGAGGCAGGCGCCGCCTACATCCCGGTCACGATCGGCGTCGGCATGTCCACGGGCATCGCGACCAAGCTGCTGCCGCGCACCGGCTCGCGGCCGATCATCGTCGCCGGCGCCCTGATCGGAGCCGCCGGCGTGTTCTGGCTCTCGAGCATTCCGGTGCACGGCAGCTACCTCGTCGATGTCCTGCCCGGCCTGGTCGTGATGGCACTCGGCCTCGGCGCCATCTTCGTCGGAGTTCAAACCGCTGCGAACGCCGGCGTCCCCGCCGACCAAGCGGGACTCGCCGCCGCGCTCGGGACCGCGTCAGGCCAACTCGGCAGCGCGCTCGGGCTCGCAATCTTCACCGCGATCGCAACCAGCCACACCCAGCACCTCATCAACGCGCACGTCACCCACACCGTCGCGCTCACCTCGGGCTTCCACTACGCGCTGGTTGCTTGCAGCATCTTCCTCGTCGCCGCGGCAGTGATTGCAAGTCGCGCGGCGAATGCCAAGCACCAGCCGGTGCAGGGCAACGAGCCGGTCACAGATCCGGCCGCGGTTCCCGAAGCCGCCTAGCAGCACAAAAAGGCCGCCTCTCAGTCGAGCCTGCAAGCCCAGCCGGACTTGCAGGCTCGACGGTCGCGACGGACGGCTTCGAGCCCCGCACTACCGACGCGCAGAGCCAGGGTGGCGATGGAGATCAGCGGCAGGCTCGACGCAGACCGAGGCGCCCTACCTAACCTGGTGCCATAACCGGGTACGTTCACGGCTACGGCACGCGCGAGCAGCAGCGGCTCGTCGAGCAAGCAGAGCACTGGCGACAGCGGCTAATCCGCGACGGCACAGAATTCGAGCGTGGAACGCGGCTGCTCGAGATCGGCTGCGGCGTCGGAGCCGTCCTCGCCGTCCTCGGTCAGGAATTCCCAGAGACCCGGCTCGTCGGCGTCGACATCGAACAGAAACAACTTGAATTCGCTCGCGGACACCTCCGGCGAGCGGGGGTCGACGCGACACTTGTGCACGCTGACGCCCTCGCACTCCCATTCGACGATGGCTCGTTCGACCACGTCTGGATGATGTGGTTCCTCGAGCACGTAGTCGACCCGCCGTCGGCGCTGCGCGAAGCCCGGCGCGTGCTCGTTCCGGGCGGCCGGATCACGGCGATCGAAGTCGACTACTCGACTTGCCGCGCCGACCCGTCGACACCCGCGATCGAGGCGTTGTTTCGCGCGATGGTGCATTGCATGGCGGCGTCAGGTTGGAGCGACGCAGGCACGCGGTTGCCGGGATGGCTCGGGGAGGCCGGCTTCGGTGAGATCGACGAAGGCGAGCGAGGCTATTGGTGGGAGGGGGACGACCTGGCCGCCCAGGCGCTCTACGCGGCCGATGTGATGGAGAGCGCATTCGACGCCCTCGCCGAGGCGCCCGGCGCTACGGAAGAGGAGTTGCGCACCGGGCTCGACGATCTCCGACGCGTGCCGGAAGTGCCCGACGCCGGCCTCGGGTGGAAGGTGCACAAGTCGACCGCTGTCCGCTGAGCGCGGCGTGCGGCTGGGGAATATCCGGTGCCTCAGGCCATCCGGACTGCCGGTTGGCAAGGCGGCGGATGCACTCGCCTTGGTCGCAATTCGAGGAGGTCGCGGCTAGGGTCCCTGCATGGCCCTCCCGGAGGGTGGACCATCGGCGGGGACGCTACTGCGGGAGTGGCGGCGGCGCCGCAACCTCAGCCAGCTCGAGCTCGCGCTGCGATCTGCGATCTCGGCCCGGCACCTCAGCTTCATCGAGACGGGGCGCGCGCAGGCGAGCCGTGAGATGATCCTGCACCTCGCCGAGCGCCTCGAGGTTCCGCTACGGGACCGAAACCGGCTGCTCCTGGCGGCCGGATTCGCCCCCGTCTTCGGCGAGCGCTCCCTCGAGGAGAGCGAAATGGCGCCGGTCCGAGAGGCGCTCGAGCGCTTCCTGGCCGCGCACGAGCCCTATCCGGCAATAGTCGTCGACCGCCACTGGAATGTCGTCGCCTTCAACCGCGGCGTCGCCTACGTGAACCACAACGTCGCGCCTGAGCTCCGGACGGCGCCCGCGAACGCGCTCCGGATCGCGCTGCACCCGGATGGCCTAGCGCCGCAGATCTCCAATCTCGCCGACTGGAGCGGCTTTCTTCTTGCACGGCTCCGCCGCGAGATCGAAGCAACGGGCGATCCGGAACTCGAAGCCCTCTACGAAGAGCTCGCCGCCTACCCTGGGGTGGCCGCCCAGGAAGATCGCGCCGACGCACCGACGGCGAACGAGATCATGCTCAAACACGAGCTCCGCCTCGACGATACGGACCTCGCTCTCTTCTGCACCTTTACGACTTTCGGAACGGCCCGCGACCTCACACTCGCCGAGCTCTCGATCGTGGCGTTTTACCCGGCCAACCGGCAGACCGCGGAAGCGTTGAGCGCCGCCGTCAGCGAAGCGCAGCCCGACTAACCGCCTGCGCCATTACCTCCGAGGTCATCGACGCGGACCACACGTCCCGGCACTCTGGCGATGACGTGA
>Ga0066903_100002718_pt1 | contig 14011 bp, 14 predicted proteins | sample PanSoiMetaGPlot1_FD_67491 | JGI IMG/M metagenome (GOLD analysis project Ga0066903, IMG submission 67491) | Tropical forest soil microbial communities from Panama analyzed to predict greenhouse gas emissions - Panama Soil - Plot 1 (version 2) | ecosystem: Environmental > Terrestrial > Soil >...
GAACGTGGACATCGCGGCCCCGCCGATCATCGTGAGATGGGTCGGGCTCCAGAGCGTGACGTCGATTCCGTACGTGCGGTGCCAGAGGTCGTCGAGCGGGAAGCCGACGAGCGCGCCACCGGCCATCGCGCCCAATGGGAGGGCCGCGTACGGGACCGTGAACGGGCCCACCCGGACGCCGGTCCGCGCCCCGGCCGCCGTGGCCAGCAGCACGGACAGCGCCGCCGCCGCGCCGAGGCCGGCCAGCCCGACCAGGATCACGAGGTGCGGCGGGTTCAGCAGCGCGATGTCGCGGCCGTGGTCGACGTGGTAGGCGACGTCCCAGACCAGGCCGAACAGGGCGACCAGCAGGGAGACGCCGCCGACGTCGAACGGCACGATCGCCCAGGCCGGGAGCGACAGCGCCGGCCAGCGGAGTGGGATCGCGGGCCAGGAGATCATCCGCCGGGGGCCTCCGGATAGCGGAGGAACGAGGGCGTGTCGCGGCGCGCCTGCGACGCCCGCATGCGGGCCACGATGAACCGCTCCACGGCCCACGGCCAGTGCCTGGCCAGCCAGAACTCGACGGCGGAGCGCGGCGTGACCGTCACCCGGCGCGAGGGCCGGGCACACGCCCCGACGATCGCGGCCGCCACCTGGGGCACCGCCTCGGCGTGGGCGAAGTCCTCCAGGGTGACGCCCTGCTCCAGCGAGCGGTCGTGGATGGCGGTCGGCACGTAGCCGGGGTACAGGCCGGTGACCGTGATCCGGCCCGCGTACTCCAGGCGCAGGGCGCTGGTGTACGCCTCCAGCGCGCGCTTGCTGGCCGAGTAGGCCGAGGCGAACGGCACGTCGACCATGGCCAGCCCGGAGAGCACGTTCACGACGTGGCCCCTGGACGCCAGCAGCTCCGGCATGGCTGCGGCGGTCGCGTTCCACGGGCCGAAGAAGTTGACGTCGACGATGCGGCGCGCCTCGTCGTCGGGGTAGTCGCCGGCGTCCTTGGCGGCGCCGATGCCTGCGCAGTTGACCAGCGTGTCGATGCCGCCGAGCCGTCGCGCGGCCTCCGCCATCGCCTGCCCGACCTGCGCCCGGTCGGTGACGTCGGCGGGCACGATGCCATCGGCGTGCCGCACGTCGATGCCGACCACCTGCGCGCCCAGCGTCCGCAGGTCCTCGGCGGCGGCGGCGCCGATGGCTCCTGCCGCGCCGGTCAGCACGATCCGCTTGCCTTCGAGTCGCTGCTTATTGACCAATGGTCAGCAGCGTACCAGGCTTGTCGACCAGAGGTCAACAAGTCTCTGCTACCCTGGATCCGGCGATGGCGTACGTCCGGCTGAAGCCCGACGACCGTCGGGCCCAGCTGCTGGCGCTGGCGATCCCGATGTTCAACGAGCGGCCCTACGACGACTTCTCGATGGACGACCTGGCGCGCGCCGCCAACGTGTCCAAGGGCCTGCTCTACCACTACTTCCCGAGCAAGCGCGCGCTCTATCTGGAGGGCCTGCGCGCGGCGGCGGCGGAGATGATCGCGATCGGCGAGAGCGATCCCGGCCTGCCCCAGGCGGAGCGGCTGGAGATCGCGGTCGACGCCTACCTGACCTATGTCCGCGAGCACGCCGCGGCGTACCGGGCGCTGCTCAGGGGCGGGATCGGGACGGACCCCGAGGTGGCTGCGGTCGTCGAGGAGGTGCGGGAGGCGATCCGGGACCGTGTGCTGGCCGGCTTCGGCATCGAGCAGCCGCGCCCCCGGCTGCGGATGGCGGTCACCGGCTGGGTGGGCCTGGTGGAGGCGGCCAGCCTGGAGTGGCTGGCGCGCCCGACGATGTCCCAGGAGGAGCTGCTCCGAATTCTGACCGCCGCCCTGCCCGCGATCGTGTCGACCTTGTAGCGACCCCCCCTCCGGCGTTCGAGGTCAGAACCGGAGGCCGGCGGCCTCCGTGCGGCGGCGGGCCTGGACCAGCACCGGCGGCGGGCGCATCCTGCGGCGGCCCAGCGCGGCGCCGCGCCGCACGATCGGCCGGACCGCGGCCTCGGCCAGCGCGGCCCGGCGCATGCCCAGCAGCGCCAGCGAGTGGTCCGGCATCAGCGAGATCGCGGCCTGCCCGGCCACCCACCAGAACGGCCGGCGCCACGCGGACAGGGGCGGGTGGAGCACCGTGTCCACCGCCTCCAGCGCGGTCCTGGTCACCATCAGCTCGGGCCGGAGCGAGTCGATGAACGCGCCGTTGGCGGCCTCGGTCGCGGGCACCTCGGCGGCCTCCAGGCCGACCAGCACCGCCTGGCGCACCATCTCGGCCACGTAGCGGTCGCCGTCCTCCGCGCTGAGCGGCCGCACGAAGCGGCGGTACGCGGCCAGGAAGGACTCGACCAGCGTGGTGTGGATCCAGAGCAGCAGCTCGGGGTCGTCGGCCGCGTAGGGCCGGCCGGTGACGGCGTCCACGCCGCGGATGGGCCGGTGCACCTCGCGCACCCTGGCGCCCAGCGCCTCCGCCTGCCGGGTGGTGCCGTAGATCGTCGTCGCCACGTAGTTGGTGGTGCGCGCGTATCGTCCCCAGACGTCCGACCGGTAGTCGCTGTGGTCGGCGACGGCCGCGATCGCGAGCGGGTGGAGGGCCTGGACCATCAGCGCGCGCAGGCCGCCCACCAGCAGGGCCGGCTCCTTGTGGAGCCGCCACGTCACCGATCCCGGGCCGAACAGCCCGAAGTCGACGTCGGCCGGGGCGGCGCTCACGCTCCCAGTATGTGCGCCGCCCGGGCCGGCGCCTCGGGCTCGTGGCGGAAGTACACGTGCAGCTCCTCTCGGGCCCCGGCCTCGGCGACCAGCTCGCGCCGCCATTCATCCAGCGCCGCCCGGTCGTAGTCGCGCCGGAGCCGGTAGTAGGCCAGGCCGGACACGTCGACGCGCGGCGCCCGCGGCCACTTGTCCTGGTCGGTGACGACCAGCGCCGCGCCGTGCGCCCTGAGCACCGCGTACACGTCGTCGGCGAACCAGGACTCGTGGCGGAACTCGACGGCGGCGCGCAGGCCGAGCGCTGCGAGCAGGCGGTCCAGCAGGTCCGGGTCGCGCTCCCGGACGGGCGGGAACTGGAGCAGCACGGGTCCCAGCCGTTCGCCGAGCTGAGCCAGCCGGCCCGCCGTCTCGCGGGCCATCCCCTCCTTGTCGAAGGCCGCCGCGGAGTACGTCAGGGCGCGGTGCCCCTTGAGGCAGAAGCGGAACCCGTCGGGGACGCCCGCCGCCCACTTCGCGACCGCCTCGGCCGGCGGCGTCCGGTAGAAGCTGCCGTTGAGCTCGACTCCGTTCAGCCGCTCGGCATAGTAGGCGAGCATCCTCGCTGCGGGCAGGCGCTCCGGGTAGAAGACACCCTTCCAGGCCGGGTAGGAGAATCCGCTGGTGCCGGCGTAGAGCATGGCCTTGCCCAATATACTTACTCAATGGCCACCGGAGTAAGAAAGCGGAAGCGGGGATTCACGCGCGTGACATCCAAGTATCAGGCGACGATCCCGCAGGCGGCGGCCGAGGCCGCCGGCATCCAGCCCGGTGACGAGCTGCGGGTTGAGGCGGCCGGCGACGGCCGGGTGATCATGATCCGCGAAGAGGATCCGGTGGACGCGCTCGCCGGTCTCGGGAAGCGGCTGGACATCCACTATCCGCCCAACTACCTGGAGGAGCTCCGCGCGGAATGGGAGTAGCGGTGGTCGACGCCAGCGTGCTGATCGCGACCATCGACCACCGGGACGTCCACCACGAGCGCGCCACGAGTGAGCTGAAGGCGGTCCGCCAGCGCCACACGCTGGCGCTGCCAGCGGTCGCGTTCTCCGAGGCACTGGTGGTGCCGTACCTCACGAGCCAGTCCGAGGGCCGAAGCGTCGAGGGCGGCCTGCGCCGGCTCGGCCGGGTGGAGCCGATCACCGAGGCCATCGCGTCGCGGGCCGCTCAGCTCGGCGCGAGGCGGCAGATCAAGCTGCCGGACGCGCTGATCCTGGCCACGGCGACGGCCCTGCGCGCCCAGGAGATCCTGACGTTCGACGAGCGCTGGCGCTCCGTCGACCCGCGAGTTCGGGTCCTGACCGCGTAGACGACGTCAGCGCTCCCGCTCCGCCAGCGCCCTCGCCCGGAGCTGGCCGCACGCGGCGTTCTCCTCGCGGCCGCGCGTGTCGCGCAGCGTCGCGTTCAGGCCCTGGGCGCGGACCCGGTCGACGAACCGGGCGATCGCGGTCGGGTCCGGCTCCCGGTACGGCGCCTCGTCCACCGGGTTGTACGGGATCAGGTTCACGTGGGCCAGCCGGCCGCGCAGCAGCGCGCCCAGCTCCCGCGCGTCGCGCTCGGTGTCGTTCACGCCCGCCAGCAGCACCCACTCGTAGCTGACGCGCCGGTGGGTGCGGGCCGCGAAGCGGTCGGCAGCGCCCACCAGGCCGGCCAGCGGGTACCGCCGGTTGATGGGCACCAGCACGTCGCGCAGCTCGTCGCGGGCGGCGTGCAGCGAGATCGCGAGCGTGAACGGCAGCTCCTCTCCGGCCAGCCGGTCGATGCGCGGGACCAGGCCGGAGGTCGACACGGTCACCCGCCGCGGGCTGATGCCGAGGCCGGCCGGATCGGCGATGCGCCGGACCGCGCCCACCACGGCGTCGTAGTTCGCCAGCGGCTCGCCCATGCCCATGAACACGACGTGGCTGAGGCGGCGCCCCTCGGCCGCCAGCTCCCTGGCCGCGTCGACCGCCTGGTCTACGATCTCGTGCGCGCGCAGGCTGCGTCCGAACGGGCCCTGGCCGGTGGCGCAGAACGGGCAGCCGATCGGGCACCCGACCTGCGACGAGATGCACAGCGTGGCGCGGCGCGGGTACCGCATCACCACGGACTCGACGGTGTGGCCGCCGTCCAGGGCGAACAGCTTCTTCGTGGTCTGGCCGGCGTCCGCCTCCAGCCGCCGCACCTCGCGCAGCGAGCTGGACCGGAAGCTCGCGGCCAGCTCGGCGCGCACCCCGCCCGGCAGCTCCAGCATCTCCTCGAAGCGGGCGCCGGAGGCCAGCCGCCGCACGAGCTGGCGCGCGCGGTAGGCGGGCTGGCCGCGCGCCGCCAGCCAGGCGGCGAGCTCGTCGGGGGCCCGCTCCGAGATGGCCGGGAGCGGCGTTTCGGCCGATATCACACGGCTACGATACGGAGGCTGATGGCTGCCTGCCGCCGAGCGCTCCGACCGGTCCGATTCCTGGCCACGCTGGCACCGGTCGCGCTGGTCGCGGTGCTCCCCGCCCAACCGCTCGCGGCGCCCGGCCCGGTGCGAGCGGCCGCCGACCAGCCGGCGCCGACGGTGCTGGCCGTGGACGCCTGGATCAGGGTGCTGCCGGCCCCGCAGACGCCGGACGGCTGGACGCCGCCGCCCGGGCCCCGCGTGGCCTGGCCGCTTCGCGGCACGGTCACCCAGCCGTTCGGCTGCACCGGCTTCGAGCTGGAGCACCCGAGCGCCGACTGCCCCAACGGCTTCCACACGGGCATCGACATCGCCCTGCCGATGGGCACCCCGATCCGCGCCGCGGCCGCCGGGCTGGCGTACCCGCTGCCCGACCCCGCCCGCTACGGCATGTACGTGATCGTGCAGCACTACGGCGGGTACGCCACCGTGTACGGGCACATGAGCCGGTGGAACGTCTCGTGGGGGCAGCGCGTCCAGGCGGGGGACGTGATCGGCTTCGTGGGCACGACCGGCAACTCGACGGGCCCCCACCTCCACTTCGAGGTGCGGTACGTGGCGACGCCCTACGACCCGATGCCCTATCTCAGCGGCCAGCCGGCCGACCCGACCCCGGTGCCGATCGGCTGGCCCGGCGCCCCCCGCGACGACTGGCGCGGCGTGCGCTGATTCTCGGCCCCTCCCCCCTCGCGGGGGAGGAGGCCGAAGGCCGGAGGGGGGTCGCTTGGACTGAGGAACGGTCTCCATACCGATACGCCTCGTTGCGGACGCGATGAGGGCGGCGGCTTCCGCACTGTCCGAAGGAGCCCCCCTCCGGCCTCCGGCCTCCTCCCCCGCTAGGGGGGAGGGTCCGCGGTGAAGCGCTCTTCGGTCTCCGTGGCCCGGCCCTCCTCGACCAGCTTGCGCAGGTGGGCGCGGAGCGTCATCTCGGCCGCGCGCAGCAGGTGCTCTCTGCCTTCCGAGGCGGCCAGCTCGGCCGCGTACACCCGCTCCGTCAGCTCACGGGCGGTGCCGGGGCCGCCGGCCGCCAGCTCGTCGACCACCTGCTGCTCGCGCGCCAGGCGGTGCTCGCGGTACTCCGCGATCTTGGCCCCCGCCTCCGTGACCGGGTCCCAGTGACCGGGGAACAGCATGCGTGGACGCAGCTCCGCCACCCGCTCCAGCGACCGCAGGTACGCCGCCACGTCGCCCTCCGGGTACGTGACCATCGAGCTGCCCCGGCCGAGGATGAGGTCGCCAGTGAACAGCACGCGGTCGTCCGCCATCCAGAACGCCAGGTGGTCGGGCGCGTGACCCGGCGTGTGCACCGCCGTGAGGCTGATCGGGCCCACCCGCACCAGGTCGCCGTCCCCGAGGTCGGGGAAGCGCGCGACCCGGGCGTGGTGCAGCCCCGCGAACCGCTCCGCCAGCTCCAGGTGATCGGCGTGCCCGTGCGTGACCAGCACCACCCCGACCGCGTGCGCCGCCACCGCCCGCTGCAGGGCGGCGAGGTGGGACTCGTCGTCCGGACCCGGGTCGATGACCACCAGCGCCGGGCCGTCGCCCAGGATCCACGTGTTGGTCCCGGGCCCGGTGAACGGGCTCGGGTTGGGCGCCACGACGCGCCGAACGGATGCCATCCGTCAATCTTGGCGGCATGAGCATCGCGACACGCGTCGAGGCCATCTCCGCCGGGGACGCCGCCGGCATGCCGTGCCACGTGGCCGTGCCGGAGGGCGGCAGCGGCCCCGGCATCCTGGTCATCCAGGAGATCTTCGGCGTCAACGACTACGTGAGGGGTCGGGCCGAGACGCTGGCTGCCCTGGGGTACGTGGCGATGGCGCCCGACCTCTACTGGCGGATGGAGCCGAACGTCGAGATCCCCCACGACGAGGCCGGCCTCCAGCGCGCGTTCGGGTACATGCAGCGCCTGGACGAGCCCCGGGCAGTGCGCGACGCGGGCGAGGCGCTGGACCGGCTGCGCGCCCTGCCCGAGGTGCGCGGCGGCATCGCCGTGCTCGGATTCTGCATGGGCGGCCGGATCGGCTACCACGTGACGGCGCGCTCCCACCCGGACGCCGCGGTGCTGTACTACGGCTCCGGCACGGCGGCCGCGCTGGACCTGGCGCCAGAGGTCCGCTGCCCGGTGCTCTTCCACTTCGGCGCCGACGACCCGTACATCCCCGCCGAGCAGGTGGAGGCGATCCGCGCCGCGTTCGCCGGCCGCGACGACGTCGAGTTCGACGTCCAGCCCGGCGCCCAGCACGCGTTCGACAACCACCTGGCGCCGATGTTCCACGTGGAGCCGGCCCGCCTGGCGGCGTGGGCGCTGACGGAGGACTTCCTGCGCCGGCGGCTGCCGATCTGACGGCCCGTTAGGCCGCGGGCAGGTAGATCACCGCCCGGCCCGGGGAGCCCGAGTCCAGCCAGCCCTCCAGCAGCGTGTCCACGAGGTGGCGCACCAGCGGCTCGCCCATCTCCGGCACCTGGAGCGGCCGGCGCGCCGGCGACGCGGTGACGACCAGCCTCCACCAGCCGTCGGTCAGCTCGGCCGTCACGGTGCAGCCGGCCCCGCCCATCCACTCGCACGCCCGGGTCAGCGCGTCCCGGAGGACCGGCTCGGAGACCCTGACCACCGCGTCCTCCGGCAGCGCCCGCTGGACGCCGACCGCGGCCAGGTTGAGCGCGGCGCCGAGCACGACCGCGCGCGGCGGGTCCTTGGGGTCGACGCCGACCGCCTCCATGGCCAGCGCCCGCCTGCCCACGTCCTGGGCCAGCTCGTAGATGTCCTCCAGCAGCTCCTGGCGGCCGAACGCCGCCTGGCGCGCCGACTCCTGGAGCGCGAGCACCGAGCTGCGGAGCTTGTGGCCGAGGCGCCCGAGCAGATGCGCGCGGCGCTCCCTGGCGATCCGCTCCCCCTCCTCCAGGGCGCGCCTCGCCGAGCCCCGGCCGATCCCGCCGCGGGACAGCTCCCACCCGACCAGCCGGCCGTTCGACCACAGCTCGGCCCAGGGCCCGCCCGGGGGCGGGAAGCCGGGATCCGCGGGCCCGTGCCGGCGGCCGCTCGACACCTCCTCCATGCCGCCGCCGACGCGCACCCAGAACGGATCGCCCAGCTCGGCGCGATGCGGCGGCTCGATCGGCCTCGTCACCGGGCCGCGCGCAGCGCCCGGCCGGACCTCGCCGCCACCGCCGGGACCGTGAACTTGAACGTCGTGCCAGAGGCGCCCGTCGACTCCAGCCAGATCCGGCCCCCGAAGGAGCGCTCGACCACCAGGTGGCAGAGGTACAGGCCGAGCCCCAGGCCGCCCCGGGCGCGGTTGCGGCCGGCCTGCCCGGTCTTGGCGAAGAGGGTGGCGACCCGCTCGGCCGGCAGGCCGTGGCCGTCGTCCGTCACGGTCACCTCCAGCCACCTGTCGACGGCCCGCGCGCCCACGCGGATGTGCCGGGCGCGCGTGTACTCCAGCGCGTTGCCGACGAGGTTGGAGAGCACCTGGTCGAGATGGGTCGGCTCACAGTAGGCATCGGGCAGGTCCGGACTCAGCCGCACATCTACCACATCGACCCGCTGTCCGTACCGATTCCGAAGGATGATCAGCACCTGCTCCATCGACCGTCCGAGCGCCATCGCCGAGCGGTTGGGCTCGAATCGGCGCGCCTCCAGCTTGGCGATCAGGAGCTGGTTCTCCACCAGGCTGAGCAGCCGCTCGGACTGCTCGTAGGCCTCCGTGACCAGCGAGTGCCGCTGGCCGGGATCCATCACGGTGCCCCACTGGAGCAGGCCCGCGATCGTCGACCGCATCGCGGCGGCGGGGCTGCGCACCTCGTGGCCGATGGCGCGCAGCATCAGGTCCTTCGCCTCCAGCACCGCCCGCTCCTGGGTCACGTCCTCGTGGAGCGTCAGCACGCGGTCGGGCTGGCCGGACGAGCCGGGGATCGAGACGCGCCGGACCTGGACCACCGTGCCCCGGCTGTCCAGCCGGACCTCCAGCGCGCGCCCGGGCTCGACGTCCGGGTCGGAGAGCACGACCGCGTCCGGACGCTCCAGCAGGCTCTGCGCCGGCGTCCCGATCAGGGCGGCGCCGGGCACGCCGTAGATCCGCTCGACCTCGGAGTTGACGTAGTCGACGTTGCCGGCCGCGTCCTCCAGCACCACCCCGACGGGCGAGTGCCTGAGCACGGTCTCCAGCATCTCCTTCTGGCGGTTGAGCTGGGCGACGAGCTGGAGCCGGGTCAGCACGAGCTGGGCCTGGGCGGCCAGGATCGCCATCAGCCGCCGCGTCTCGGCCGGCGACGTGCCCGTGGCGTCGGCCGTGATCATGCCCACCACCTCGTCCTCCACGACGACGCGGTGGGCGAGGACGCGCCGGCCCCCGATGCGCGTGGTGCGGGCGGGCGCGTCGGCCGCCGACCGCGGCACGCTGCGGGGGGCGCTGGGCGCGGACGCCGGGCGCCCCGCCTGGAGGGCCGGTCCCCACCACCCCGGCTGGCCGGACGCGGCCCTCGGCCGGGAGCCGCCGCCGGGACCGCGCACCATCGTCGCGCCCTCCAGCAGCCACATGGCGCCGTGCGAGCTGGCCAGGGCGCGCTCGACCATGCGGCACATCTCGGCGCGGGCCCGCTCGGGGCGGGTGATGTCCAGGTCGGCGAAATCGGCGACGGCGCGCAGCGTGTGGATGCGGCCCCGCGTCTCCGCGGCCAGCCTGGCGTTCTCGATCGCGATCGCCGCGTGCTGGGAGAAGTCCCCCATCGCGGCCAGGCCCTCGCGGACCGCGCCGGGATGGACGGAGCCGAGCGCGCCGACCAGCCGATCGCCGTACCAGAGCGGCACGATGGCCCAGCCGACGCCGCGCTCCTTGCCGGACAGCGGCGCCCGGGGCGGCTGCGGCCACGGCCGGGCGGCGGTGCGGCCCGACCAGCGCAGGACCCGGCCGGGCTGACCGCCGCCGGCCGTCGCGTGGGCGGCGACGCGGCCGTCGTCGTCGAACGCCCAGCACACCGTCCCGCTGGCCTCCGTCATCGACCGAGCCTGCTCGGCCACGGCGCCGAGGACCCCCGCCAGGTCGTGGCCGGCCAGGCCGGCCACCATCTGGAGGCGGACCGAGTTGGCCAGCGCCAGCTCGTTGGCGCGGTGCAGACGCACGGTGCGGAGCGCGATGCCGATCACCGGCGCCGCGCTCTCCAGCAGCTGGATCTCCTCCGGCGTGAACGGGATGTCCGCCACCCGCTGGGCCGACACCGCGCCCGCCACGCGGTCATCGGTGAACAGCGGCACCATCAGCATCTGGTTGGGGATGGCGGGGCCCCACGTCGGCCAGCCCTGCGCGGGCAGCGGGCGCCGGAGCTCCATCGGCACCGACTCGGCGATCGTCGTCGCCTCCTCCAGCAGGCGCGTGAAGTACCGCGTCCGCTCCACCTCGACCGGCTCCAGGTAGCGGACGGGCCGCCGGTTCTCGGAGCAGTAGCCGGTGACCCGATTGCGCGAGTCGAAGTAGCAGAGGATCAGGATCTGGGCGTCGAGGAACGAGCCCAGCGCCCGGCTCATCGCCTCCGCGATCTGGGCCTCGTCGGCGGCCCCCGCCACGCTCAGCTCCAGGTGGTGGAGCGCCTCCAGGCGCTGCCGCTCGGCCTGGGCGGCCTGGAAGTGGTCCGCGTTGGCCAGCGCCAGGCCGACGTAGGTGGCCACGTCCTGGAGCACCCGCGCGTGCCACTCGTCGAACACGTCCGATCGGTACGACTGCAGCGAGATCAGCCCGGTGATCTCCTCGCCGTGGCGCACCGGCACCCAGATGATCGACCGCGACGCGACCCGGCGGTGGCGCCCCGGCCGGGTGACGTCGATGACCACCCCCTGGCCGACGATCCGGTCGCCCGGCTCGCGGTGCCGGCCGTCCAGGTCGTGCGCCCACGGGGCCCGGCGGATCAGCACCGGCCGGCCGCTCTCGTACGCCTCGCGGGAGGGACCCGCCGACGCCAGCGGCACCGGCGGGCTGGGCCGCTCCTCGCCGCTGTCCCAGACGTAGCCCTGGGCGATGGGCCCGTCCGGCGTCTCGCTGACCGTGGCCAGCGTGAACAGGTCGAAGTCCAGGTGCCGGGCCAGCTCCTCGCGCAGGATGCGCATGACCGACCAGCGGTCGAGCGAGGACGCCAGGCGCCGGCCGACGGCGTTGACGACCTCCAGCCGGCGCCGCTGCTGCTCGATGGCGTCGTACGACCAGGCGTTGCGCAGCGCCAGCGCCACCTGGTCGGCGACCTGCTGGAGGAAGGCCAGCGTCGACCGCTCGTAGGCGTCGGGCTGGCGCGTGTGGGTGGCGAGCACGCCCCGGGCGACGCCCCCCTCCACGATCGGCACGATGGCGGCCGAGCGGTACGGGACGCCGGCGCCGGAGTCGGACTCCAGGTGCCCCGCGCCGCCGTCCAGGACCGGGCGGACGCGGCTCAGGCGGCGCGATCCGGCCGACACCCACGAGCGCCGGATCCGGCCGTCACCGTCGCCCTCCAGCAGGCGGAGCCGGGCGCGGCCCGGGTCCGGCCGCACCGCCAGCTCGACGCGGTCGACCGGGAGCAGCGCGCTGAGCGTGCGCAGCAGCGCGGTGATCACGCCCTCCTCGTCGTGCGTGGCCGAGAGCGCCCTGGCGATGGCGTTGAGGGCGCCCAGGCTCACCGCCTGGTTGCGCGTCAGCTCGTTCAGGTAGGCGTTGCTGACCAGCACCCCCAGGTGCGCGTGCACGGCCTCCAGCAGTGCCACCTCGTCGGCCGGGATCTCGCGCTGGTTGTAGAGCTGGTAGCTGACCGAGCCCACCGGCCGGCCGCCGTGCATGACGGGCACCCAGATCAGCACCTGCGGCCGCCTGGCCACGCCGGGGCCGCGGCCGCGCAGGTGCGTGGCCTCCGCCGGCGGCTCGACCACGCGCGCCATCGGATCCCGATAGCAGTCGGCGAAGAAGGACTCGACCAGCAGCCGGCGGCGCACGTCCTGGAGCACGCCGCGGTCGATGGCCAGGCTGTGGTACCAGCCCTCGCGCTCCAGCACCTGCAGGTTGATGCTGTCGTAGTCGAAGACCGGGTGCAGCTCGGCGTACAGGACCTGCACCAGGTCCGCCTCGGTGGCGCAGCTCGACAGTGCGCGCACCAGCTGGCCGTGGAGGCCGCCCCGCGCCGCCTGCTGACGGCGCCGCAAGGTCGTCGCGTCCCGCCGCGCCCGCTGCCTGAGGTCCATCTACGCCTCCGTATACTGCCCCAAAAGCCGTGCCGTTCACGTCACCGAAGCCGCTGCATCCGCCCCCGGCTGACCTGGTGGGATCCACCGTGCTGGTGGTGGACGACGAGCGGGCCTGGCGGGTGATCCTGGAGATGGACCTCAGGCTGCTCGGGTATCGCGTCTCGATGGCGCAGGACGCGTCCGAAGCGCTGGCGCTGGCGCGGCGCGATCAGCCAATCGTGGCGATCGTGGACCTGATGCTGCCCGAGCCGATGGACGGCTGGGCGCTGCTGGCCGAGCTGCGTTCGCAGGGCACGCCGATGCCCGTGATCTTCTACACCGCGTACCCGGCGTTTCCCAGCCGGTCTGAGGACCCCGACGTCATCGCCTACATGAGCAAGGCGGACGACCGGGCGGATCTGTACGAGCTGCTGCCCGACGCGATCAGGAGGGCCCAGAGCCGCCGGTCGTAACCGGCCCGGCGGCTCGCTCCGGCTCAGAACCTGCCGTCGAACCAGCCAGCGCCGGCCGAGAGTGCCAGGGCGATCAGCGCCGTCGCCGCCAGGGCACCCGCGATCAGTCTCTTTTGCCAGCTCATGTCGTATCCCCTTAACGAAGTTCGATGCCGCAACAACCTGGTTAGGCTACTTGATCTCGGCAGGCTTGTTAAGTTCGTCAAGTACCTGACTTTACAATCATACTGACTACTTGACAGCCCCTCCCGACACCCCGATTTCTGGAGCCGATGGTACTTGCAAACCAGCGGCCGGGACTGCATGCTGCACCAAATCCGATCAGTGATCAATTGTCGGCGATTGACACCTTGGCGCTGAGAGCACGAGGCCGGACGGCGCCTCCTCCGCTGCCCCCGGGCCTCGAGGTGTATCGGCCTGCCGAGCTGCTCGGCTCGTCCGTGCTGGTGGTCGAGGACGAGCCGCCCATGCAGGCGCAGTTGCGCCTGGACCTGACGGACCTCGGCTACCAGGCGCGGCTGGCGGGCACCGCGGACGAGGCGAAGGGGATCCTGACCCACGAGCGGGTGGCCGGCGTGCTCCTCGACCTGGTGCTCGACGACGGCGAGGAGGCCGGGTTCGAGCTGCTGCGCTGGATCCGGCAGAACCATCCGGGCCTGGCCGTGGTCGTGCTGTCGGCGGCGCAGGGGAGCGCGGCGGCGATCAGGCGCGCGTACGAGCTGGGCGCGAGCAGCTACTTCGTGAAGGGCAACGCCACGATGGCCCACATCTACTCGGACCTGGCGGCGCGACTGATCGAGGGCGGCACGGGCCGGGCCGGCAACTATCGGTTCGGACGCCTGGACTTCGACCCCACGCACCGGACGATGAGCCTGGGCAAGAAGCAGACGCGGCTGACGTCGCAGCAGACGGCGCTGGTGATCCACCTGGCGCAGGGCTCGAAGGCGGTGACGGCGGGCGAGCTGATCGCGGCGGGCCTGTTCCGCCCCAACGCCGCCCGCTCGACGGTGCACTCGGCGCTGCTGACGCTGCGCCGCAAGCTGGACGAGCTGGAGCCGGAGCTGGGCTCCAAGCTGCTGCGCTCGACCCCCCGCGGCTACTCCCTGGGCCCGATCGTCTAGCGAAGCGACGCCCCTCCCCCCTCGCGGGGGAGGAGGCCGAAGGCCGGAGGGGGGGTCGCTCAGGACAAG
>Ga0066903_100002719_pt1 | contig 14009 bp, 17 predicted proteins | sample PanSoiMetaGPlot1_FD_67491 | JGI IMG/M metagenome (GOLD analysis project Ga0066903, IMG submission 67491) | Tropical forest soil microbial communities from Panama analyzed to predict greenhouse gas emissions - Panama Soil - Plot 1 (version 2) | ecosystem: Environmental > Terrestrial > Soil >...
CAACAGCGCTTCGTCATCGACAAGCTGGAATCGAAGTAGCAGCGGTCACTCGGCGGCGACGGCCAGGGCGGACGCCGCGGCGGCCGGCGCGGCGAACGCCAGCTTGCGGCGGTACTCGCGCCGCAGCAGCAGGAAATTCAGCAGCGCGTGGAACGCCGTGCAGGCGACCGCCAGGTACCAGATCCAGCTGAGCGCGAAACCGGCCGCGTGGGACATGGCGATCGCCGGGATCACCAGCAGGCTGGTGCGCAGGAACGAGCTGATGAGGGGCGGAATCGTGTTGCCCATCGCCTGGAACATGCTGGAGCTCACGAACACGATCCCCGACGGGACGAAGTTCCATGCGACGATCTGAAGGTACTCGCCGCCCACGGCCAGCACACCCGGGTCCTTGTTGAACAGGCCGACCAGGCCGCGCGGGATCAGCTGACAGATGACAAACAGGATCACCATCGCGATCGTCGCCATCAGCGCGCCCATCCGGAACGTCGCGCGCACGCGATCGGGCTGCCGCGCGCCGAAGTTCTGGCCGGCGACCGGGCTGACCGCGAAGCCGAGCGCGACGACCGGCATGAAGCCGGCCTGGATGACGCGCAGCCCGATCCCGTAGCCCGCCTGCGCCGCCGGGCCGAACACCTTCGTGATGCCGTAGATGACGAACATGTAGGCGCCCAGGAAGAAGAACTCGGCGCCCGCCGGCAACCCGATCTTCAGCATCCGGCCCCAGGTCGGAAGCTGCGGACGAAACTCGGCCGCCACGAAGCGGAGGTAGCCCTCCTTCTTCGTCACGACGTAGGCGATCAACGACACGACACCGACCGCGACCGCGACGAACGACGCGATGGCCGTGCCCGCCACGCCGAGCGGATGGCCCGTCACCCAGCCGAACATCAGCACCGGCGCCAGCCCCGCGTTCAATACCACCGTCGCCGTCTGCATGATCATGCCGGGCCTGAAATCGCCGATCCCACGCAGCGCCGATGCCGTCGCGATCATCGCGAACTGGCCGGCCAGCGCCGGGATGAACCAGGCCAGGTACTCGCCCGCCAGCCGGGCCGTCTCGGGATCGGCCGCCTGCGCGCGCGCGAACCGCCCGCGCAGCGCCATCATGATCACGAAGAACAGCAGACCGACCGCCAGCGACAGCAGCTGCGACTGGTTGAAGATGAGGCGCGCGGTGTCGCGGTCCTTGCGGCCGGTCGCGTGCGCGATCAACGCCGTCGTCCCGACGCCCAGCGTCTGCGTCAGCGCCAGGACCAGGAACATCAGGTTGCCCGACAGGCTGACCGCCGCCACCGCCTTCGCGCCCAGCATGCCGACGAACTTCAGGTCGATCAGGAAGTACAGCGTCTGGAACACCATCCCGACCAGCATCATGGTCGTGGTCTGAAGCAGAGCGCGGCTGATCGATCCCTTGGTCAGGTCGTGCATGGGCGGGCGCGCAATCTAGCGCGCCGACCCGTCCCACGCCCGAAACAACTGACCGCGGAACTTACGCGTCGGCGTCCTTGGCCCTGATCGGCAGCCCGGGAAGATTCGGATCGGGCTCGCCCAGGTACTCCCACAGCCGCCCCTGCCGCATCTGCCCGCACCAGTACCAGTTCTCGCGATCGAGGTGGCCCGCGATCGCGCCGCTCGGATGCCAGAGGAACGTCCACTGCGTATCGCCCGCGTACGTCCCGCGCCAGAGCGGCCGGAAACCACCGCCCACCTTGCAGCCTTCGATGGCGTAGGCGCTGTGAGCGGTCAGGTAGCGCGCGCCGAACATCATCTCCTGCAAGCCGAAGGTGACCAGCAGCTCCGGCAGGTCCACGCCGTCCATCGGCACCCACAGCCAGTCCTGGCCGAAGGTGCACGACCAGAGTGTCCACGCGCCCCGAATCGATTCGAGCGCGATCCGAAAGTTCGCCTGGTTCTCGGTGATGAACGTCAGCTTGCCGCCGTCGCGGGCCAGGTTGTCGATCGGGCGCAGGAAGTCTTGCGAGCCGTACAACTTGGCGCCGGGCCAGTGGTTGGCGATCGCGTAGTACGCCTTCAGCTCGGCCGGCGCGTCGACCGCCGCCGGCCACGCGCGGGGCGAGTCGCTCGGCGCGGCGACCGACCAGCGGGCGACCAGACGTTCGAACTCCGCCAGCAGGCCGGGGTCTCGGCGCAGGCCCTCCAGGTCGAAGTCGGCGGGCTGGGGACCCGGACGACCCGGGACAAACGTGGCCACGTAGGAGAGAGCCATCAGACGAGCCAAATGGCTCAGGGGTCGATCCGGCACCCGTCGTCAGGTCGAATCCGGTGAAACGGCGTCACCGACGCACCACGGCAGACGGTTGTGGACGATGCCCCGTAGTCCGGCGCCGATCTTCCGAGGTCACTGCGTCGCGCAGGCGACGCGATCGCCCATCGTGGCGATGCAGCTGTCCGGCGCGCACAGCGCCGTCGCACATGAGCAATCCACCGTGGCGCAGCCGGCCGGGCGCGGCTGGCACCCGAACGTCGCCGCGCAGCCGGCGATACAGCCGGGAGGCCCGCCGTCCGGACAGCTCTGCGTCTCGCTGGTTCCGGATGGGCACGTGCCGCTGGCGGGGACGGGGCTGCAGACCAGGTTCGTGCAGTTCTGGTGGCTGACGCACAGCTGCCCCGTCGCGCACGCGGCGGCGTCGCCGCACAGCCCCGAGTCGTATGCCGCGTCGCTCACTCCGGCATCGGCGGTCTCCGACGACTTGCAGCCGGCGACGAGAATCAGCGCGAGCAGCGCTGGGGACAGCGATCGGTTCGGCACTGCAGAAAATGCTAACACGCCACCGCATGACGCGGACATTTGGCGGGCGGCGTCGATCTTTTCCGGAATGCGGTAGGCTCCGCAAATGAGCTGCCGGCGAATCGGCCTCGCCGTCCTCCTGGCGAGCGGCGCGCTCGTGTTCGCGTGCACCGGCGATCTCTCTCCGCCGCCGGCCGGGGCGGGCGGCGCTCAGGGCGATGCCAACAGCACCGGCACCAACCCCCCGGGCACGGGCGGCGCGGCGGGCGGCGCGGGCGCGGGCGGAAGCGCCGGTGGCAGCGCAGGCACGGGCACGGGCGGCGCGACGGGAAACGCGGGCCGCGGCGGGGCCGGTGCGGGCGCATCGGGCGGCGGTGGCGCAGCCGGAAGCGGCGGCGCGGCGGGCGCGCCCGCACGCGGCGGAAGTGGAGGCGCGAGCGCTGGGCGCGGCGGCGTCTCGGGAATCGCCGGCACGAGCGGGCACGGCGGGATGACGGGAAGCGCCGGCAGCGCTGGCGCGGGAACGGGCGGCGGCGCGGGCGCGGCGGGCAACGCGGGCAACGGCGGCAATGGCGGATTGACCGGCACGGGCGGCGCCGGCGGCACGCAGCCGTTTAAGGGCGTCGCGAACTCGCCGTGCGCGGTTCGGATGATGCTGAGCACGTCCTGGTACTACAACTGGACGCAGTCGGCCGACACCTGCGCCGGCGGCGGCGGCGAATTCATCCCGATGATCTGGGGCCACACGGGCAGCGAACAGAGCGCCAGCGGCATCACCAGCTCGATCACCACGTTCGTCAACAAGGGGTACGGCAACGTGCTCGGCTTCAACGAGCCCGACAACACCGGTCAGTCGAACATGACGGTCGCGACGGCGATCTCGCTCTGGCCGGCGTTCAACAACCCCGCGATCAAGATCGGAACGCCCGCCACCTCGGCCAACTCGAACGGTCAGACGTGGTTCACCAGCTTCATGAACATGCTCAACGCCGACGCGTCGCTGCGCGCCGACTTCGTCGCCATCCACTGGTACGGCTGGAACGCCGGCTCGTGCGACGCGAACGCGTCGCAGCTCGAGAGCTACATCAAGTCGGCGGAGGGATGGGCCGGGACCCGGCCGATCTGGCTGACCGAATGGGGCTGCCTGAACAACAGCGCGCCTGACACGCAGACGGTGGTCAACTTCTACAAGGGCGCGGTGACGATGTTCGCGAAGCACCCGCGCCTGGTGCGCTACGCCTGGTATCCCTGGTCGACCAATCTGGATCTGGTCGACTCCGGCGGCGCCCTGACCGCGCTCGGCGTGGCGTACGCAGCGGCGCCCTCGTACAAGTAACGCCGATGTCGATGACGTTCGACGAATTTCGGAAGTCGGTGCGCATCGACGGCAAGCCGCCCGCGGGTCTGAGCGCGCCGCTGCGCGCGCTCTGGATCGACGGCAAGGGCGACTGGGCACGCGCGCACGCGACGGTCGACAGCGTCGAGACGAAGGACGCCGCGCGCGTCCACGCCTACCTGCACCGGAAGGAAGGCGACCGCGACAACGCGCGCTACTGGTACGGCCGCGCGGGCGCGACGCCATCGACGGAGCCGCTCGAGCGCGAGTGGGAGCAAGTGGTCCGCGCGCTGCTCGGCGAATGACCGACGGCGGCGGCCGCGAGCCCCTGGAACCGATCTCCGATCCGCGGCTGGACCCGTGGGCGACGTGGGCGCTGATGATCGCGCTGCTGGCGATCGGGTCGGTCGTGGCGATCATCCGCGCGCGCGTCCACGGCATGCGTGAGCTGATGGTCGCGACGGCGCTGGCGCTGATCGCGCTCGTCTTCGGCGTCGTCGCGCTGGTGCGCGGCGTGCGAGCGGCGGATCGGCGGGCGCGGGTCGTTCCCGCGATCGCGGTGGTCGCGTCGCTGGCGGCGGTCGCGGGCGCGCTGGTGTTTTTCGTCGTCCATTGACGGATCTCGTCCCCTGACGAATCGACGACGCCGGGCCGCGCTTTGTGAGATCATGATCGCGCGATGCGCCGATTTCACTTCATCGGCCGGCTATGCCGAACATGCGTCTGCGCAGCCGCCCTCGTGGGCTGGGCGGGTTGCGGCGGCGGCGCGAGCACGACGGGAAACCCGGACGCTGCGGGCACAGGCGGCTCGAACGGCGGCACGACCAGCGCCGGCGGCAGCGGCGGAACGAGCGCAAGCCGTGGCGGCACGACCGGCACGGCCGGTGCGGCGGGCAGCGCGGGCGCGCGCGGCGGCGCCGGAGGGAGCGGCGGAACGGGCGGCAGCGCGGGCGCGGCAGGTAGCGGTGGAGCGGGCACCGGTGCCCGGGGCGGCGCAGGCGGTACGGCGGGGAGCGCGGGACGCGGCGGCGCCGGTGGCTCGGCGGGGAGCGCGGGCCGGGGCGGCACGACGGGCGCCGGCGGCATGGCCGGAGCGGGCGGCGCGGCGGCGCCAACATGCAAGCGCGGCATCGCGGCCAACACGGCGCCGGGCGCCGCGTTCTATCCGGCCGTCCGCTGGTGGTACAACTGGGGCCTCTCGAAGAGCGGCGGCAACACCGGCATCGAATTCGTGCCGATGGTCTGGGGCAGCTCGACGGTGAACGGCGCGATCCCCGCCGGGTCGAAGTACCTGCTCGGTTTCAACGAGCCGAACTTCATGGCGCAGTCGAACCTGACGCCGCAGGCGGCGGCCACCGCCTGGCCCGCGCTGCAGACCAACGCGCGCAGCGCCGGCATCGGCACGATCGTCGGCCCGGGGATGAACTTCTGCGGCCCCGCCGCGAGCTGCAACGGCACCGATCCGTACGTCTACCTGACCGATTTCCTCGCCGACTGCACGACCTGCGAGGTCGACCACATCGCGGTGCACTGGTACAACTGCGACCTTCCGTCGCTCAAAGCGTACATCGAATCGAACAACAGCCTCGCCGGCTGGGTCCAGTTCGGCAAGCCGATCTGGGTGACCGAATTTTCCTGCGACGGCAGCGCCACCGCCGCGCAGCAAGAGGCGTACATGCGCGCCGCCATCCCGTACCTCGAGAGCCAGCCGAACGTCTTCCGCTACTCGTGGTTCAGCGCCGGCCCGATCCCGAACGCGCAGCTGATCAACAGCGACGGCTCCCCGACCGCGCTCGGTCAGGTCTACATCAGCCTGCCGTCGAACTGCCAGTAGCGCGACGGCACCGACGCCGCTCAGTACGGCACGTAGGGCGCGCGATCGCGTTCGACCCAGGCGCGGATGCTCGGCCGGCGCCACTGCGCCGCCACGAAGTCGGAGAGCTTCGCGGGCACCGGGTCGCGGTTGCCGACCAGACGCATCAGCATCATCGCCAGATCAGCGTCGGCGATGCTGAACGCGTCGAACAACGACGTGCGCCCGTCGGGGATGAACGCCGACGCCGCGGCGATCAGCTTGTCGGCCGCCGCGCGCCCGGCCGGCGACAGCGGCTCGACCGGGTGCCCGTAGAAGAACGTGTGCGTCGCGCGCTCCTCGCGGATCGGCATCAGGTCGCTCCGGATCCAGGCCATGATCTGGCGCGCGCGCGCCCGCTCGCGCGGCGCAGCCGGCAGCATCGCGGCGTAGCGCGGCGGCGGGAACGTCTCCTCCAGGTACTCGACGATCGCGCTCGATTCGGTCAGGCGGAAGTCGCCGTGCTCCAGCAGCGGAACGCGCGCGGTCAGCGATTTCGCCTTGAACTCCGCCTTCTTCTGCGCCTTCTCGTGCAGGTTCACGAGACGCGTCTCGAACGGCAGCCCCTTCTCGGTCAGGCAGACGAATACGGAGAACGCGTAGGGGCTGTTGAAGAAGCCGTCAACGTGCAAGACGATCGGTTCCATGCCGGTCATTCTTGACAGTCAACGATCGATCTGTCACCAGTAATGAACGCTTGCGCCTGAGTGGCGCGGAAAGGAGACGACATTTGATGGTGATTCGCAAACCATGCATCGAGAAGATCGTCTCCGCGTCTGTCCGGAAGTAGCGCTCGCCTGCGGGCCCCGCGTGGGCGCGCGAGTCGCGGAGACAGTGGGTGTTCGGGGTCTGTCCGGCGTTGCGTAAAAGCGCGCCGCGGCGAACGGGAAACGTGTGTCATGGGCAAGACGAAGCGACAGCAGCATCGAACGAGAACGCATGAACGAGAGGACGGCGGCGACGGCACCCGCACGGCGCGGTTGCAGGAGCTGATCCGCGAAGAGGTGAATCTGATCTTGCGCAACGAGGTGCGCGATCCGCGACTGGACAGCGTGGTGATCACGATGGTCGAGCTCGCGGGCGACGGCTCGTGCGCGCGGCTCTGGTTCACCGCCGAAGGAGACGAAGACAGACGAGAGGCGTGCGAGCACGTCGCAGGATTTCTGCGCACGCAGCTGGCGGAGAGCCTCGGACTGAAGAGGACGCCGGAGCTGCGTTTCCGGCGCGACCCAGCTTCGCGCGCGCTGGCGCGCGACACGACGGAGATTCACTGATGTCGACGAAGAACCTGGCACGAACCGTGATCGAGGGCGGCCGCTACCGCGGCATCACCTGGTACAGCCGCCGACAAAACCGCGCCCCGCGGGCCATCGTCCGGAGTACGCTGACGAACTTCGACCCCGCCGACGCGGAAACCGACGAGGCGATCGTCCCGAGAGCGCCGAAGGTCGGTCGCCACTTCAGCGACAAGCTGAGCCCGGCGGCGCACGGCCAGGCGCGCCCTCCCCTCCCCCGTCCCGAGCGCGAGCTCGTCGCGTGGCTGAGCGGCCGGCGCGTCGGCGCCTGCGGCAACTGTCTGTTCTGGTTCATCCCGACCGTTCGCGGTGGCTATCACCGGCGCCGCCTTCTCGAGCGCGCAGACGCGAGGCTGTGGCGATCGCTTCCCGCCTGGTTCCGCGCGTGTCACGATCCGTTTGCCGCGACAAAAGCGACCAATCCCGATCAGACGAGCTGACCATGCCTTCCACCACCCTCAAAGGACGTAACGTCCCGATCCAGCTGTGGGCGCCGCTGGAAGAGGTCGACTCGCAGGTGATCACGCAGCTCAAGAACGTCGCCGCGCTGCCCTGGGTCGCGCACCACGTCGCGGTCATGCCGGACGTGCATCTTGGCAAGGGCGCGACGGTCGGCTCGGTGATCGCGATGCAGGGCGCGGTCGCGCCCGCCGCCGTCGGGGTCGACATCGGCTGCGGCATGGCGGCCGTCAAGACCAGCCTGACCGCGAACGATCTGCCGGACGATCTGCGCAAGCTGCGCCTGGCGATCGAGGACGCGATCCCGGTCGGCCGGATGTCGCACGCGTCGCCGGCGTGGCGCGACGCGCCCGACAAGTTGCGCGACGTCGGCCAGTCGCTGCTGGATCGCTACGCGAAGCTCGACGGGCCCGTGAGTGCGGGGACCGTCTCGTCCCAGATGGGAACGCTGGGCGGCGGCAACCACTTCATCGAGGTCTGCCTGGACACGGACGACGCTGTCTGGTTGATGTTGCACTCGGGCAGCCGCAACGTCGGCAAGGTCCTGGCCGAGCACCACATCGAGATCGCGCGGCGCCTCAAGCACAACCAGGCGCTGGTCGACCGCGACCTAGCCGTCTTCCTCGCCGGGACCACGGTGTTCGACGCCTACCGGCGCGATCTGTTCTGGGCGCAGGAGTACGCGCGCTTCAACCGACAGATGATGCTGCACCTGCTGGAGGATGTGGTGCGTGGATTCTGGCCGCGCGTCACCTTCGCCGAGGCGATCTCGTGCCACCACAATTACGTCGCCGAGGAGGTTCACTTCGGCGACGAGCTGCTGGTGACGCGCAAGGGGGCGATCCGCGCCGGTCAAGGCGACATGGGCATCATCCCGGGATCGATGGGCACGAAGTCGTACATCGTGCGCGGCCTCGGCAACCCGCAGTCGTTCGAGTCGGCGTCGCACGGCGCCGGACGGCGCATGAGCCGCAGCCAGGCGCGCAAGCGCTTCACCGTGCGCGACCTACAGGATCAGACCCGCGGCGTGGAGTGCCGCAAGGACCCCGGCGTCATCGACGAGGCCCCCAAGGCGTACAAAAACATCGACAGCGTCATGAAGCAGCAGCAAGACCTGGTCGAGATCGTCGCCGAGCTCAAACAGATCGTCTGCGTGAAGGGCTGACTACGCCATCAGATCCTTCGTGCGCGCCATCGCCTTCGCGAGGCCCTCGTTGTTGAGGCCAGGGACGACGCCGTAGCCGTCGAACAGCGTCATCAGGCGAACGGAGAAGCGTTCGAATTCATCGGTGCGCCGCAGCTCGTCCAGCTTGGCGCGCTCGCCGAACAACAACAGGAAACCGTTGACCGTTCCGCCGTGCGGGGTGAGCGCGACCCGCTCGACCCGCTCGAAATATCCCTGTTTCTGGAACTTGCTGAGCGCGGCGTCGCCCTCCTCCATGAAGTACTTCCAGGCTTCCGCTTCCTTGCCCGCGATCGGGCGGTTCCATCCGATGAACAGCAACGCTGTGGCCATGATTCCTCCTCCTCGTCAGTCCGTCTGTTCTACGTGCGCGACGGGGGAAGGTAACGCGAAAATCGCGCGGCGCTACGGGAACAGGCAGGCGGTCGACAGATCGCCGCCCGCCGACATCGTGCAGTTGCCGCACTGGGCGGTTCCCTGGAGGCAAGCGCAGGTCGGCGTCGTGCCGCACGCCGCGGGGAGCGGGTGGCACGCGTACGCGCCGGGGTTACCCGGGAGAGGGCCTAGCATCGCCTCGCAATACTGCGTGCCGTGCATGCAGAACCTCGGCCCGCACGCGAACATGCCCTGCGGCGGCGTGCAGCCGCCCTGGTCCGAGATGTCCGTTCCGGCGCTGTTGGCCAGACAGGGACTGCCGTAGACGTTGCCATCGCAACCGCAGACGGGGTCCACGACTGCCGTGCAGCCGGAAGGACGCGGCTGACAGAACGCGGGTGTGCTGGTGCAACGGTTGTCGGAGTGGTCGCAGAACTCCGTCGACGAGCAGCCGCTCGACGAGGTGCAGGTCGTCCCGCCGTCCGCGCCGCCGCTTCCGGCGGTGCCGCCGGAGCCGCCGCCTCCAGATGCGCCCGCCGCACCCGCCGCGCCGCCGGATCCTCCAGCACCCGCGGCGCCACCCGAGCCGCCCTGCCCCGCCGCACCTCCGGAGCCGGATGCACCGCCCGTACCGCCGGACCCTCCGCGCCCCGCGCTGCCAGCGGAGCCGCCCGCGCCGGACGTTCCGCCCGAACCGCTCGATCCGCCGGAGCCACCGCGCCCAGCGGCGCCGCCCGCGCCGCCCCGCCCCGCCGCGCCGCCTGTGCCGGCCGCACCGCCCGCGCCAGCGCCGCCGCTACCGACGGTGCCGGCACCGCCACCGCGGCCGCCCGTGCCGACCGATCCGGCGGTTCCACCGCCCCTGCCCGTGGTCCCGGCGGTGCCGCCCGTGCCTCCCGCGCCGCCGCGTCCGCCAGCGCCGCCGCGCCCGCTCGCGCCGGCGGCTGCATTTCCGCCGCCGCCGTCGGGACTCGCCGTTCCGCCGCCGCACGCGCCGACCAGCAGCGCCGCCGCGAAGATCAGCCAGCCCGATCGTCTCGCGCTGAAGCTCCCATCCGCTCCCATGGCGCAACTCTAACGCGTCACGCGAGCATTCACGAGGCCGCGCACATCACGGTCATGTCACCGCTCGCCGGCACCCCGCACCCGTAGCACGCGGCGGTCAGCAGGCAGGCGCACTGGGTGCAACCGCCGGGCAGATCGACGCACGCGTATGCGTTGGTGTTCGAGCCCTCCCGCGTCGTCACCCTGCAGTACTGCGTCCCGTGCGCACAGAAGAGCGTGCCGCACTGAAACATCCCGGGCGGCGTCGGGCACAAGGCGATGGCCTTGGTGTCCACGCCACCCGACGCGTTGGCGTCGCACTCGCTTCGGTAAAGCTTGCCATCGCATCCGCAGACGATGTTCTCCGGCGTGATGCAGTCCTGCGGGCGCGGCACGCAGGTGCCGGCACCCACGCAGCTGTTGGGCGCATGACAGTAGTCCGTCGGAGCGCAGCTCGGCGAGCAGGCCACGCCGGTCGTGGCGCCCGCGCCGCCCCGACCAGCAGACCCCGAGCCGGTCGTGCCCCCCACGTCGATTCCGACGCCGCCTCTCCCGGCATTTCCACCCGCGCCGCCCCGACCCGAGCCGGTCGTGCCCCCCACGTCGATTCCGACACCGCCTCTCCCGGCATTTCCGCCCACGCCGCCCACGCCCGCCGCTCCGGCATTCCCGCCGGCGCCGACCGCGCCCGCCGCTCCGCCCGCGCCCCCCCGCCCGCTCGCGCCGCCTCGACCGCCGGCGCCGCCTCGACCGCTCGCGCCGGCGGCTGCGCTTCCGCCGCCGCCATCGGGCTTCGCCGTCCCGCCGCCGCACGCGCCGACCAGCAGCGCCGCGGCGACGGCGATCAAACTTCCTGTGCGTACTTTTGACCCTTTAATCGAAGCTAATTTGAAAGTCATACCTCCATACTATTCCTTCGAGACGCCGCACGCGATCCGTTCGCCGCCGCCGCCGAGCGGCTTGGGCGTGTCGCTGTAGTTGTCGCCCCCGGCGTGGATCATCAGCGCCTTGCCCTGGAAGTCCGCGAGCGTGACGCCCTTGACCTCCAGCTTGTCCTTCGCCTCGCCCTTGTCGGAGACGACCAGCTTGGGCAGATCGCCCTTGTGGCCGCCGCCGCCCGGCCCCTTGTGGGCCTTCGTCCCTTCCGGATCGTAGTGCGCGCCCGCCGCCTGGCCGGCGGTCTTCTTGCCGTCCTTGTCCGCCGGGTCGCAGCTCGGTTTCTCGTGAACGTGAAAGCCGTGCTCGCCGGGCGGCAGATCCTTCAGCTTCGGTTCGATGGTGACGCCGTCCTTCGCTTCCTTGATCGTGATCGTGCCGACGGCTTTCCCGACGCCGTCGGGGGTGATCAGGTTCATCGTGACCTTGATCGGTTTGGCTTTGGCCGCGTGTGCGGGACTGACGAACAAGCACAGCGCGGCGGCGAACGCGCCCTGCGCGGTCAAACTTGCGAGTGACGTTTTCATTTGCGTCTCCTTTGAATGCGACCCCGGCCTGCGATGGTCACAGCAGTTGTAACGCGATGGCCTGTGACATAATCATTCCGGACTGTAGCCGCTATGGCACCCGAAGACGACAGCGCAGGTGGAGGCTCCGAACGACGGAGCGCGCCGCGCATCATGGCGCGTTCGCTGGTCGAAGTTCGCCTGCCGACCTGGGAGGCGCTGCGTAGCGTGTACACGATCAACATCTCCCAGGGCGGCATCCGGCTGCAGAGCGGGGCGCGCGCGCCGCTCGGGACGCCCATCGACATCATCCTGACCCTGCCCGACGGAACGCGGCTGCACCTGGCCGGCAAGGTGGCACACCTCGGCGCCGGCGAAACCGGCGACGTCGGCGTCCGCTTCGACGCCCTACCCGAGCGCACCCAGCAGGAGATCGATCGCTACCTGAAGGATCTGCAGGCCGGGCGAACGCCCTCCACGAAGACCAAGAGCATCCCGCCCGGGACGCTCATAAAGAAGAAAAGCTAGGCGGGCGATGCGGACCGGCGTGCTCTTCGGCGCCTGGGTCATTCTGACGGCGACGCCGGTCGCCGCCGCTCCACCGATTGTTTCGTCGGTGCAAGTGGCGCCGGCGGGTGCGCCGCCCGCCGCGCCGCCCGATCCGCCCCCGTTCGCGAAGAACGAAATTGCCGGGCTGATGGAAGCGGCTCTGCCCGTCGACGGCACGGCCGACATCGTCCTGATCGACTGGCCGACGGTGCCCGGAACACCGCACGTGCGCGCCGCGACGGTCGTCCGTGCAGCACCGGCCGCGATCCGGAGCGTGCTGCTCGACGTCGCCAACTACCGCAAGATCGTTCCGACCCTGATTCGCGCCGACGTCTCGCAGACGCCGGCGGGCCTGCCGTCCGTCGGCTGGGAGGTCGAGGTGCCGCTGTTCAACCTGACCGGGACGCTGGTGATTCACGAGCGCCCCGACGGCGCCGAGATCGATCTGGTCGAGGGCGACTTCTCACCCGGAAAGCTGATCTTCAAGGCGGCGCCGCGCGCGGCCGGAGGCAGCACGCTGTACGTCGACGCGCAGCTGGACATCCGGCACGCGGGCTGGCTGATCCGGCGACTGGTCAGACTGAGCCCGGCCGGCGAGCCCGCCGCGCTGACGGCCGCCTCTTACGTCACGTTGCGCGCCGTCGCCCTGCGCGCGGAGAACGGCGGCAGCGGCGGCGCGCGGCGCCCGGGCGCCACCCCGGCGCCGCCACCGACGTGGGCGCCGTCGGCGCGCGTGCTGGCCGACGACAAGCTGGCCGCGCTGCGCGCGCACGGCGCGGTCGCGCTGGTCGGGCGCACCTGGTCGCAACGCCTGGCGGGCGTCGCGGTCGCCACCACCGTGGGCGTCCCGGCGCCGAGCGCGCTCGGGCGCCTGCGCGATCCGCAGAGCTGGCACGCGTTCCCGGGATGGGAGACGATCACCCCGCGCGTCGGCCCGAACGGCGTCGGCGCCGCGGTCGAGGACAACCTGCCGTTCGTCGACCTGGAGGCGACCTGGATGCCCGAGCCCGGCGGCTCGCCGCGCTGGACGGCCACCGACGGCGTCATCACGGGGGCGCGGCTCGGCTGGGAGGTCTATCCGATCGATCCGCGGGCGAACGCGGGCGCGCCGACGCTGATGACGCTGCTCCTGTATCCGCGGCTGGAAACGACGGGGCGCCTGGCGCGGAAGGCGATCGCGTCCGAACCGCTGCTCGAGCACGGGCTGGCGGTCGCGGTCGCCTTCGCCGACGTGACGGCGATGAAGGCGGCGCTGGAAGCGCACCGATAAACTGTGACGCGCGACGCTGCGATGCCCGCTCGCAAAGCCGTCATCGCGATCCGAGCCGCCTCGAAAATCCGAGGCGGGCCTGGGTCGGGCACGCTGCCCGCCGCGGTTTTACCGCGAGAGTCGCGGCCCTCGGCGGGCACGCTGATTGCTGAGCACGGCGGCGTGAAAAAGATCGCGCTCTTCGCCGGGTGTCTGCTGCTTTTCGCCTGTTCCGACAACGGAGGCGGCGGCCCCGGAACCGGCGGCCACGGCGGCGGTCAGGCCGGCAGCACCGGGCACGGCGGCGGCGGGGGCTCGGGCGGCGCGGCCGGACAGACCGGAGGCACGACCGGGAGCGCAGGCTCGACGGGCGCGGGCGGCCAGACCGGCGGCGCGACCGGAAGCGCGGGCCGCGGTGGCAGCGGGGGCAGCGGGGGCAGCGGGGGCAGCGGGGGCAGCGGGGGCAGCGGGGG
>Ga0066903_100002720_pt1 | contig 14008 bp, 13 predicted proteins | sample PanSoiMetaGPlot1_FD_67491 | JGI IMG/M metagenome (GOLD analysis project Ga0066903, IMG submission 67491) | Tropical forest soil microbial communities from Panama analyzed to predict greenhouse gas emissions - Panama Soil - Plot 1 (version 2) | ecosystem: Environmental > Terrestrial > Soil >...
GTGACCGTCTCGCCGTCGACGATCCCCCAGGATGTCTGGCCCGCGGCGGTGAATTTCAGCCAACGCATGATGATTCCTCTTATTCGGCTGCCGCGCGCGGCGGAGTTTTCCAGGCGCCGGCCGCCGGGCGCTTCAAGCCCAGGTTTTCGCGGAGCGTCTTGCCGGCATAGTCCTTGTGGAACAATCCGCGACGCTGCAATTCAGGCACGATATGGCGGACGAAATCGGCGTAGGAACCGGGCACGTAGGTTGCCGCGACGACAAAGCCGTCGCAGCCGCGCCCGACGAACATTTCCTCGAGCTTGTCGGCGATTTCCTTCGGGCCTCCGACGATCGCATCCTGGGTCTGGCCGCGGCCGGAAAAGCTGATGAAGTCGCGCGTGGTCGGATTGGTCTTGCCGGAAGTCCTGAGCACGCCGTCGCGGATGCCGAGCATGCCCTGCATGCCCTGCAATTCCTCCGTGGACAGCGGTTCGTCCATTCCCTTGCCCGCGAAATCGAAATTCAGTCCCTCGGCGAGCAGAGATAGCGCATCGATCTCCAGCGGCAGCTTCTGGATCAGTGCCATCTTGTCCTCGGCTTCTGCTTTGGTGGCGCCGCAGACCGGCGTGGTCAGATTGCAGAGGAACATCTGGTCGGGGTCGCGGCCGGCTTTGGCCGCCTCGTTCCTGATAGCATCGTAACCCTGTTTGGCAGCGGCGAGCGTGCGCGACGCAGTGAAGATCACCTCGCCCCAGCGACCGGCGAAGCGCTGACCGCGGCCCGAAGCGCCAGCCTGGATCACTACGGGATGGCCCTGCGGCGAACGTGGCACCGTGAACGGTCCGCGCGATTTAAAATAGGAGCCGTTATGGTCGAGCCGCTTCACCTTGCGCGGATCGGCAAAGCGCCCGCTCGCCTTGTCGATGAGTAGCGCGCCGTCTTCCCAGGCGTCCCAATGGCCGAGCACCACCTCCATGAACTCGTCGGCGCGGTCGTAGCGTAGATCGTGCTCGAGATGATGATCCTTGCCCATGTTGAGCGCTTCGCCGTCGTTCACCGACGTCACCACGTTCCAGGCCGCGCGGCCATCCGTCATGAGGTCGAGCGTTGCAAAGCGGCGCGCCACGTCGAACGGTTCGAAATAGGTGGTGGAGCAGGTCGAGGCCAGCCCCAGTTTCTCGGTGACCATGCCCATCGTGGTCAGCACGATGAGCGGATCCATCTTCACGCAGCGGATGCCGTATTCGACGGTGTGGGCGTGATCGTTGCCGTAACGGTCGGGCATTGCGAGGCGGTCATCGAAGAAGGCCATGTGGAATTTGCCGGCTTCGAGAATCCGGGCAATCTCCTGGTAATAATCCGCCGACATCGAATCGTCGCGCGACTCCGGATGTCGCCACGAGCTCGGCAGGTTGGTGCAATTCTGCGCCTGCAGGAAGCCGACCATCGCCATTTGCCGTGTCATGCTGCTCTCCCTGTACCGCTGCTCTTCACCGCAACCCCAGTTCTGCCGCAATCCCGTATTCGCCGGCCAAGGCACGCAACTTGTCCCAGGTCGCTTCCTCTATCTCGATGCCGTCTTTGCGGCGCTGCTGCTCACGCAAATATTCGATTTCGCCGGGATAGAACACGCCGGCAGAGCCTTCGGACGGCGGCGTCGACTTCAGATAGCGCGCGAACTCGGCGACCTCCATTTTGAATTCCTTCAACGGGCGAAAGGCCGCGACATTGAATACCGCCATGAAGCACCCGTCGTTGTGACGGCCGGTGGGCTCGACGCCGAAGCCAAGCCCTGTCAGGAGGCCGCAAAGCACCTCAACCATCGCGGCAAGCCCGCTGCCCTTGTAGCCCTCGGTGCCGCCGAGCGGCAACAGCGCGCCGCCCTTGCGATATTGCTTGGGATCGCTGGTATGCCGTCCCGCGGCGTCGATGATCCAGCCCTGCGGAATCTGCTCGCCCCGGGCAACCGCGAGCGCGATCTTTCCGGCCGCAACCGCCGAGGTCGCCATGTCCAGATAGAAGGGGGCTTCGAGATCGGAAGGTACCGCAATCGAGATCGGATTGGTGCCGAGCCGCGCCTCCCTTCCGCCGAAGGGAGCCACATGCTTTGGCGAGCGGCCGGAATCGGCGGTGGCAATCCCGATCATACCCTCGCGCATCGCCATCAGCGGATACGCCGCAAGCCGTCCGACGTGGCTTTGCCGGAACACCGTGCAGGCCGCAACATTCGCGGTCTTCGCCTTATCGATGGTCAGCGCCATGGCCTTTGCGTTGACGTGAAAGCCAAAGCCCCAGTTGCCGTCGATCACCGTCGTGGTCGGCGATTCCTGGACGATGGTCCATTTCGCGCCGGGCACGATGTGTCCGGCCTTGATGCGATCGATGTAGGTGGGAATTGCGATGACGCCGTGGGAATCGTGACCGGCAAGGTTGGCGTTGACGCAGCCCACGGCAACGGCATTGGCCTCTTCTTCCGAAGCGCCGGCTGCCCTGAGCAGCGCCGCGCCGATCCGGGTGAGACGATCGGCCTGGACGATCGGCATGGGGTTTCCTCAAATCGCGCCCGTGCGCGAGCGCGCCTTGCTTGTTGTCGCCCCGCATGGTCTCAAAGCCGCCTGCCGATGGCAATGCCCCCGGACCGATTCATGGGTGCAATGCGTTGCGGCATCATCACTTTTCTTCCGGCGCCTCCGTCGCGGTAGCCGGGCCTTCTCCCATGATCAGCAGAACCGCATCCTCGTCCTTGGCGCCGTCCCAATGCACCTGCTTGCCGTAGTGGGTCACAAAGCTGCCGGCGGGATCGTGCCGTGCTCAGGATCGAATTTCGGACCCGAGCCAACCCACCACGTACCCTTCAGGACCACGATGTAGCGGTCGTTGGGATGGAAGTGGGGATGGCTGAAATGGTTGCCCTTGGTCCATTTGTTGTAGGCCATGTAGAAGCCGGGCTTGCCGGGATCGCCGACGACAACGGCGCTTTGCGCGCCGCGAGCATCGACTGGACTCCAGGGAATCTGGTCCGGCATTTTGTAGGTGACCGCAGCGGGATTGAGTTCCGCTGCCGATCCGATGCTCAGCATCATGGCAAACGATATCGGCAGCGCCAGATATCGCCAAAATCTTCCGGTGTCCCTCACGAGGTCCTCCGCAAATTTTCTACAACTGGTTCTCGTTGTGGTTGTTACGCTAACCAGTTGCATTCTTGCGGGCAAGGGATCGCGAGATTTGGGCACTCGTTCGCGTTGCGCACCGCGCGACTCGCTGCACGGGGGGAGCGCCGCTACCTTGTCGCCTCACGCAGCCGTGGATTGCGGGCAACCCCGCGCTCCACGAGTGGCACGAAAAAGACTGCGGCAATACCAGCGCCGAGCAATCGCCTCGATCGGGCTGCGTACCAACTGCGCCATGAGGAGAATTTCCACCATGATGATCACCTTCCTGCCAAGCGAGATAGGAAGGCGCTGAACGCGGCAGAACGCCGCTCATTTCGCATCTGCCATGCAGTTTCCTTGCACTTTTTCAATCACTTCTCAGCGAACGGCGAGCGAAGGAAAATCGATTGCCGCAACGCCTGGGAATGAGAAGAAAGTTCTTGAACCGAAGGCGACTTTGAAATTCGCTTTTCACGGCAGATGTCGACCTGGCCGCATCAGCCATGCAGCTTCCTTGCTGTCTCCGCGATCACGCGACCTTGATAGCGCGCGCCCGCAAGCTCGTTTGCGCTTGGTTGCCTGGAGCCATCGCCGCCCGTGATCGTCGTAGCGCCGTAAGGCGCGCCTCCTGTGATCTCGTCGAGCTTCATCTGGCCGGCGAAGCCGTAGTTGAGGCCGACCACGGTCATGCCGAAATGCAGGAGGTTGGTGATGATCGAAAACAGCGTCGTCTCCTGACCGCCATGCTGGGTCGCCGATGACGAAAAGGCGCCGCCGACCTTGCCGTGCAGGGCGCCCTTCGCCCACAACCCGCCGCACTGGTCGAGGAAGTTTGCCATCTGCGAGGACATGCGTCCGAAGCGGGTGCCGGTGCCGACAATGATGGCGTCGTAACCGGCAAGCTCCTCGACCTTTGCGATCGGGGCGGCCTGGTCGAGCTTGTAGTGCGCGGCTTTGGCGACTTCGGCCGGCACCAGCTCCGGCACGCGCTTGACATCGACGGTGACGCCGGCCTCGCGGGCGCCTTCGGCAACGGCACTGGCCATCGCCTCGATGTGGCCATAGGCGGAATAGTAGAGGACGAGAACTTTTGTCATCTTAATCTCCATTGGTTTGATCTTGACGAGCTCAATGATTGGGTGCGAGCAAGGTCGTGGATGCCCCGGCCTTTCGCCACGCCGCAGGGGCTACGGCCCCCGCAGGCGCGACAGGCCCGGCCATTTCTCGTTGTGTATCGACTTGGTCCTTACGCCGCGTCGACCAGTACCAGCTCGGAATCCTCGATCGCCCGAATGGTGAGCTTCGATTCATCGCGGATCGCGGCACCGTCGCGACTGTTGACGCGAACGCCGTTGACCTCAACGCTGCCGGTCGCCGGCACCAGATACAGATTGCGCGATTTGTCGGCGGTATATTGCGCGCTCTCGCCGGCCTTCAGCGTGGTGGCAAGCACCCGCGCCTCGGCGCGGATCGGCAACGCATCCTTGTCGCCGGCAAAACCGCTTGCGATCGTCACAAGCTTGCCGGAGCGGTTTTCCTTCGGAAACGGCTTCGAGCCCCAGGTCGGTTGTCCCCCCTTCGTGGTGGGCTGGATCCAGATCTGGAAGATCTTCGTCTTGGTCGGCTCAAGATTGTATTCGGAGTGGCGGATGCCGCTTCCCGCGCTCATCACCTGCACATCACCAGCCTCGGTGCGGCCCTTGTTGCCAAGACTGTCCTGGTGGGTGATCGCACCCTCGCGGACATAGGTGATTATTTCCATGTTGGCGTGGGGATGCGCGGGAAAGCCGGTGTTCGGGTTAATCTCGTCATCGTTCCACACGCGCAGGGCGCCGTGGCCCATGTTGTTGGGGTCGTAGAAGTCGGCAAACGAGAAGTGGTGTCTGGCCTTGAGCCAGCCGTGATCTGCGCTGCCGAGCTTTGCAAATGGTCTGAGTTCAATCATGGGTTTTCCTGTTTGGTAAGTTCGGTTCGTTGAGGTGTTGAATAAGCATTCCCTCGTGATACATAAATAGAAACCATTGAAACATATTGTTTCCATTTTTGAGCCTAAGAGGGGACAGGCGATGGCAAAACTCCCGGACTTCGAGGCGCTCGCGGTCTTCGCAAAAGTCGTGGAATTGCGGTCGTTCGCGGCAGCCGCAAGCGAGCTTGCACTGTCCAAGGCAACCGTATCCAAGGCGGTCGGGCGGCTGGAGGAACGGCTGGGAGCGCGCTTGTTCAACCGCACCTCGCGCCGCCTTGCGCTGACCGATGCGGGCCAGCGGCTGTCCGAGCGCGCCGCGCGACTGCTGGCGGACGGCGAAGCGGCCGAGAGCGAAGCACTGGCGCAATCGGCGGCGCCGCGCGGCCATGTGCGGCTGGCGGTGCCCATGACGTTCGGGGTCAAGGCCGTGGCGCCGCTGCTGCCGGAGTTTCTCGAAGAGTATCCGGAGGTGACGATCGATCTCCACCTGAGCGATGCCACGGTGGACTTGATCGGCGACGGTTTTGACGCAGGGCTCCGCATCGCGCGCCTGCCGGACTCCTCGCTGATCGCGCGGCGGCTCTGCGCGATGCCGCGCTACACGGTGGCGGCTCCCTCCTACCTCAAGCGTCACGGCCGGCCGACCCACCCGATGCAGCTCGCACAGCACCGCTGCTTCGGTTATGCCTATCTCTCCACGCCGCATGTCTGGCACTACACCAATGCGGCCGGCGAGCAGGCGAGCGTGCGCCCCGCAGGCCCCTTGCACGTCAACAACGGCGAAGCATTGATGCCGGCGTTGCTTGCGGGATTAGGCATCGCCGACCTGCCGGAGTTCATCGTCGGCGATGCCATCGCCGCCGGAGACGTCGAGGTCATTCTGAAGGGATGGAAGCAGGCTGAGGGCGCGGTGCATCTGGTGACGCCGCCGGGAGGACCCCGGCCCGCACGCGTCGAGGTGCTTGCGGATTTTCTCACAAAGAAATTCGCCAAAGGGAAGAAGCGTTGAGTCTGAGCGGTCATGCGTCTGGGCACAAGGTTTTTCCACCGCCCTCGCGTCCCGGACGCGGTGCACCGCAGATCCGGGACCCAGACAGGCACCGAGCAGTTTCATGGGCCCCGACTCAGCAGCGCACCGTTTCACGCTGCGCTGCGTCCGGGGCACGAGAAGGCATTCTCGCGGCGCGCCAGCGCCCGAGTTGTGAGATGAATACGTCCCTCTGAAAAGAGAGGGCGCAGGGAATGCCGGGGTGATGAGCCACACCCGCAGCCCGGCGTGCAGTGAAAGAAAGCACACCAGCAAAGTCACCACAGGTGAAAGCCGTCACACGGCATTCCCCGCGCGATTGGTTTTAACGGTTTCCTTCGCGCTCTCCCCGGTGACCAGGCTTTTTTGCCACCGTCGTCGGCGCGATGCAAAGCATCGTCGCCAACTTGACACCTGCCTTGGTGTGTCAGGACCACACGACTTCGCCGTACGCCGCAATCGCGCTCGTCTCGCGCGCCGCCGGCGTCCATCGCATCCCGCGCCCAACACTCGTGACGATCGCGAAGCGCCCCTCTTTTGCGGGCGCGGGACGGCGCCGTTAATCGCCCTGATTTGGGCCTTTCGGCAATGCCAAAGGGCTGCGGCAGATTGGCACGACGGGCAATTTGCGCATGACGCGTATGCGCGATTTTCGTTTTGGCCCGTCGGGCAAATCAGGAACCACCTTCACATTTTCTTGCACGAAAAGAACCTTCGGCGGCCTCAATCATTAGGCATCGTTTGACGCGCCGAACCGAAAGGAAGCGGTGATGCGGACAAAGCGATTGATACTTGGTTTTGTGCTTATGATCGGCGGCACTTTTGCCGCAAATGATGCCGCGCTTGCGGTTGAATATCGCGGAACTCCGGAGCAGCAGATGGCCTGCACGCCCGATGTGTGGCGGCTCTGCTCATCGCAAATTCCCGATGTTGGCCGTATCGTCGCCTGCCTGCGTGCGAACACGCCGCGTCTGTCGGAGGGCTGCCGGGCGGTGTTTGCCGGCGGCCCGCCGCCGGAGCCGGTTCCGCAGGACCGCGCGCCGCCGCCCCAGCGCTGGCGCGCACCGGAACCTTACTACTACGGCGCGCCGCGGCCTTACGATGATGACGAGGATGATCGCTGACGTTTTGTGGCCGTCACCCGATCGTTCTCGGAAGAACTAATGCACAACAGCGCGGAACAGGCGCCACTGGTCTGGTACTCCTTTGAGTCGATGCGATCCCCGGTCCTCAAACGCCAGGCCCGAACCCGCCACAAGGTCACGAACGGTCTGTGAGACGAGGACTTCGCCGGGGGTCGCAAGGCCAGCCACGCGCGCGCCGATATGGACAGCTATACCGGCAAGATCGCGACCAATGAGCTCGCATTCACCCGTGTGGATGCCACATCGCACCTCGAGGCCAAGCGGGCGCACGGCGCTGCCGAGTGCGTTGGCACAGCGGATCGCCCTGGCTGGGCCGTCAAATGCAGCAAGAAACCCGTCTCCGGCGGTGCTGATCTCGCGTCCCCGGTAGTGCTCCAGAACTTCGCGGACCTGAGCGTAGAACTCGTTCAGCAATTCGCGCCAGGGATTGTCTCCAATGGCTGCGACACGCTCGGTCGATCCGACGATGTCGGCAAAGAGTACAGTCGCGAGCAGGCGCTCTGGCTCCCGGGCATACTGCGCTCCCGTGAGGAACCGTTCCACTGCATCGAGAATGGCGTCGCGATTGCCTAACCAAGGTGTGTGCAGCGGCTCATCAAGTTCAATCAGCTTTGCGCCGGGAATGTGCTGTGCCAAGTAGCGGGCATGCCCGACTTCGATGACCTGATCGCCCGTTCGATGCAGGACGAGTGTCGGCACATGGGTCGCGGATAGAATGTGGCGAACATCGATGTCGCGGTTCATTCGCATGATCGCCGCTGCCGCTCCCGGGCTCGCCGCTGCTCGGTAATAGGCTGCGACACGTTCCGCCCTGGGCCCGTCGTCGCTGGTGCCGGCCGTTCGCATCCCGATGGCCAACGATTGCGGAGCACCCCAATTTTTGTCTATGTCTTCGAGTACACGCTGCCATTGCTGGTCGTCCCAACCGAAGGGATAGTCTGGAGCCGGTGACCGCTTGGCGTAGGAGCCGTAAATCACCAGCGCGGACGTGCGGTGCGGATAGGTGGCAGCATAGAGCAAAGACATCGGCCCACCTTCGGAAACCCCAAACAGCGCCGCCTGCTTGCATCCGACCGCATCAAGTATGGCTTGAACGTCGTGCATCCTCTGCTCGAGCGTAAAATCATGATCGGTTCGATCGGACATGCCGGTGCCGCGCTTGTCGAACAGGATCAGACGGGAGAACGAGGCGAGACGTCGGAAAAATGCGCTCTGGTCCGGCGAGCGCCAGAGGGCCTCGACGTTAGAAACGAAACCTGGAACGAAAAGCAGATCGAAAGGACCGTCACCAAGAACCTGGTAGGCGATATGCACATCATCGCTTTTTACGTAGTGGGTCTCCGGCGTTTCGGCCATGGCTCTCGCACCTGCGATGGAGGCAAGACGTTCCGCGTTCACGAGGCTGGGCAGCTAGTGAACGGATTTTAACATCCGCTACCTATCTTGGGGAGCCGCTTTTGTGAACGCTAGGCCTGTGCGCCGGCGCGCATCATCTCGGCCTGCACCGTGGCGTAGAGCTCGCTCCAGGACTTCCGCAGCTCCGGCGTGAACGCCGTGCCGAACTTGCACTCAAGGCTCCACAACAACGCCTCGCCCAATGCGGCATATTGCGATGGCTGAACACCAAATCGGCCGTGCTCACGACCTGAATGCGTGACCAGCGATTGGAACAGGTCGCGCTGATCGAGCGAGCCGACCAGCGCCGCGATCATGTCCATCAGCTTGGCGCGCTGGCGCTCCATGTCGGTCGGGAACAGGTCTCTGGCATCGGGGGCGAGCTCGAAGAAGCGACTGTAGCACAGGTCCGCGATGTCGCCACGCATCGGCCACATCGCATCGAACGATTTCCTTATCAGATCGACCTGCTCGGCCGTCATCGCGGCAAGCTCACCACCACAATGCAAAAGCTGCCCTTAAATCATTCACCTTCTCTATATATAGCAAATAAGACAGAAATCCGACTCGCGGCAATCGGCCGTAACCGTGGGTTCAGGCGCCTGCAGAAGGGCCAGTGACAGTGGAAAGCGGCTCCCCAGATGGGTAGCGAATGCTAGAATCGGACCACTAGCGCCTCCTGGTGAACCGGGCAGTTATCGGGTGGGCAGGCGCTATCGTCGCACAGTCGACAGATATGATCCGCCGCCTCCCCGCTCGTCGTCAGCGACCGCAGAAGGATTTCTGCCAGCCTGTCGAATTGACCACGTTGGCGTTCGCTGAGAGCATCGACGATTTCGCCGAGCGCGACGCAGCGATCCCTCACGACTGCTCGGGCCTGGTCGCGACCCTGCCGTGTGAGAACGAGCGAAACGGCGCGGCGATCCGCCGCCTGACGCCTCTCGACGAGTCCCTGAGCCGCCAGCTTGTCGATCAGGCGGACGGTGGTCGTGTGCGACAGCTTGAGAGCCCGGCTCAGTGCATTGTTCGAGCATCCCTCGTAGAAGCTGATGACATTCAAAGCCGCCGCCGCCGAATCGGATTCGTTCGGGTGCTTCCTCAACCTTTCGTCCAGCCGCTCGGCGATCTCGCAGGCAAGAGCGCCGAGCAGGTTCGCAGTGCGGAGTTTCTTCGCCATTTGATCCCCCGATCTATTGACAAACCCATTATAGTGGAGGAAATATATGTGTGCAACACACACATATAACACGGCAAGCACTGCTGCCCATGCACGCAACCTGGGGTTTGCCCGAAACGCAAGGCTTGTTCAACCTGACGGCAGAAGGTGACGGCAATGACTGACGTTGATAAAGATCTGATGCCGATGTCCCGCGACGAACTTGTCGAGGAGGTCAGGAAACTCCGTGCCGGTATCCGCGCACACAGGGATTCAACCGGTCATGACCTCTGCTGGCACCATCCCGCGCTCTGGTCGCTTCTGCCGGAGCCAGTCAAGCCCGATATTGCGGTGCCGCCGTGGGCGGAGTTCATGCGCGGATGCATTCGATATCGGGCAAGTCTGAACCGGCGTCCGCGTTGAGCCAACCCTTCGCCCGCGCGATGAACTCGCCGCGTTCTGGCCTTCCGCTTCTGTGTGGCCTTCTTGCCTGCCTGAGCTGGAGCATCGGCAGCGTGCTCTCGAAAGCCGCATTGTCGAGGATGGAGCCGCTGACATTGTTATTGGGCCAACTGGCGGTGAGTTCGCTCAGTCTGTCTGCGCTGTCAATCTGGCTTGGCGCTCCGATCCGCCTCAGCGACTGGCGCGTCGGACTTTCCGGTCTGCTGCAGCCGGCGCTTGCGCATGGTCTTTCGACCTACGGTCTGACAATGGTGCCCGCCACGGCCGAAGCAATGCTGTTTGCCGTCGAAACCCCCCTTGTCATCCTCCTCGCCTGGCCCATCCTCGGTGAGTTCCCGAGCCGCGCGATCGGCTTGCTCAGCCTGCTGGCTTTCGCAGGAGTGGGCCTCCTGAGCTGGAACTCCGAAATCGATCCTTACGCGTTACGAAAATGCGGAGTTGCCCTTGTGCTCGGGGGCGTTCTCTTTGCCTCCCTCTACAACATCGCGATCCGCCGGATGTCACGTGATGTCGATGCGCTGCGTCTCGCGCGAGCAAGCCAGACCGTTGCATTCCTGACAGTCGGCTTTGCGTGGACGGTCATCAGTCCATTGCCCGAGATGTCCCTGACCATTGCCGACGCAACCCTGGTGGTCGCATCCGGACTGCTGCTCCAGGCGGTCCCGTTTCTTCTCTACGGTATCACACTGCAACGAATGAGCGCGACCGCAGCAGCACTGCTGCTGCCTCTCATTCCGCTCTTCACGGCCGTTTTCGCGGCGGTAATTCTGCAGGAGATGCTGACTGCAAGACAATGGCTTGGAGCTGCGGCAGTTCTGTCGTCGGCACTGGGGATGCCACTCGCTTTGCGCGACCGACCTCACTAACCCTGACTATCGAGCCAGCGCAGCCTTCGCCAGGCGAGCACGAGGCCAGTCAGGCTGAAGGCAAGGCCGCACAGGCAGAGGCCGACGATCAGGCTTGAGCGCAACCGCGGGTGCGTGGTCAGCGGGGGGAAGGCAAACGAGTGCAGCTTGCGAAACAGGTCGTCGGACTCAAAGAAGAGCCCGCCGTCATCCATCGACAGGAAGCCCGAGAATATCCAGCAGAGCAGGAATGGCGCGAAGATCAAGCCGAAAATGTGATGCCAGCGCTGCAGGCCTCGGTAGGCCGCGCCCGTGCCCAGTCGAACGAGGCCGATGATCACACCAACACTTGCACCGATGGTTGCCACCAACGACAGCCACCACATCAGCGCACTCCACAGTTCGGTGCGATGGCGCAGCGCGGTCGGGTAGATCCAGTGCGCGATACTGCCGAAGTAGTTCGCCAAGCGCATGTTTTGCGTGGTGACAAGGACAACCTCGCCGCGGGTCGAGGAGACGTAGATCTCCGTGCCCGCGTCATCATCGATGGCGAGGCGATACAGGGGACGATCGGAATCGTAGTCTCCTGCGACCGTCCACTGATCGTGGTCGATCGGCGCGACGCTTGCGTGCGAAGGGTCGAGCCCACGCGAGCGCGCGGCTGCGGCGGCAACGCCGAGAGCGTCTTGCTCGGATCGAATGCCGTGATCGCCGCCGGCACCCGATACGGCAAACCGGGTGGTCTCGCTTCGTGCCGGGAAGGGCACGAAGTGCATCACGATCCCGGAAGCGAACCACATCGCAAACAGCAGGCAGAACGCCACGCCCCACCAGCGATGCAGCGTCACGAGAATGCGCATCACCACTTTGCCGACGCGGCCAGCTCGAACGTGCGGGGCGCACCGAGCAGCACCTGGTCGGGCAGACCCGGATCGGAGAACTGGGCATAGAGTGCGTTGGTCAGGTTGCGCACGCGGAAGCTCATGCGCATCGTCTGCAGTCCCGGCCACCACAAATCGCGGCCCGGAATATCGACGAAGGCGAACAGGTCGGCCGTGGTATAGGGCAGCATGGCGGTGAGGTCGTCCTCGAAGACGTAGCGCTGTCCGATATGCCGCACCGACCCGCCGATCTCGACCGGCCAGCGCCAGTTATCGAATCGGTAGGACGCGCCTGCGTTGATGATCACGGGCGCGACATTCGACGGCGTGTTGCCGGTCCACACATCGAAATTGCCGTATTTCGAATCCGTAAAGGCAACATTGCCCCAGAGCTTGATGTGCTCGATCGGACGCGCCGCGGCGGCGAGCTCGACGCCTTTGGTGTGGACTTCGCCCGCCAGCGTTGCGACCGCGTTCGTGAGCTGCACAAAGACGTTTTGTCGCACGATGTCATAGGCCGAAAACGTGAACTCCGCCCGATTGTCGTTGGAAAGCATTTTGATTCCGGTCTCATAGAGGCGTGCGCTGGTAAGTTCCAGCGACGTGCCCGGCGTGACCGAGAAGATGCCCGCCACCGCCGGATCAAAGGCGGTGGCTGTCATGCCGTAGAACATCATTCCCTTCACCGGTTCGAAGGTCGCGGCGGCGCGATACGATACCGGCTCCCAGTTCTTGGTGAAGGGTAGGCCTGAGGGAATCGTGCCGTCGAAATTGATGCCGTTGCGCGAGAGCGTGAAATCGTCGACGCGGATGCCGCCGATCAGGGCAAACCAGGGCGTGATTTTCAGACGATCCTCGACCGCGAGCGCAACGGTATCGAGCCGGCTGTTGCGAGTATCCGGCGACATGACGCCGTAGGTCCCGGGGGCCGGATTGACGACCGATACGGTGTCGAACGGGAACACCACGTCGAAATTGCCTTCTTCGACGAACTTGATGTCGTTCCGGCTTGCCTGTAGCTGCGTGGCGAAGCGGTTCTGCATGCCATAGACAGTCGTGTTCCAGTTGAGATCAAGGTTGTTGCCAAACACCTCTTGATTGTGGGTGACGAAGAAGCGGTCGCGGTCGATGGTCGAGGTTGCCAGGTCGAAGGCGTAGGTCTCGCTGTCGATCCAGTGGCGCCTGGCGCCGAATTGATAGGCCTGGTCCCTGATCGTCACTTCATCGTTGAGCGCCCATTCGAAACCGCCGCGCAGCCACAGTGCATGCGCGCCGGTGGAATTGTCGGCGATGTTGTAGTTTGTCGTGATCGTCCGCGAGTCGATGCCGAGTGGACCAATCAGGCTGCCGTTGAACGTATTGACGGCGAAGCCGGAGACCACGCCGGTTATGGCGTAGGGACCGGAAAACGCGATCGGCACCAGCGGCGTGCCCCAATAGGCGTGTCCATCATCGCGCAGGTAGTCGAACGCACCGAACACCATGAACGAATCGTTCAGGTGATAGTTGAGTTGCCCGGAGACGTTGTTGAGCTTCTGGTAGTCGCCGTCGATGAAGCTGTTGATCTTCGAGGAGCTGACATCGAAGCGATAATCGAGCCCCGGGACGGTGGTGCTGCCGCCCGAGCCGAAATGCGAGCGGTAGGTGCCAAGAACCGCGTCGATCGACGTAACCAGTTCGCTCCTGATCGCCCCCGTGGTCGGTTGCCTCGACACGAAATTGACGGCGCCGCCGATCGCGTTGAGTCCAGTCATCAGCGAAGACGGACCTTTGAGAAATTCGACCTGTTCCAGATTGGCAGTGTCCATCACCCGCGAGGTGATGTTTGCCGGGCCGGTCGAGATGCCATTGTAGAGCACATTCACCTGGCCGAAGGTGAAGCCGCGGATGTCAAAGGTCGCAGGCGCGCCGCCGACGTCGGCCGCTTGTACGCCGACTGCGCCCTGCGCGGTTTCGGTGGTGGTGCGGTAGCCTTGTTCCTGCATCTGCTGCCGGCT
>Ga0066903_100002721_pt1 | contig 14007 bp, 15 predicted proteins | sample PanSoiMetaGPlot1_FD_67491 | JGI IMG/M metagenome (GOLD analysis project Ga0066903, IMG submission 67491) | Tropical forest soil microbial communities from Panama analyzed to predict greenhouse gas emissions - Panama Soil - Plot 1 (version 2) | ecosystem: Environmental > Terrestrial > Soil >...
GACCAGCCCGGTAGTAGCTGGCGGGGTTGCTCCGGGGTCCGCCCGGGGGTGCAGCTGCGAACCACACCCGCGGGTGCCGGCCCCGCCCCACCTTCATGACGCCTCATGAGAGCGCCCCTCGATGGACGGGACGCGCGTAACCTAGGGTGACATTCACCGAAAGTCAATGGAGGCTGAGAGATGTGAACAATCTGGTGGAATTATCCAAGTTGAGCAGAGCGTTAGCGCAGTTTTCGCGTCCGCCGCAGCTCAGACCAACCGGCTCGCTGGGCTCGAACGCGTTCTCGGCAGGATGGAGACATTCGAGCGCGGTCACTGCCGTTGCCTTTTGGCGACCCAAAGCGGACGTCACCCGGTCGCGGCTCAGGTCTGCTTGTGACCCAAGGCGACGTCAGGCCGAAGCCGGATGCGCCACCCCATAGCGCCGTTAGATGGTTCCACGAAACGCTCCCACATGGCGTCGAGCGAACTCAGCAAACGTCGTCGGCTCTACTCCGAAGAGTTTATGCGTGCCAACGTCGACGCGCGACTCAGGATGACGGCGCCGCTCCGCTGCCTGTTCGTCAAGAGCGTCGACGGTAAATGGAGGCACGCCTGCTGCAAGCATGGCGCGGCGGCGCTCCTCTGGATTCACACTCTGGTACCGAACTGTTTGGCCCATAGCTGCGCTGATCGAGGCGGCAATGTCTGCCATGCTCAAAGCCTGTGGTCCGGTGATGTCGAATGCACGGCCTTGGTGATCCCCCTGGGTCAGCAGGGCAAAGGCAATCTTGGCGATATCCTCCACGTCGACCGGCGAGAGCTTCACGTCTTCGAGCGGCAAGAGCAAAAGGCCTTTGCCGGCGATGCTCGGCGCCTCGCGTAGGTAGACCTGCATGAATTGGCTCGGGCGCAAGTGTGTCCAGGCCAAGCCGCATATTTCCAGATACCGCTCGATGTCTTCATGCATGCGCGTGAAGCGAAAATTCTTGGCATCAAATCCGATTCCGGACTCTTTGCCTGAAAACTTCACGACATGAGCAACTCCTGCGGCCTTGCATGCATCGACAAACCGGCACTGCGTTTCGACCATCTGCGGGCCGGCACTCGATATCATCAGCACGCGGCCGACCCCCTGCAGCGCGGGGCTGAGTGTCCCTGCACGATCCATATCACCTTCTACAAGCTCGACGTGTGGCAGCCCGGCGAGTGCCTTGGCCTTCAGGCGATCCCGCACGAGCGCCCGCACTGGCACGCCGTTCCGCGAAAATTCACGCACGACTGCTGAACCATTCATGCCTGCCGCTCCCGTTACCAAGATCATGGAACTCTCCCTTGTCATTGATGGCTGGTTGCTATGACGATGGGAGTGACACGAAGGATTCGGCCTCGCCAAAAATTTTTAGTGCGCAGAATCCTTTGCGGGTGGTGAGACGTCATAGATAACGGAACCGCCTAGAGGGATCACGTCATGCCACGAAGACTTGTCCGTTATCGCGTCAAACCAGAGAAAATCGAGGAAAATCAGCATCTCATTGAGGAGGTCTTCCGTGAGTTGCATGCAAAGTCGCCCAAGAACGTGGGTTACCTCGTTCTCAAGCTGAGTGACGGGAGTTTCTGCCATCTGGTGGAGGACGGATCGAATATGATCCCGAGCCTCGATGCCTTCGCGGCATTCCGGAGAGGTGGCGAAGAGAGACGCCTTGAGGAACCGCAACAGCTTGAAGTTACGATTATCGGAAATTACCGTATGCTCGCTGACACTTGAATCTGAAGAGCGTGGGTCAGCTCGTCAGAGAAGCCATGGCCCAATCTGAGCCGATCAACCAGGAAGTGTTCGACCGCCTGCTCGTAAGCTGCGGCCGAAACTGCATCGCTACAGCGCTCGCATGGTCGGCTCTTCCATCGACGGTGAGGATGTCGTGCAGGAAGCGTTGGTGAAAGCCATCGAAGCCTTTTCGCGGATGACAGCAGTATCAAACATTGAGAGTTGGCTCTTTCGTATTGTCAACAACTCAGCGCTGGATTTTTTGCGCCAGCAGCTCAGGCAACAGAGCCTGGCAGGCGACGAGGAATTGGCGAGGATCGCCGATCCCATCGATGCAGTGCAGCAGCGGCAGGCAGCAGCGGCCGGACTGCGCGCTTTCATGCAGTTGCCGATAGCGCAACGCAGCAGCGTGATCCTTATGGACGTGCTCGGTTATTCGCTGGAGGAGATCGGCGGCATAACTGGCAGCACCGTTCCCGCGGTGAAGGCCGCCCTCCACCGTGGACGCGAACGCTTGCGCGAAACGATAGAGGAGCCGGACGATCGGCCGTTACCGGCCCTCAGCGAGGCCGATCGTGTTCGGCTATCGGCCTATGTCGACCGTTTCAACGCGCGCGATTTCGACGCGATCCGGAACATGCTTGCGGATGACGTGCGGCTCGAACTCGTGAACAAGACGCGCATGAGAGGTCGCAGAGAGGTTAGTCGTTATTTCGGCAATTACGCCAGCATGCACGACTGGCAGCTGCGGATAGGCTTCGTCGATGGCCGGCCAGCAATATTAGCGACCGATCCAAACGATTTTGCGCGTCGGACAACCTATTTCATTCTGTTGCGTTGGACGCCGGAAGGGATCGGCACGATTCGCGATTTCCGCCATGCTCGCTACGTCATTGAAGCAGCCGAGATCGTTGCCCTCTCATGAGGGCCAGCCCTGCTCCAACCCGACCCGTCGCCGGCCGGTCTGGTGAACGTGGTCGCGAGGGTGAGGATTGGGAAAAGGCTTGGCCGGACGAGTGTAACCAAAGGTGAATACACCAAAAGTCAATGGCCAATGGTGACGTATGGGCACTCAGGCGGAATTCTCCAAGTTGAGCAGAGCGTTAGCGCAAATTCTCAGTCCGCCGGGATCGGCGACGCCAGCCGCGAGAACGGAGCGACATAATCCCCGCCGGCCAAGGCTTAACCGGCAAGTCCACCGGCAGGATCTTGACCATCGCGGCTCAGACCAGTGACAAAACAACGAGGACAATCCCCAGCGCCGCAATGTTCCAGACCAGCGAACGCAGGAAGAAGACGCCTGCCGCGTAAAGGGCGAGGTAGGCAACACGGGCCCAGAAATAAAGCTGCACACCCCACTCGGTCATCCAATTATGCCGGTCCGCGACGTGTGCCACGAGCACCGCGGCAGCGAACATGGGAAAGGTCTCGATGAAGTTTTGCAACGCTCGGGCAAAGCGGCCTGCCACTCCCGTCAAGGCAGTCACAGCTTCATCCCGCGAGCTTGCGGTCCACGTGTATCCACGTTGCAGGCTTGCCGAGTGCGAGGCCAAGACAATTTGGGCCAACCCGAGGACAATGCTGAGGGCAAGCATTCTGAGTTCAACTGTCATTTCCGCCTCTGACCTCTCCGCAACCTGGCCAATTCGCCCGCGATCGCCTGGGCCTGCTCAGTGAACAGGCGTGCTACCGGACTGACCGTTCTGCCCTTGAGAGTGACGACGGCAACGCCGAATGAGGTGCCCTGCAAGTCAACGGGCAGCTGCTTGATCGAAAGACGGTTCGCGTAGAAAAAATTCACGAGGGAGTCGGAAATGACCGCGACGAAGCGCTCGTTTTCAAGCAGTCGTGCGATCATGAGCGGCGACATGACACTCGATACAGTGAAGCGGGGCGGTTCAAGCCCTTTGGCGCGAAACGCGTCGATCAGCAAAGCGCCGATGGACGTTTCCGGGGGCGTGGCGCACCAAAACTCGCCGGTCAGCTCCGCCAGATCGATCTTCTTGCGCCGCGTCCATGGGCTGTCCGGCCCCGTCACCACGTGCCAAAAGTCGCGATAGAGCAGCGTAGTGTGGAGATCGTCTCGCAACGGCAGCGTCGTGACCGGGATGACTGCAAGCTCGATCCGCCGCTCAGGCAGATCGCGGTTGATGAGCGTCGCGCTATCGGCCTGCCGGGCGTGGAGTGCGATGCGCGGATGGTGCTGCCAGAGCCGCTCCATGGTGGCGGTGACAAGCCCCGCCAGCAGCGGCTCAGTGCTGCCGATGCGCAGTTCGCCCGCGATGGGGTCGGCGAGGAAACGGATTTCCTCTATGCTCGTCCTCACCGCGTCGAAGATTGCTGCGCTCCGCTTGAGCAGCGCGCGGCAATAGAGCGTCGGCTCGACGCCCTGCGGGCTGCGGTCAAACAGACGAACACCGAGGAGGTGCTCGAGATCCGCGATTGTCTTTGAAACGACGGGCTGCGACACGGCGAGCTGCTTTGCGGCCTTGCCCATGCTTCCCCATTGCGCGACTGCCATCGCGACGTTGAGCTGCTGCAGCTTCACGCGATGTCCGATCGTGTCGCTGGGCGTCGGCGGACGGGACATTCCGAAAGACTATCACGACATAGAAAAATCGCGCTACCCGTTATTGCCAGTACGGATCCAGCATGCTCTGCGTCGGCCGCCGATCACGACCGTCGGCCGGCAATGACCGGGAGAGCGCCAATGACGCCGAGCCGCCGCGAGTTCTTACGTCTCGCGCCAGCCGTTGCCGCAGTGCACGCCTTCTCCGGCGCCGCGCTCGCGCAGGATTACCCGTCGCGTCCGGTCACGCTCGTTGCTCCCTATGCGGCAGGAGGATCGGCCGACATACTCCCGCGGCTTATCGCGGAGCATATGCGCGCGACACTGGGCACCCCCGTCATCATCGAGAACGTCACCGGCGCCGCCGGAAGCATCGGCACAGGTCGGGTCGCGCGGGCAGCGCCCGACGGTTACACCTTCGGTCTCGGTAACTGGTCGACGCATGTCGCCAACGGTGTGGTCTACCGGTTGGCATACGACGTCCGCACCGACTTTGAACCGATCGCGCAGATCGTCTCAAGCCCGCTGATGATTGCAACAAGCAAGAAGACGCCGCCAAACAATCTCGGGGAGTTGCTCGTCTGGTTGAAAGTAAACCCGGGTAAAGTTTCGCAGGGGACGAATGGCCCCGGGAGCATCATGCACCTCGCGGGCGTATTGCTCCAGAAAGAGACCGGGGTGCGTTTCAATTTCGTCCCTTACCGGGGTTCGGCGCCTGCTGTGCAGGACCTGCTCAGTGGGCAGATCGACGTCTACATCGGACTTCCCGCGGACGTGATCGCGCAAGCCCGCGCGGGCAATATCAAGATCCACGCGATCGCAGCGCGAGATCGGATGGCAATGGCGCCGGACTTTCCAACGACCGATGAGGCAGGCCTGCCGGGATTCCACGTGTCCGCCTGGTTTGGGTTTTGGGCGCCCAAGGGCACCTCGCCGGACATCATCCAAAAACTAAGCGCCGCGATCCGCGCGGCGCTCGCCGACCCTGGCGTGCGTGAACGACTGCAGCAGGAGCTTTACTTGGAGATCTCGCGACCCGAAATGCAAACACCCGACGCGTTGCGCAAGCTCCAGGCAGACGAGATCGAGAAATGGTGGCCGATCATCCGGGCCGCAAAGATCCAAGCGGAATGAGGGTGCAAGGCGGAAGCTACCTCGTCGGAATATAGTCGGGCTGTTGCGCAATTGCCGCGTTGGTGTCGAATGTTGTTCGCAGCCAATAGCTTAAGAAACACCACGCGGTTCGCCGAATCCTCCACCCGGCGCGCCCGCAGATTGACACCGCCAGGCATGCCCAGCAGTCTCAACGGGTTAGCGGTCGTTCGTGGACAGAGACGATCGCTAGCCGGATTGAAGAGTCAAAATATTCTTGGGGGCTTTGGCGTGGGCAAGTTCATCGGCGTGGGTAAGTTCATCAGCGTGGGGGTTGGCCTATTTGCACTCGTAGCGGCGATGGAGTCCGCGCCTGCAGCGGACCTGCCGGTCTACAAGGCGCCACCCGTTGCGGTCTGGACGTGGGATGGATGGTATGGCGGCGGCAACGCCGGCTACAGCTGGGGACGCTGGGATAGTACGAGCCTGTTCAACGATAATTTCCCCGCGACGCCGGGCTCGCAGAATACGGTGCTCACTGATACGGCCGATCCCAACGTCAAAGGCTGGGTCGCAGGATTGCATGCCGGTCGCAACTGGCAGTTCCAGAACTTTGTCGTGGGCCTCGAAGGCGATTTCAGCTGGTCTGGCGAAAGGGCAAGCCGCGACGGCGCGAACGTGTTCACGGCCGTTATTGGCAACGGCACCGTCACGCTCGTCCAGACCGAGCTCAATACCTGGAAGCTCGATTGGTTCAGCACGATCCGCGGCCGCCTGGGATGGGCGCACGACAGCTGGCTCGTCTACGCCACCGGCGGAGGCGCCGTCGGCCGCGCCAAGTACGATCACACGTCAATAGTGACGGCGACCGTGACCGGCCCCGGCGGGAGCGCAACGGCGACGGTCACTACCGCGTTGTCCGAAAGCGAGACGAAGTGGGGATACTCGGCAGGTGGAGGGATCGAGAAAGCATTCTCGCCGAACTGGATCGGCCGGGTCGAGTACCTCTATGTCGATCTCGGCCGTCACACGTTCCTGCAGAACACAGATTTCGAGACGAGAGTCAGGCTGCACGACAACATCGTGCGGGGCGGCATCAGCTATCTCTTCAATGCCGGCCCGGTTGCCGCAAAATACTGATCGCTCAGTTTATCGGAGTGCGCTCGCGGTTTTACAGCGCGCGGCGGACCCGTTACCTCGCCATGAATGAATTGCGTATACAGTCGACCGCTACCGCGGGAATTTTCTCTCTCTGTGTCATAGAGCCCTCCTTGCGTCAAAGGTGCCGGCGCCGGCGCGATTATGAAGCCCTATCCGGATGGCAGTGTCGATAGCTGACCGCGGGCGCGTTTGCGTTGATTTGCAGCCGCTCGTGTGCCTTACTCGAAATGGTTGCAAGCGATGAAGTAGGGCTTGTTGCATGTGCAAGAAATGGCATGGATTGGCTTTTGCGTCTTTCATCTTGGCTGCGATCGCCGCGCAGACGGCGCACGCTCAGACTCTTCCTCTCGAGATGATACGGAGCGCCTACGAGAATATCTCGAAGGATCAGTGGCGCAACAAAGACGATCCGGCCGATGTGAGCGGGGCGCCAAAAACTCTGACCGCAAAATGGTTCACGGCAAGGTTCATCGGAGCCCTGCAGAGGAACGCGAAATGCTGGGCCTCCGGAAAGGAAGGACCAGTGGCTTCTGTCTGGTTCAACGGGCAGGATTATGAAATCAAAGATTTGAAATTGGAAAGTGTCAGCTCCTCGAAAACCAGAGAGACGATCAGGGCGGTGTTCGTCAATGTGGACCAGGCTGAAAAACGCGACTTTCTTTTTCAGAAGGGAGACTCCGGCTGGAGAATCGACGACGTGTTGGATGATGGGAAAAGCCTTTATGCGCTCATGATGAAGGGATGCGCTGGATAGGGGGCGGAACCCGGGATTGTGGCCCTTCGTTATGTCGGGATGGAGAAACTCCTCGCGTTTCTTCCCGATCGCCCGCAGCCGCTTCTGGTCCGCTACGGGACGTCCGCTCTCATCATCGCGCTGTGCTGCGGGCTGCAGTACGGCGTTTATCGATTTGCCGGATTTGCCGGCCTGTTTCTGCTCCTGCCCGGCATCTTTGCCTGCGGCCTCCTGTTTGATCGCGGCTCCGCGTTTTTTGCGACTATCCTGGGTGCTGTTCTGTCCTCATGGATCATGTTCCCGACATGGGAGATGCCCGACGCTCCCGTCTTCGTGCCCACGACCCTGTTTGTTCTGACCGGTTTTGCCATGGCCATCGTCAGCGAAGGGCTACGACGGGCGTTGGAGCGCGTCGTCAAGTCGGAGCGAGAGAAGGACCTGCTGTTGCGGGAACTCAGGCACCGGACCAAGAACGACATCATGAGCATCGGTTCGATCCTGCGCCTGCAATCGCGGAGAACCGCCGCCGAGGAAGTCAGAGATGCACTGATGGGCGCGGCACGGCGGGTCGAGGTCATGGCCGAGGTGCACGACTTTCTCCGTGATGCGCCTGGCACGGTCGAGATGGATCGCTACCTCGCCGAACTGTGCCGGCGCCTCGCCGACTCGCTCAGCGGCGTGCGACCGATCGCGATACGGGTGCAAGCCGACAATGTCGAGCTTTCCGCCACGCAGGCGGTGCCGATCGGCATCATCACCAACGAGCTCGTGACCAACTGCCTCAAGTATGCATTTCCCGACAACCGCGCCGGCACCGTCTCGGTAAGGCTTCGTCACGACGGTGAGACCCAACTGGTCGTCGAGGACGACGGCGTCGGGTGCGCAGAGGGGGTCCGCGAAGGCTCCGGCTCCATGCTGATGCAGCTGCTCACGCGGCAGCTTGGCGGCACGTTGAAGCGCGAATCCAATAACCCCGGCTGCCGGGTCGAGGTTCGTATTCCGTATCGCCAATAGGAGACTGGATTGGGAAACCTGTGGGTCGCGGTCACTCCGCGCTGACACCGGCGGCCTTGATAGCCGCGCCCCATTTCTCGATCTCGCCTTCGACAAAGGTCTGCAGATAGTCCTGCGACCGCCGTTCCGGTGCGACAACGGTGCCGCCATTCTCGTGCAGATGCTGCTGCACGGCCGGCATGTCGATTGCCCTGAGCGTTGCCGCCGCGAGCTTCTGCACGATCGCGGCGGGCGTGGCCTTGGGCAGGAACAGGGCGTACCAGACCGCGGCATCGAATCCGGTCACCCCCTGCTTGTGTGCGGAAGCGATCACCGGCACGATCGCCGAGCGCTCCCGGGTCAGCACGGCCAGCGCCTTGATCTTTCCGGCTTCGATCTGGCCGAGCGCGGTCGATACGCCGGTGCATTGATAGTCGATCCGACTCGCGAGCAGGTCCTGCATGGCCGCTCCGCCGCTGCGATAGGGAACATGCGTCGCCGCGATTCCGGTCGCGTTGTTGAACAGCACGCAGCTCAGATGCGGCGTCGAGCCGGCGCCGGGCGATCCGTAGTGCAGCTTGTCCGGGTTGGCCTTTGCGTAAGCGATGAACTCCGCGAGCCCGCTCGCCGGCAGATCGTTGCGCGCAATGAGCAGGATCGGCGTTTCGGCGATGAGCATCACCGGGGCAAAGTCGCTCAGGCTGTAAAGCGGGCTCTTGCTGATCGCCTGCAGGACGAACTGACCGCGGCCGGCGAACATGAAGGTGTAGCCGTCGGGCGCCGCCTTGGCGACACGGGCCGCCCCGGTCGTGCCGCCGCCACCGGAAATGTTCTCGATCACCACCGGTTTGCCGAGGACATCGGACACGCCTCTGCCGACGATGCGGCCAAGCACATCGGCTTCGCCGCTGGCCGCGAAGGGAACGACCATGGTCAGCGAGCGGGCAGGCCATTCCTGCGCGGTCGCCGGCGTGCCAGGCACCGCCAGCGCCGCGATCATCATGGCGATGCGCGGCATGGTCGCTCGTCCCGGTCGAGCCATGTGTCACTGCACCGTGATGTTGGCGTCGCGGATCACCTTGCCCCAGAGCTCGGCCTCTTCGGCGAAAAAACGCGTCGCCTCGGCGCGGCTGCTGCCGACCGGCTCCATCTGCATCTCGCGCAGCCTCGCATTGACGTCGGGCTGGCGGATGATGTCGGCGACATCGCGATTGATGCGGTCGGCGAGCGCCTCGGGTAGGTTCGGCGGTCCGACCAGGCCGAACCAGGTGATAGAGCGGTAGCCCGGATAGAACTCGGCGATCGCCGGCACGTCCGGCGCCGCGGCCTGGCGCTGCGGGCTCGCGACCGCGACCATCTTGACCTTGCCGGCCGTATGCTGCGGCAACGAGGTGGTGAAGGTGTCGAACATCATGTCGACATGGCCGGCGACGATGTCGTTGATCGCCGGTCCAAGCCCGCGATAGGGGATGTAGATCAGCTTGATGCCGGCCATGGCTTCGAGATAGGCGGCGGAAAGATGCGCGGTCCCGCCCGGGCCCGGCATCGCGGCGGTCACCTTGTTGGGATTGGCCTTGGCATAGGCCATGAGATCCTTGAAGTCGCCGGCGAAGTTCGTGCGGGTGATGAGGACGTAAGGAACGGTGGTCAGCCACGAGATCGCGACCCAGCGCTCGGAGTCATAGGGCAGATCCTTGAACAGGAACTTGTTGGTCGCGATCGGGCCGGGCGGGCACAGGAGCAGCGTATGGCCGTCGGGCGCGGCGCGGTAGACTTCGGCTGCACCGAGATTGCCGGAGGCGCCCGGCACATTCTCGGTGATCACCGAGCTGTTCCATTTGCGGCTCAGTTGATCCGAGATCACGCGCGAGAGGAGGTCGGTGCCCGATCCGGGCGGGAACGGAACGATGATCCGCACGAACCGTGACGGATAGGGCGCCTGAGCGCGGACCGCAGTCGCGGTAATACACAGCCCGACGGTGACCAGCACCCCGATGGTGGTCCGCATGGTGCGACGTGTCATGCAGCAAACGATAGCAGCGCGACCGAATGCTTGGAAGGAGAGCCAAGGTGCCGTAACGTCGCGTCGGAGGGAGCAATGATGAGCCGCACGCGGACCCTTGTGGTGCTCAGCGTCGTCGCCGCGTGCATCGCCGTGCCGGCCAAGGCGCAGCGCTATCCCGCAAAGACGATCGAGATCGTGGTGTCGTACGCGGCCGGCGGCTCGACTGACCTGATTGCCCGGGCGATTGCGCAGAAATTGCAGGAGCGTCTGGGCCAGTCGGTGGTGGTGCTCAACAAGCCGGGCGCGAGCGGCACGATCGGCGCGACGCAGGTGGCGCGCGCGAACCCGGACGGCCACACCCTTTATGCGGGCTTCACCACCGAGATGGCGGTGATCCCGCAACTCTCCAAAAGCGCAAAATACTCGCTCGACGATTTCGAGCCGATCGCGGTGACCGGCATTATCCCGGTCATGCTCATCGCTTCGAACAAGGTGCGGGCCACCAGCCTTCCCGATCTGATCGAGGAGCTTCGCGAGGCGCCGGGCAGATATACCTACGGCGGCGGTCTTGGCAGCCCGTCGCATATTCTGGGGGCGTGGCTCAACCGGATCAGGGACCTTAACGTCACCTACATTCCCTATCGCGGCGGCGCGCAGGGCGTCGGCGACGTATCGGGCGGCCATATCGACATGTTCTATGGCGGCATATCGGCGGTGAAGGGTGCGGTCGACAGCGGTCTCGTCAAGGCGATCGCGCTCGTCGGCGACGCGCGCTCTTCGGCGCTGCCCGCCGTGCCGACCTTCCGGGAAATGGGGGTCACGGACTTCGACCTCGACAGCTGGAGCGTGCTGCTGGCGCCGAAGGGCACGCCGAGCGACATCGTCGCACTGTTGAAACGGGAAACCGTGATGGCGCTCGATGATCCCCAGGTGCGCGCGGCGATCGGTTCGCAGGGGGTGGAGCGCAGCCCGACCCAGGACGTGAGTGCTTTTCTGGCCCGCGAACGCGACAAGTTTGGCAGGGTCGTGCGCGAACTCGGCATCACGATCGACTGATGAACGACGAAGCCAACCACCAGGACTCCGCCGTTAACTGGGTTGCGCGGGCGCGAGCGTTGGCGCCGGCAATCGAGTCGGCCGCCGACCGCAACGAGCAGGAGCGGCGGATCGCGACGCCGGTGATCTCTATGATCAGCGACGCCGGGATTCTGCACATGCTGCTGCCGGCCTCGCTCGGCGGCGGCGCCGCTGATCTCGTGACATACAATCAGGTGATCGAGGAGGTCGCCGCCGCAGACGCCAGCACGGCCTGGTGCCTGGCGCAGACGCTCGCAAGCTCGCATGCCGCCGGCTATCTCGATCCGGACATCGCGCGCCAGGTGTTCGGCGCGCCGAACGCGATCGTGGCCTGGGGTCCGCCGGCGGGCCTCGCCAAGGCCATTGCGGTCGAGGGCGGCTATCGCGTCACCGGCAAGTGGCGTTTCGCGAGCGGCAGCGCCAACGCCACCTGGATGGGCGGGCATTCGAGCGTGTTCGAGGCGGATGGCACGCCGCGGCTCGACGCAGCCGGTCGGCCGCTCAGTCGCACCATGTTGTTCCGCCCGCCAGAGGCGACCATCCACGACACCTGGCAGGTCATGGGGCTGCGCGGCACTGCGAGCAACGACTACGAGGTGACCGACCTGTTCGTGCCCAAGCGCTATTCGACCTGGCGCGACTATGCGCCCGATCGGCGCGAGGCCGGCCCGCTCTACAACATTCCGATGCTGACGCTCTACGGCATCGGATTCTCGGGCGTGGCGCTCGGGCTCGCGCGCGCCTCGCTCGCCGCGTTCAAGCGGCTCGCCCAGACCAAGCCCTGGGCGGCAACGCTCGGCAACACATCACCGTTGCGCGACCACGCCATGATCCAGGCCGGCGTCGCCAGAGCCACCGGGCGGCTTCACTCCGCGCGCGCCTATCTGCTGCGGATGCTCGCGGAAATCTGGGAGACTTCGGCGACCGCCGGCAGTTTCACGCTCGATCAGCGTGCCGAACTGCGCGTCGCGATCACGTCGGCGATGGAGGAGGCGACGGCGGTGGTCGACTTCTGTCACCGCGCATCCGGCACGACCGCGATCTTCCAAGGCAGCCCGTTCGAGCGCCGCTTTCGCGACATGCACACGGCGCTGGCGCAAGGGCAGGCGCATCTCTCGAATTTCGAGACTGCAGGGCTTGCGCTGTTGGGTGTCGAGCCGACACAGCGGCTTTAGGGCCATAAGCCCCTGTCGGGCCGCAATCTCGCTTGATAGGCTTCGACCGTCGGGGTTGGAGCATCGCATGAGTGCATTCGCCAATACGCCGCAGCTGTCGGACAGCCAGCACCGGTGGCACTATGAATTTGCCCACCTGGCGCTGCGCATTCCGGTGTTCGGGCAAGCAGACTTCATCCTCGACGCTCTCGCCGATCCGTTGCGGTCCCGAGCCCTCATTCGTGCGGCCATGGCGCGGGTCGGGCAGAATTGCGGACTGAGCGAGGACCTGGTCGAGACGCTGGCCAGGCAAATCCGCGTCCTGCCGGCCCGCTTCGATGCCGACAGCGGATTTGTCGTCGGCATGCCGCCGCCGCAAAGCGCGGCGGAATGCTATCTCTTCGCGATCGTCAAGGATAAGAGCGGCGGCATTGCCTACTACACGCTCGAACGCTCGCTTCGTGAAGGAACCACCATGCTGTGCGGCTGGGACGCGGAGGGGGCGCACCTCAATTTCGGCCCGGGACCGAAACCGGACCTCGACGCGTTCGTGGCGGCGATCGTCGCGCTGCGCCAGAAATCGTAGCCTGCACCAAGTCGGCGCAGCGGCAGGGCCTGGCAAACGAGCGCCAGCGCACGCGATCGGCCGCTGAGGGCGAGCTAGGTGTAGATGAGAGCAGCGCGGTTCGTCATCTGCATCCGATAGATTTGCCTCACCAGCGCCAGCGCGATCAGCGATGCGACGATATCGACCACATCGCTGACGGACGCCACGATATCCGCAGCAGTAATTTGAGGGATTTCCTTTGCAAACAGCGAGAACCGAAACGAGGCGTTGTTCAGGAAGTTGGAGAGCAGAAAGAATCCCCACCACAGCGGCAGAATTGGCCCGCGCGGCTGTCCCTGCCAGCGGGCAGGGGAGGCGCTCGCCTTCCAGATCTCCTTCATCGCCTGGTAGGGCTTCACGAGATTGAGGAACGGTATGAAATACCAGCCCACGGCCCAGCCGGGCGAGAACTGCATTCCGGTGGCGCCAAGCTGCCGCGCGTTGTAGCCGGCGCGATAGATCCAGATCGCAAACACAACGACAGTCGCGAGAATGAGGGGCAAGCGCACATATGCGATGATCTGCTGCCGCAAGTCATTGCTCTCGGCCTCGCCGGGTGCGAGCGCCCGTCCCGCCTGAAAATCGCTGAGCAGCTTTATTTCGAAGATCATGGACACGATCGCGACAACACCGAACGCAATGCTGGCCCAGATCAGGATCGTGAGCACCTTGGTGAGCGTGGTTGGATCGCGGAAGCCCGCCGGAGCGGCGATTGCTGAAGGAGGTGCACTGGCAATTCCGGTTTCGACCTGTTGAATAGACATTATCCCCGTCCCCGCTTTTCTGAGCAGCGCTATTCTGCCCGGTCGCAAATGTAGCACCCGTGGGCGGGACCGTTACGGCACTACAGTACTTCACCACGCATGAGT
>Ga0066903_100002722_pt1 | contig 14007 bp, 7 predicted proteins | sample PanSoiMetaGPlot1_FD_67491 | JGI IMG/M metagenome (GOLD analysis project Ga0066903, IMG submission 67491) | Tropical forest soil microbial communities from Panama analyzed to predict greenhouse gas emissions - Panama Soil - Plot 1 (version 2) | ecosystem: Environmental > Terrestrial > Soil >...
GGGGCGTCTTGGTAAAGCTGTTCGCCGACCGGCAGTTGGTTGTCGACGAAAGCCTGATTGCCTACGTAATGACCAGGATCGAGCGCTCGTTCGCCGCCGCGCGTGCCGCGGTGGCCGAGCTCGATAGCGAGGCGCTGCGGCGGCAACGTCCGGTGACGCGGGCGCTCGCGGTGGAAACGCTGGGTCATTTTGAGCCTTGACGCGAGCCCGGCGGCGGCGTGACATAAAACGCGGCTGCGTCGCGTGCGCAAGACTGCGTTGAGAAACATGGTTGATTCGGCTGAAAGCATTGACGTCTTGGGCCCCCCGCCGGTTGCCAGCGCCCGTGCGCAGGTCGCCGAGGCGGTCGCGGCCGTGCGTCCGGCCGATCTCGTTGACAAGCCCGAGCGCCTCATCAATCGGGAATTGTCTTGGCTGCAATTCAATCGTCGCGTGCTGGAAGAAGCCAGCAATGACAGCCATCCACTGCTTGAACGCGTGCGGTTCCTGTCGATCTCCGCCAATAACCTTGACGAGTTTTTTATGGTCCGCGTGGCCGGCCTCAAGGGGCAAGTCCGCCAGGGGATCACCACACGTAGCCCCGATGGGCTCACGCCGCTCGAGCAGCTCGGACAGATCGCTGAGGCTGTATCCGCACTGACGAACGACCAGCAGCAGCGCTGGCGGGAGTTGCGCGCCGAGCTCGCCACCGAGCGCATTGTGCTGGTCGATGGTCCGGAGCTGACCAAACAGGAAAAGGCCTGGCTCGAAGATCATTTCCTCGGCCACATTTTTCCCGTGCTGACACCGTTGGCGATCGACCCGGCCCATCCATTCCCGTTTATTCCCAATCTGGGCTTCTCCATCGCGCTGCAGCTCGCGCGTGCCACTGACGGCAAGTCGATGAACGCCCTGATCAGGGTTCCTAACAAGATCGCGCGATTCATTCGGCTACCGGCTGCCCCGGACACGGGCACTTGCCGGCTGATCACACTGGAGCTGGCGGCCGGGTTGTTCGTCGCGCAGTTATTCCCCGGCTACTTGGTCAAGGGCCTGGGGGCCTTTCGGGTGTTGCGCGATTCAGAAATCGAAGTGGAGGAAGAGGCCGAAGATCTGGTTCGGCAATTTGAAACAGTGCTCAAACGCCGTCGCCGCGGGTCGGTCATTCGCTTGGATCTGGAGGCGGCGATGCCAGCGGAGTTGCGGCGCTTCGTGCAGCGGGCGCTTGCGGTCGCCGACGATGAAGTGTTCATGGTCGACGGCTTTTTGGCGCTCACCGAGCTCTCCGAACTCACCGGGATCGATCGCCCGGATCTAGAGTTCGTGCCCTATAATCCGCGGTTTCCCGAGCGCATCCGCGATCATGGTGGCGACTGCTTTGCGGCAATCCGGCAGAAAGATCTGATCGTCCACCATCCCTATGAGTCGTTTGACGTGGTGGTGCAGTTTCTCAACCAGGCCGCCCAAGACCCCAATGTGGTCGCCATCAAGCAGACGCTCTACCGCACGTCATCCGACAGCCCGATTGTACGAACCTTGGCGGAAGCCGCCGAGGCCGGCAAGTCGGTCACCGCCCTGGTCGAGCTCAAGGCGCGGTTCGACGAGGAGGCCAATATTCGCTGGGCCCGGGATCTGGAGCGGGCTGGCGCGCAGGTGGTGTTCGGCTTCATCGAGCTCAAGACCCATGCCAAGCTCTCGTTGGTGGTGCGCCGCGAGGGGGGATCATTGGCCTCCTACGTCCACGTCGGGACCGGCAACTATCACCCGGTGACGGCCCGCGTCTATACCGACCTGTCGTTCTTTACTGCCGATCCGGTGATCGCCCGGGATGTGGCGCGGATCTTCAATTTCATCACCGGCTATGCCGAGCCCACCGAGCTTGACCTGCTCGCGGCCTCCCCTCTCAACCTGAAGTCGCGGATCCTCATGCATATCCGCGAAGAAATCGCCCATGCCCAGACCGGCCGTCCGGCCGCGATCTGGATGAAAATGAATTCGCTGGTCGATCCGGAGATCATCGACGCGCTCTATGCGGCTTCCCGGGCCGGGGTCGAGATCGCCCTCGTGGTCCGCGGCATTTGCTGCCTTCGACCCGGCGTGGCCGGCCTGTCTGAAAATATCCGGGTCAAATCCATCGTCGGCCGGTTTCTCGAACATGGCCGGATCTATTGCTTCGGCGCCGGGCATCCGCTGCCCCATCCTCGCGCCGCGGTCTACATTTCATCGGCCGACTTGATGCCGCGCAACCTCGATCGGCGCGTCGAGGTTTTGTGCCCCATTCTCAATCCGACGGTTCACGAACAGGTGCTCGACCAGATTATGGTGGCGAATTTCAAGGACAACCAGCAAAGCTGGAAACTCTTGCCCGACGGCACCTCGACGCGCATAAAGGCAGCCCCGGGCGAGGAGCCCTTTAATGTTCACAAGTATTTTATGACCAATCCAAGTCTGTCGGGCCGTGGCACCTCCCTCAAAGAATCATCCCCTCGCAGCCTCCTTCGGCGACGCGATCGCGCCTAAGCCCGCCACGCTGCCCGCTCCCGCCGCGCAGGGGCGGCCGAATCTCGGCCCCCCGGTGGCGGTCATCGATATTGGTTCGAATTCGGTGCGTCTCATCATCTATGAAGGGCTCGCCCGCAGTCCGACGCCAAGGTTCAACGAGAAGGTCCTGGCGGGGCTTGGCCGGGAAGTGCAGTCGACCGGGTTGCTGCCGGTCGACGCGGTCGACAAGGCGCTCGCGGCGTTGCGGCGGTTCCGCGCGGTGTGCGACACCGTCAAAGTGGGCCATCTGTGGGTACTGGCAACGGCTGCCTGCCGCGACGCCACCAACGGCCACGGCTTCATCAGCGAGGCCGAGCGGATCTGTGGGACTAAGATCGAGGTGGTGTCCGGCAAACGTGAAGCGCGGCTCTCCGCACTTGGCGTCATGTCTGGGGTCGACCGGCCCGATGGCATCGTGGGCGATCTTGGCGGCGGCTCCCTCGAGCTCGTCGATATTCACGGGAGCAAGATCCGCGAGGGCGTGTCACTGCCGCTGGGGGGATTGGCGCTCCAGGACATTTCCGCAAAGTCGCTCAAGAAGGCTGAGAAGTTTGTCAAGCGGCAGCTGGCTCAGGTTCCCGAGCTAAAGGCTGGGGCCGGGCGCAGCCTCTACGCTGTCGGCGGCACATGGCGTGCGCTGGCACGCTTGCACATGTGGCAGACCGGGTATCCGCTGCGGGTGATGCACGGCTACGTCATCCCGCCCCGGGAGGCCCTTGAGTTCTCCAGACTGGTCCACCGCGTGAGCCCGGATATGTTGTCGCGGATCGAGGTCATCGCCGACGCTCGCCGCCCTCTGCTCGCCTACGCAGCGCTCGTGCTCGAACATCTGGTGCGCATCGCCAAACCCAAAGAGGTGATGATTTCCGCGCTCGGCGTGCGCGAGGGATTGCTGTTTTCCATGCTCGATCCCGAGGAACGCAAGAAGGATCCGTTAATTGCGGCGGCCCGCTACCTCAACGGTCTGCGCTCGCGCTCCCCGCTGCATGCCGAGGAACTGCTTGGTTGGACCGATGCCTTTATGGAAAGCTCGGGACTCGACGAGATGACCGAGGAAAGGCGCCTGCGGCATGCGGCTTGTCTGCTCGCCGATATCGGTTGGCGGGCGCATCCCGATTATCGCGGCGAGCAATCGCTGAACGTTGTCGCTCATGCGGCCTTCATCGGCGTCGACCATCCTGGCCGCGCGTTCCTGGCGATGACGGTGTTCTTTCGTCACATGGGCCTGATCAACGAGGAACTCTCGCCCCACCTGCGTGAACTGGCCTCGACCCGCGCGCTCGATCGCGCCCGCGTGCTCGGCGCCTCGCTGCGGGTTGCCTTCCTGATTTCGGCAGCGATGCCGGGCGTGCTCCCACGCGCGCCCATGAAGGTCGAGCATGGAAAATTGGTGCTTGAGCTTGACGCCAAGCTTGCCGCACTGGCAGGCGAACGGGTGTTCAATCGTTTGAAGCAGCTCGGCCGCTTGATCGGACGCGATCCGGTGCTGGTGACCGGGTGAGGGCCAAGACCGTTCCCCGGTCGCAAGGCCGGCTCGCTCGCCCGCGGGGCTCAGTCGCGGCCCACGGCGACGACGCGACCATTCTCGATGGCGAGCGCCAGCTCGCCATGTTTCAAGGCCAAGGCATTGTCGCCAAATAGCTCACGCCGCCACCCCCGTAGGGCCGCGACATCGGCAGTATCGTCAGCGGCGATGCGATCGAGATCCTCGACGGTGGCAATCACCTTGGCGGCGACGGCATGCCGTTCCGCCGTCATCCGTAGCAGCACTTTAAGGAGCTCCACAGTTGCGGCGCCGTTTGCCGTCGATCGCCCTTTTTCGATTCGCGGCAGGGTCTTGGGGTCGCGGGCAAGGCCGCGGCTGACGGCTTCGATGATGGCCTCGCCCCACCGTGAGCGTTCGAACCCCTTGGGCAGCGAGCGCAGCGCTCCGAGCTTTTCCAGCGTGGTTGGGGCCTGTACGGCGATGTCGCCAATGACTTCGTCCTTGAGCACGCGACCGCGGGGCACGTCGCGGGCCCGAGCCTCGCGCTCGCGCCAAGCCGCGACTTCGATAAGCACCGCCAGCTCCTTGGGCTTGCGCACCCGCGTGCGCAGCCGCTCCCAGGCGGACTCAGGGTCGAGCCGATAGGTATCGGGCGAGATCAGGATCTGCATCTCTTCGTTGACCCATTCGGTGCGCTGGCGACGGTCCAGGTCCGCGGAGAGCGCGAGATAGACATCGCGCAAATGCGTCACGTCAGAGATCGCGTAGGCGATTTGCGGCTGGCTGAGCGGTCTGCGCGACCAGTCGGTGAACCGATGTGACTTGTCGAGGTGATCACCAGTGATGCGCTGGACGAGTTGCTCGTAGGAAATCGAGTCACCGTAGCCGAGAACCATCGCGGCAACCTGGGTGTCGAACACCGGGTGGGGAATGAGGCCGGCGCGGTGCCAGACGATCTCAATGTCCTGTCGACCCGCGTGAAAGACCTTGAGCACCCGCTCATTCGCCATCAGCTGGAAAAACGGCTCGAGATCGACGCCGCTTGCCAGCGCATCCACGACCACCGCCTCTTCGGTGCTCGCCATCTGGATAACGCAGAGCACGGGAAAATACGTGCTTTCGCGGAGGAACTCGGTATCGATGGTTACGAAGGGGTGGTCGGCAAGACGGGTGCACGCCTCAGCCAGTGCGTGGGTCGTCGTGATCAGGTTCATGGCCGGTTATTAACGGAGTCGGCCACCGGAGTCGCGGGGCGAGTTGATCGGGAGGGCACGAGCTGCGCCACCATTACCGATGAGATGACGCGCAAGGCTCGCACTTTCACAGGGTCTTCACGATGCTTTTACCGACTCCAGTGGCCGGGCTGGGACGTCTTGACGAGTCTGCTGTGACGAATTATGATTTTTATCAGTCGTAACTGCCAGGAAGTACCATGAACGCGCAACCCCGGCCCACGCCTGACGACACCCGCGCGCGAATCATCGAAGCCGCCGATGGCCTGTTTCGTCGGCTCGGGTTTGCGAAAACGGCGGTTGCCGATATTGCGGCTGAGCTGGGAATGTCGCCCGCCAATGTCTATCGATTTTTCTCCTCCAAAAATGCCATCGTCGAGGCGATCTGTCAGCGATGCCTCGGTGAAATCGAAGCCGGGGCTTGGGCGGTGGTGCACTCCAAGGCGTCAGCCGCCGCTCGGATCGAGCGGTTGTTCCTAGAGATCCTGGCGTACCACCGCAAGAATTTCATGAGCGAAAAACGCGTCCACGACATCGTTCTGGTCGCGATCGAGCACAGTTGGACGGCGATTTCGGCCCACAAAGACGTGATCCGGACGATCGTCGAACGCATGGTGCGCGATGGCGTCGAAACCGGCGAATTTGAGCTCGTCGATCCGCGCGAAACCGCCGAACTGATCCTCAGATCAATGGTGGGCTTCACCCACCCCTTGCTGATCGGCCAATGCGTGGAGGAGGGCGAGGATCTTGAATCTGCCGCCAGGGCATTGGTGGGCTTTCTCATGCGCGCCATCACCCCCCGAAGCTAAGGGTCACGCCATGAGGGTGGCTTTGCGCCTCTGTTCTGACGATCGTTCGTTATCGTCAGTCGTAACTTATCAATCAACAGGAGGGTTCTAATGCGCACCTCTGCCCGTCCTCGGCTCGTCTATGCAGGCTTGATCGGCCTGATGGCGCTCGGCGGTTGCCATGACGCCACGGTGTCGCAAGGCCCTTCGGAACGCCCGGTGCAGGTGCAGCGCGCGGCGTTCACCAATGCAGATGTGTCGCGTGAATTCGTTGGCGTGGTCCGCGCGCGCTACGAGACCGACCTCGGGTTTCGGGTCGCCGGCAAGATCGTGGCGCGCCTCGTTAACGTCGGGGATTCCGTCACGACCGGACAGGTGGTGGCCAGGCTCGATTCGCAAGATCTGAAGCTGCAGGCGGAAAGCGCCGAGGCCGAGCTTGCCGCCGCAACCTCGAACCTGACACAGGCATCGGCCGAAGCCGAGCGCTACCGCACGCTCAAAGCCCGCGGCTATGCGGCCGTAGCCGATTTCGATCGCAAGCAGGCTGCCAAGGACGAGGCCGAGGGTCGCCTGGAACGCGCGCGCCGTGCGCTGGATATGGCCCGCAACCAGCTCACCTATGCGGACCTGCGGTGCGACGCAGACGGCGTGATTACGGCGACGCTCGCCGAAGCCGGGCAGGTTGTCCCCATCGGACAAGGCGTCGTTCGGCTCGCGCGTCGTGGTGAGAAGGAGGCGGTGATCGCGTTGCCGGAAACGTGGCTCGACGAGGCTCGGCACGCCGGCGCCAGCGTGCAGCTCTGGTCCGACCCCGGCCATCGTTTTGCGGCCCGGCTGCGCGAACTGTCGCCGCAAGCGGATGGGGCGACACGCACCTACGCGGCGCGGTTCACGATTGAGGCGGCCGACGACACCGTGGTGCTGGGAATGACCGCAACGGTCACATTGACGCCGGCCGCGGCCGCGCGGGTCACCCGCCTGCCGCTCTCTGCCGTGGTTAATCGCGGAGGGGGACCTTTTGTGTACGCACTCGACGCGTCCGGCGCGTTGGTGCAGCGGCCAGTGACCGTCATGGCGCTTACAGAAAACGCCGCACTCGTCACCGCGGGTCTCGACGAGGGCGAGCAAATCGTCACCCTTGGAGTTCAGAAACTGCAAGCGGGGCTCAAGGTGCGAGCTGTCGAAATTCGCTGACTGCAAACCGAGGGCAACCCCATGAGCAGCTTCAATCTGTCGCAATGGGCGATCACGCATCGAGCGCTGGTCCTGTTCATGATGCTCGTGCTCGGCGGGTCGGGGATTTACACCTATGTCAATCTGGGGCGCGCCGAGGATCCCTCGTTCACCATCAAGTCGATGATTGTCTACGTGACATGGCCGGGTGCTACCGCCTCGGAGATGCAGGAGCAGGTCGCCGACAAAATCGAAAAGAAACTGCAGGAGTTGCCCTATCTCGACCGTGTCGAGACCTATTCGCAGCCAGGCGTGTCCTTTACCCAGGTCATTCTGTCCGACCGGACTCCACCCTCGAAGGTCAAAGACCTCTGGTATCAGGTCCGCAAGAAAGTTGCGGACATCAAGGGGGACCTGCCAGCGGGGATCGGGGGACCGAGTTTCAATGATGAATACGGCGACGTTTACTCCGCGATCTACATGCTCACTGCCGACGGCCTCGACATGGCCGAGCTCAAGGCTCGCGCGGAGGACGTTCGTCAACAATTGTTGCGCGTGCCAGGCGTCAACAAGGTCGATCTCATTGGCGAACGGCCGCAAAAAATCTTCATCGAGTTCAGCCACACCAAATTGGCCACCCTGGGCGTCACCCCCCAACAAATCTTCGACAGCGTCGCTCAACAGAATGCGATTGTGTCCGGTGGCGCGGTCGATACGGCCGCCGACCGCATTAACCTGCGCGTCACCGGTGCCTTTTCGGGCGTGGAGGCGATCGCGGCGGTTCCCGTTCAAGCTGACGGACGAGTGTTCCGACTCGGGGATATCGCAACCGTCAAGCGTGGCTATGAAGACCCCCCGAGCTTCATCGTCCGGGAGGGGGGCAAGCCGGCGCTCGGGCTTGGTGTCTCCATGCAGGAAGGGGAAAACATCACAACGCTCGGCCGCAACCTCGCGCGGGTGATGCACGACGTCGTCGCGCAGCTTCCCCTCGGAATCGAGGTGACCCAAATAGCCGACCAGCCGCGCGTCGTTGAAGCGTCCATCTTGGAATTCGTCGAGACGTTCGTGGAGGCACTCGCGATTGTGCTGCTGGTTGGCTTCGTGTCACTGGGTTGGCGGGCGGGCATTGTGGTGGCGCTCTCAGTGCCGCTGGTGCTTGCGATCATGTTCGTGGTGATGTTCGCCGCCGGTATCGATCTCCACCGGATTACGCTCGGTGCGCTCATCATCGCGCTCGGCCTCTTAGTTGATGACGCCATCATCACCGTCGAGACCATGGTGGTGAAAATGGAGCAAGGCTGGGAGCGTGCCCGCGCGGCCACCTTCGCCTGGACCTCGACCGCATTTCCGATGCTGACCGGCACGCTCGTTACTGCGGCTGGATTCTTGCCGGTTGGGTTCGCCAAATCCAGCGCCGGCGAATATGCGGGCGGGATCTTCTGGGTCGTGGGGCTTGCGCTTCTTGCCTCCTGGATCGTCGCCGTGCTGTTCACCCCCTATCTGGGGCTCGTGCTGCTGCCCAACATGACGAAACCCAGCGCCAAGCATGATCCTGAGGCGGTTTACGATACCCCGATCTATCGGTTGATGCGGCGCATGCTTACGTTGGTCTTGGCGTGGCGCGGCACCGTGGTGACCATGACCGCCTCGATGTTCGTGATCGCGATCGCGGGATTTGCGCTCGTTCAACAGCAATTCTTTCCGACATCGACGCGCACCGAACTGTTCTTGGAGATGCGGCTGCCGGAAGGCAGTGCGATCGAGGCGACCGATGCGACCGCCAAGCGGGCCGAAGCCCTGCTTGCCGGCGACCCCGATATCCTCACCGCAACGACCTACGTGGGCCAGGGCGCGCCACGGTTTTGGCTTGGCCTCAATCCCGTCCTGCCCAATCCCAATTTTGCGCAAATCGTCATTGTCACCAAAGATCTCGACGCCCGTGAACGGGTCAAGGCGAGGCTCGATCAGATGATCGCCGAAGGAGCCTTGCCGGCGGCGCGGTCGCGGGTCGACCGATTCGTCTTCGGGCCACCCGTGGGATTCCCGGTCCAGTTCCGCGTCGTCGGGCCCGACCCCGTCGCCTTGCGCAAGATTGCCGAACAGGTGCGCACCGTCATGGCGGCCGATCCCAAGATCGTCGACCCGCATCTGAATTGGACCGAACAAGTCAAATCGATCCGGCTCGAAGTCAATCAGGATCGTGCCCGCGCGCTTGGATTGACCCCGCACGATGTCGCCCAAATGCTACAGACATTGTTGTCTGGGCACACCGTGACCCAATATCGGGAAGGCATTGAGCATATCGACGTGGTCGCGCGGGCAGTCCCGGCGGAACGCCTTGAACTTGGACGGCTGCCGACCCTGACGATCACTGCCCGAGACGGCGTTGCCGTTCCGCTCTCGCAGATTGCGCGCCTTCACTACGAATATGAGGAGCCAATCCTGTGGCGTCGCAACCGTGACCTGGTACTGACTGTGCGCGGCGATGTTGTCGACGGGGTGCAGGCGCCGGATGTGACCACCGAACTCAGGCCCAGGCTGCAATCCATCAAGGACGCCTTGCCATCCGGGTACCGCGTCGAAACCGGTGGGGCGATTGAGGAGAGTGCCAAGGCCAACGCCGCGATATTGGCGGTCTTCCCGGTCATGGCCGTTGTCATGCTGGGGCTGCTCATGATCCAGCTCCAGAGCTTCTCGCGGCTGGCGCTGGTCTTTGTCACCGCCCCGCTCGGGGTGATCGGCGCGACCGGCGCGCTGCTCCTCTCCCACCGGCCGTTCGGATTCGTGGCCCTGCTCGGCCTGATTGCCTTGGCGGGGATGATCATGCGCAATACCGTGATCTTAGTTGATCAAATCGACCGGGACATCGCGCTCGGCCATGGCCGTTATCGCGCCATCATTGACGCCACGGTGCGGCGCGCCCGGCCGGTGATTCTCACGGCCCTCGCCGCGATCCTGGGCATGATCCCCCTGGCTCAAAGTATCTTCTGGGGACCGATGGCGATTACCATAATGGGCGGCTTGTTCGTGGCCACGGTTCTGACGTTGCTGGTCGTTCCCGCGCTTTATGCGCTGTGGTTCGGCGTACGCGGCGAGGAACGCGCCTTTCGTCACGGCGCCAGCGTGCCGCCTCGGCTGCGCCCCGAGGCCGCGGTTGCGGTCGCGGCCGAGTAGCCTTGCCGGACGCCCGAACCGTTGTCGGTTCGAAGTGAGCCCCAGGGGTGGCGATGTCGAAGCGTCAAGAGGGACGCTCAGGCCCGCGAACGGCCCGGGTGTCGGGCGACCTGTTTGGGTCCAGACGATGGTAGCCGGACACATGCGAGCACGGCCCGACCCCATGAAAACGCCGCTCCGCGATGGATGCGAGCCACGCGTGACCTGATCCCAAGCACACCAGGCCGCCGCTCAGGTTGCTCACAGCACCGGCCGAACCGGCAGGTGTCGTCCTTGACAAACACCTCCTCGCATGTGCTTGTCCGCACCCGCGCAGTTAACGCCGCACATTCACTGGGTTTCGAGGATGCACCGCTACCGCACTCACACCTGCGGCGAGCTTCGGGAGCGCCACATCGGCGAAACGGTGCGCCTGTCGGGCTGGTGCCATCGCATTCGTGATCATGGCGGACTGTTGTTCATCGATTTGCGCGACCATTACGGGATCGTGCAATGTGTCGTCGATCCTGACAGTCCGGCGTTCGCGGCGGCCGAACGGCTGCGGGCCGAGGCCGTTGTGCGCTTTGACGGGCGCATGCGTCGGCGCCCGGCGGGGACCGAAAATCCGGACCTACCAAGCGGCGCGGTCGAAGTCTTCATCAGCGGCATCGAAGTCCTGGGTCCGGCCGCCGAGTTGCCGATGCCAGTGTTCGGCGAGCAAGAATATCCGGAAGAGATTCGGCTGAAGTACCGCTTTCTCGACCTACGGCGTGAGCGGCTGCATCGCAATATTATGAAGCGTCACGCCATCATCGACAGTCTGCGCCAGCGAATGAAGGATCAGGGGTTTTTCGAGTTCCAGACCCCCATCCTGACGGCGTCATCTCCAGAAGGCGCGCGCGATTTTTTGGTGCCGTCGCGGCTCCATCCAGGCAAGTTCTACGCCCTGCCGCAAGCACCTCAGCAGTTCAAGCAGCTGCTGATGATCTCCGGCTTCGATCGCTATTTCCAGATTGCGCCGTGCTTCCGTGACGAGGACGCCCGAGCCGACCGTTCCCCGGGCGAGTTCTATCAGCTCGATATCGAGATGAGTTTTGTCACGCAGGACGACGTGTTTGCCGCGGTCGAGCCGGTGCTCAAGGGCGTATTCGAGGAGTTCTGCGAGGGCAAGCCAGTCACGCCGACTTTTCCGCGCATTAGCTATGCGGACGCGATCCTCACCTACGGGACCGACAAGCCAGATCTGCGCAATCCACTGGTTATTGTCGATGTAACCGATGAGTTCAATGACGCAGCGGTAACCTTCAACGCATTCAAGCGGATTATCGCCGCGGGCGGCGTCGTGCGCGCCTTGGCGGTGCCCGGTGCAGGTGCGCAGCCGCGCTCGTTCTTCGACAAACTCAACGACTGGGCGCGCAGCGATCTCGGGGCGGCGGGCCTCGGCTACATCGTGTTCGAGGCCGACGGCGGTAAAGGACCCCTCGCCAAATTCGTCCCTCACGATGTGCAGCGTCGGCTGATCGCCAAGACGGGCGTCACACCCGGCGATGTGTTATTTTTCGCCGCCGACAAGCCTGCGCCGGCTGCCAAACTTGCCGGTGCGGCGCGCGCGCGTATCGCCGACGAACTGGCACTTGTCGATCGCGATCGGTTCGCGTTCTGTTGGATCGTCGATTTTCCAATGTACGAATGGAGTGAGGAGGAGAAGAAGATTGAATTCTCCCACAATCCGTTCTCGATGCCGAACTACCCGCTCGAGGAATTCCTCGCGCTGGATCCCAACGATCACAACACGATCTTGCAGATAAGGGCGATCCAGTACGACATCGTTTGCAATGGTATCGAACTCTCATCCGGTGCGATCCGCAACCATCGCGCCGATGTCATGCGTAAGGCCTTTGCGATCGCTGGCTATGGCGAAGATGTCCTCGAGCACAAGTTCGGCGGCATGCTCCGTGCCCTGCAATATGGCGCGCCGCCTCATGGCGGGATTGCGCCTGGCATCGACCGCATCGTGATGCTGCTCTGCGGCGAAGACAACCTGCGCGAGGTCGTCCCATTCCCGATGAACCAGCGTGCTGAAGACCTGCTCATGGGGGCGCCCAGCGAGGTCTCGGCCAAGCAGCTGCGCGAGTTGCACATCAGGCTCAATCTGCCGAGCAAGCAGGACTGAGGCTTGGCGCGGCCGCTGCCCGTGATCGGGCTTCACCGTCGGGCCACATCCGCTGCTCGCACGCTCCCTTAGCTGATCCACCCTCGCGTCGACCTGAAATCGGGCGCCGCCCGCAACAGCCCCCAGGGGCAGCGCGGGAGGTCTCGAAAGCGGCTATTCCGGGCGCCTGTGTTTGCCCACCAGTTGGCGACAGGCGCGATCAGCGTCAAAATCGACTTGGCCGCGCCTGCGTGCCGGGCGACGGTCTGAGAACAACACGCCAGGGGAGAAGGCCACTGTGACCAGCCATTTGTCGGAGGAGCTGCGCGCCGCTGCGGTCGCCTATCATCGTCGCTCGTGCCCCGGAAAGCTCGAAATAAAGTCAACCAAGCCACTCGCCAATCAGCGTGATCTGGCGCTCGCGTATTCGCCGGGTGTCGCGGCCGCCTGCGAGGCGATCGCCGCCGATCCGACCGCGGCGGCGAACCTGACGGTGCGCTCGAATCTAGTCGCGGTTGTCAGCAATGGGACGGCGGTGCTGGGCCTCGGTAACATAGGCCCCCTCGCCAGTAAGCCGGTGATGGAGGGCAAGGCGGTTCTGTTCAAAAAATTCGCCGGCATCGATGTGTTCGACATCGAAATTGCTGCCGACGACGTGGGCCGCATGGTCGAGGTCATTAGCGCGCTCGAGCCGACCTTCGGGGGGATCAATCTCGAGGACATCAAGGCGCCTGAATGTTTCGACGTCGAAGCGCAGCTCAAGGCGCGGATGAAGATCCCGGTCTTTCACGATGATCAGCACGGCACCGCCATCATTGTCGGCGCCGCGGTGCAGAATGCCATGCGCATCGCCGGCAAGCGCCTCGATGCGGTGAAGATCGTCACCTCGGGCGCCGGCGCGGCTGCGCTTGCATGTCTCAACCTCCTGGTCTCGCTCGGCGCCACGCCAGCGAACATCTGGGTCACCGACATCGAAGGCGTTGTTTATAGCGGCCGCACCACGTCGATGGATCGCTGGAAGGCGGCTTATGCGCAGGAAACGCCTAAGCGCACCCTGGGAGAGGTCATTGAGGGCGCTGACATTTTTCTCGGGCTCTCAGTCGGCAGCGTGCTCACCCGGACGATGGTCAAGCGGATGGCGGCGCGGCCGTTGATCTTGGCGCTCGCCAATCCGACCCCGGAAATCATGCCTGAGGAGGCGCTCGCGGCGCGTCCCGACGCCATGATCTGCACCGGGCGGTCGGACTATGCCAATCAGGTCAACAACGTCTTGTGTTTCCCGTACATCTTCCGCGGGGCGCTCGATGTTGGCGCGATCGCCATTAACGAGGCGATGAAGCTCGCGGCGGTTGAGGCGATCGCGGCCCTGGCGCGCGATCCGCCCTCCGATATTGCCGCACGCGCCTATGGGGGAGAGGCCCCCCTCTTTGGGCCGGGCTCGCTCATTCCCAATCCGTTTGATCCGCGGCTCATTCTCAGGATCGCGCCGGCCGTCGCAAAGGC
>Ga0066903_100002723_pt1 | contig 14007 bp, 10 predicted proteins | sample PanSoiMetaGPlot1_FD_67491 | JGI IMG/M metagenome (GOLD analysis project Ga0066903, IMG submission 67491) | Tropical forest soil microbial communities from Panama analyzed to predict greenhouse gas emissions - Panama Soil - Plot 1 (version 2) | ecosystem: Environmental > Terrestrial > Soil >...
TGCAGCGTCGAGCCTCGCGCAACTGGCGCCTGGCGTGGTGATGGTCGATACCGGTGCCGGCACTGCCGAAAATTATCCGGTGTTTTCCGTTGCGGGTGGCCGGTCCAGGAATCAGGTGTTCATTCTGGACGGCGGCAACGCCACGAACGCGGTGGGCCTGACGCGGCCGCAACAGCTCACCAGCCTGCCCGTGGACGCCATGCAGGAATTCCGGGTCATCACCAACAACTATTCGGCGGAGTTCGGACATTCCACGGGCGGTGTCGTGACCATGTCGACGCGGTCCGGGACGAACGCCTTTCACGGCACCGCGTTCGAGTCGTACCGCAACGACGCCCTCGATGCGCCCAACTTTTTTGCGGCCACCAAGCCGCCGATCAATCTCAATCAGTTTGGCGGCACGATCGGCGGGCCCGCCGTCGCCGATCGAACGTTCTTCTTCGGTACCTGGGAGCGCACACGCCAACTCGTGAGCAACGCCGTCGTATCCACCGTTCCCACGTTGCTTAATCGCCAGGGCGATTTCTCGGACCTGCGCACGAGCAGCGGCGCACTGATTCCCATCTACGATCCGCTGACGCATCAGCCGTTTCCCGGCAACGTGATTCCGTCAGATCGCCTCGATCCGGTCGCGATGCGCGCGATGTCGTACTATCCGCTACCGAACCTCGCCGGAACCTCGACCAACGCCAACAACTATGTCGGCAACGCCGACGCCACGCTCAATCGCGACATCGTCGCGACGAAGCTCGATCATGTGCTGAGTCAGGCCGATCGGTTGACGGCTCGCTATTACATCAACAACAGCAACACGAACAACTCGGGCTCATACGGCAATCCCGTGGCAGACCCGCTCGGTGACAAGACGGACGTTCGGGTCCAGAGCCTGCTTGGCGCTTACACTCACGCGTTCAGTTCGTCGGTGGCCAATGAGTTACGCGTCACCTACTTGCGGCGCAAGTTCATCGACCAGCGGTACGGTGCAGGAGAAGACCACGCTGACGCCATCGGACTCGCCGGCGTGACCGCGAGCGCATTTCCGGCCTTTACGATTCCTGGTTACGCCTCCTTGAGTAACCCGAATCTCGCGCGCTATCAAACGCCGATCACGGACACGCAAGTGCTTGAAGCGGTGACCTGGTTCAAAGGGCGGCACGCGTTGAAATTCGGTGGGGAAGCGCGATTCGGTGGAAATTCCGAAGTCCGGGATCGGGGTTCTTCAGGATCGCTGACGTTCAGCCCGTTGTTCACCAGCAACGCCAGTGCCCCGAATACCGGAAACGGGCTGGCCACATTTCTCCTTGGCGAGGTGAATTCGGGCTCTGTCCAGGTCTCGGACCAGATCACGACACGCGCGCAGTACTACGCCTTCTATACACAGGACGACTGGCGGCTGACCGAACGACTCACGCTGAATTATGGCGTTCGGTATGACCTCGAGCTGCCGCGCCGCGAAGTCAACAACAAGATGAACTCGTTCGATCCGACAAAGATCAATCCGGTGTCCGGCACGCCTGGTGTTGTCACGTTCGCGGGCATCGATGCTCCGGAGCGCGCGTTCAAGACCGACGTGAACAACGTCGGCCCGCGCGTCGGATTCGCGTATCGCATTGGCGGCTCGGATCGAACCGTGCTTCGCGGCGGCGCGGGCATCTTCTACGGCCAGACCGTGGATGCGACGATCGGCGACCTGGCCTCGCTCGGGTTCTCGACGCAGGCCAGTTTTGTCGTGGCGCAGGCCGCGACACAAAGTGCGTTCCGGCTGCGAGACGGCTTTCCGGCGTACGCGCGCGAACCGCTTAGCGACGGCTTTGGTGCGGTGCCCGTCGGCGGCAAGCCCTACCTGGCAGTTTCTTTCTTCGATCCGAACCAGAAGGCACCCACGTCCTATCAGTCGAACATCGGCATCCAGCACGAGCTGGGCTCAGGGCTCTTGCTCGAGGCCGGCTATATCGGAAACGAAGGCCGTCACATCACCGGTCCCGACTTCACGCTGGACCAGGTTCCCGCCGATCGCCTGAGTTCCGGCAATACACAGCTCGTCAGGCCGTTCCCGCAATTCAGCAACGTCACGTTGATCAATCCGTCGATTGGCCGTTCCAGCTATCGCGCGATATTCTTCCGCGCGCAAAAGCGGTTTTCTGATTCGTTCTCGGTCCTGGGGCATTACACGTGGTCACGCTACATGGACGACATCGGGGCGTCCGCGGCGGCCGACGACTACGGATCGGGTGCGGGCAGCTACCAGGATGCCTACAACCGTCAGGCAGACTGGGCGCGAAGCGGCGACGATGTACCACACCGGCTAGTGGTCACGGTGTTGTATGAAGTGCCGGGTTTCAGCCGTAACGCCATCGTCAATGCCGCCCTTTCCCATTGGCGGATCGGGATTTTGCAAACGGCGCAGTCGGGTCCGGTGTTCACGGTCACGACCGCGACAAATTTGACCAACGCGTTCCCGGCGGGCGCCGTTCGACCGAATCTGATAGGCGATCCCGAACTGCCTTCGGACCAACAGACGTTGACGCATTGGTTCAACACGGCGGCATTTGTGAATCCGCCAGCGTTGACCTTTGGCAATTCGCCGCGCTCGGTGTTGCGCGGACCGTCGCTGATCACCACCGACCTGACACTCGAAAAGGCAATCGCACTCTCGGATCGGCACAGTCTCGATGTCCGAATCGAGGCGTACAACCTTTTGAATCGCACGAACTTCAATCCACCAGGGTCCGTGCTCGGCGCCGCTGACTTTGGAGTGATCTCGAGTGCGAGACCTGCAAGGACAGTTCAACTCGGCGCGCGAGTGAGCTTTTGAGGGGTGAGAAGCGATGTTGAAGAGCTTTGCCACGAAGGCACGAAGTCCACGAAGACTATTAAGTACAAGAATGCCTTCGTGTTCTTCGTGTCTTCGTGGCTGATGTATTTGAAATCTGAAGTCTGAAATCTGAATTACATGGATCACCAGATGTTCTGGCTTGCTGGCATCACACTGCTGGCCGCCACCATCAACGGCGCGCTCGGGTACGGGTTCTCGTCAATCACCGTGCCGCTGGCCTTGCTGTTCCTGTCGAACCGGGTGCTCAACCCGGCGCTGGTGATCATCGAAGTCCCTCTCAACGCCTACGTCCTGTGGGTGAATCGCGCCGAACTCCCGGGCGTGTGGCGGCGCGTCTTCCCGCTGATCATCGGGCTGGTCCCCGGGGTTGTGACCGGCACGCTGCTGGTATCCCGCGTGAGCCCGGACTGGCTGAAGCTGTACACGTTCGTGGTGCTGTTGCCGCTGATCCTGCTCCAGGCGGCGGGCGTGCGGCGGCCCATTCAGGCCGAGCGGTCCGCGGGACTGATCTTTGGCTCGGGGATCGGCGTCCTATATTCCGTGACCACCATCTCGGGCCCCCCGCTCGCGATTGCGCTGAACAATCAGGGCTTTGCCAAGAAGGAATTTCGCGCCGCGCTCGGGGTGGTTCGCCTTGCCGAATCGTCGTTGACGGCTGTTGCGTACATTTACGCCGGCCTATTCCTGAAACCGAGTTTCGCGCTGCTGCCGTGGATTGTGCCGAGCGTGGCCCTGGGTGTGCCGCTCGGGGCGTTTCTCATTCGCCAGATGCGGTCGGAGACATTCCGCCGTATCTGTATGAGCTTCGACGCATGGGTCGTTGCCTTCGGCCTGTCGAAGGTCATTCGAGATGTCAAGCTCATTGACGGCAATGCCGCGTACCTGGTGCTCGCGGCGGTCATCATCATCGACGCGTTCCTGTTGTATCGCTTTTTCTCCGTGCACGGAGTCGTGGAACCCGCGGGATCCGCGGGATTTTCGGCTCCCGAAGTCGCAGAACAGACGAGTACGGTACCCTATCCATGACCGTGACCCTCAATTTGCCCGAAAACCTGACAAAAGCCGCGAATTCAACTCCGACCGACGATCATTTGCGGGCGCTCGAAGCCGAAAGCGTCCACATCATGCGCGAGGTCGTCGCCGAGTTCGAGCGCCCGGTGATGCTGTACTCGATCGGCAAGGACTCGTCGGTCCTGCTGCGCCTGGCGCAGAAGGCGTTTTTTCCCGGCGCGATTCCCTTTCCGCTGCTGCACATCGATACGACCTACAAGTTCAAGGAAATGATCGAGTTCCGCGATCGCTACACGGCGTCAATCGGCGCGCGGCTGATCGTCCACACGAACACCGAAGCGATTGCCGAAGGGACCCAGCCATTTCTGGTTGGCACCAAGGCGTGCTGTGGGGCGCTCAAAACGAAATCGCTGCTCGATGCGCTCGAAGCCGGGAAGTACGATGCCGCCTTTGGCGGGGCGCGTCGCGACGAAGAGCGGTCGCGGGCCAAGGAACGGATTTTCTCGCTGCGCGATCCCAACGGCCAGTGGGATCCGAAGAACCAGCGACCCGAGCTCTGGGCGCTCCTCAACAGCCGGCTGCGCCCCGGAGAAAGCATCCGCGTGTTTCCGTTGTCCAACTGGACGGAAATTGACGTCTGGAGCTACATCCACCTCGAGAACATTCCCGTCGTGCCGTTGTACTTCGCCAAAGAGCGCGAGGTGATCGTGCGCGGCGAGTCGCTCATCACCCTCGAGCAGCCGTTCGTGCCGCTTCTGCCTGGTGAACAGCCGCAGCGCATCATGTGCCGGATGCGATCGCTCGGTTGCTCGCCGTGCACTGGAGCGGTCCGTTCGACCGCTGACACGGTTCCCAAGATCATCGAGGAACTGGTGGCGGCGAAGAACTCCGAACGCCAGCTTCGGATCATCGATCACGATCAGGACGGATCGATGGAGCTCAAAAAGCGCGAAGGCTACTTCTGATGTCCGGTCTGCTCCGCATCTGCACCGCTGGCAGCGTGGACGATGGGAAGAGCACGCTCATCGGCCGGTTGCTCTACGATTCGCGCGCCGTCTACGAAGACCAATTGCACTCCGTCCGGACCGCGTCGAAGAACCGGAGTGCCGGACCAATCGATTTTTCGCTGTTCACTGACGGACTGAGAGCCGAACGCGAGCAGGGCATTACCATCGATGTGGCGTATCGGTACTTCGCCACCGCGCGACGGAAGTTCATCCTCGCCGACACGCCGGGCCATGAACAGTACACCCGCAACATGGCCACCGGCGCGTCGACGGCCGATGTCGCCATCCTGCTGGTCGATGCGCGCCACGGCGTGCGGCCGCAGTCGCGCCGCCACGCGAACATTGCGCGGCTGCTCGGCATTCAGGATTACGTGCTCGCGGTGAACAAGATGGACCTGGTCGAGTTCGACCGTTCCGTCTTCGACGACATCGTCGACGAGTTCAATCGGATCCTGCCGAATGCGAACCTGCATCCGATTCCGATGAGCGCGCTGCTCGGCGACAACGTGATCACGCGAAGTGAGCGGACGCCGTGGTTCGACGGCAGATCGCTCCTGGAATTTCTCGAAACGGTCGAAGTGGAGCGCGATGCGATCTCCCGGCCCTTCCGGATGCCGGTGCAACTGGTACTGCGCCCGACGCACGAGTTTCGCGGTTACGCTGGCCAGATCCTCACCGGGGTCGTGCGGCCAGGCGATGCGGTCACGGTATGGCCGGCTGGCCGCCAGACGCATGTCGATCGCATCGTGACGTGGGACGGCGACCTCGAAGAAGGCCGTGCAGGCCAGTCGGTCACCCTGACGCTGGCCGACGAGATCGACATCAGCCGCGGCGACATGATCACGGTGGGGGAGATCGAAGTTGGTCAACGCTTCCGCGCGGACGTCGTCTGGATGGACGAGCGGCCGCTCGATCCGGGCCGCGTCTATCTGTTGAAGCACACCACGCGGACGGTCACCGCTGAGGTCGATCACGGCCTGGTGCTGAACCAGATCGGCTCCATCACGATCTCGACGGCGCGGCCGATCATGTTCGACCGCTACGTCGACAACCGCGGGACCGGCAGCTTCATTCTGATCGACCCGTCCACGAATTTCACGTCGGGCGCCGGAATGATAGCCGAGAGCTTCAGCGGACGCGCGGATGCGGGCGGAGCCAAACCGACCGCGGCGGAACGTCTGGCGCGCCTCGCGCGGTCAGCGGCAACCGAAGCCGACGCGATTGAGGCGGTTCGCAAAGCGCTCGAGGAACTCCTCACTTAATAATGAGATTTCAGATTGTAGATTTCAGATTGCAGATTGAATTCACCAACGGGCTTAATCTGCAATCTGAACTCTGAATTCTGCAATTCCTCCCTGCGCCCTACGCCGGGCTGGTCTGCAGAATCAACGACTGCAGGCGTTCCAGTCCACCCGTCAATACCAACGCACTGTGATCGATTTTCTTGGCGTCCGGCGTTTGCGTCGGGTAGTTGGCGAGGAAACCCGTGCCGTCACCCGCGTATTGCCAGAGCGCCAGTTGATCAAGGCTCCAGCCGGCGCGCTCGTAGATGAAGCTGGGAAGCGTCTCCGTGTAGCGCGGACACCACAACCAATCGCACCCCATGCGATCGGTGATGCTCAGATCGCGCATGGCCCCGTTCCCATACAACATCACTTGTCGTCCGGTGACCGTCGCGACGCGTTCGGCAAATGCCGTCGTGCACTCGATCACTTGCGACGCAGTCGCTTTGTGATTGGAGTTCGAATCCGATCCCAGTTCGACATCGACGATTGGCCAGAGGTCTGCTTTGTCCCAGCCGCCCGCGTCCTCCACAGTCTTCAAGTAGTAGTCGGCTTGCTGCTCGCCATCCTGGTCGAACTTGAGGAAGTGATAGCACCCGCGAAACCAATCCTCGCCGTAGCGATCCTGTGAGCGGATCGCCGCCCAGACGTCAGGAAACCATCCCGTGCCCTGGTAGTAGAGGCCTTCCGACGCCTTGATGATCGCGCCAATGTAGCGTCCGTCGCCGGAAACGGCGGATAGATCCGGCTGCGGATCCTGCTGGTAGTAGTCGACGATGAGCTTGCTCTGTTCTGCCATGGGCCCTCCTTGGGCACGTCTACGGTTAAATCGGCACCTCAGTCCTTGGATCGCTGTTCCGGGCTTTTCTCGCGCGGCTTCACCGTCGATCGAACCACGGTGAACTTGTTGAGCATGTCGAACCAGAAGGGAGCGCCAAGCGAGACGGCGCAGCCGGTCAGCAGCCAGCCAAACAACCGCTCGAGCCACAATCCGGGATTGGTTTCGGTGATCGCGCGTGGGTCACCCGCACTCGACGTCCAGCCGATCGGCAGGCCGAATGATTGCAGCTCCTTCACTTTGCGATCGAATCGCGTCTGCGGGCTCTCGGTTGCCGGGTCCGGATCGTTCGTATCGATGTAGTCCTGCGCAATCTTCGCCAGCGAGTCGCGCATCGTCTGGTCGGTCCAGAGCGCCTCGGCGACCGTGATGCTGCTGACGTTCATCAGCACCGCGATCACGATGCCGATCGCGACCAGAATCTTCTGGCTGCGCCTCTTGTAGTACCCCGACACGCGATCCATCGCGGCGTCGAACCACTGCTCGATATTCGCCCGGACCTGCACGATGTCGTTGTTGGCGGCGTCGATCAGCGTGAGCAGTGTCCGGCGCAGCGCATCCGCTTCCTCGAGTTTTGCGACCGCGTCTCTCAAAGGCGTAATCGACGGCGTCGTGCCCGATCCGCCGATTGCGCCCGCGGCGCCAGAAAGCGCCGATGGCTGGCTGGGAAGCATGAGATCCATCAGGGCGAGCGCGAACTGCCGGCTCGGAATGTAGGACGGCAGATTTTTGGACGACGTGGGGTCGTAGCGACCACGAAACAGGCTTGAGATGAGCGGATGTTGATAAAGCAGCTTCGTGAGGCCGGTGCCGTCCGGATCGCCGAGGAGCTGCCGGACGCCGCGATCGAGATCGAACGATCGGCGTTTGAGCCACGTTTCGAGAATTTCCGTGATCGCCGAACACATCAGGCTCAGAAGGAGATAGACGAGTACGAGCCCGATCGCGGTATCGAGAGCAGCAGAACCGAACACGAGAGTCTCCCTTGCTGAAGCCGGACACTACGACGCATCGTTGGGCGGCAGCGGCGGCATGTGCTGCAGCAACCAGCCGACGACTTGAATGCCGGCATGCGAGAGCGAGTTGTTGACGATGCCGCTGTCAACTTTGAACGGACCGAAGTCTGTCGCCACTGCCGCCGTCGACACGTCGTCGGTCGTCCAGTTGCCGGCGATCTTCAGATTGCGAACCGCGACCGCGGCGATGGGCAAGAGCGGGAGCGTAGCTCCGAACTTGTCGGGTGCCGTGAGTTGCCCTTTCGTCGTGCCGGGCAGGCACCAGGACCGATCGTTGACGAACGCGTCAACGAACCAGGGACGCGTGATCCGAATCAGACAGAATTCGAAGGTGATCGAGACGCTCGGCGTGGTGGTCGGCTTGGTCGGCGCTTGCGCCACGATGTACTGATTCAAGATCCGCCGCTGCGGCAGGTTCAGTGTCTGAAACTGACGTTGCACTTCGTCGTGTAAGGCGAACGTCGCTACGGCGGGTGCGATCACGCCCGCGACGCCATCTCCGTGGTGGAGCTGCGAAATTACCGCCACACCAGCGCCGACCGCTCCCACGGCATGCAGCAGCGATTTATGGCCAAGCATCGGTGTGGCAGCGGCGTGAACGGCGGACGCGGCCGCCACGTTGTGAACGTCGGCGGCGAGGAGCGCCCGCTTGAACGCGAAGGCGGGCGCGGTTGGCGGTGGATCTGGCTGCGCGGCGACAGTCTTCAGCGTCGCGTCGTCAATCTTCAATCGCCAGAGATCCGGGCGAGAACCTGGCGGTGGCGCCGCCGCGGGCTCGCTGATCTGAAAGGTCTGCGATGTCCAGATGCTCGAATTGGTTTTGTCGTACCAATTCTCGGGTGACGCCAGTGATGGCTTGAAGTCGTCGCCGAGAGTGAGGAGCGATTCCCTGTTGATCTGTGTCCACTGCTTGAGGGCGTTTGCCTTGAGCACGCTGAACGACCCGATCGCGGCGTTCGTGGCGGCTTCGTCGGTGCCAGGCGCGAGATAGGGAAGCGCGGCGCCTAGCAGCCGAAGACCGTAGAGTGCATCGATTGAGTTGTTCGTGAACATCACGCTGATGCCGTCGGGATCCTCGACTGGAATTCCGTTCACGAACGTCGACCAGCGCTCGATAGCGAGCGCCGGACTGTATCCGGGCGGGGGTAACTGCGGATCGATACAGTCGGCATCTGAGAGATCCGAGTTGATCTTGTCGAACCGGAAACACACCGGGCTGTCCGGTGTCGTTCCGAAGCGGTTCAGGAAAAAATCATTCAGCGGCTTGTAAATCGACTCGAGCGACAGCGCCATAGGACTCCTCGCGACAAAAACGGTTCTGGGGTTCTGAACCCTCAGAACCCTCAGACCTCCGAACCTCTGAACCCGGGTGCGTTAGTGACCTGCGCCGACCGGTTCGCCGACCTTGTGCAGGTACGGCGCGGAATCGACCCCCGGACTCGCCGGATTGATCGTGGAGACGTAGCCGATCAGCTGAATGCCGGGAATCGTCAGCGATTCGCCGTCTGAGTCGGCCGTGAAGTCGCGCTTGGCGTTGTGATGGCTGTACTGGCCGCTGACCGCGAACGGGCCGTAGCCGACGGAGCCGCCGCCGGACGTCGACGAAGAAGCGTTCTGCCAGTCGGACTTCCAGTTGTCCCACTTGATTGAAAGATCCTTGATGAGTACCAGGCTCGTCACGATCGACGGAAGGAACGTCGGCTCGAGCATGCCCGGGGGCAGTTCCTGCGCCATCGTGCCTTTCGAGATGCACTGCTTCTTGTAGTCGCCCATCAGGAACCAGTTCTTCAGGTTGAGGAGCGAGGTATCGAGCCACGGTCTCTTGACGTCGACGCACGCGTACTTGAAAGCAATTTCGAGATTCTGCGTCTGGACATTCATTGCCTGGCGCTGCTCGGAGTGCTCAAACGAGGCCTTGGCGGACCAGAAGCCGAGGTTGAAGCCCCCGCCGCCGCCGTACGAGGAGGACGACTCGGTGTAGTGCGATTCAGAGTGGAAGTCGCGGCTGGTGTATTCGTTCCAGCCATCGTCGTTGTCAGGGTCGTACCAGCTGGTCGGGAGGAGCACCGTATACGGAATTTGTCCGATGTTCTGGAATTCGTTGAGGCTGTTGATGAAGCGTTTCTTTGCGCGAACGATCAGCGCGATGGCGGGATCGATGCCCTGAGCTGCGAGCGTTGCCAGCGCCGTCTCGATCTCGTTTTTGAATCCGAGACCGACCCAGCGATCCATCGCTTCGTCGGCATCGTCATGGTACGAGCGTCCCTCGAGCGGCCAGTTTTGCAGCCGTATCGGGTCAGTAAAGGCGGCCGCGTACGCGCGCGTCCACGCCTTCACTTTGGTCTTGTACTCGTCCTCGTATCGCATATACGCCTCGTAGTGCGGCGTAGGATTGCCATCCTTGTCCATCAATTTCGCGCTCGCGGCTTCATAGGCTTTCTTCATGTCGTCGCTGAGCTCCGATTCGGTCGGAACGCCGTTGGCGCCGGTGATGATGGCGTACCAGGAATCGGAGACCTTGCTGGATCCCGGCATGACCGAATAGTCGTTGTTCATCCGCAGCTTGTCGTCGGTGAGGAGAAACGCGTTCAAATAGCTCTGTTGTGATTTCGCAATATTGGCCGCGAAGACTTTGTTGTCGTCCATTTGGCCGGATGCCGTCTTCGGGGCGTTCGCGGGATCGGTGCCCGTGGGCGCGGCTTGTCCAGGCGGGAGATCCTTCGCGAGGTTGACGCCGAGTGGAGACCACGGATTTGCGAAGTCGTCCTTGTGAATCGGCAGGCCGACGCTGCGGAATGAGATGAAATAGCCTTCCTGTAGTTTTTTCGTCTGTTCGTCGAGACCGACGGATTTGAGTTCGAGGTCTTTCAGAATCTTGAACACGTCGTTGGCCATGATTCACTCCTCCCTCACGGGAACGCTGGGTTGGGCTGTGATCTGCACTGTTCAGCTACAGCGCGGCGGATGAAGTCGCACGCGTCGCGGTTGCTAGATGAACGGAATCGGTCGGTCGATCGCCAGCAATGAAGCGGACCGACGCGCGTGTCGATTCGTGCGTGTGATATGAGAGGTAACGAGCCTCGAAATAATTACGAACGCGATTCGATGACGCGACGAATGCGAGTTATTGCGATGTGTTCGTACTGTCGACCGTGTTCGTCCTACGTGAGCGATGAAGAAACGGTGAGGTCGACCATCACCGCTCAGGTTAAGTGCGAAGGCGGGAGGCCGTCCGCGGTAAGAAACACGCGAGCGTCGCGTCATTGTGCGTGGACGATCGCGATGATCGTGGCGGTGAGCTGCACGACAACTACTCTGCAGCAACCTGTTGGCGACCTCCAGCCCTCAGCGCGTCGATCGGAATGGCGTCAACGATTGCATTGGCCAGAGGCCTGCGAACGGGCATTCGCACGCACACATGAACAGCGACGATCGCAAAGCGGCGTCCGGGTGATGCGGCTCAGCAGTGGATGGCGAGTCGCAGAAGTGCGATGTGCTGAGGGTGCCTACCAGCCGTCACAGATGTTTGTCGGCATTGCTCCTACGGGCATCGCGTCACCACCGATTCCGGTGCGGACGCTCGCGTTTGATGACGAGGGCCGTGCGAACTGGAGCACGAGCGAGGAGGTGTGGGGCACAGTGACGTTCGCTGCCGATGCCCACGAGCTGACGATCGTGAACATGGCGCGTGGCTTCGGCGATTGCGGTTCGGTGATCGAGTACCGAATCCACGTGGACGACGTTATTAGCTTCAGGGTCGCGACGGCGAGGGGAAAACCGTGTGATGACAATTCACAGGCGCCGACGTCGTGGCCGTTGAGGACACCATGATCCTGGACCACGAGAAATGGTTCGCCACCTATTCAATTGCTTACGGCCGCATCGATCCGGTCAAACAACAGAACATCGAGCGGCTTTTGTCGGCGATTGAAACCGACGCCGCCGTCACCGACGTCCGGTGGGCGGCATACATGCTGGCGACCGTGAAGCACGAATGCGCAGATCGCTGGCAGCCGCTCGAAGAGTACGGCAAGGGAGCCGGCCGGCCGTACGGAGACCCTGTCACCGTCGTCTTAGCAGACGGACAGTCCCACATGAACACGTATTACGGCCGTGGCTACGTCCAGATCACATGGAAGGATAACTACGCGCGGCTCGGAAAAGCGATTGGTGTGAACGATCGGCTGATGATCTTTCCGGAGAGGGCGCTCGACCCGTCCATCGCCTACCGGATCATGTCCGAAGGCATGCGCCGCGGCTTGTTTACGGGTCGCAAACTGGGCGACTACATCAACGATCATCGATGCGACTACCGCCTCGCTCGCCAGATCATCAACAGCCTGGACCAGGCCGACCGCATTGCCGCGTACAGCAATGTGCTCGAGGAGATCCTCAGGCAGAGTGTTGCGGCCGCACACGGTGTCGCCGCGACCGCGAAGACAACAGCCACGATTCCGACGACAACCACGACTCAGACGGCAACGACTGCTCCGACGACAACGATGGCGACCTCGACGACAACTGTAGGGGACGCCCTTTAGGGCGTCCCGAAATGGACGGCCTGAAGGCCGGCCCCCACAACCGCACCGGGTCAATCAAACATCAAGCGTATGAACGGCGTCGTCGAACCGCGAGAGGACTGAGTGCCGATGACTCTTGGTATGCAGCTTGAGGCAGTCTGTCTCGAGGCGCACCTGATCAGGCGAATCCCAAGTTGAAGACCGGCGTGTGAGATACGCGCGATAGGCGCGTCGGCACACCACTTCGACGACGACCGACGGCGCGGCGAGAGCGAATTCGATGGTCCGCTTCGCGCCCTGTATGACCCGCTGCAGGACGGTGCGACGTCGTGTCAGCGGACTGACGCGAAAATTCGGATAGAAGCGCGAGACGAACGGGTTGGCCGCGACAAAGCGGCGATACATCTCCCCGCCGACGAGCGGCTTGAGATGGATGATCTGGCTCGCGGAGAAAAGATCCTGCTGATCGAGCGCGAGCGCGGAATCGGCGAGGACGAAATTGGCGCAAGTCGTCGGCCGGCGCCGCAGCAGCTTCGCGATGAGCACGACGGCGACCGTGACGCTCCACACGTGCCGTCCCCTGGTTACGATAAACAAATCGAGATCGCCGGCCCCGTCGAGGTTCAAGTGGGCAATGCTGCCGGATAGCGCGACCATCTCGACATAAGGAAGCGCACAAATCACTGACAGCAGCCGGCGATGCCGGTCGAGGAAAACCCGGCTGCGCGCTTCCCGCCGTCGCCGTTCGCACACCAGATCACGGCGGTCCCGCGGAAAGAAGAACCCCTGCCGATGCTCGATCATCTCCTGCAGCGACTCGCTGCGCGCGTAAACGAGCTCGATCTCGCTTGGTGTCAGCGACGATTCGATGAGCGTCTGCCGCAACTGCGCAACCGTGAGCGGGTAGTCGAACAGCGACGCGAACAACACACTTCGCGCAATTGCCAGTTCTTCGGCGGACATCGACGACGGTGAGTGCGCCGGCTGAAGGAAACGGGCCGGGATCACGACAGCACCGCCGACAGATGTGAGTCCTTCAAAACGTTCCGCTTCAAACGTTCCCCCGGATTGGAAAGCCGCGCCAGCGCCAGGATGGATCCCAGCGTGATCACGAGCTCGGTCGCGACCGTCGACCAGGCCGCGCCGACGATGCCCATGACCGGAATGAGCTTGAGGTTCACACCGACGTTGAAGACGAGCGCCAGTCCGCACATGACGGCGTAGGCACGGTGACCGTGCCATCCAATCAGCTGGTGCGTCAGCGCGTAGTTCAACGACATCAGCGGAAAGGCCAGGAGCAGGACGCGAAAGGCCGGCACGGCGGTCGCGTAGCGGCTTCCATAAAGGAGTGGAATCGCCGTGTCGGCGCCGACCCACAACACGGCTGACGCGATAACGGCGGCCGCCGTCAGGATCGACGAAAGTTTTACGAGCACATCACGCGACGTCGCCTGAAAGATCACCGGCAGCGCCACGGCCAGAACCGCCGCGGGAAA
>Ga0066903_100002724_pt1 | contig 14006 bp, 6 predicted proteins | sample PanSoiMetaGPlot1_FD_67491 | JGI IMG/M metagenome (GOLD analysis project Ga0066903, IMG submission 67491) | Tropical forest soil microbial communities from Panama analyzed to predict greenhouse gas emissions - Panama Soil - Plot 1 (version 2) | ecosystem: Environmental > Terrestrial > Soil >...
TGGTGTGCAGCGACTGCGTGCCGCCCAGCACCGCGGCCATGGCCTGGATAGCCACACGGGCGATGTTATTCATGGGCTGCTGCGCGGTGAGCGAGACGCCGGCGGTCTGCGTGTGGAACCGCATGAGGCGGGTTCGCTCGTTCTTGGCGCTGAAGCGGTCCTTCATCAGCCGGTACCAGATCTTGCGTGAGGCGCGGAACTTGGCGATCTCCTCGAAGAAGTCGTTATGCGAGTTGAAGAAGAAACTCAGGCGCGGGCCGAACTCGTCCACGTCAAGCCCGCGGCGGCGCGCCCATTCCACGTACTCCACGCCGTCGTAGATGGTGAAGGCCAATTCTTGCAGAGCGGTCGAACCAGCTTCGCGGATGTGGTAGCCGCTGATGGAGATAGTGTTGAAGCGCGGGGTGAACTTCGATCCGAACTCAAACGTATCAATGACCAGGCGCATGGAAGGTGCAGGCGGGTAGATGTATTCCTTCTGCGCGATGTATTCCTTGAGAATGTCGTTCTGAATGGTGCCGGAGATCTTCTTCCAGTCCGCGCCCTGCTTTTCCGCGACCACAAGATACATGGCCCACAGGACTGACGCCGGCGAGTTAATCGTCATCGAGACCGTGGTCTTCTCAAGATCGATGCCGCAGAAGAGAATCTCCATGTCTTCCAGCGAATCGATGGCCACGCCGCACTTGCCGACTTCGCCTTCGCTGGCCGCGTGGTCGGAGTCGTAGCCCATGAGGGTAGGAAGATCGAAAGCCACCGACAATCCGCCGCCGCCGTGGGCGAGGAGATACTTGTAACGCTCGTTGGTCTCTTCCGGCGATGCAAAGCCGGAGAACTGGCGCATGGTCCAGAGCTTGCCGCGATAACCGCTCGCGTGGATGCCGCGGGTGTAAGGCGGCTGTCCGGGATAGCTCAGGTAGGTCTCGGCATTCCAGTCGTCAGGGAGATCGGCCTGGGTGTAGAGCCGGCGGATAGGCTCGCCGCTGATGGTGGTGAAGCGGGCATGGCCGTGCTCATCCAGATTCACGCCGCTGGCCGCGCCGATGGGTTTCTCAGGGGCCTTCTCCAACGTCTGGGCCAGGGTGGTCTCCGCCCAGCGTTTCTCTGATTCAATCGGATGACGGTCTTCAAAGACGTCGTGAATAGGGCTTTCGGCGAGACTACCGCTGTCTTTTTTGCTCTTCGACTGATCGGCCATAGGCAACCTGCGTCAATGATAGAAGATGGTCAAAAGCTTTGGCAATTTGATCATTTTGCGCCCCCCTTAACTCTGTCATCATTCGGCTCGCCCTCGTCCGGCGTGGCCGAACTCGTGCTCGCTCAGGATGACAGGCTTTAGGGGTTTTGTTCCCAGTATTCAAAATCCTAGGCCCGGCTACCCTTCTTCCCCTTCCAACGCCAGCCAGTCGAGTGCTTCCTCGCGGCGTTCAAACAGCTTGAGAGGACGTTTGGTCAGGCTGACGACCGTCTGGTACGCGAAGAAACGCATGCCTTTGATGCCAATCAGCGCGCCGCGGACGACGTAAGGCCGGTTCTTGGTCACTAACTCCGACATGATCCGCACGCTTTCACTGCTGAACTCAGCTCCTTCCAGATTGTTCAGCGTGCGCACCGATTTGAGCTGCTCCTTGGAAACCATGCGCCAGCACTCGGCGGCAATGGCGCGCACTGTTTGCAGATCGGCTCCCCTGGAGTCAATGGTCAGGATGCGCTTGCCTTTATGCTCGACGAACCCCAGGCGCCTGGCGGCAATGGGGTGGGCGTAGTGGTAAAACTCCGCTGAATCCCAGGGCAACGTAGAAATGTCTTGACTCACGGTAGGCTCCAATCGCATGGCTCGTGGTCTTCTTTTTTCGATCTCTCGCGTGAGTCTAACTTGGGGTCCACAGGGGGAACAAGTTACCAGTTGATGGGAAACGCACACCAAAGTAAGGCCTAAAACAGGGCCCTCGCGGCGTTCAGTTTTGCTTCTGATCTTTCTGCTGGAAGACTGCCTGGAGGCCATCGTTGGCGCGAACTTTGGTGAAGAATTCCTTTACGACGGAATAATCGCTGGGGGTAAGTACGACTCGGCGAACCTCAAAACTCCGTTGAAATGTCACTTCTTGTCCAGTGACTTGACTACTGCTCTGGTAGCTGGCAAAGGGCGGAGTCGGGGCCACATTCTGCGGAGGCGGCACACTCTCCACGACGTAACCAACCGGTACGCGGATGGTGGCGCGGTCCACTTCACTGAACGGGTAGGGGAAATAGATAGGGTACTTGCGGGTGGCAGAATTGAACGAGGCATATCTTACCGTAAAGAGGCACGCGGGCACGAGAATGCGTTTGCCGGAGACCGTGGCAAACCCAGGTACCTGGATGTTGAACGACGCAGTGAGCGGCCCTTCTGATTCCCAGCCTTCGGCGCTGCGGAGTTTGACAACCGCGTTGTCCGGCAGCCAGGGTTTTAATTCTTCCTCCAGCTGCTTAGTGCGCCCGGATTCATCCGTCTCCAAAGCGTCCAGCCGGTGCTCCAGGGCCTCACCGGTGCGGTACTCCACGATGAGATCGCCCTGGAGGGAGCCGGTCTCGTCGAGCACCAGGTCCGAAGTGCGGTTGATCATGAAGCTGCCGGGCAGAGGCTCAGGAGTAAAAAAGTTGTCTGCCCCGCCCCCGCGCAGGCGCAACGCCGGAGTTGACGTGTAGATCCAGCGGAGCAAGCCGTAGGGGCAAAATTTTGTCCCTGGATCAAGGTAGACATCACGGCCGTTCAACTTAACAGCAGCAATGCGGGAGTTCATCTGGGGAAGAACCGGCCAATTGCGATCGAAGAGACGCTGCGCCCGGCTGGCCACCAGAATTATGGAAGCATCGAAGCCCGAGGCCCGGGCCATGGCTACGAATAGAAAGTTGATATCGTCTCGGTTGCCATAGCCGTGCTTGAGCACGTCGGCAGCGTTCTTGTTGTCCTTGAGCTGCTCTTTTTTCTCTTCGGCTTTCGAGCGCTCTCGCTCATACGTGAGATTGCGCACCTGTTGGGCCCGCGCATAAAGCTTGCGCAGTTGTTGCTCCGGAACCGTCTCTTTGCCCACGGCTTCGGCCGCAGCGTCACGGACCTCTGTGCGCGGGGAGACGTAACGGTCCACCGCATCGTTCATCGGCTTCGCTTCGGGCAACCAGTTCCCCAGGGTCCCGCCGCTGCCGTACAAGAACCTGATGTTCTGCCGGTACTGATGTTCCGGGGGCATCTGTTCTTCACGCTCGAAGGCGGGGATATTGCTCACCTCCAACTCATACGTCCCCTTCTCGTGCCTGGGCATGGTCGTGACCCCGGGTGAAGCTACAAACTTGGCAAACCAGAACTCGGGAAAGCCAAACCAGAAGTGCTCGCGCAGGGTGAACAGATTTTGCTCAATCAGCCATTCGCGATCGATAGCGTACTCGTCTTTGCCTTTGAGCTTGTACTTGTATTCGAGGATGCTGCCGACGGAAACATCGGGCAGGGTGAACGTCTCTGCCAGAAACTTGAAGCCGCGGCCTTTAAGAACCACTCGCTCGAAGGGTGTTCCGGTGAAGTCCACGATTTTGCCGTTGGGCTGGATGGTCCGCGCCTGCAAATCCTGGAGCTTGACCCCAAGATAAGAGGGCACTGGAATCTCTACGTTGGCCAGACTGCGGCCGCTTTCCTTCAGAATTTTGATGCGATAGTAGAAAAACTCGCTGTGATCGGTTTCGCTGATGTAGTTGGCGAAGTAAAGCTGGATGGCGGTAGCGCCAGGATTGCCCGGTACCTCCTTCATCGCGAGTTCCGGCGGCGTCAGCGGGATCCAGTCCTGGCTGGGGCCATCCGCCAGACAAATCCCGCGCAAGAGAAACAGAAGAGCCAGATGGAGCCAGCGCATTTGGAAGCGGGTCACTAGTTCGCTTTCTTCAACACCGCCATATTTTTCTCGTCCATGGTGATATCGCTGAACAGCCGTTTCAACTGGTCGATTTTGTCGACTGGGATCAGGGTGGTGCGCATCTTGTAATCGCGGCTGTACTTGAGTACGTTACCGGCATCCTCGGTCTTGCTGGTGTACTCGGCAAACGATGGCGCGGCGCGCGCCGGGGTAGGCAGTTCGTCGACTTTGTAACCTTCCGGCAGAGTGATCTCGACTCTCTCGCTGAGCCAGAAGGGCGCGCGCATTTCGTAGCCGTAGTGGCGGGGTTTGCCCGGGTCAAGATATCCGGCAAACTCGCCCACAAGGCGAGGGCGGACCAGCAGAAGCGCGCCGGCGTTCTTGGCGTAGCGTTCAGCCGTGAACTTATAGTGCAGGATAAAGTCTTTATCGAGATCGTCGGCATTGGTCACAGTGATGTTATCAACCTGAAAACTGCCGAGATTGGTTCCCAGAATCCGCTCCAGGACCTTTCTGCGATCCTTCTCCGAGGCATCCTTCCATCTCCGCCGGGACATAGCTGCGGGATATCCTGAGGAAACCTCTTCCACTTCGCCCACCAGCGTGCCATCCGTTAGGAGCTTCACTTGGGCGGTGCGCGTCAAATGGTTGGTTTCCGGAGCGCCTACCGGCAGATGAATCAACTCCCCGCCATCGTCGGTGACCAGCAAGGCAAAGCTGTCCTGCTCGTAGTCCGGCAACTGTCCGATCGGAACCCACTCGTTGGTCGGGTCAAAGATCAGCAGGTGGCCCAGCTTGGGGTGCTCATAAACCGCGGGAAGGGGTTTGGCATAACTGGCGTCAGGAAGCTGAATGGCCAGGATGGCGTGGTTGAAGCCTTCGTTGGGCGGCGTCTTGTCCGTGAACACACCGCGATCGGTGTGAACCGACATGAAATACCCTTTCACCCCGATTTGAGCCAGCATGGTGATCAGGACGGTCGCCTTGTCCTTGCAGTCGCCGTAGCGATGAGCGAAGATCTCCGGGGCAGGATGCGGCTTGAGTCCGCCGATGCCGATTTCGATGGCGGCGTAGCGAACATCGCGCTGGGCAAAACGGGCCAAGGCCTTGATGCGCTCGAACATCGGCAGATTCGAAGGCGCTAACTCCTGGACCTTCTGCTGCAAGGCCGGGCTCGAGTCCTGGGTACCCAGATTGAGCTGGCGTTCCCATTCACCTAGATCCTTCCATGACTTGAAAGTCTGACTCTTTACCCTCTCTGAGAAGAACGTGACAATCATCTGTCCTGCCAGCGCGCGCTCCGGCGGACGCTGGTATTCGCGTTCGATGCGCGGAATGTCACTTACTTCCCACACGTAAGAGCCGTTCTGCTCAACGGGATTTTGCTCGGAATGGTTGAGCCAGTTGGCCCGATACTCCCAGCCTGAAGGCAGACGGAGCGTGTAGCGCGAGCGTTCCACCGGTGACTCTTTCTGAAACGCCCAAAAGTCCTGAAATACGAAGGGACGCTTTTTCCGTTCATATTCGAAACCTGCCACCGTGCCTACCTCGGCGCCTGGGAGCAGCATGATTTTGTATTTGACGTCAGAGAAAACTTCATAACTGCTGAGGCTGCTCTCGAGTGCGTCTTTGTCCTTGGATTCGTACTCCTGACCCTTGGCGGTGATGCTCCAGCCGTGAAGAGAATTGATCTTGGTTTCATTGTCGAAGGAGAGTACGAACTCGGCACAGTCCTTGCCCTCCGGACGTAAGACCCTGCACGCGATGCGTCTATGGATGACAATATCGCCGGCGTCACGAACGGTGACTTCCTGCTCGTCCAGCAGGACCACGGAGTTGACGTCATCCGCATATTTCTTCTGCGGGGCCTGGGCGAGGGCGCGCAGCCAATCGGGTGTGCCGGCGGCGGCCAGAGCGGGAAACAGGCTCGCCAGTACCAGAATGTAAATCACTTTAATTGTTGCTTTGCGCATTGCTGCCGCCTCCTTGCATTACGGCCTGTTGTTCGTCGCCGGCCTGGACTTTATTGAAAAAGCCGCGCAGCTCGGAATAGCGGTCCAGGGGGAAGAAGACTCCGTTGAAGAGCAGGCTCCGCTGGGTCACGAGCTGGGAAAGTTTCATCTCGCTGTGGAGCTGATAGCGGGCGTAGGGAAGGCTCGCATCCTGTTGCTGGGGAATGCTCTCCACAGTGAATCCTGCAGGAATGTTGATGCTTACGTTGTCCGACTCCGAGAACGCGTAAGGAAAATACACAGGGTACTTGCGCTGCGACTGCTTGAAGGTGCCGATCTGTTTGGTCTGGAACAGGTAAGCCGGGATCAGCAGGCGCTTACCTGCGCGAGAAGCGTATCCGGGAAGTTCCACGAGAAAAGTGGCAGTGAGCGGTTCGTCACTCGCTTCCCAGCCTTCAATCTTGTCGATCTCGACATGCGCGCCGGAGGCCAGCCATTGCTTCAGTTCATCTTCCAGCATCTTTTTCCTGCCGGCATCGTCGGTCTTGAGCGCAGCCAGGCGGCGTTCCAGGGCTTCGCCGCCACGGTACTGGATCGCTATCTCACCCTTCAAGGTGCCGGTGGAGTCCACAAAAGCCGTAACCGCCCGCCGGATCACCGCTTTATCTTGTGTCGCCGGCGGCACGATCATCAGCTCGCCGCCCTTCCTGTCCAGCTTTAGCGCCTGGGTAGAGGTCTGGGCCCAGGGCAGCAGGCCGAATGGGCAGAATCTGATGCCCGGATCGAGATAGACGTCAGCGCCGTTGAGTTTGACTACAGCGATCTGATGTTCAACCTGGCCTCGGGATAGCAGGCCCTTGGTAAAGAAACTCTCTTTGCGGTCGCCGGCGGCCAGGATCGCGGCATCAAAACCCGCGGCGCGCGCCATGCCTACAAAGAGCCGGTTGATCTGGTTGTGCCAACCGTAGCCGTGGGCCAGCACGTCGCCTGCGTTGTCGTTGTCTTTAAGAGATTCTTTCTGGGTCTCTTCCTGGGTGCGCTCGCGCTCAAAGCTGAGGTTTCTGATCTGCTGGGCACGGCCATACAGTTTTCGCAGCTTGCCCTCCGGGCTGGCCTCGCCACCGATCGCCGCCAGAGCGGCGTCTTTGACCTCGCCACGGTTGCCGATGAAACGTTCGGTCTCGTCGTAAATCGTCTTGCCCAAATCACGCCAATACTTGTCGTCAGAATCCGGCTGGTAGCTGATATAGAAAAACCGGACCTGCGGCTTGTAATTGTCCTCCGGAGGCATATAGGCCTCGGGTTCGAAGGCAGGCAGGTTCTGAGCGTTGAGCTCCCATCCTCTACCTTTTTTCTCGTATTTTGCTTCTTTGGGCAGATTTGTGCTCACCGACGAAATCTGATAGCCCTGCCCGAAACCGCTGAGTCCTTCCAGATAGGGCTTCATCGTCAGGCTTTCTTTGACGGTGAAGAGATCGTGTTGCACCGCCCATTCGCTGTAAAGGTAGACCTTGTTAGCGGGCGTGTGCAGCACATATTTATATTCGAGAATGCTGCCTACCGTGGCTTCAGGAAAGGTGAAGGCTTTGGCCAGCCACTTGACGCCCCTTCCTTTGACGACCACTTTCTCAAAGGGCTTGTCCGTGAAATCGATGACCTTGCCGTCAGGGTGAATGGTCCGCGCTTTCAGGTTGCCGACGGAACTATCCGTCGGCACCAGAATTTCGACGTCGGCTGGCCCCTGGGGCTGGAGTGCCTTCTCTGACAACACTTTGATGCGGCGATATACGAACTTCAAGTTCTGTGAGTCGTCAATGTGCTCCGCGTAATAAAGCTGGATAGCGGAAGCGCCAGGATTGCCGGGAACCTCTTTGACCTTCTGGTCCTCGTCGGTGATCGGCAGCCAGTCTTCCTTCTGCGCGAAGCAGAGCGTCGAAGCGGCACAACAGGCGATCAAAAGACAGCATCGCAGCAGTCGCATAAGGGCCCTCGATAGAATGGCTTGCGGCCAGGATGGGGGGTCGAGTCGGAGAGACTATACAACAAAACTAGGGAAGTAGCCAGAGAAGACTAAACCCCGCCATCGCGCGACATCGCCGTCATCGCGCGTCATCTGAAAGGCAAACTTCGGGTCGCTAAATCCTGGGTTGGCTTCTAGTGCAGGGTAGTTTTACTACCGGCCCGATGCGTAGAACCACCCGATGACGGCGATGACGCGCGGTCACGGCGATGTCGGCGATCTCGTAAGCTCCAACACCATCTGTTGCTCATCGCCTGCCTGTACCTTGCCAAAGAAATCTTTGATCTCGCCATACTGTCGGGTAGGGAAGTAGATCCCGTTGACTTTGAGTATGCGGTCGGTCGTCACCTGGAGGTTGTCCAGGCGGCTGGACCGCGAGTAAGCAGCGTACCCAATGTTCGCTGTCTGCTGAGGAGGCAGGCTTTCGAGCACGGCGGCGGGCGCGTGCAGCCTGACGTGGTCCTCTTCCGCGAAGGCGAAAGGAAAGTAGACGGGATACCTCCGCTCTTGCTGCTGGAATGTGTCTTTCTGCGGAGTGGCGAAGAGGTATACCGGCGCAAGCATTCGTTTGCCGGCGAGCGACGCGTAGCCGGGAACCAGAATCGTGAAGCGCGCTTCAAGAGGAAGCTCGCTGTCTTCCCATCCTTTGCTCTCTTCTACGCGGACGGAGGCGCCGCGCGGCAGCATCTCAAGCGCGTCGTCTTGGAGTGCCTGCGTTCTTCCCTTGTCATCCGTCTCGATGGCTTCCAATCGCCGTTCCAGCGCTTCTGAGCCGTCATAGCGTACGGTCAAATCACCGCGCAGAGTGCCGTCTTCGTAGAGCGTGACATCAGCGGCGCGGCTGATGACGGCCTGGTAGTAGGGCGCGCCGGGAATATCCACAAACGTTCCGCCGTTCCTGTCGAGCTTCAACGCCTTGGTGGAAGTGCGAAACCAGCGCATCAGCCCAAACGGACAGAACCGGGTACCGGGATCGAGATACAAGACGGTCGCATTCAGTTTGACCGCGGCAATCTCACCATCGAGCTGTTCGGCGTTCAGCACGTTGCGATCGAAAATGCGCCGGCTGCGGTCGCCCGCGCGCAGCAGCGAGGCTTCGAACCCGGCCGCGCGCGCCAGCGCCACAAACAGGCGGTTGATGTCCGTGTGGCTGCCGTAGCCGCGCTCCAGGACCTCAGCCGCGTTCTGGTTGGCCTTCAGGTTTTCCTTCTTTCGTTCCTCTTCACCACGATCGCGTTCAAACGTGAGGTTGCGGACTTGCTGCGCGCGGGCATACAGTTTGCGCAGCCTGCGCTCGCGGTCCACCTCCGGGCCCACGGCTGCGGCGGCCGCTTCGCGGACCGCTTTGAAGTCCCCCATAAAACGTTCCGCCTCGCCAAACCAGCGGCGGCAGACGTCACGCCAGAAGGCTTCGGAGCTGCCCAGCTCGCGCCCGCCGTAGGCCATGGTGACGCGGTAGATAAAGTTCTCCGCCGGAGGCATGTGCGGTTCGGCCTCAAACGCCGGCACGTTTGCCATCTCCAGCGTGAAGCCGTCTCCCTTCTCCTTGACGGTCGCGTCCTGGGGAAGGTCTTTGAACAGAGCCAGGCTCACCGGCCCGTCGATGCCAGTGATTTCGCCGGTATATTTGCGAATGCTGAAGTCTTCTTTGACCGTGTACAGCTCGTGCTGGACTATCCATTGGTGCATGGGTAGCTCGTCCGGCGGATAGCTGACGCGGTAGCGGTACTCTAAGATGCTCCCTACCATTATGTCCGGCATAGTGAAGGCCTTGGCTAGATAGCGAAAGCCTTTACCCTTAGCAATAACCTTCTCGTAAGGCTTGACAGCCAGCTCGGTGATTTTTCCGTCAGGATGGATGGTCCGCGCTTTTAAGTCGGTTAAGGCGAAGCCTGAAGCTAGACGTATCTCGACGTCGCCGTACTTTTTGCCTTTTTCATTCAGTATCTTGATGCGCTGGTAGATGTACTCGCCTTCGTTGTTGGGATCATCGTCATCGATATGCTGCGCGTAATAGAGCAAGATGGCCGGCGCGCCAAAATTGCCTGGCACGGAGTTGATGTCCCAATCTTTTTGGGTCACTGGCAGCCACGTCTGCTTTTGACCCCACACCGGCAAGGACATCAGGCAGAGCACGGCCGCGAGAGCGCAGTTTTTAAGTCTTCGCGGGACGAAGAAAATGACCGGTGCGGGAACCATGGCTGGGTTTCGCAGCAGACTATAACCCAAAACGAGAGTCCTGACCAAACCCCAACCGATAACAGAATGATTTGAAGTTGGCTGTGTTGGCTGATCGATGCCCGAGCTTGTGTGGCACAGGCACTCTTGCCTGTGCTAGGCATCCCGCTGAAGGAGGCAAGCACCGGCAGGAGTGCCGGTGCCACACAAGGTCAGATGGGTCCGAAGTTACGTCTATACGTTGGGCAAGATTATCAGTTTGTTTTGTCCCCGGCCCCCGATGTCTGCAACACGGCCTGGCCGCCATCGCCGGCGTGAACGATATCGAAAAAGCCTTTCAGCTCCGGCCGCTTGTCCTGCTCAAAGCGGAAGCCGTCAAACCGCAACGAGCGCTTCGTCACCAGAGTGTTCCCATCCAGCGAACTGGAGATTTCATAGCTGGCGTAGGAGAGGCCAGCCTTCCGGCGGAACGGCGGGACTTCCATAGAAAAGCCATCCGGCAAAATCAGAGTAACCTGGTCGGATTCGGCGAAAGGGTAAGAAAAGGCATAGGGATACAGGCGGACGGAGGAATCAAATGTCTGCTTGAACGGTGTGGGAAAGAGGAATGACGGAACCAGCAGACGCTTTCCGGTCGTTGCCGCAAAATGAGGGAGTTCGACGGTGAACCTTGCCGTAAGCGGCGCATCTACAGTTTCCCATCCCTGGGAGTCCACCATCTTGACTACGGACCCTTCAGGGAGCCAGCTTTGTACTTCCTCTTCAAGACTCTTGCGGCGGCCGGCTTCGTCGGTTTTGAGGGCATCCAGCCTGTGTGTCAGCGCTTCCTGGGCCAGAAGCTCTATCGCAATCTCGCCTTTGGCCGAACCGTCTGTCGCGACATTGATTTTCGCAGTGCGGCGCGCCTGCGAGCTTTCCGGGTCCGGAGTGGAGATAAAATCGCCGCCGGGGGCAAAACTCAACGCGGTGGCTGCCGTGTGCTGCCAGCGCAGGAGGCCGTAAGGACAGAACCGTGTCCCAGGATCCAGCAATACATTTTTCCCGTTGAGGTTTACCAGAGCGCCTCGCCCGTCGAGCTGTCCCAGCCAGAGCACAATTTGTTTGAAAGTCATGTCCTGGCGATCAGAAATCCCCACCATAGAAGCTTCGAAACCCGCGCTCCGTGCCAGGGCCACGAACAACGCGTCAATGTCCCAGCCAGTGCCATACCCGTGCTGCAACACGTCCTGTGCGCTCGAATTCTCCTTCAGATGTTCCGCCTTCTGTTCTTCCAGGCTCCGCCCGCGTTCGTAGGAGAGATTGCGAATCTGCTGAGCCCGCGCATACAGCTTGCGTAACTTCTTTTCGGGATCGGTCTCGCTTCCTACGGCCTGAACTGCGGCCTCGCGGACGGCGCTGGAATTGCCGACAAACTTCTCCACGTATTCCCGAATCAGCTTCTGCCATTCGTTCCAGAATTTGTCTGGCGAAGCGCTTTCCCGGCCGCCGTAATAGAACAGGATGGTGGGTTTATAGTCGCTCTCCGGGGGCATGTCCGGCTCGGGAGCAAACGCCGGCACGTTCTCCAGTTCCAGCTCCATCAGGTTGCCCTGCTTCTTCTGAGGCACCCGCGTGTTCACCTGGTTCAGGTAGGTATAGGAAACCTGGCTCTTCGGTATGAGGTGTCCCCATTCCGTGGGTACCTCGACGAAGCCTTGGAAGGCCCTGAACCTAAGCCTTTCTTTGAGCGTAAACAGAGTGCTCTGCACAGGCAAGGCTGAGATCGGGCTGACGACGCGCCGCGGCAGGCTGATGATGCAGCTGTATTCAAGAATGCTTCCGACTGTCACTTCCGGAAACTTGAATGCTCTGACTGTCTCTTTGACGCCTCTTCGCTTGTAAGCGATCTTTTCGAACGGTTTCTCTTTCAATTCGGCGATGCTGCCGTCAGGGTGGACCGTGCGTGCAAGCAATTGCTTGAGAGATGCTCTGTCCTCGATAGGAATCTCGACGTCGGCATACTCTCCCGGCCTGGTTGCAGCTTCTGTCAGGATTTTGACGCGTTTGTAGATCGAAATGAATGCGTCATTGTCGTCCTGGTAGTAACTCAGATAAAGCTGGATGGCGGGCGCGCCCGGGTTCATCGGCACATCCTTGATTTGCCAGTCCTGCGGCGTGATGGGCAGCCAAGGTTCCGGAGACTGCATTGCCGGCAAAGACCCTACTGCCATAAGAAGAAAACCTGGAATGGCCAACCACAGACGAAAGCCGCGCATGGGTGCACCTCAGGGTGTTGTTGCGAGAAAACATATATAACAAAAACCGCTGATCTGCCAGAGGGAATGAATGAGACAGGCTTCAGCCAAAGGAAAAGCCGGCTGGACCTTCCAGCCGGCCTTCTGATGTGTCGTTTTGAGTCTTACGGTTTCGAAGGCGGCGCCGGACTCAGATCCTGGAGCGCGTTTTTGTTGGGCATGATACCGGGGACGTTCGGTTGCGTCTTGATGTCGCCGGTCACGGCTTCATCGATCTTGATGTTGTTGTGTTCGAGTGTCTGGGCTGTAGCTTGGTCCAGTAGCACCTTAGCTTTGGCATAGCTGGTCTTGGCGCTGACCAAGTTGGACTCCGCCGCCGTCAGGTCGCGTTCATCCTGCAGCACGTTTACGTACGTGGATGCGCCCAGGTTGTACTTCTTCTGCTCCGCATCCAGGACCTGCACTGCCAGCTCCTGGGCTTTTTGGGCCGCGGCTACGCGCGCCCGGTTCTGCTCAACCGTGTAGGCGTCCTGGCGAACAAAGATAGCGATCTGGTTCTCCAACGCTTTCAAACCCAGTTGCGACTGCCGCAGCTCCAGGCGCGAGCGCACCTGCGCGGCCTCAGCAACGCGGTTCCCCAGAGGAATCTGGATGTTGAATCCCATGCCCTTGTTGGGGGCGCTGGAGTTGAACAGGTCGGAGAATGCGTCTCCGAAGCCTCTGGGGGCAATGGAGCCGGGGACAAGACAATTCGGTGGTGCTAAGGTTCCGGTGCATGCCGGGAACAGGGGATTCTGCATGCCGGCCAGGCCGGTTGCTCCGTAGAATCCAAACACATCCACGATCGGCAGCAGCCCCTGGTTGGTGCCCTTGAGGTTGATCTCACTGTTCTGCAAAACGATCTTCTGCTGGTTGTAGTCCGGGCGGCTGGTCAGCGCCGTTTTGATCAGATCCTCCACCGAAGGCAGGTTCTCCTGATCGGGAATCTGTACGGTATCGGTAGGGATAATCTCCATTTGCATGATCTGGGAATTATTCGGCAGGTTGCGAGTAAGAGCGTTCTTCATGAACAACTGCTGCAACTGCAGGTTGGTCTTCGAAACAATCAGGTCCTGCTCCGCGGTGGCTACGTTGCTCTGCGCGCGGACCACGTCCAGCGGCGCCAGTGTGCCGATCTGGACTTGCTTCTGGTTGTCGGACAGGATCTTCTGGGCGAGGGCCAGCGAACGTTCCTTGACCTTGAAGTCCTCGTAGGCGTTGACCAGGTCCCAGTAGATGTTCTCGATCTGGCTCACCGTGGAGATGACCTGGTTACGGAAGGCCTCTTGGCTGCTCCTCTTATTGTTCTGGGCGATTCGAATGAGCCGCAGGTTCACGCTGCGTCCGGCGCCCCACAGCAGGTGCTGCGTCAGCGTTGCCGTGAAGGTAGAGTTGAGGGTCGGGTTGGTGAAGTTGCGCGCGTTGTTGGAAGTTTGCCGGTTGTTCGTGAAACCAACGCTCAGCGAAGTCCCAGGCGAGAAGCCTTGCTGGTAGCTGAGGTTGCCGGTCGTGGTGTTCGTGTTCAGGACTTGGGTCCCGGTTTGAACGGCGTTGGACAAGGGAATGGTTTGCCGCTGAAACTCCAACAAGCCGTTGAGAACAGGATCATACGCCGGAACCGGCGGTCCGGAGCCTAAGGTTGAACTCACGATACCTCCGGCGCCTGTGCCCGCGCCTCCAGCGCCGGCTGTGGTCCCAC
>Ga0066903_100002726_pt1 | contig 13999 bp, 17 predicted proteins | sample PanSoiMetaGPlot1_FD_67491 | JGI IMG/M metagenome (GOLD analysis project Ga0066903, IMG submission 67491) | Tropical forest soil microbial communities from Panama analyzed to predict greenhouse gas emissions - Panama Soil - Plot 1 (version 2) | ecosystem: Environmental > Terrestrial > Soil >...
TGGCAACGAGACGGCCGCGCCGGCCCGTCATCGCAAAGGCAAGAGCGAGAATGGCCGCGATCGCGCTGAGGGCGCCGCCGGCGAACCCGAGGATGACGCTGACCGTCTTCTGAAGCGACGTGCCGTCGAAGCACGAGCCGTCCTTCGGCGCGGCGAGGTGGAGCTCAACGTCGTGGCAGGTGGGCGTGCTCGAGATGTCGACCATCGCCGCGATCACGATGAAAGCTCCGACGAGCAGCACGACAAACAGGATCACCGCGAGAGCGCGCCAGGCGTTGCCGCCCCTCTCCGTGGTTGCGGAGCCGTCCTCCATTCGGCGAGCCTACCCACTCGCGACGCGCCAACCCCGCGCGGTGACGTCGATCGCGACGTCGCCCGCCCGGTCCGTCCGCAGGGTCGGGATTCCGTGTCCCGCGAGAGTGGCGAGCGTTGCCGGCGTCGGGTGGCCGTAGGGATTGCCGGCCCCGACCGAGATCACCGCCAGCCGCGGCACGGTCCGGTCGAGGAGCCCAGCGAGCCCGGCGTCGTCGGACCCGTGGTGGGCCACCTTGAGGACGTCGACCGGCCCGGGATCCAGGGGAACCGCCTCCGCCTCGGCGTCGGCGGTCAGGAGCATCGAGAACGAGTGCCAGCGTGCGAGCACCACCACCGCGGTCTGGTTCGGATCCGACCCTGCTTCCCCCAGTGCCTCGCCCGGCGGCCACAACACCTCCAGATGGAGGCTTCCCGACCTCACCTCCGAGCCCTCGGAGACCTGGAGCGCGCGCACGTTCACGGCCCGCGCGGCGCGGAGGAAGTCGGGCCCCGGCTCGCCGTAGAGCAGCCTCTGGACCGGAAACCCCGAGTAGAGGAGCTCGTCGAGCCCGCCGACGTGGTCGGACTGGTCGTGCGTGGCGATCGCGGCGGCGAGGCCGTCGACGCCCTCCGCGCCCAAGTGGCTCCGAAGGTCGTCGCCCTCGGGCCCGCCATCGACCAGGACCGGTCCGCCGTCGTCCGGATCGAGCAGGATCGAATCTCCCTGGCCGACGTCCAGGACGACGATCCGAAGGCCGGGCACCGGCTCGGCGGCACCCGGGGCGTGCCCCAGTCCGAGCGCGGCGCAGGCGCCGATCGCCACCAGCGCGAGCGCCGAGGGGCGGATGCGGCGCCCGGCGCTCGTCGAGTCCCTCCTGCGGCGCGTCCACGCCCCCGCCGTGGACATCGCCACGCCGAGCGCCGCGTAGGCGGCGCCGACCTGCGGCCAGCTGGGAAGCGTGATGCCCACCTGCGCCCAGCCGGGCGCGGCGAGCCAGTGGGCGACCTGGGCGACGTAGGCGGCCAGGAGACCGGCGAGCGCAGTGAACGGCTCGATGGGAGCGCCGGGGACCTGCCCGATGATCGCGGCGAGCATCCCCAGCCACATCATCGGCGCGATCGCCGGCAGTGCGAGCAGGTTCGCGGGCAGGGACGCGAGCGAGACCGCGCCGAAGTGGTGCGCGAAGAGCGGCGCCGTGGCAAGCGTCGCGGCGATCGTCACCCCTGCGCCCTCGGCGAGCGCCCGGCGCCCGGGCGACGCCGCCTGGGTGCCGTCGTGGCGGGCCGAGGACCCGAGGATCAGGTCCCTGATCGGAGCCGCGAAGACGAGGATCCCCGCGACCGCGGCAAAGCTGAGCTGCCAGCTCGGATCGGTGACGGAGCGCGGATTGAGCAGCAGGGTCAGAGTCGCGGCGAGGAGGAACGCATACCAGCGCCACCGAGGCCGGCCGGCGAGCGCCGCGATCACCCCGGCGGCGCCCATGATGCCCGCGCGCTGGATCGACGGGCCGGCGCCGGCAACCGGCACGTAGACGGCGATCAGGGCCAGCAGCGCCATCAGTCGCGCCCGGAGCGGCGTGCCGGCAATCCCGAGCAGCCAGGCACCGAGTAGCGCCAGCAGCATCACGCAGTCGCCCGAGACGGCCAGCAGGTGCGCGAGACCCGCGCGCTTGAAGTCGTCTGCCGTCCGCGGGTCGATGCGATCGTCCTCGCCGAGAAGAAAACCGCGCAGCAGAGCCGCCTCGGGATCGGGCGTCCCGTTCTCCAGGGCCGCCGCCGCGCGGCGCCTGACTCCGTCCACGGCGCCCGCGATTCCGCCGCGGTTCCTCCCGGTCGGTGTGATCGCCTGGGCCCGGAGCACGTTTCGGATGCCGAACCGCGCGAGATAGTCCGCCTCCCACGGAGCCGGGCGCGCAAGGGTTCCGCTGGCGTGCACCTCGCTGCCGATCGGGAGGTCGGCGACCGGCTCGTGGCCCTCGAGCGCCAGACGGCCGGCTGCGGTGGCGATGCGGACGGTGACGTCGCCGTTCGACCGGTGGGGAACGGCCGTGACGTAGCCCGTGACACCGGCGTGGCGGCCGGCCGGCCCGTCGAGCGAGCCGCCGTCGATGGCCGCGAGGCGCATGGAGCCCAGCGCCATGCCGCCGGTCGCCGCCGCGAGCGCGAGGAGGCCGAGCCATCCGATTCCGGGCCGCTGCGTCGCGGCCCGTGCGACTCCCAGCGTTCCGCCGGCGATAAGCGCCCCCGCGAGGAGCGGCGCCGAATCGGTGGTGGCAGCGAGCGCCGAAGACACGGCAAGCCCGCATGCTGCGCCGCCCAGGACCGCGAAGCGCCAGGCGACCGGTGACATCTCCGTTCAGGGCTGGAGGCGCGAGCGCAGGGCGTCCATCGTGGCCGGGCCGATGCCGTCGATCTGGTCCAGCTGGTCGATCGACGAGATGCCGCCGTGCTGATCCCGGAACTCGAGGATCTTCTGCGCAGTCACCGGCCCGATCCCCTCGATCGTGTCGAGGTCATCGACGCTCGCGGTGCCCACGTTGATCGGAGCCTCCGGGTCGCTCGAGGTCCCGCCCGCCCCACCGGCCGCGACGGTGGCGGAGGCCTTCATCCGCTCCGGAACCACCACTTGTTGGCCATCCGTCAGGCGGGCAGCGAGGTTGATCGCCTCGACCTCGGCGCGCGCCGTGGCACCGCCGGCGCGCTGGAGGGCGTCGTTGACCCGGGCGCCCGCCGGCAGGCGGTAGACGCCCGGATCGGCCACGGCCCCTGCCACGTCGACGACGACGTCGGCGCCGCCCTCAGCATCGACGGCGAGGGCTCCACCCGACCCGCGCCCGTTCGAGGAGTCCGCATATGTGACTCCGCCGGCGGGCTCCCCCTGGGCGTCGCCGGAGCGGATCCAGCGGGCGCCTACGAGGAGGAGCACCACCGCGACAGCGCCGTAGACGAGCAGCTGCGAGCGACTGAGCGACCCCACGGCGGCGATGCTGCGGCACCGGCGCCTACTTATGGCCGGCGGTTGTCACCGCTGGCTGACGCGTGTGCGCCGAGTCCGCTACGAGAGGCGGCTAGGCGATCCGGAAGCCGGTCAGGCCCTCAGGCGGCTCGTCGCGCACGTCCACGTGCTCGACCGTCGCACCGCGCGGGCCCTCGCGGGCAAACCGCACCATCGACTCGACGGAGTCTTCGGGGCCCTCGAAGAGGGCCTCGACGCTCCCGTCGGGGTTGTTGCGCACCCATCCGGCGACGCCCCGCGACTCCGCGGTGCGCCGGGTCGTGTCGCGGAAGAAGACGCCCTGGACGCGGCCGTGGACGATGACGCGCTTACGGACCACCCGAGGGCGCCGCGGAGGCCGCGGCCTCCGGCCTACTCGTCCTCGTAGTCGTCGTAGCCGCTCGCCTGCGCTGCGAGGCGGCGCGAGAAGAGCTCGTCCGCCGATACGGCCGGCGACTGCACGGAGACGAGCGCGAGCGGGTCGGTGCCGTCGTTCGCCACCGAGTGGTCGGTCGCGGGCGGAATCAGCACGAGGTCGCCGACGGCGAGCTGCTGCGTGTCGCCGGTGGCGGACATGGTGCCCTTGCCGCTGACGACCACGTAGACCTGCTCGGCCTCCTCGTGGGACCGGAGCTCCTCGGATGCCCCGGCGGGCACCTCGAGCCAGCAGACGGACACGTTGCGTGATCCGAGCTCCCCAGCGTCCATCAGAATGTGAGGACGGAGCCGGTGCAACTCGGTGACGGTCGCGTCCGAGAAGCGCCTGACAAGCATCGCGGGCCTTTTCTAGCAGACCGGCCGGGAAGGCGTGTTGCTGACTCGGGACACGTGCAGGTTGTCTCCTACCTGACCACGAGGTTGACGAGCTTGCCTGGCACGACGACCTCCTTGACGACCTCCTTGCCGTCGATGTGGCGCTGGACCGCCGCGTTCGCGCGGGCGAGCTCCACGAGCTCCTCCCGGGAGGCGTCCGCGGGCGCCTCGACGCCCGCGCGGCGCTTGCCGTTGACCTGAACGACCAAGGTGAAGATGTCGCTGGCGAGCAGCTCGGGGTCCGCCTCCGGCCAGGGGTCCTCCCAGACCCTGCGCCCGGTGAGCGCCTCGTACACCTCCGCGCTCAGATGCGGCGCGAAGGGGAACAGGATCGACGCCGCGATGGCGGTGGCGAAGCGCAGGACGGCCTCTCCAGCGGAGTCGCCGTAGAGCTCGTGCTTGACCCGGTAGGCCTCGTTCACCAGCTCCATGACGGCCGCGATGGCGGTGTTGAAACCGAAATCGCGGTCGATGTCGCGCGTGACCTTGTCGATCGCCCAGTGGGCCTTGCGGAGCAGGTCGCCGGCCGCAGTGCCGGCCGGGGCAGCAGCGGGAACCTCGGACTCCCCGGCCGAGGTGCGCTCCACGACCTCCTCCTTCAGGCGCCAAAGGCGGGTCAGGAAGCGGTGGACGCCCTCCACGCTCTCATCGGTCCAGTCGCCCCCGCCGGCCGGCGGGCCCATGAAGCAGACGTAGGTGCGCGCGGTGTCGGCGCCGTAGCGCTCGACCGTCTCGGCCGCGCTGACGACGTTCCCCTTCGACGAGGACATCTTGGCGCCGTCGCGCGTGATCATCCCCTGGGTGAAGAGGCGTGCGAACGGCTCCTGCACGCCCAGGTGCCCCATGTCCGCGAGCGCCTTGGTGAAGAAGCGCGCGTACATCAGGTGGAGGATCGCGTGCTCGACGCCGCCGATGTACTGGTCGACGGGCATCCAGTAGTCGACCGCCGCCAGGTCCCAGGGCGCCTGGTCGTTGTGGGCGTCCAGGTAGCGGAGGAAATACCAGGAGGAGTCGACGAAGGTGTCCATCGTGTCGGTCTCCCGAAGCGCAGGGCCGCCGCAGCGCGGACACTCGGTCTCGACCCAGTCGGTGGCGGCAGCGAGCGGGCTCTGGCCCTTCGGCGCGTAGTCGTCGACCTCCGGCAGCAGGACGGGCAGCTGGTCCTCCGGCACGGGGACGATGCCGTCGGTCTCGCAGTAGACGACTGGAATCGGACAGCCCCAGTAGCGCTGGCGCGAGACGAGCCAGTCGCGGAGGCGGTAGTGGACGGTCGGCCTGCCGCGGCCCTCGGACTCCAGCCACGCGACGATCTCGTCGTAGGCCTCGCGGTTGTGCTTGCCGTCGAAGCGGCCGGAATTGACCATCGGGCCATCGCCCGAGTACGGGAGCCCCTCCTCGTCCTCCGACTCGTCCGGGTCCGTGCCCTCGATCACCCGGCGGATGGGGAGGTCATAAGCCTTCGCGAAGTCGTAGTCCCGGGCGTCGTGCCCCGGCACGGCCATGATCGCACCGGTGCCGTACTCCATGAGGACGTAGTCGGCGACGAACATGGGGATCTGCTCGCCGTTGACCGGGTTCGTGATCGTGCGGCCCAGCGGAACGCCCGTCTTCTGGCGCTCCTCCGCCCCACGCTCCTCGGCGGTGGAGCGAACCGCCTCGTTGACGTACTCGCGAACCGCTGCCTCATGCTCAGTGCCGGCGGCGAGGCGCTCCACATCCGGGTGCTCGGGCGCCATCACGAAGAACGTCGCCCCGAACAGGGTGTCGGGTCGCGTGGTGAAGACCGGGAAGTCGATCGCCAGGTCCTCGCAGCGGAAGATCACCTCGGCGCCGTGCGAGCGGCCGATCCAGTTGCGCTGCATCGTCTTCACGTGCTCCGGCCACTCGATGGTGTCGAGGTCGTCGATCAGGCGGTCGGCGTAGTCGGTGATGCGGAAGAACCACTGCTCGAGCTGGCGCGCCTCCACCTCGCTGCCGCAGCGCTCGCAGTGGCCGTCGATCACCTGCTCGTTCGCGAGCACGGTCTGGTCGACCGGGCACCACTGCACGAGCGCCTCGGCGCGATACGCGAGTCCACGCTCCAGGAGCTGGAGGAAGATCCACTGCGTCCAGCGGTAGTAAGAGGGCTCGTGCGACGAGAGCTCGCGGGCCCAGTCGAACGAGAAGCCGAGGCGGTGGAAGGCCTTCTTGTACGCCTCGATGGAGCGCTCGGTCGCGACGCGCGGCGGCTCGCCGGTCTTGATCGCGTTGTTCTCCGCGGGGAGGCCGAAGGCGTCGAAGCCCATCGGGTGCACCACCTGAAAGCCGTTGCGGCGCCGGTAGTGGGCCATCGCGTCGCCGATCGCGTAGTTCTTCAGGTGGCCCACATGCGGGTCCCCCGAGGGGTAGGGAAGCATCTCGAGCACGTAGCTCTTCGGCGCCGACTCGTCGAAGCCGGGCCGGCCGGGGTTGGGCACCTCCCAGGTGTGTTCCTCCTCCCAGACGCCGCGCCACCGCGCCTCGATCTCATTCGGTTCATAGCGGTCCATCGGCCCCGATCTTACGGGGCGTATATTCGGTTGACCCGCGACGAGAGGAGGAGAAATGGGGCGCTTGGTCAGGCTCGATCGCACCGGTCACACGACGCTCGTCGAATGGAGCGCCGGGGAGGTCGGCTCACACGACGAGGCCGTCGAGGCCTTCCGCCGCGAGCTGGAGGCCGGGATGCTTGCGAGCGTCCCGAAGGCGGACGGGACCGCCGAGGTGGTCCGCGAGCTGCCGGCCGACGCCGAGCTCGTCGTGCTCCGGCGGCCGATCGCCGGCGGCTAGGCCGTTGGCGCAGGCGCGGCTGAAGGCGCCACCCGCGCCTCCGGGAACGCCTCGGCGGCCCGGCCTCGAGGAGGCCGCGGCGCTCTGGTGGCGCCCCGAGGTCACGGAGGCCACGCTGCGGCGCGACGGGCGCCGTTGGACCATCTGGACCGCGGCGATCGCGGTGGTGTTCACCGCCCCGGGCGTCGGTCTGTTGCTGCTCTCACCCTGGACGCTGCCCATCGCGATCGGCTGCTTCGCGCACGCGTGGATCGTCCCGTGGCTCCAGGCACGGCGCGGGGCACGGTCGGTGGTCCCACTCGGGAGCGCACGCTCCCGCACGGAGGATCGGACCGCCGAGGGCGTGGCGCTGGGGCTGCTCGGGGACCTGGTCGCGCACCGGGAGCGAGATCTGCTGCAGACCACCGGACTGGTGCTTCAGCGGGGGCGACTCGGCGCGTGGCTCGTCGGCGAGCGCGGGGCCTTGATGGTCCGGCCCGGCGGGCGGCGGGTCGACTGCTGGTGCGTTCGGGTGGCCGAGGTGGAGCGGCTTCCCGCAGGCGATCGCGTCGCGCATCTGCTGCTGGCGCTCAGGGAGGACGAGGCCGGCTTCGCGATGGTCGCGAACCTCGGGTTCTCCGGCGCGCGGTGGAGGGTGCGCCGCGGGCTGGCGGAATCGGCGAGGCCGGCGCTCGCTGAGGCGCGGAGGACCGCCCGCAGTTAGTCCGCGGGCAGGCCGTCGACGAAGTCGACGAACTTGCGCGTGTCGCGCAGCGGCTTGCCGTGCCCGAAGAGGACGAGCTTCGGCTCGAGCTGCGCGAGCCGGCGGGCGGACTCACGGTTCTGCGCCGGGTCCGGAGTGAGGTACGGCTTCGGCTCGTTGAGGCCCGGGAGGCCTGTGAGCTGATCGATGTTGGCGAGCACGTCGCCGAGGATCAGGACGCCGTCCGATTCGCGCCAGAAGGCGACGTGACCGGCGGAGTGGCCGGGGACATCGAGGACCTTGAAGCCGGCGATCTCGTCGCCCTCGTGGAGCTGGCGGTCCACCGGATGACCCGGCCCGATGAAGATCCTGATGTAGAAGCGGGCCATCGGGTGGCCCGGCTGGCGCTGGCGGATGAGCTCGGGGTCCTCGGCGGCGTCGGCGTCGCGCTCGCCCACCCACAGGGGGATGTCGAGAGCCTCGCAGATCTCGTGCGTCGCGCCCTGGTGGTCCGGATGGGAATGGGTCAGGGCGTGTGCGGAGACCTTGTGGGGGCCGATCTGCTTGAGGATCTTGCCGCCCGAATGGCGGGTGCCCGCGTCGATCAGGACGTCCTCGATCAGATAGGCGTTGATCGAGTTCGGGAGGAAGAACGTGTCGAGGTGCCAGACCCCGTCGGCGACCTGCTTCACGCGCGGCAGCCTATCCTGCCGCCCGATGGCCGAGCTCCGGCAGCTGATCCGCGACATACCCGACTTCCCCCGGCCGGGAATCGGCTTCAAGGACGCGACACCGCTGTTCGGCGATCCGGCGGCGCTGGAGCAGGCGGTCGACGCGCTGGCGGAGCACGCGCGGCCCCTTCAGCTGGATTTCGTCGTCGCACCGGAGGCGCGCGGGTTCATCCTCGGGGCCGCGGTCGCAGCCCGGTGCGGTGCCGGGTTCATCCCGGTGCGCAAGCCCGGAAAGCTCCCGTACGAGACGACCGCGGTGTCGTATGAGCTGGAGTACGGGATCGACGAGCTCCACATGCACGTCGACGCGCTGCGGGACGGGGCGCGGGTCCTGCTGCACGACGACCTGATCGCCACCGGCGGGACCATGGCGGCGATCGAGGAGCTGGTGGAGCGCGAGGGCGCCGAGGTGGCCGGCGTCTCGTTCCTGATGGAGCTGTCGTTCCTGGACGGGCGGTCGCGGCTGCGCAACCGCGACGTGTTCAGCGTGATCCGGTTCGACGAGGGCTAGCCGCCCGCCTCTACGACGAGAAGGAGCGAACGGGGGACGTGTCGCCGGTGCAGACGAAGGTCGTGCCGGCAGTACCCTCCGAGCGGCGGGGCATCTTGGCGTAGAACTTGCCGTTCGGCATCGCCGGCATGGACCAGGATCCGTCGCGCTTGGACTTCGTCGTGCCGAAGAGCCCATCCTTGCCGGGCTTCTTGTTGAAGACCTTGACCACACGGCGCTCGACGCACGCGTGCTTCTTCGAGGCGACCTGGCCGTGGAAGGGGTTGTTCTGAGAGAGCGTGATGCTCGAGTCGAACGTCTTGACGTTGCCGGCCAGCGCGCCAGAGGCGAGCAGCAGCGCGGTGGCGGCGCCGGCGGCGAGGGCCAGCGGGATCCGGGTCTTCGAGTGCATCCTGTCCTCCTCCATTTGACGAGGCCGATCGTACTCCCGGCGAGATGTGGTCAGTGGGCCAGGAACTTCAGGGCGATCTCGCTGATCATGCTCTTGGTGCGACGGGTGTTCTCGCCAAGCAGGGTGTCGATGGCGCGGAGGTTGAGGTCGGTCTGCATCTGGCCGCCACTGGGGAGCCAGTAGAGCTCGGCGCCGCGGACGGCCAGGCGGTCGTCGTCGGTGGCCATCGAAAGGACCTCGTCGCGGGCCGCCTTCGCCGGCGGCTCTCGGAGCATCGCGACCTGGAGCTTGCCGCCGGAGCTCTCGACGATCTTCTTCGGGAAGGGGTCGGCGGCGGCGATCGCGTGGACTTCGGCTGCCGTGCGGAGGAATGCGCGGACGTCGTAGCCGAGTGACTCGGTGAGAGCGTCGTCGATGCGCTTGGTGAGCTTCGCCGCCGATTGCCGGGGGGCATCGAAGATGAGGTTGCCGCTGGCGCGGAACGTGGACACGCTCTCGAAGCCGAGGGACTCGAGGCAGGAGGTCAGCTGCTCGCGGCTGGCGCGGCGGCCACCGACGTTGATCGCGCGCAGGAAGGCGACGTGGCGGGGCACGGCCGGATCGTATTCACGGCTACTCGGCGCCGCCGTTGGTTCCGCCGGAGTCGAGCTCGAGCTGGTCCCGCGCCGGGAGGAGGCGGACGTAGGGCTTGCCGCGGCGAGTGATGAGGATCTGGTGGCCGGCAGCGGCGCGCTGCGCGTACCAACCGAAGAGGCATCGGAAGTCGTGGGACCCGACGATCTCCGATGCCTGTGGGGTCAAGGTAGTGGAGCTGACGGGACTTGAACCCGTGACCTCCTGAGTGCCACTCAGGCGCTCTCCCAGCTGAGCTACAGCCCCTAGCTCGTACTCGGCAGCCCAGTTTAACGCCGCCCTCTGGCCGTTCTTAGCCGGACGAATCCGAAGATGAATGCCACGTCTGCCCGCGACCAGCTCGGCTGGAAGCAGGTAGCACCGCTCCACCTCGGCGCAGTAGACGGCCACGGCGTCAATCTCGTCCACCGAATAGACGCTGCGAACCGAGCCGCGACTCGTGAGCCGATAACCGGCCAGATTCACGACGATGACATCGCCACGTCGTCGACTCCACTTGCATTGGACCCTCACGAGCCTGCCCCCAATGTCGAAGATCAGGTCGTAGCGCGTGTGCTCGTTAAGTGGCTTGACCACGTCGATCCCGAGCTTTATCGCCTCTGCGGCGATCACCGCCTCCGCGACGTTACCCTTGTGATTGGCGTCGTGCATCGAACGCATGTTCCCATGTCCGAGCGGCGGGAAATGGCTTTACGGAGCCGAAAAGCGATGGTCTTGAGTGGTTCGGCGCAGGGTTGTTACGCATTCGTTACAGACATAGACTCGTCCCGTGACCACCGGCTTGATCGTCGTCGCCGTCGTCGTCTTCCTCGTCGTCGACGCGGCGATCCTCTTTCTCGTCTTCCGCTCCCGCAGGACCGCTGACGACTACGGGAAGATCCCCGTTCCCGGCCAGACCACGGTGGCCCTCCCCGCCGGGAAGCTCAAGCTGAGCTACCAGGAGTCCTACAAGGCCGGGAGCACGACCGGCGACGACATCGACTTCGGCGTTCCCGCCGCCCTGCAGGTGACCGTCGAATCGGCTGCCGGCGAGGGGCTCGACATCAAGGGCCCCGGGTTCCGCGGCATGGGCTCCTCCCTGAACACGGGCTCGAACTGGAGCCGCGCCCTGGTCGGCACGATCCAGATCGCGCAGCCAGGCACGTACACCGTAACCACGCAGGGCGATCTCCCCGACGCGATCGAGCCTCAGGTACTGATCGGCAAGTAGAGGGGCGAGATTCCGGGCGGTCTCCCCTCATAGGGGCATGGCCGACCAAGACCCACAGACCCAGCTCGCCTCGCTCGTCGACGCGTTCCTCGCCTGCATGGGCCAACTGATGCTCATCTGCGACCACATGACCCGCCATCGGCCGGCGGCCGACGCCGACCCGCCGCCGGAGGTGCTGCGCCGGCTTCTCTGCGATGTCCTCGCGCCGGACCTCGCGCATCGCACCGCCGACTGCGCGACCGTCACCCGCGTCGTGAACGAGATCTCGGCGCTGATCGAGAGCGACCTGTACCTGATCGAGCCGGAGCCGTAGGCGGGCCCCGCGACGCGGGCGCCTAGCCCGCGGCCCGTGCCTTCGCCCGCTCGGCGTTCTCGACGATCAGCTCCACGAACCGCGGCCACAGCTGGACCGGCATGTCGTGCCCCATCCCCTCCATCAGCTCCAGCTGCGCTCCGGGGATCGCGGCGGCGGTTGCGTTGCCGCCGGAGACGTCGACGAGGATGTCGTCGGTCCCGTGGATGACGGTTGTCGGGACGTCCACGTCCCGCAGCGCCTCGGTCCGATCGCCGGACGCTCCGATCGCCAGCAGTTGCCGCGCCGTCCCGTCCGGGTAGATCCCCCGGTCGTAGCTCGCCGCCGCACGTGCCCGCAGCGCGGCCTCATCCGCCTCGAACTCCGGCGAGCCGATCACCCTCCACGCACCCACGACGAAATCGACGAAACCGTCCTTGCCCTCCGGCGGGCGAGTGAGAAGAGCCGGGAGCGCCTCCGGGTGCGGTTGCCCCACGGCGCGATCGCCGGTCGTCGACATGATCGACACCAGCGAGAGCACCCGCTCCGGATGCCTGATCACGATCGTCTGGGCAATCATCCCGCCCTGCGAGGCGCCGACGACGTGCGCCGCCTTCACCCCCAGCTCGTCCAGCAGAGCGACGGAGTCGTCCGCCATGTCCTCGAGCGTGTAGCTGGCACTGCTCATGTCCCCGGCGAGCGCCGCCATGATGTCCGGGCGCGGCCCTCCCTCCACCTTCGTCGAGTGCCCGACATCCCTGTTGTCGAAGCGCACCACGTGGTACCCGCGCCCGGCAAGCGTCCTGCAGAACTCCTCGTCCCACCCCAGCATCTGCACGCCGAGCCCCATGATCAGGAGGATCGTCTCGTCGGCCGGGTCGCCGAACGTCTCGTACGCGATCTCCACTCCGTTCACAGAGGCGATGGTTTCCACGGCGCCACCCTACCCGGGCAGCGCTGCGCGCGGAGCTACTCGTTCAGATCGAGCACGACCCGGTCGGAGCGCATGTCGCGCACCGCGAACGTGAACGGCGCCCGCTCCTCGAGCTCCCGCAGCAGCTCCACCGGGTGCTTGAACCGCAACGCGAGCGTCGCTCGCCCCTGCGTGAACCGCTTCACCGAGATCTCCGAGGTCGCGCCGATCGCCCCCGCGGCATCCTCGAATCCCACCAGCTGCGAGAAGTCGCTGAGCGGCCCCACCTCGACCTCGACCATCCCGTCGAACAGCTCGCCCGGCTCCCGCTCCGCATGCCCGTTCGCCTCCGCGCGGGCCGCCAGCTCCTCGGCCTCCTCGTCGACCTCGACGCCAACCCGCTGGATCGCCTCCTCGAGCCGCTCGATCAGCCGGCCGCGCGCCTCGCCGTCCGTGCCCTCGACCTCCCCGACCCGTTCAGCGAGCTCCGCCGCCTCGCGAAGCGCGCGCAGTCTGATGCGGGTCGCCTGCGTCCGCGCCTGACGCCGCACGGTCTCGAGGTCATCGGCGATCGCCGCGAAGGCCCGGACCCCGTCGTGGTCGCGTTCGAGCGCCTGCTGCAGCTCCGCCCGCAGCCGCCGGAGCTCTCTGTCCCGGTCGACGACCATCGTCGCCAGCCGGGCCGAAACCTGGTCGAGCTCCTCGACGCGCCGCGCCGCCTGCGCCGCCTCGGCCCGCCGAGCCTGCAGCTCCTCGCGGGCCGCGCCCGCTCGCGACTCCGCCGCCAGCGCCCTCTCCCCCGCCTCGGACAGCAACGCGTCCCGCTCCCCGATCGCCACGTCACGCGCGTCGATCGCCTCGTGGACCTGCGTCGGGCTGTAGCCGAACAGGCGCTTCTTGAACAGGCGAATGCGCCGCCGGCCCCCGGTGCTGCGGTGCGCGCTTGGGTCCGCACTCACGATGCCGAAAGCTAGGCGGGCCGCCGGACGGACGGAGGGCCCGCCCGGTTGCAAGGATCAACCGGTGCCCTTTCCCGAAGCGATCGAGACCGAGCGCCTATCGCTCCGCCGCTGGACACGCGACGACGGCGCGGCGATGGACGCCATCTGGCGCGAGCGCGACATCTGGAGCGCCCTTCGCCCGGACATCCCCTTCGACCCGAACGCCGGCGGCGAGATGCTGGACCGCCACGTGCGGCACTGGGACGAGAACGGCTTCGGCCTCTGGGCCGTCACGGAGCGACCCTCCGAGGAGGTCATCGGATGGGTCGGTCCCTCGCATCCAGCCTTCATTCCCGAGCTCGCGGACCGCATCGAGATCGGCTGGACTCTCCGGCCGGCCCACTGGGGCGGCGGTATCGCCACCGAGGGAGGCGCGGCTGCGATCGACGCCGTCTTCGAGCACCTCGACACCGACGAGGTGATCAGCCTGATCCATCAAACCAACGCCCGTTCGATGGGCGTGGCCGAGCGGCTCGGCATGCGCCACGCCCGGGACGTCCTGCACCCCGAGCTCGGCGAGGACCTTCGCGTCTACGCGCTGTCGCGCAGCTCCTGGAGGTCCAGCTCCAGCCGCGGCGCCTCGGACCAAAGCACCTCGAGCCGGTAGCGCTCCCGCAGCTCGGGCACGAACACATGGAGCACGGCGTCCAGGTAGTCCATCAGCACCCACTCCCCGTCGGACTGACCCTCCACGTTCGCGGGCAGGAGCCCGTGCTCGCGCTTCA
>Ga0066903_100002727_pt1 | contig 13999 bp, 9 predicted proteins | sample PanSoiMetaGPlot1_FD_67491 | JGI IMG/M metagenome (GOLD analysis project Ga0066903, IMG submission 67491) | Tropical forest soil microbial communities from Panama analyzed to predict greenhouse gas emissions - Panama Soil - Plot 1 (version 2) | ecosystem: Environmental > Terrestrial > Soil >...
CCTGGAACCACCAACAGATTCGCGGCGGGCGTAGCAGACGCAGCGGGGCGAAGGGGCTGAATATTGCGTGCGACCGCAACAGACGTGGCGTAGGCAGGCATCAGGCCGCTCGGCGGCGCTTTGCCGTCGCACACCACGCCAAGTCCGCTGGAAGGCTGAAACTTCCATCCTCGGCTCGAGAAAACCCAGGTGCTCCACCAGGGCCGCTGCAACGGCACCAGCACCATCTCACCGCTGACGGCGCCACCCTGCGCCAACGGCGCCCACGGGTTATTGTCCCCGGGCTGCACTTGAAAAGCCCGCCAACGAAAGTCGTTCGCCGGAGTATAGAAATCGGCGGGGTAAAACCGCGTCGCGTAGAATCCCGCGCCGTTCAAATCAGTCATCTGATCCGTATCCAGCTGCGCCCGCAGTTGGCCGAATAGGCCCTGCAGTCCAGTCGCCGCCGGTGCAGCGGGAGCCTCCACCAAATCTTCGTCGGCCGGGAAGGGCCGCGTGCGGTTGTCCCCGGAACGCGCGATCGGCGTCGTCGTTGGGGCGTCCGAGAAGGGCTCCGGTTGCGGGCCGACGAAACCGAACCCGGCATTTTCGAGGCCCGTCCAGATTTCGGCGGGGCTGATTGCCGCCGCCACGCCCGCTTCGCTGATCTGCGCGCTCGCCTCGGGAGCAGGGAGATCGATCATCGTCGCTCTCGCCGACAAAGCTGCGGCAGCCACAGCCGCGGTGGTCTGGGCGAACATCGACTGCGTCAACACCAACCTGTAGATATCCCAACTCATCATCCCCGACGGCGCCCAATAGTCGTACGGCGGACTTGGAATCGCGTTGACCATTTGCGAAAACCCGGACAACGCATTCAGCTGGTCGCGAGTGGCTGCGCTGGCGAAATTCAGATCTTCCGGGGCCACCGGAATCGCGCCACTGAAAATGATCAAAGACATCTCGAGAATTCAGGAGAGACGGAACGTACCATCACACAGGCGTTCCGCCCGCACGGAGTCGAACGTACGGGCGGAACGCCACGCGACGCCTGTGCGCTAGCGCGTTACTTCGGCCAGTTGAGCGATGGGTCTGGGTTGGGCGATTTCGGAATCGTCTCGCAGATGAACGCGATGATCTGCGGCCCCGGCACCGAGATACCGCTCGACGATTGCGTATAGCTCTTTTGCGACGACGATTGGGAATGGCTGTAGTTGCCTGAAATCGAGAACGGGCCCCAGCCAAACGACGCCTGCGTGCTGATCGACGACCACGCCGATGAATTCTTCTGATTGCTCATATCCAACTTGACGGCGAGGTTCTTCGCCAGAATAACCGCCGTCGGATACAAGGGCATCAGACCGCCCGGGGGAGTGTTGCCGTCGGAGACCGGTCCAAACCCGGATTGCGGCGACCAGTTCCATCCGCGGCTCCAGAACACCTCAGGCCGAATCCATGCGCGCGTCAGTGGGATTTGCAGGAGTTCGGCAGAAACGTCGAGGCCCGTCGTGTCACACGAGTAGTTGCTTTGGCCGCTGCCGTACTGGACCGACGCGCTCCCGTGCCAGAGTCCCCAACTCGCGCTTGCACCGCCTCCCGAATTGGTCGAGGAATCGCTCTGGAAGGTCGAGATGTCGATCAGGTTGAAGTAATACTTCAGCCAGGAACTGGCCAAAGCCGGGTTCATCGGGTCAGACGGATAGACGTAGGTCGGATAGAACTGCTGGCCTAGCGTATCCGTCAGCCGGTCCGCCGTGAAGTTTGCCTTCATCGATTGGTAAAGGGCCTGCGGACCCTGCCCCGCCAGGTTGCTGATGATACCAATCGCTTCTTCGACATAGTCCTTGTACCCGTCAGCGGTCCAGTCGCCGTACGCCGAAATCACGAGCTGCTTCTGCGCCGCTCCGTTGCGGGCGAATGTCTGAACCACTTCCGGGCTCGCACCGGGCGCGTTGGCTTGAATCAGCATCGCGTTGTAGGTATTCAACGCGGCGATATAAGCCGTTTGATATTGTTTGTACGACGCATACGGGACGCTATCCTGAACGACCGTCTTCTGGGCACCAGTAAATGGGTCCGTCTTGGTGACGCTCTGGACGAGAAAGTCCTGCGCTTTCTTCAGCTGCGATTCCTGCGCCGGCGTCAACGCGACAATCGGCAGCTGCACGTTGGTGATGGCCTCCTGATAGATGTCCCAAACCTTCTTCCCGGTGAGTCCCCAGAAACCGGCGGAGTTCGGAATGTTGTTGACCACCTGGGAAAATGCGCTGTTCGCATTGATTTGCGGTTTGGTGGTCATGTCGCCGAATATCAAATCGCCCTGCGCGATCGCGACGCCTGGTGAGCTAAACGCTATGAACGATTTTCCACCTAACGGCGTCGCTCCGCTGCCGGTGTTGTCCGGCGCCGTCATCAATTGCGTGAGCTTCTGCGTCAGGCTGCCCATTACGTTGGCGTCGGTGGCGGTGATGGTTCCAGCTTGTGCCATGATGATCTCCCTCCTGAGAATCAACTGGGGGATTGTCGAGAACCCGCAGTCGTGTCCCTTCTTGCGCGCTTCCGCAATTCGACATGGCGAGTGCGGAATCGGATTCGGCGTGGCTCCAGATTGAAGTGCCTGCGTGACTCGAGGTGCTTCGCCTCCGCCGTCCGGTGGTATGCGCGGTGAAGCGCTGCCGATCGCACGAAGTTCACGTCGGCAAGTCGATCAGGCAAGAGACACGTTCTCGAGATTCGAACTTCTACCCGAGATTTCGAACGTGACCGCTGAATCCTGCAGCATGCTACACCCCGCGATTCGGTTGGACAAGAATCCTCGTCTCGCTTGCTCACACACGGTGGAATCACGTGAAGCGACTCGAAAGCCGTCGAAGCGACACGACATACTGCGGTGACTGGATGTGCCGAGAGGACGTCACTAATTGCGTGCAGCTCAATGACGAACGCGACCGTCTGCGCATGTCTCGAAAATGATGGGACGCATCATATGAACGCAACCGCTCGCTGAGCTGCTCGAGTTCCTGCATCGCGACACACCAGCCATACACGATCATCTCCCTCGGGTATGACGACAGCGTCACCGTTCGGGCTGCTGTGTTACGCCGCGTAGGGTTGTACATTTACCTGTGAAAGCCCTGCCATGCGATTCGTTTCCAAATGGCTCTTCCGACTCGTCGTCCTGGTCGCCATCGTCGCCCTGGCCATCGTCATCGGCGCAGCCGTCAACGCTCGATCGCGCATTCCTGACCTGAAGCCCTGGCATCAGCTCGTGCCGTCGGGAGAAGTGCACGCGTCGGACGTCGGACCGACGTTCACGCTCGACGACTATCTGGCCCGCGAACAAAGAGTCTTCGACGAAGTGCGCACCCGGATCGAGAACCAACTCACCCCTGAAGAGCGCCTCTACGCGAATCGCTACGATCGGCAGGGTCTGGCCAGTCCATCACGGTTGGGGCGCGACTGGAACCGCACCTTCGAGATGGCCGCCGCGGCGCCGGTGTGTGCGGCGCTGCTCGTTCACGGTCTGACGGATTCGCCGTACAGCATGCGCGCCATCGCGGAGCGGCTGCATGCCGATGGCTGTCACGTGCTTGCGCCGCGGATGCCGGGTCACGGTGCCGTGCCGGGCGGACTGACCGATGCGTCGTGGCAGGACTGGGACGCGGTCGTGCATCTCGGAATCCGGCACCTCCGCGCGCGTGTCGGCCCCGAGGTGCCATTGACGATCGTCGGCTACTCGAACGGCGGCGCGCTGGCGGTGAAGTACGCGCTCGACGCGATCGAAGATCCGGTGCTGCCTCGCGCCGATCGGCTGGTGTTGATTTCGCCGATGATCGGCGTCTCGCCGCTGGCGGGTATGGCGCGCCTGGTCGGCGCGCTGGGCGTCGTGCCGTATTTCGAAAAGACGAAATGGCTCGATGTCCTCCCCGAGTACAACCCGTTCAAGTTCAACTCCTTCCCGACGCATGCCGCGGTGCAGACGGCCGTGTTCACGCGCACGCTGCAGCGGCAGATCGACCGGCTCGCAGCAGATGGCCGCATCGCCAGGATGCCGCCGGCGCTCACCTTTCAGTCGCTGGTGGATGCGACGGTCGACGCGTATGCGGTCGTGACGCGCTTCTACGCCAGGCTGCCGCGCAACGGCAGCGAGCTCGTGGTCTTCGACATCAACCGCCTGGCCCGCCTCGATGCATTCATGCGCCCGTCGGACCGCGAGCTGCTTAACCGGCTGATGCAGCGCAGTGAGCGCAACTTCCGTCTCACGGTCATGACGAATCTCGACCACGCGTCGCTCACGGTCGTCGCCCGCTCCGGCGATCCTGGATCTCCCGACGTCACCGAGACGGAGACCGACCTCGCGTGGCCGTCCGACACCTTTTCGCTCTCGCACATCGCGCTGCCGTTTCCGCCGAACGATCCGGTCTACGGCCGGTCGCCCGACGAGAGTCTCGGCCCGATCGTCCGCCTCGGGCTCCTCAGCCCGCGCGGTGAGCGGGCTGTGCTCGTCGCGCCCATGGACGTCCTGATGCGGGTGTCGTCGAATCCGTTTTTTTCGTATCTCGAGGAGAAAACGCGGACATGGGTGGAGCGGCGTTGACCAGAGTCGCGGGTCCCACGACGGCCTCACATTGCTTCAGCCGCGGCACGAGTCGGCGTCATCTGCTGTCTGGCCCGCTAACTGCAACCTGCCGCTTTTAGACTTGTGAAGTAGTCCGGCAAAAAACAGACGGCAAGCCAGGGTTTCGATTCCCAGCAGGCTGCGGCGTCGCTAGTTGATGCAACTGAGACACGTCCCGACGCGAACGCCATGATGGGACAAACCGGTTCGCGTCGCTGGATCGCAGCCATCCGCAAGCGCCAAGACGCTAGAGACGGTTTCAAAACCTGCAGGTGCGGGCTTTCAGCCCGCACTGGCCGCCCTGAAAGGACGGCCCCACACGGTTTTGAAAGCGTCCCTCGGCTCTGTCTTCAACGGTTGCGGAGCGCACCGGTGATGAATCGATGACGCTCGCGCCGGCAACACGCCTCGGGCCATAGCAGCGCACGCTCACTCCGACGATTCGCGAGGGGGCTGCGCCGGTCGTTGACTCGCTGTCGGCCGCGTGTCGCCGACGACGCGCACGCGGACGCGGCGCGCATCGCCCGGCAGGTACGCCAACGGCAGATCGTCCACGTCGATGATCGTCAGCGCCGCCGGATCCGCACCGGCGCCGACCGCGCGTTCGCGCGCGAGCGCCGTCGCGCGCTCGATTGCCGCCTCGCGGCCGCAGCCGCTGAAGATCTGATCGACGTCCCCGCTCACTTGCGCAATGGCGGCGCCGATGGCGTTGGCCACCGCGCGGTGCGGCACGACGACCACCTCGGAAATCCCAGGCAGCGCGTCGGGCACGAGAAACGCCGCGCCGCCGACGGGAACGAGCGGCACCGGCGCCGCGTCGATCTTCATCCGATCGATGTTCGTCTCGAGCATCGAGTGGATGCGCGCGCGGCAGGCGGCGACGAGCGCCGCGTCGAGCGTTGCGACGCGGCCGCGATCTCCGATGTCGGCGGATCCCGCCGCGACGGCGACGTCCGTGGCGGTGAGCCGGTTTCCACCGAACACGAGCGCCTCTTCAGCGATGCGATGGCCGACGCTTTTTGGTCCGATTGTGCCCGCAGCCGCATCGACGATCGACCCGCCGCCGAGACCGATCGACAGCAGGTCGGGCATCCGGAAAAGCGTCCGCACGCCGCCGACGCGGACCGACGCGTTCGCCTCGGCTGGAAAGCCGCGCACCAACCGGCCGATGTCGGCGGTGGTGCCGCCGACGTCGACGACCATCGCGTCGCGCAGGCCCGAAAGAAACGCCGCACCGCGCATGCTGTTGGTCGGTCCAGACGCAAAGCTGAACACCGGAAACGCCTCGGCAACGTCCGCCCGCATGACGGTGCCGTCGTTCTGCGTCAGGTAGAGCGGTGCCTGGATGCCGCTCGCGGCGAGCGCCGCCGTGAACGCGCGCGTCGTCCGCCGCGCGAGATCGATGAGCGACGCGTTCAGCAGCGTCGCGTTCTCGCGCTCGAGCAGGCCGATACGGCCGAGATCGTGCGACCGCGTCACGTCGGCGTCGGGCCAGACCTCGCGGAGAATGTCGGCTGCCGCACGCTCGCACTCATCGGTCAGCGGCGAGAAGACGGCGGTGACTGCGATTGTGCGCAGACCGCGCGCGCGGATGTCGGCCGCGGCCCGGCGCATGCCGGTGCGATCGAACGCGACGATCGGACGGCCATCGTATTCGTGGCCGCCTTCGAGCATGTAGACCGCGCCGCGCGCGAGCGCGGCGAGATCATCGGGCCAGTCGCAGAACGGCGGCAGCGACGCGCTGGCCGGCAGTCCGATTCTGACCGCCGCGACCGGCGCGAGGTCCCGGCGCTCGACGACGGCATTGGTGAAATGCGTGGTGCCGATCATGACCGCGTCGATCGAGCCGGGGCTGCCGACCGATATCACGAGCTCCGCCAGCGCGCGGACGATGCCGCCCGACACGTCGGCGGTCGTCGGCACCTTGACCGCCGCGGTCACGCGCGAGTCCTCGATCAGGACGGCGTCGGTGTTGGTGCCGCCGACGTCGATCCCGATCCGGCGCATCACGCCGCCGTCCGTGCGAACACAGAGCTGAAGTCGAGGTCGTATCCGAACGCGCGCGGGCCCACGAGCGAGAGGCCCTTCGGTGTCGTCAAGATCGGCGCGCACGGCAGCGCGACCACCGTCACGCGCTGACCGTAGCGCAGCGTCTCGGTTCCGATGGCCTCGCCGGCCACCGTGTCCATGACGCAGATGATCTCGGGCGTCATGACGGCGGCGCGGCCGTCGAGCCATCCGACGGCGAACTCGTTCTGGAACTCGAGCACGAGGTCACGTCCGCGATCCTCGTCGATACCCGCGATGCGCGCGCGGCCGCGCAGAAATCCCTCGGTCGTGCGACGATCGACGTCGACGATTTTGCCGGCGAAGAGTCGCTTCCCGCCGGTGTGCGCCACGACGGCCCCAATCGGATCCTCGCGCCGGACGCGTGCGGTCAGGACCGCGCGTCCGATGCCAACGGCCCGGGTCACGGAATGAAGAATTCCCCAGGCCTTCACCTCGCGACCGGTGCGCGGCGCCTTGCACGTTGCGGCAATCGATCCGACCGCCACGCAGACGCGCCGGCTGATCCGCTCCATCCAGGGCCAGCTCGCGGCGCGCGCGACGATGACTTCGTTGTCGCGAACGTCCGCGAGCGTCAGTGGGAACATCGGCAGCTCGCCGATCGCGAAGCTCGTCATCTGCGCTTCGGGAAACGCGCGGCCCATGCAGTCGGCGTCGACGACGGGCAGATCGACCACCGCCGCGACAAGCAGCGGCTGAATCGCGTTGCCGCCGCCGATCTCGAGCGACATCACGGCGCGGAACGGCCGGCCGAGATACTCCTGCATCATGCGAACCGGCCGCGCGGCGACGGCCGGATCGCTGAGCCGCTCCTGGCCGACGAGCGGCGCGCCCATGTTCGAGACGACGGCCACCAGATCGTCATCGTCAAGGGAAGCCGGATCCATCAGCTGCACGCGGTGTCCGGCCCGGTACAACTGCCGGACGTTCAGGTAGCCGTGATACGGGCTCCCGCCGCCGCCGGCGCCGAGAATCCACGCCCCGATCGCCAGCGGCTCGAGGTCGTCTTCAGGGATCGGACGCACGTCACAGATGCTACACTAGCGCGGCCGTATGAACCCGCGTGCGCTTCTGGTGACGATCGGCCAGACGCCGCGATCCGATCTCGTACCGGAAATCCAGACGTGGTTCGGCGACCGCATCGGGGTCGAAGAGCGCGGCGCTCTCGATGGTCTCGCGCGCCACGAGATTGCCGCCATGACCCCGCGCGACGGCGATCATCGCCTGGTCACGCGGCTCGCCGATGGAACCGAGGTCGTCGTCCGAAAAGACCTCGTGCACGCGCGGCTCCAGGCGATCTTCGACCGGCTCGCGACCGGCGACTTCCTCTGCACGGTGCTCCTGTGCACAGGACACTTTCCGCCGTTCCGCGTGAGCGGCCTGTTTCTCGACGCGCAGTCGATCGTCGACGACTCGGTCGCTGCAATCGCGCGTCATGCGCGCTCGATCGGCGTGATGGTGCCGCTCGAAGAGCAGATCGACGAGTTCCATTTCCGGCCCGGTGACGGGCAGACCCTGAAAACATCGTACGCGTCGCCGTACACGCCCCGCCGACTGGAGCAGGCGGCGGCGGACCTCGCCGGCACCGACGTGATCGTCATGCACTGCATGGGTTACACCGAAGCGATGCGCCGGACCGTGGCGGATGTCTCGCGACGCCCGGTCCTGCTGGCACGGCGGCTGGTTGCCGCTGCCGTGGGGCAGCTCGTGCCCTGACGCGTGAAACATCCCAGCGTCTTCGAGCCGCCCGTGTTCGCCGCCGCGATCGCGCTGGCGCTGCTCGGCATCGTCATCGGGCTCGAGTTGCTGACGCGCGTGGGCGTGACGCCGAACACGTCGATCATCGGCGCGATCCTGGCGATGGGGGTCGCACGTGCGCCGATTGCGGGGTTCGGCGCGTTCCGGAGTGTCGCGCGACAGAACCTGCTGCAGACGGTGATCTCGTCGGCCACGTTCGGCGGTGCGAACGCGGTCTTCCTGCCAATCGGCGTCGCGTGGCTCGTCGGCGGCCGCAGCCTGGTGCAGCCGATGCTGATCGGGTCCGCGCTCGGAATGCTGATCGGCGCCGTGACGCTGTACTGGCTGTTCGATTCGCCGATCTATCCCGCCGCGGGTTCGTGGCCGGCGGGCGTTGCAACCGCGGAATGTCTGATCGCCGGCGATGAAGGTGGCCGCCGTGCCCGGCTCCTCAGCATCGGCGCTGGCGCCGGCGGCATCGGCCAGGCACTCGGTGTGCCGATGGACGTCGTCGGGATCTGCTGGATCGGCAATGCGGTCGCGCTGGCGATGTTCGCGATAGGGCTGCTGGTGCGCGCCTACGCGCACCCGTTGTGGGGAATCGAGATCGATCGCCTCTACATCCCGCACGGGATCATGATCGGCGCGGGGCTCGTCGCGTTGTGGCAGATTGCGGGAGCGATTGGCGTTCGGCCGGGCCGCTCGCGCGCGGAAACCCTGGCTGGCTTTCCATCGCGGATCGCCGCTGCGCTCGCGCTGCACATCGGTGCGGCGAGTATGATGGCGGCGCTCGCCGGTCTGCACGCGATGATGCCGGCGGCTCCCCTCGTTGTCTTCGTCCTGTTCGCCGCGGCGGCTGCGCTGGTGTCGGAGCTGATCGTCGGCATCTCGGCGATGCACGCGGGGTGGTTTCCCGCATTCGCCACCGCGTTGATCTTTCTCGTGATCGGCACGATTGCACGGTTCCCGGCGGTCCCGCTGGCGCTGCTCGTCGGCTTCGCGGCGTCCGGGGGCCCGGCGTTCGCGGATCTCGGTTTCGACCTGAAGACCGGGTGGATCGTGCGAGGGCGAGGGATCGATCCCGTCGCGGAACGCGATGGCCGCCGCCAGCAGCTGATCGCCGCGGTGCTCGGATTTCTCGTTGCGGTCGCGTTCGTCTCGCTCGTGGCCGATCGCTACATCGCGGCGAACCAGCTGCCGCCCGCCGATCGCGTCTATGCCGCGACGATTGCCGCCGGTGCAAGCCGCAGTGTGCTCGTGCGATTGATCGTCTGGGCCGTGCCCGGCGCGCTGCTCCAGGCCGCCGGAGGCCACGCGCGGCAAATGGGCGTCCTGTTCGCGACCGGACTGCTCATCTACAACCCGGCCGCAGGCTGGACGGCACTCGCCGCGCTCTCCGCGCGGACGATCGCAGAACGCCGGTTCGGCGAACGGGCACAGGCGCCGATGTACGTACTCGCCGGCGGATTTCTCTCCGGCTCGGCGATCGTGAGCTTTGGCGCAGCGACGATGAAGGCGCGGTAAGTCATCGTCCGCGCTCGCTCAGCACTTGATATTCTCGCATCAGCTCGTACAGGACGACACATCACGCTGCGGGCCGGAGCCGCCACGCACGACATCGGCTTCGAGCGCGACCAGCGCACCGACGCGTCACGCACAAGATCGATCCCGACATCGACCTCGAACGCGAGCGTGCGCCTCTACCAGACGAACGGCACCAGGCGGAAGCGTACCCTGCGCATGTAATCCGTATACCCGGGTAAATCTCTTTGCAGGATTTTCTCCTCGTCGAGAAGCCGCCACGCGAGCACCGGTATCAACGGCACGATGAGGCCGAGCGACCACCACGAACCGAGCGCGAGCGGTACTCCGACGAAGAGCCAAACGGCGCCGGCGTACATCGGATGACGCACGTGCGCGTACGGACCGGTGTCGATCACTCTCTGATCCTTCTCCACGCGGATGTTGGACGCTGCGAAGCTGTTGACCCGGGTCACCCAGAAGATGAACAGGAAGGACAGCAGAATCACCACGGCGCCGACAATCGACACCCACGGCGCAACCGGCGACCACGCGTATCGGTAATCGAGCGCGGGCAGGACGATCGACGCAAAAAACGTGACGAAGACCAGCGACACGATGATTTTCTGGGACCACTCTTGCTCATGTTGCGGCCCGGCCTTCATCCGACGCTCGAGCAGCGGTCTGTCGTAGATCGCCAGATAGACGGTGAAGCCGACGGTCGACGCGGCAAAGACTGAAAGGAACAGCCAGCCTTGCCAGTAGCCGAACGTGCCGGCCGGCCAGAAGATGAGGACGCCAAAGAACAGAGTGCCGAGCACTCCTTGAACAATCGCCTGCCGGTGGAGCGGATCCATATCAAACATGAGGCCAGCTCGATTGTCGCAGCGGTCGCTCGTACGCGCTCAGAATGGCTGAGCCGTCGTGGAAGCCACCGTTCTTCTCGAGAGTTGGCACGAATGGACGCGTCGACGCATATCGACGTCCGACTCGAGGCCCCGTAAAGCACGGTAAAGATCTGGTTCGAACCCCGCCAGGAGGCCACGGTTGCCCGCGTGGCAGCCCTGCTTCTCGCCATTGTCCTGCGCGCGGATGTCATTCGGCATACGCCGGTCCCACAGGCAGATCTCGAGCTGGCACGACAGGTGGCCAGCTCGCTGCTCGAATCGGCCTCGATTGCGATCGAGTGGCACGACTGTGGCCCCGGTGCGGGATGTCAGCCGCCGGCCGACGGCACCCTGTCGATCGACGTTCGCCTGACGGCCGCCACGCAACCGGGACGAGACGAGGCCTGTGGTGGTGTCGTCTCGGACGCGCACAGACAGCTGCCAATCGTGTTCGTTTACATCCCGGCCATCGACGAGAGGCTTCGACGCCTGCGGCTCGGACCGATCGGCCGATCGAACCCGTCGATCTCCACGCTCCAACGCGGTCACATCATTGGTGTCGCCGTCGCACACGAAATCGGGCATGCGCTGGGACTGCGGCACACGGCGCGCGGCGTCATGAAGCCGGACCTCGACGAGAACGATGTCCTCGCGCTCCGTCAATCGCGCCTGACGTTCCTCGCCCATGATCGCGTGCGCATGCACGAAGCGCTCGCGGCCGTGGGACGGCAGGCGTCACCGGAACCCGTCGAGGACGAGGATGTCACGCTCCCAGCGATCGATGTGGCTGGCGAGCGCCCACCGGCCGTCGCGCGAGACGGTGAGGAAACGGCTCGACGCGAACGGGCCGACGACGAACGCGAGCTGCCCGATCGTGCGAATGCGGTGGTCCTTGAAGTCGTACGCCTCGAGGGTATTCGCACCGCGCTTTCCGGCAGCGATGGCATCGATCCGGTCGGCAACGTAGACGATTCCAGTGTCCGTGACGTCCCAGGCGCCAGGCATGACCGTGACGTCGACGACCTCCGCAGGCCCGCCGTCCACCGACACGCGCATGAGCGCGGTCCGGCCATCGAGGCCATGGAACCTCGGCTGGCCGATGAAATAGAGACTGCGTCCGTCCGGCGACTGGTGCGGATCGAAACCGATGTCGGTGGTCAACTGCGTGAGGCCGCCGCCGGTCGCGGCAACCCTCCAAATCGTCGGCTCACCTGACTGGTTGGACGAGAAATAGATCCACCGACCATCCCGCGACCACTCAGGATCCGTCGCGTTTGCCGTTCCGTCGGTCAAGCGGGTCACCGTTCCGGCATTCAGCGCGACGATGTAGACGTCCGTCCGATCGCCAGTCGTCGCGTCGAAGGTCAGCGAATGGCCATCCGGAGACCATGAGCCCAGGCTCACGGCCGCATCCTGGAGCCGGGTAACAGGCCGCAAGTCCGATCCATCCCGCCTGGCCACCCAGACTTGCCAGGCACCGCTGCGGTTCGACGTGAATGCGACCTGGCTGCCGTCGGGTGAAAACCGACCCGGCGCATCCGCGCGCGTCGCATCGCAAAAGGGCGCGTCGGCCGTAATCGTCGTGCCCTCACGCGGCGCCCCGAGATCGACGAGACGCAGGCCGACGTCCGGCTGGCCGCTGGCGACCGCAAGGCGATAGCCCGAGCCCGTACCTACACGCGATATCGATGGGCCCACCGATTCGTACGGAAAGCCTGGGACCGGCACTTCGGGCCGGCGCGCATGAACCGGTACACGCATCAGGCGCCTGCCGGCCGACGCTGGCCTCGTCACGAGCAACTCGCGGCCGTCCGGCATCCATTCGATCCCGCCGACGACGCCACCGCTCCATTCACCGAACAGTGCCGGTTCGCCTCCGGCCATCGGTACGAGAAAGACCGCCGATCGTCCGCCGCCCGATCGCACAAATGCCAGCGTCGTTCCATCCGGCGAGACGCGCGGGAATATATCCGAGAAACCGACGGGAGGCCGCGTCAACTGTCGCCGCGTGCCGGTCTCGAGCACTTGATGGATGATCGCAAACGGATGGCCGGGCTCCTCCCAATGCATCACGAGGCCCCGGGTGTCAGGCGTCCACGCCGCTTCATAGGCGTGTTCCGCAATCGTTTGTTCGGGCCCGCCGAGCGGCGACACCTTCACGACAACCGGTCTGTCTTTGGGCGACCGCGAAAACGCGATCCATTGACCATCCGGCGACCATTGCGGCCATTTTTCGTCGATGTCCAGCGTGTTGGTCAGGTTCCTCATGGCCTCGCCGTCGACCGACTTGATCCAAATGTCGCTCTTCGTGCTAGGCGGTGGACCGGTCCAGGAGAAAACGACGAATCGACCGTCCGGCGACAGCGACGGATCCTCCTCGCTACCCGGTAGTGCTGTGACTGTCAAGAGGCGCGCCGGCTCGGACCGATCATTGACTTGCGAAACTACGAGCCACAGCAAGCCGACGATCACCATGCCGAGCGCGGTTCCTGCGATCAACCACCAGCGAGGGATGGACTCCACCGACGCCGCAGGCAAAGGCGCGACGACCGGCGCCGCGACCGCCGCTGAATCGGCGACGGTAGATCCATCCGCTGAGAGCTGGACGACGCTGGCTGCGGCACTGGTGTCAAACACGGGCGTGTAGCTGCCCTTGGGCACCGAGATGACGATGGCCGCATCACGCGGGCCGGCGTAGTACTCGCGGAGCTTGTCGCGAAGACGCCGCGCGTCGATGCGCACGATCGGATCCTCGGCCGTGTTGAAGTCCGCTGCTTTCCCGTACAGCTCGACCGCGATCACGTGTTCTTTCAGCGACTCGCCCTCGCCGGCGAGCGTCTTCTCGACGATGAATTTCAGGAACGATGACAGGCGCGGAGACCGCGCGAACAACTCGCTGGCGAGGAGGCGATCGAGCTCCGCCCGCACAAGCGGCGCCGGAACGTCGTCACCTGGTGTCGAGGCGGGTCGAGAGTGCGCCATCTGTCGGCACTGAGCGCAGCGATGGGGTCGCGTCGGGGTTCAGCCGAATCTTACCCGCAAAAGGTGGCGCGGACCCTCCGCATGAATGAGGTTTTCGAATGGCCGGGGTTCCGAAAATGGACCACCAGGTGAATTTCCCAAGGGTCGCCACGAAAGCACGAAGGCACGAAGATCAATCTTGTTCTTCGTGTTTTCGTGCCTTCGTGGC
>Ga0066903_100002728_pt1 | contig 13994 bp, 9 predicted proteins | sample PanSoiMetaGPlot1_FD_67491 | JGI IMG/M metagenome (GOLD analysis project Ga0066903, IMG submission 67491) | Tropical forest soil microbial communities from Panama analyzed to predict greenhouse gas emissions - Panama Soil - Plot 1 (version 2) | ecosystem: Environmental > Terrestrial > Soil >...
TGCCGCCCGTAGACGCGTCCATCGTGGTCGTGCATCACCGGGGCCTCGAGCACCTGCTCGAGGCCCTGGACGCCCTCGATCGCGCGCTCGACACCGGGCTCTCGGCCGAGGTCGTCCTCGTCGACAACGCCTCCGACACGCCCGCGGAGGCCGTTTTCCGGGCGCACCCGCGGGTGCGCCGCGTCGCCTCGCCCGCGAACGTCGGCTTCGCGTCGGGGTGCCGGCTGGGGGTCGAAGCCTCGACGGCGCCGACGGTGCTCTTCGTCAACGACGACGCCGTCGTCGAGCCCGACGCGCCGCGGCTGCTCGTCGAGGCGCTCGTGGCGGCCGACGCGGACGTCGTGGCGGTGGGAGGCCGGCTGACCGACCGCTCCGGCGCCCGGAACGACTTCTCCGACGGCTTCCTGACCTTCGACGGCCACGCCTTCGCCGCCGACGCCGGGCGTCCGCTGGCGGCGGTCACGCCGGCGCGGCCCGGGGAGGAGCGGCTCTTCGCGTGCGGTGGGCTCATGGCCGTCCGGCGCGCGGAGTTTTTGTCCTCCGGCGGTTTCGACGACGACTACTTCGCCTACCTCGAGGACGTCGACTTCGGATGGCGGCAGTGGATCTTCGGGCGGCGCGTCGTCGCCGAGCCGCGCGCGGTCGCGCGCCATCGCGGCGGGGCGACGGGGGAGGCGCTCGGCGTCTTCTCACGCGGATACCTCTTCGAGAAGAACGCGTTCGCCACGGTCTACAAGAACCTCGAGGACGGCCTGTTCCGGGACCTCATGCCCGCCGTCGTGATGACGTTCCTGACGCGCACGGCCGAGATGCTGCTCGGGCGCAACGCCGGCGCGGCGGAGCTCGAACGGGACCCCTACGCAACGAATGGAGGCGGAAGCGGCCGCCGGGCCGGCGCGGACTTCGCGCGCCAGCTCTTCGGAATCGCGGGGGAGACGGGCGCGCGCATCGCGGTCGACGATCCGCTCACGCTCGCGCAGCTGCGGGCGCTCGCATGGATCCATCGCCACCATGCGGCGCTCGCCGAGAAGCGGCGCGCGGTCCAGTCGGGCCGGCGGCGGCCCGACGGCGAGATCTTCGGCCGCTTCCCGATGCGCCTGGTGCCGACGTACCCGGGTGACGATCGCCTGACGTCGGCCTTCTTCGCCCCGTTCTTCGCGAGCGCCCCCGAGCTCGTCCGCACGACGCTCGCGGAGATCTTCGAGAGCGCGCGATGAGCTTCTCGGTCGTCATCCCGACCTATCGCCGGCCGGAGACCCTGTTCGCCGTGCTCGACGCGCTCGCGGCGCAGGAGTCGCCGCCCGAGTTCGAGGTCCTCGTCGTGGACGACGGCTCCGGCGACGGGACCGCGGAGCGGCTCGCGGCCCATCGGCCCTCCCACCCCTTCCGCTTCTTCTCCCAGCCGAACTCCGGCCCCGCGACCGCGCGCAACCGCGGCGTGCGCGAGGCGCGGGGCGAGACGATTCTGTTCCTCGGCGACGACACGGTCCCGGAGCGACGGCTGCTCGCCGTCCACGCCCTCGCGCACGGCGAGGACCGGCCGTTCCCGGTCGCCGTGCTCGGCTACACGACCTGGCCGCGTGAGCTCAAGGTGTCGCCGTTTCTCCACCACATCAACGAGTACGGCCTGCAGTTCGGGTACGGTCTGATCCGGGACCCCGAGTCGGTCCCGTTCAACTTCTTCTACACGTCGAACGTCTCGCTGCCGCGCGCCCTCCTGCTCGACGCCGGGCTCTTCGACACGAGCTTCCCGCACGCGGCATGGGAGGACATCGAGGTCGCGTACCGGCTCATGCAGCGCGGGATGCGGATGCTGTACCGGCCGGAGGCGGTCGCGCGCCACCACCACGACATCACCTTCGCGTCGTTTCGCCGGCGGCAGGAGAAGGCGGGCGAGGCGGCCGCGATCTTCTACGAGAAGCATCCCGAGCTCGGCGACTTCCTCGCGGTGCCGCAGGCGCGATCCGCGCCGCACCGGGAACCATGGCACCGCCGCCTCATACCGCTCTGGGCGGCGCTGTCGGAGCGGCGCGAGCTGCCCGGCGGCCGCCGGGCGCTCGATCGCGTCCTGCGCGACGACTATCTCCGCGGCCTGCGCCGCGCGCTCGAGGCGTCGGGTCGAATCTCCTCCGGATGACGCACTGACGCCCGGCGAGGTCATCCGCCCGGCGACATCTGACGGGGACGCCTCCGCAACTGACGGACGCAGAGGAACTTGGGACGGCAAGAAAAGCCCATGCCGTGGCCTCCTTCTTGCTCCATTAGAATGTGGAGGCTGTGTCCATGTTGAGGTTGAACTCCCCCGGATCCTGGATCCGGTCGATTCTGTTCGGAGCCGCGTTGCTCCTCGGGACGTCATCGCTCGCCCTCGCTCAGCACGGTGGTGGCGGCGGCGGCCACGGCGGAGGCGGTGGCGGCGGCGGTTATCACGGCGGCGGCGGCGGCGGTGGATACCACGGCGGCGGAGGCTGGCACGGCGGTGGCGGCTGGCACGGCGGCGGGTATCACGGCGGCTATTACGGGCGCGGTTACTACGGCTACTACCGTCCCTACTACGGATGGGGTTGGGGATGGGGCTGGGGTTGGGGCTACCCGTACTGGGGATGGGGCTGGGCCGGCTACCCGTACTGGGGCTGGGGCGGCTACTACGGCGGCGGCTACGGCGTTCCCTCCGGCTACGTCTCGACGCAGCCGTACTACTCGCTCTCTCCGGCGCAGTGGGCGATGGTGAAGACCGACGTCTCGCCGGAGACCACGCGCGTGTTTCTCGACGGCCAGTTCATCGGCATGTCCGACGACTTCGACGGACCCGAGTATCTCTACCTGAAGAAGGGCAACTACAAGCTCGAGTTCCGGCTCGACGGATTCGAGACGAAGACGGTCGACGTCGCGGCACGACCCGGCGCGCAGATCAAGGTCGAAGACAAGCTCAAGAAGATTCCGGGCTCCAAGCAGTACGGCTCTTACGACAACCCGGAGCCCGAGGGCGGCGTCCAGCGATTCTGGTCGAAGGACAACGAGTCCTCGCCCGCGCATCCGGCGAATCCCCAGATGGATCAGGGCGGCGGCTATGACCAGGGCCAGGGCGGCTACGCGCCGAATCAGGGTCAGGGCGGCTACGCGCCCAACCAGGGCGACTCCGTCCGGGTCCAGGGCCAGTCGTGGCGCGGCGGCAGCGGCGGGTCGACGCAGATTCCGCCGGGCGGCTCGATCCCCGAGACCGAGGCCGCGCCTCCGGAGGGCTCGGGCGCAGCGCCCGCGCCGCCGTCCGCGAGCGATTCTTCGCTCAAGGGGCGCGCGCGAATCGTCTTCCGGATCCAGCCCGGCGACGCCGCGGTCTACCTGAACGATCACTTCGTGGGAACGGGCGAGGAGCTCTCGACGCTGGCGCGCGGTCTGACGGTTCAGCCCGGGCAGCACTCGATCACGATCTCGCGACCCGGCATGGCGACGCAGGAGCGCACGATCGTGGTGGGTCCGGGCAAGAGCGAGACCGTCGAGATCTCGCTCCATCCCTGACGGTCACATCGACGAGTTCAAAGGGGGCCTTTGGGCCCCCTTTCGCTTTTCTGGACAGCGATTGTTCCCGGCCCGGCGAAAATCTCTGGCCCCTCCGGCCGGTCTTTCGCCATATACTGAACGCACTCGAAGGAATCGATTGGGGGGGCGCGAAGGACCGATGGCGTCTGTCTTTCTAGTTTGCCACACCTTCCGTCAGTCTCGAAAGCTCCCAGGTCCGCACTCTTCCTGATCCTTCCGAAGCCCGTCGATCCGGAAAGCTCCCCGCGGTTCCTTCGAGCTTTTCCCCGTCAGCCGCTGCCCTTGCGGTTCGTCCGGTCCCACAGCCCCAGCAGCACCTTCTCGAAGTGCAGCCTCCGATTGCCGCGCCGGTTGTCGGCCGGCGGGTCAGCGGCCGCCAGCGCGGCCTCGCGGAGCGCCGACGGGTCGGCCCGGCGCGCGACGGCGGTCAGGCGTCCGGCGACCGAGCGGTGGCGGAGCGCCTCGGCCGGAGGATGGGCCGCGAGCAGCGCGGCGTCCGCGAGGAGCTCGGCCAGGAGTCTGCCGGGAGCGCCTTCGCGGGACGACGCCAGCTCGGCGCCGAGCACGAGGGCCGCCAGGTTCCCCTTTCCGATGCCCTCCTCGAGGATCGCCGCCATCACGGCACGCGTCTCGCGTCCCTCCTGCAGGCGCTCTCCCGGCTCCGATTCGTCTTCGGCGCAGAACAGCACGAGATCGGCCGCGTCCTCCTCGGAGAAGCCGCGCTCGATCCAGGAGCGGATCCGCTCGGCCGTCGGGGACGCCGGCAGGGCCGCCGCGGTCGTCCGGGACCGGATCGTCGGCAGCAGGGCGTCGGGGCGCGTCGTCGTCAGGATCCAGCGGAGCCGCTCGCCCGGCTCCTCGAGCGACTTCAGCAGCGCGTTGGCCGCCTCGAGTCCCAGGAGCTCCGCCCTCGCGATCCGGATGACCCGGCGCGGCGCCTCGTAGGGGCGACCGGCCGCGAAGACCAGCGCCTCGCGGACGCGGTCGACCCGGATCTGGACGCCCTCGGACTCGACCGGGAAGAAGTCCGGGTGCAGCCCGGAGTGGACGCGCCGGCACGAGCCGCATGCGAGGTCCGGGTCCTCCTCGGCGCAGAGGAGCCGGGCGGCCAGGCGGCGGGACTCGCGCTCGAGGGCCGCGTCCGAGGTCCCCGTCAGGAGGAGCGCGCCGGGGAAGCGCTCGGGCGAGGCCGCGAGCCTCTCGAGCCGCTCGGCCGTCGCGAGGGTCACGAGAGGGAGAACCTCGCGGCGAAGGCGCGCCAGGTCTCTTCCGCGACGCTCTCGATGTCCGCTCGGGCATCGATGACCGCGATGCGGGACGGCTCCCGTCGAGCGATGGCCTGGAATGCGAGCCCCACCCGTTCGTGAAACGCGATCTCCTCGGATTCGAAGCGTCCCTCGCGGGCATCCCGGCGGCGCGTCCGGGCGAGCCCTTCCAGCGGCTCCACGTCGAAGAGCAGCGTGAGATCCGGAGTCACGCCGCCGCGCACCCGGTCGTCGACCGCCGCGACCCAGGCCGCGTCGATCCCGCGCCCCGCGGACTGGTAGGCCTCCGTCGAATCGGAGAAGCGGTCGCAGAGGACCCAGGCCCCGGCCTCGAGTCCCGGCCGGATGACGTCCCGGATGTGCTGGCGGCGGTCCGCCTCGAACAGCAGGAACTCGGCCACCGGGTCCAGATTCCGCTGCGCCGGATCCAGCAGAATCGCGCGAAGGCGCTCGCCGAGCGGGGTTCCTCCCGGTTCCCGCGTCGTCCGGACGGGCCGGCCGTCCGCGCGCAGCCGCTCGGCCGCGAGCGCGAGCTGCGTGCTCTTGCCGCAGCCCTCGACGCCTTCGAAGGTGATGAAGGGCACGGCCCGGAGCATAAGCCGTGGGGCCGTAAACCTGAACCGTAAACCGTAAAGCGAGGAATCCGGGTTACCGATTCATGGTTAATGGTTTACGGTTCCCGGATTCCCGTCCCCGGCGCGCGCCTCCGTTAACATGGTCGTCCGCTGGTTTCGTTTTCAACGTTGGGGGAGATGAGAAAAACCTCGGAGACCGCCCGGGCCATCTCCTGGTCCCGGTCGGGGTGGATCCTGGCGGCCGGCGTCATCGGGCTCGCGATGGCGATCGCTTCGATCGCCGACATGTTCTCCGCGCGCCCGTACGACGGCATCGTGCCTGTGCCTTACGGCCGGGAGGGGATCGAGGTCCGCGAGACCGTACCCGGTAGCCCGGCCGACCAGGCCGGCATCAAGGGCGGCGAGTGCGTCCTCGGCATCGGCAAACGGATGATCCAGTCGAGCCGCGACGCGTCGGCCGAGCTGCGCCGCCACCGGATCGGCGAGAAGGTGGCCTACCTCGTCCGCAACGGCCCCTGCGCGAACGATCCGCGATCCCAGCCGACGGGGGAGCTGCGCGAGGTCCGGGTCCAGCTGTCCTCGAAGCGCCTGGGCGGCCAGACGTACCTCTACGCCGTCGTCGTCGGGTTCCTGTTCTACCTGATCGGCCTGTTCGTCTTCGTCCGCGTTCCGGAGGAGCGCTCGGCGCGGATCTTCTTTCTGCTGTGCGTCCTCTTCCTGATCTTCTTCGTCTGCCGCCTGCGGCCGGCGTCGTACTGGTGGATCGACATCTTCGTCCAGAACACGGGCACGGTCAGCCTCTTCCTGCTGCCCGCGGTCTTCCTCCACTTCTTCCTCGTCTTCCCGAGGCCGAAGCGGCTCCACTTCGCCAAGCCGGACGAGTGGACCGGAGAGCCGCCCGCGCGCTGGAAGGTCTCGCTGCAGAACTTCCTGTCGACGAGCCCGGAGCTGCTGTACCTGCTCTACGCGATTCCGCCGCTCGTCTTCCTCTACGACGTCCTCCGACAGATCCGGGGCGAGAAGGTGACCGTCCTCTCGGGCGCCCCGCTGTCGTCCTGGATCCTCCTCGGGGACTACCTCGTGCTGGGCCTCGTCGCGCTGGCGCACTCGGCCTTCACGCTCGAGGAGCCCCGGGAGCGCCGGCAGGCCTTCCACGTCTTCGTCGGGACGATCGTCGGAACGATCCCCTTCGTCCTCTTCTTCATCGTCCTGCCGTCGGCGTTCCAGATCGACGAGTACGCGTTCTACGGGATCATCCCGATGATCCTGATCCCCCTGACGTTCGCGTACGCGATCGTCCGATTCCAGATGCTCAACGTGCGCGTGATCGTCCGGCGCACGTTCCTCTACGCCGCCACGACGGGCGTCCTCCTGCTCGTCTACGCCCTCGTCATCGCGCTGGCGAACCTCGTCTTCGCCAGCTCGAAGCTCTCGGCGTCCCCCCTCTTCAACTTCGGCTTCTTCCTCGTCGGCATCTCGCTCTTCGAGGTGCTGCGCCGCCGGCTCCAGGCGCCGCTCGACAAGCTCTTCTTCCGCGAGAAGTTCGACTACCAGGCGGCGCTGCTCGAGATGAGCGAGGCCATCACGGGAGAGCTGGACCTCGGCCGCATCGCGGACTACCTGACCGCGAGCGTGGCGGCCACGATGCGCCTCGAGAAGGCGTCGATCTGGCTGCGCGACCGCGACGGCTGGCTCGAGCGGCGGGGCCGCAAGGACGACCGCCTGTCGCCGACCGCGGCCCTGCGGCGCGTGCTGCGCCAGGAGGGCCGCCCCTCCGACCTCGAGGAGATCTCGCTGCACTTCGCAGACGCCGACAGCGAGGAGTTCCGCGAAAGGCTCCAGCAGGAGGGCTTCCGGCTGCTGGTTCCCCTCGTCTACCGCGAGCGATTGATGGGCATCCTCGCCCTCAAGGAGAAGCTCTCGGGCGAGCGGTTCGACCGCGACGACCAGGCCCTGCTGTCGACGCTCGCGAACCAGTCGGCGCTCGCGATCGAGACGGCGCTCCTGCACGACGAGATGACGCGCCAGGCCGAGCTGAAGCGCGACCTCGAGATCGCCCGCGACATCCAGACGAGCCTGCTGCCGCGGACCGTGCCCGAGCTCCCCGGGTTCTCGTTCTTCGGCGGGAGCATTCCCGCGCGCGTCGTCGGCGGCGACTTCTACGACTTCATCCCGTTCGAGGACGGCCGCCTCGGCGTCGTCATCGGAGACGTCTCGGGCAAGTCCGTCCCGGCGTCGCTCCTGATGGTGGCGGCCAAGGAGATCGTCTACTCGCGCGCCCTGACGACGAGCGATCCGGGAGGCCTCTTCCGGGAGTCGAACCGCCGGATCTATTCGATCAAGCGGAGGATGTTCGTCTCGCTCGGCTTCTTCCTCCTCGACCCGGACGCGATGGTCCTGCGCTACGCGATCGGCGGGCAGCCGCTGCCGATCCTGATCCGGTCCGGCGACGGCGGACCGCGCCTGCTCGAGCCCCCCGAGCACCGCCTGCCCCTCGGGGCCTTTCGGGACGTCGCCTACGACACGCGCGAGCTCTACCTGCGCCGCGGGGATCTGCTCTTCTTCTACACGGACGGCTTCACGGAGGCCATGGACGGGGGCATGAACCCCTACGGCGAGGAGCGCCTCATGACCTCCCTCGACAGCCGGCGGCAGGGGCCCCTCGAGGACGTCGCCAAGGGCGTCCTCTCGGACATCCGGGACTTCGTGTCCGGGGCCGAGCAATATGACGACATGACGTTCTTGTTTTTGAGGGTGGAGTAGGGAGTGGACACGAGACCGCAGACGGCAGGAGGCAGACGACACGATGGCGCAGGCTCTTTCTGCCGGCTGACGCCTGCGGTCCCCCGTCTCCCCTTGATTCTTAGGGACTTATTGGAATTCTCCTGCGAAAGCCCCCAAAACCCCGCACAATCCCCTGCGTATGAAAGGTTAGGGCGATGAAGCACAAGCGCGTTCTCTGGGCCCTGGCAATCCTCCTCGTCGGCGGGGTCGGGGTGGCCGCGGCCCTCCTCCTGGCCAACCGCCGCGACGTCACGACCTCGTCTCAGGCCGCCTACGACGCCTACCAGCAGGCGATGCTCGACCAGAAGCGCTTCTACTTCAAGGAGGCCCGGGTCGGCTACGCCAAGGCCCTCGAGCTCGACCCGAGCTTCGCCATGGCCATGTTGAGCCTGGCGGACATGTCGGACCACGACCAGGCCACCACGCTGATCAAGCGGGCCGAACGCCAGCGCGAGCACCTGACGCCCCGCGAGCGCTACCACGTCGACATGGCGCTCGCGAACCTCGCGGGCAAGCCGGAAGAGACCCTGAAGCTCGCCCACGAGCTGCACGCGCAGTTCCCCGCGGATCCCCTCGGCGTGGGCTTCCTCGCCCGCGCGGCCGTGCAGCGCGGCGACCCGGACGAGGCCATTCGGCGCAACCAGGAGCTCCTCGCCGTCGATCCCAACTACGCGGAGGCCTACAACCAGATCGGGTACTACTACGGCTACCGCGGCGACTACGAAAAGGCGATCGACAACCTCGAGCGGTACCGGTTCATCTCGCGCGACAACGCCAACCCGTTCGACTCGCTCGGCGAGAACCAGGCGTACTCCGGCCACTACAACGAGGCGATCGAGAATCTGAATCGCGCGCTGGCGATCAAGCCGGATTTCGCGCCGGCGTATCAGCACCTCGGCGTCGCCTACGAGGGCATGGGGGACTACCCGAAGGCCGTCCAGATGTACGAGAAGGCGGCCACGTTCGACGCCTACGAGTCCGACAAGCGCGGCATGCTCCGGGCCGCCGTGAGGGCGTCTCTGAACGGAGGAGATCGTCCGAAGGCGCTCGAGCTGCTCGACCAGATCGCCAGGCTTCCGAAGGATCCGAACCGGCAGTTTCCGCACATCGACCAGGAGTTCCTGGCCTCCGTCCGGGAGCTCGTCGAAGATCGTCCGGCGGATGCCGAGCGGCGATTGAACGCGCTCCGGCCGGAGATGGAGGCCGCGTGGGCTTCCTATCAGAAGGCCGGCAAGATCACGCCGGGACTCAAGCCGCACTTTCCGGACTGGAACTTCGCGATGGCGATCGCGCTCGAGAAGCAGGGCCGGACGGACGAGGCGCTCGCCGTATGGGAGAAGAACGCGAACCCGCCGAACCCCTTCCAGGACTTCGTCGACCGCCGCTGGGTCCAGGAGGCGCGGGCCAAGGTCGCCGAGATCGTCGCCCGCAAGGGGGACCTCGACCGGGCCGAGAAGCTCATCGCGGAGAACCGGAAGTGGAACCCGAGCTGGGCCCCGTGCCGCCCCTCCGAGACCGCGGTGGCCGAGCTGCGGCGTGCGAAGGTGCTGGCCGCCTCCAAGTAGCCGGCCCCTCATCGATGGAACGGTCCCGCCACTTCGAGACCCAGCACCGGCTCCTCCTCCTCGAGACCCTGTACGACGCGGGACTCTCGCTGGGCGCCATGCCCGACGAGGACGCGCTCGTGGAGGACGTGCTCGGGAGGGTGGTCGGCGTGCTCGATGCGTCCCGCGGCTACCTCGCGACGTTCGCCGACGGCGGGGCCCGGCGGGCCGAGGCCCGCGTGGGCTTCCCGAAGCGGCCGGCCGAGGCCGTCGTGGCCTCCGACGAGTTCCTGCAGGAGATCCTCGCGAGCGACGGCGCGGTGTCGCGCGAGCGGCTCAAGCTGCTCGGCAAGCCCGTCGCCGCGGCGGTCGGCGTGCGCATCTCGGGCGGAGGGCGCCCGATCGGCGTCCTGGCGCTGGCCGACAAGGAGGTCCGGCGCGGAGGCTCATCGACGTTCGACGACGAGGACCGCCGGTTCCTGGTCTCGCTTGCGGGCCTCTGCGGGATGGCGATCGAGAACCGGCGGCACCTCGAGCGCCTGACGCGCGAGCGCGAGCGGCTCGAAGAGGAGAATCGCCGGCTCCTCGACGAGACGGGACGCGCCGCCGCTGGCCGCCTGTTCGTGGGCGACTCGCCGGCCGCCCGCCGCGTCCTCGACCTCGTCTCGCGCGTGGCGCCGTCGCGCATCTCGGTCCTGGTGACCGGCGAGAGCGGCACGGGCAAGGAGCTCGTCGCGCGGATGATCCACGCCCGCAGCGATCGGGCCGAGAAGCCCTTCGTCGCCATCAACTGCGCGGCGCTGCCCGAGACGCTCCTCGAGTCGGAGCTCTTCGGCATCGAACGCGGCGTCGCGACGGGCGTCGAGGCCCGCGCGGGACGGTTCGAGGCCGCCCAGGGCGGGACGCTCTTCCTCGACGAGATCGGCGATATGCCGGTAGCCCTGCAGTCCAAGCTCCTCCGGGTCCTGCAGGAGCGGGAGATCGAGCGCGTCGGCGGACGGCGCCGCGTGCCGATCGACGTGCGGGTGCTCGCCGCCACCCACGCTCGGCTCTCCGAGCGCATCGCCGCCGGCGAGTTCCGGGAGGACCTCTACTACCGGCTCCGGGTCGTCGAGATCGGCCTGCCGCCGCTGCGCGAGCGCCGCGAGGACATTCCCAAGCTCGTGCGCTACTTCCTCGAGCGCTTCGCCGCGCGCGACGGACGGGAGGTCCCGACGCTCGACCGCGACGCCTACGCCGCGCTGCTCGCCCACGACTTCCCTGGAAACATCCGGGAGCTCGAGAACCTGCTCGAGGGGGCGGCCGCGCTCTCGCAGGGGGGGACGATCCGGCGGGACGACCTCCAGTGGCTGCCGCGGGGCGCGGTGCGCTCGGACCTCGGTCCGGTCCCGGCCGGGACCGACGAGGAGATCCCGGACCTGCGAGCCCTCGAGGAGCGCCACATCCAGCGGGTGCTGCGCCTGGCGGGCGGAAACAAGAGCCGGGCGGCGCGTCTCCTGGGCATCAGCCGCCGAACGCTCTATCGGAAGCGCAGTGTGGGACAGTAAGTCACTGTATCAATCTGTCCCATTTTTGGTATAACATATTTTTTTCCAGCAACTTATAAATCAGGCGAATCCCTGACTGTGACACTGGTGTGTCATTGTGCTACGATGAGTCGTCATGGCGACGCGCTCGGATTCGTATGGCAAACCTTTCTTTTCCAATGACTTGCGGCCGATTTGCCCCGTCGCCTGCTTCTGGCAGGGCTCTTGCCTTTCCAGATGCTCGCAGTGATGAGGAAAGCGCTCGCAATCGGACGGGAAGCCTTCGAGGTCCCCAACCTCCTGGGGGGCCTTCTGGCGGGCGAGTTGTGTCTTGCCCTGCTGCTTCTGGCGTCCGATAGACTGCCTTCCGTCTTGATCCGATCGCTGCAACTCTTCCTCCGCTTCTAGGAGAAGCGAGCGCGTCCCATGTCGCAGGGAGGATCCGCTCCGCCCGGGCTTGCCGCCGCCGGCGCGCGCGAGGTGTCGATGACGATCCCCGTCGCGCCCGAGATGGAGATCGTTGCGACGGCCCAGGCCGCGGCGCTCGGCGAGTACATCGCCATGCCGCGGGATAAGATCGACGAGGTCAAGCTCGCGCTCGTCGAGGCCTGCATCAACGCGTTCGAGCACGCGGAGTGCCGCGACGAGCAGCTGCACCTGAAGTTCCGGCTCGGCCGGGACGCCAAGCGGGAGTGGCTCGAGGTGGAGGTGCTCGACAAGGGCAAGGGGTTCGACAGCGAGAAGGTGGAGGAGCCCTCGATCGAGAAGAGCTTCGTCGGCCACCGCAAGCGGGGCTGGGGACTCCAGATCATCAAGAGTCTGATGGACGAGGTCGAGATCACCTCGGGCGGCGGGGGGACGCGGATCCTGATGAGGAAATACAAGTGAGCGAGTCCTGCAAGGTTTCGTCGGAGCGTCGGGGCGACGTCGCGATCCTCTGGACCGACGGCTACATCAACAATCAGGGTGGCGAGGAGATCGCGCGCGAGGCCTATGCGCAGCTCGACGCGGGCGCGCGAGCCCTCGTGCTGAACCTGGAGAAGACGCGCATCGTCAACTCGATCGGGATCTCGATCCTGATCGAGGTCCTCGAGAAGGTCATGGACCGCAAGGGAGCGCTCGCCTTCTGCGGCCTGACGCCCACGATCGACAAGACCTTCCGCATCATGGGCCTCGCGCAGTACGCCGAGATCTATCCGACCCAGGACGAGGCGCTTCGCGGCGTGAGCTCGCAGCCCGCCTGATTTTTCCAGGGCAATGACCCCTCCGGCTCCGGTCCCCTCCGCCGCGCGCCTCGACGATCTCTGGAAGCGGATCGGGGCGGCGCTCGGCGCCGAGGGCCCGCTGCCGGCCCGGGTCGCCGAAGCCGCGCTCGCCGCCACGGGAGCGCGGGACGCGACCCTCTTCCTCCGCGACCGCGACGCCTGGATCCGCGCCGGCGAGGGGCTCGGCGTCCCCGCGGCGGGTGAGGTTCCCGAGCCGCTTCCGGAGGGAATCTTCTTCCGCGAGGGGAATCTGTGGCTGCCCCTCTGCGCCGAGGGCGAGACCCACGGCCTGCTTCGCCTCCAGGGCATCCCGTCGGGCGAGGCCCCGGAGCACGCCGGGCTGCTGTCGTTCGTGCTCGGCGCCGCCGTCGCCACGCATCGTCTGGCGCGCCAGGTCCGCGACGCGGAGTTCGAGCTGAAGGCGCGTCTGCTGGAGCTCGAGTCGCTCTACGACCTCGGCCTCTCGCTCGGCGGCCAGCTCGACCTCTCGGCCCTCGCCGACGAGGTCCTCTTCCGTTCGATCTCCCTGACCGATGCCGGCAAGGGCACGCTCGTCCTCTTCGAGGAGTCGGGCAGCGTGCTGCTCGAGCGCAGCGTCGGCGGAGAGGTCGTCTCGGCGCGGGAGGCGGCGGCGTGGACGCTGCCGGAGGGGGGCGTGATCAACAACGCCGCCGATGCGGAGCCGACGGCGGGCATGAAGCTGACCTCCTGCCAGAAGTGCCTGGCGGCGGCGATCTCCGTTCCGGGACGGCGCCTCGGCGTCCTGGCGGTCGCGGACAAGGAGTCCCGCGACGGCCGGGTCCTCGACTTCACGGCCGCGGACGCGCGCCTGCTCTCGCTCTTCGCGAACCAGGCCGCGGGAGCGATCGAGACCGCGCGCCTCCACAAGGACGCGATCGAGAAGGAGCGCATCGAACGCGAGCTCGAGCTCGCCGCCGGCATCCAGCGGCAGATCCTGCCGCGCGACGTGCCGGCCGTGGCCGGCCTCGAGATCGCGGCCCGCAACCGCCCGACGCGACAGGTCGGTGGCGACTACTTCGACCTCTTCCCGCTGTCCGGCGGCCGCCTCGCGTTCCTGGTCGCGGACGTCTCGGGCAAGGGCGTGCCGGCGGCGCTGCTCGTGTCGACGGTCCACGCGGCGGTCCACCTCCAGATCGACGAGGCGAAGACGGTGGCGGACCTGATCGGGCGGATCGATCGCCACCTCCAGAAGTACGCCGCGACGCGCAAGTTCCTGACCTGCTTCTTCGGGCTCCTCGAGCCGGACTCGGGAACGCTGCGCTACGTCTCGGCGGGCCACAACCCGGCCCTCCTGCGGCGCGCCTCGGGCGTCGTCGATCGGATCAAGGCCACCGGCGTTCCGATGGGAATGTTTCCGAACGGGTCGTGGCGGGAGGAGACGCTCGTGATGGAGCGGGGGGACCTCCTCTGCGTCTACAGCGACGGGATCACCGAGGCGCTCGACGCGGCCGACGCGGAGTTCGGCCTGGACCGG
>Ga0066903_100002729_pt1 | contig 13991 bp, 11 predicted proteins | sample PanSoiMetaGPlot1_FD_67491 | JGI IMG/M metagenome (GOLD analysis project Ga0066903, IMG submission 67491) | Tropical forest soil microbial communities from Panama analyzed to predict greenhouse gas emissions - Panama Soil - Plot 1 (version 2) | ecosystem: Environmental > Terrestrial > Soil >...
ACGCCCACGGCGACGCCGGTCAGGATTGTCGTGACGTGCGGCGTGCGGTAGACCGGGTGCACCTTCGCGAAGCTGGGCGGCAGGAGGCCGTCGCGGGCCATCGAGAAGAAGATGCGCGGCTGCCCGAGCTGAAACACGAGCAGCACCGCCGTGTGCGCGACGACCGATCCGAACGCCACGATGCCGACGAAGAGGTTGCCCCAGCGCTGGATGTTGGCGTACTGCAACGCCATTGTCAGCGGCTCGGCCTGCTCGGTCGCAAGCCGCCGCACCAGGACGTCATATGGGATGATGCCCGTGAAGACCGCGGCGACGATCACGTAGATGAAGGTGCAGATGATGAGCGACCCGATGATCCCGATCGGCAGATCGCGCTTCGGATTGCGCGTCTCCTCGGCGACGGTCGAGACCGCGTCGAAGCCGATGTAGGCGAAGAACACGATGGCCGCCCCGGCTTGGATGCCGGCCCACCCGTTTGGCGCAAACGGATGCCAGTTGGCGGCATGCGTGTAGCCCCACCCGACGATCACGAAGAACCCGAGCACCACCAGCTTGAGTGCGACCATCGCGGTGTTCAGCGTCGCGCTTTCTCGCACGCCGATCACCAGCACGACCGTGATCAACGCCACGATCCCCAGCGCGAGCACGTTGAAGACGATCGGAACGCCGAACAGGTGCGGCGCGTTGGCGAACAGCCCGGGGATGTGCGCGGCGGTCCGATAGTCGGTCGACAACCAGTCGGGGATGACGATCCCGAAACCGGCGACGAGCGTCTTGAAGTAGTTGCCCCAGCTGATCGCGACCGCCACGTTGCCGACCGCGTACTCGATGATGAGATCCCAGCCGATGATCCAGGCGACGAGTTCGCCGAGTGTGGCGTACGCGTAGGTGTAGGCGCTTCCCGAAATGGGGACCATCGCCGCGAATTCCGCGTAACACAACGCGGCGAACCCGCACGCGACAGCGGTGAAGACGAACGACAGCACCAGCGCGGGCCCGGCTCCTGGCCTGGTCGGGTCGCCAGCCGCGGCCGTTCCAATCGTCGCGAAGATGCCCGCGCCCACGATGGCGCCAATCCCCAGCATCGTGACGTCGAAGGCGCCGAGCGCCCGTTTCAGCTGATGCTGAGGCTGTTCGCCCTCGGCGAGAATCGCGTCGAGGCTCTTTCGGCGGAAGACCTGACTGGTCATCGGGATGGCGAACGATATCACGGCGTTCCGATCCGGCGGCCGCCTTGCAAGGAATCGCTCCGATGCGGCCCGTGAAGGTGGCGGCGATGATCGTGACGGCTGTGATGGTCGCGATCGCGGCGGTGTCGTCCGCCGATCCCCCCACGCTGTTCGAGCGGCAGGAGGCGCTACCGTTCACCTTGCAGGCGCCTCTTGACGAGCTGTTCCGTGCGCGGGAAGACGGCAAGGTGAAGGGCGTGCTCACCGTCGGCGACAACCAGTTCGACGATGTGACGGTGGCGGCTCGTGGTCACACGAGCATCATGCCGGGCGAATGCTCGTTTCCCAAACTCAAGGTCACGCTCGGACATACAACGGATGCCGGGCCGCTTGCCGGAATCCGGACGATCAAGATCGGTACGCATTGTGGTGACGCTCCGGGTGACGAGCTCGGCACCAGGTATGGACGCCTGAAGAACGACCGCTCTCCAATCCGCGAAGCGTTCGTCTATCGGCTGCTCGACCTCATGCGCGTCCCGACGTTCAAGGCCCGGCCGGCTCGGGCCAGCTACGTCTTCGGCCCTGTCCGGCCGCCCCTCGTCCGTGCCGCCATGCTCCTCGAAGACGAAGACGAGGCCAAGCGCCGGCTCGACGTGGCGGAGGAGATTCAGCCGGACGCGTTCACCGACGCCGACTCGGCGTTCACACGCGACGACCTCGCCCGGCTGCTGTTCGGCGAGGCGATGATCGGCAACTTCGACTGGTGCCTGAGGATGAACCAGGGCGATCCCTACCGTTGTGATGACCACAAGGGCCTGTGGAACGTCCTGGCGCTGCGACGCGCGGACGGCACGGTCGTCCCCCTGATCTACGACTTCGATCTGGCCGGCATGGTCACGGGACGCCACACCTGGTTCCCGAAAATCTTCAACGCGGACTTCGTGGCGTCATCGTCCGCCGCGGAGGTGGAAGTGCTCTCGCAGCTGCAGCGCGCCCGATCGCTGCTGTCGCGCGCGGAGCTGGATGCCGCGCGGCGGCATTTTCTCGAGCGCAAGATGGCAGCACTCGAGGCGTTACGGGACAGCGGCGTCGATCCGGACGGCGCCGGCGCCATCCGCCGCTACCTCGACGCGTTCTTCAACGCGATCGAGCGCGACGACGCGTTCTACCTGCCGGTCGTGAAGGTCGACGGCACGCGCGCCTATCTCGATGCCGCGGGCGCACAACCGGCCTGCGGCGAGCGGTCGGCGGTTCCGGTGGGCACGCCCGTATCGCCGCCGCTTTCGACGCAGGGCGACATGATTCAGGTCCGCCTCCTCGATGTGCACTGGCACTGGACCGAGAAGAACGCGTGCGCGGCGGTGCACGACGGCGGTGTGTGGATTGACGCACGGTCGATCCATCGGCGTTTCCCGACACGTTGACATCGCGATCGGCCTTCAACCGGTCGTCACGGAACGATGCGCAACCCCGTCGGCGCGGCTGGCGGGTTGCCGAGCAGGCCGAACGCGGCGACGCCCGTCGCGGTGCCCACGTACACATGGCCGTTCACGATTGACGGCGTGATGAACTTGTTGCCGGCTCCGAAGGCGTCGCGACTGTTGGCGGCCTGACTCGAGTTGTAGAGCTCCTGCGACAGATCGCGGGCGTCGTAGGCATGCAGGACGGCCGGGTTCGAATTCTCGACCGCCCACAGGATGGCGTTCGTCACCCCGTTGGCCGACACCGCCGGCGTCGAGCCTGGATAGGTGAACGTCCGGCTGCTTTTCGATGCTGCCGTGGTGGACAGCCGCGCGTTGGCGACGGGGAACGCCTTGAGCGAGTCGCCCGATGCGCCGTAATAGACGGTGTTGTTGAAGTAGGCGGGCGTCGCCACGACGCGGCCGCCCAGCGCTCCGGAAATGTCCTGGTACACCTGGTTGGACGAGGCGTTCCACTTGCCCATCGCATCGCGATCGACGACGTAGATATGTGAGTCCTTGCCGGCGCCGACCGCCAGATGCCGGACCCGCCCGCTGGTGTCGGTGAGGTCGGGCAGCACGATGGTTCCGCCCGAGCCCAGATCGAGATCGGCGTTGGACTGCGACACGGTATCGAACGTCGCAAAATAGTCGGAGACGGCAAGGCCGCCGGCCGTCGAGACGTTCAGAAAGGCGTTGCCGAAGTTCTGCTGGCGTGGAAAGCCGCTGGCGTCGAGCGACGTGTCGAACGTGCCGTTGCCGTCCAGCAGGTAGATGTGGCCGCCCGAGTCGGCCGCCGGGCCGGAGCCCGCCATCCAGAACGCGCCCCGCGATCCATTCGGCGTGACGTTCAGGACGCTCGTTTGCGCCAGCGTGTCGGCGTCGAAGGCCATGATCCAGCCCGTGTACGGGTCGATGTCGCAGTGCGACGTCCAGGCCGTGATGAGCCATCCGTTCAGAAGCAGGAGCGCCGCGCGTTCCTCGTACTGCTTGGCATCGAAGGGCACCACGCCGCTGACGCTGCCGGCGCCGCTCCCCGGCACCGACGCCTGCACCGTGATCGGGCCCCCGAGCAGCTCGACGCCGGACGTCACGTCCAGCGCGTGCACGCGCTGGAAGTAGGCGCCGCTTCCGTTCTTCGACATCGCCACGACGTAGATCACGCCGTTCGGACCTCGCGTGCGATCGATGACCGGCGTGGACGTGATGCCGATCTCGGGTGTGACTTGCGAGCAGCTGCGTCCGTCGCTGGTCGTCTCGCCGGACGCCAGCGTCGAGACGCGCCACAGGACGATCCCAGCGTACGCGTCGAACGCGTAGACGCTGCCGTGCTCGGTCGCCACGTACAACACGTCGTGGACGCCCTGCCCTGGAATCGAGACGCCCGAGAGGAACAGGGGCTGGGCATCGACCTTTCCGTCGGTCGCGAAGAAGCCCACCTTGCCGAACGACGACATCGTGACGTTCGAGGCGTTCAGGATCGGCTCGTTGAGATTCTGCCCGGTGCGCGCGTTGTCGTTATGGTACGTCACGAGATCGATCGGACCCGCGGGAGTGACCGTCCGGGCCGCGGCAGCGGTCACCAGCAGGAACGCGGCGATCGACAGCCGCGCCCTGTTGACGGCGTTGACCCCATTGACCTTGTCGAGAGCCATGGCCTGAGCCCCGGCAACTGTCACGCCGTACAGAGGGGGGCAGGAGGGGCGGGTTTCGTGCAGAACGCGCGCCGCCTGGGAGTCGATCCGCACGAGAACTGTCGGGGCGGTTACAGATTCGGACGCGGCAGAGATGAGGGCGGTGCGGGCGGCCGGTCTGGCGGTCCAGCCGTGGGTTATCATGGTGGTTTCAAAACTCTGGGAGAGAGCTGACCTAGCCCATGGCGCACGATTGGATCGCGGTGCGCGGCGCCCGCGTCCACAACCTGAAGAATATCGACGTCGACATCCCCCGACACAAGCTCGTGGTCATCACCGGGTTGTCGGGGTCGGGCAAGTCGTCGCTGGCGTTCGACACGATCTACGCCGAAGGCCAGCGGCGGTACGTCGAATCGCTGTCCGCGTACGCGCGGCAGTTCCTCGAGCAGATGGAGAAGCCCGACGTCGATCTGATCGACGGCCTGTCGCCCGCCATCTCCATCGAGCAGAAGACCACCGGATCGAATCCGCGTTCGACGGTCGGGACGGTCACCGAGATCTACGACTACCTCCGGTTGCTGTTCGCCAACATCGGCGTTCCTCACTGCCCGAACTGCGGCAAGGAAATTTCCAGCCAGTCGCTCGAGCGCATCGCGGACATGGTGATGCTCTATCCGCAGGATGCGCGGATCAACGTGCTCGCGCCGATCGTTCGCGGCCGCAAGGGCGAGTTCAAGAAGGAGCTGGTGGCGCTGCGCGGGCGCGGGTTCACGAAGGCGCGCATTGACGGCCAGTTCCGTGCGCTCGAAGAGGACATCAAGCTCGATCGGCGCCGCAACCACACGATCGAAGTCGTCGTCGACCGTCTGATCATCCGCGGCGGCGTCGAACGGCGCCTCCTCGAATCGATCGACGTCGCCCTCAACCTGGCCGACGACATCGTCGTCATCAATTCCTACGACGGCGGCGATCGGCTGTTCTCGCGGCGGCTGGCCTGTGTGGACTGCGGGCTGAGCGTGCCGGAGATGACGCCGCGGGCCTTTTCGTTCAACTCGCCGCATGGCGCCTGTCCCGATTGCCAGGGGCTGGGCGCGACCGTCGACTTCGATCCGCAGCGAATCGTCCCCGACGAATCGAAGTCGCTGGCCGACGGTGCTATCGCGCCGTGGGGACGAGGCGATCGCAAGCTGGTGCGCGAGGCGTTGCAGACGGTCGGCCGGACGTACGGCATCGACCTCACCACGCCCTTCTCGAAACTGCCGCGCAAGGCCCGCGAACTGCTGCTCTTCGGCGGCGGGGGGTTCGAGGGGCTTCTGCCGAATCTGCGGCGGCGGTACGAAGAAGGCAGCTGGGCCGAGCAGGACCAGCTCGAACCGTTCCGGTCGCTCCGGCCCTGTCCTACCTGCAGCGGGCACCGCCTGAAGCCGGAAAGCCTGTCCGTGCGCGTCAAGGGCCGCACGATCGCCGACTACGTGAACCTGCCCATCTCCGAAGCGCTGGTCGTCTTCGACACGCTGCAGCTCACCGATCGCGAAACGCTGATCGCCAGCCGGATTCTGCGCGAGATTCAGGAGCGGCTCCGGTTCCTGCACGATGTCGGCGTCGGATACCTCACGCTGGGACGCAGCGCGGCCACGTTGTCGGGCGGCGAGGGGCAGCGGATTCGCCTCGCCACGCAGATCGGCGCCAACCTGACCGGCGTCCTGTACGTGCTCGACGAGCCGTCGATCGGCCTGCATCAGCGCGACAACCGTAAGCTCCTCGGGACGCTCGCGCGCCTGCGCGATCTCGGCAACACCGTGGTCGTGGTCGAACACGACGAGGAGACGATTCGAACGGCCGACTATGTAATCGACCTCGGCCCAGGCGCCGGTGAGCACGGCGGGCACGTGATCTTCCAGGGCACCGCCGACGAATTGATGGAGAGCGAGTCGTCGCTGACGGCGGCGTACCTGACGGGCCAGCGATCGATTGCGACGCCCAAGGTGCGGCGCCCGAGCCTCAAGGGCGAGATCGTCGTGCGCGGCGCGCGCGAGAACAACCTGAAGAGCATCGACGTGCGCATTCCGCTCGGCCTGTTCACCGCCGTCACCGGCGTCAGCGGGTCGGGGAAGTCGACGCTGGTCAACGACATTCTCTACAAGTCGCTCGCGCGCCTCCTGTACAAGGCTGGCGACGATCCCGGCGCGCACGATCGCATCGACGGCATCGATCTCATCGACAAGGTCATCGAGATCGACCAGTCGCCGATCGGGCGCACGCCGCGCTCGAATCCGGCCACCTATACCGGGCTGTTCACGTTCATCCGCGACCTGTTCGCGATGATGCCCGAGGCGAAGGCGCGGGGCTTCCGCCCCGGGCGCTTTTCGTTCAACGTCAAGGGCGGGCGATGCGAGGCATGCCAGGGCGACGGCGTCATCGCCATCGAGATGCACTTCCTGCCTGATGTGTACGTCACCTGCGAGCAGTGCAAGGGGCGGCGGTACAACCGAGAGACGCTCGAAATCAAGTATCGGGGGAAGTCGATCGCGGACGTGCTCGACCTGACGGTCGATCAGGCGCTGCCGCTCCTCGAGAATTTTCCAGGCATCGCGAACAAGCTGCGCACCCTGCAGGATGTCGGGCTGGGCTACATCGAGCTGGGGCAGTCGGCGACCACGCTTTCGGGCGGAGAGGCGCAACGCGTCAAGCTGGCCAAGGAGCTGTCCAAGCGCGGAACGGGACGCACGCTGTACATCCTCGACGAGCCCACCACCGGCCTGCACTTCGAGGACACCCGAAAGCTCCTCGACGTCCTGGACAAGCTCGTGGAGCAGGGCAACACGATCGTCGTCATCGAACATAACCTGGATGTCATCAAGGCCGCCGATTACGTGATCGATTTGGGGCCTGAAGGCGGGGCGGGCGGCGGACGCATCGTGGCGCACGGAACGCCCGAGGAAATTGCCCACAATGAGCAATCGGCGACCGGTCGCTTCCTGGCGGGCCTGCTGGCCGCTCAGACCGGTCGGCCGATTCGATCAAAAGCCGTCTAAGTGTTTGAGGTACGCCACCTTGTGGTAATATGGCCACATTTTTGACGGCACTCGCTGTGGTACAGAAACCACAAGGAGCCGTGCAATTCGATGCAACCCGAATCGAGAGCCACGGCGAAATTGCGTGCTGACAGTCATTTGGCCCAGAACTCTGCAGGTCGATCTATCGGGGCACCATTCTTGCTCGGCTCGTGTGAGCACGTCCCTAATCACCTGAGAGGGTAATGGACGCACAGCGCACACTACGCCGCCCTATTTCCTGCGTCGGAATCGGTCTTCACTCCGGCTGCAAGGTCACACTTTCACTCAAGCCAGCGCCTGTCGATCATGGCATTCGTTTTCGCCGGACGGATCTGGGCGATTTCGAAGTGCCGGCGACGGTCCGCCATCTGGCGGGCATTCAGCTCGCGACCGGCCTGGCCCGGGATGAGGTGTCAGTCGAAACGGTCGAACACCTGCTGGCCGCTCTCGTGAGCATGGGCATCGACAACGTCATCGTCGAGCTCAATTCGCCGGAAGTGCCGATCATGGACGGCAGCGCGGCGCCCTTCATCTACCTCATCCAGGAGGCGGGCGCGAAGCGGCAGACCGCGCGGCGCCGCTACCTGAAGATCGTGCGGCCGATTGCGATGTCGCGGGGCGACAAGCGCATCGCGTTGTACCCGTCGGATCACTTCAAGGTGACGTACAGCATCAGCTACGATCACCCGCTCCTCCGGCACCAGTCGCGCACGCTCCGTATCACCGAGGAATCGTTCGTCGAGGAGGTGGCCCCCGCTCGCACGTTCACGTTCCTCAAGGACGTCGAGATGCTGCGCCAGAACGGCCTGGCGCTCGGCGGCTCGCTCGAAAACGCCGTCGTGCTCGGCGATACGGGCGTCCTCAACAACGCCCTGCGGTTCGAGGACGAATTCGTGCGTCACAAGATCCTCGACGCGGTGGGCGATCTCGCCCTCGTCGGCTACCCGGTGATCGGGCATCTGGTCGCACATCGTGCCGGCCACGCGCTCCACACGGAATTCGCGTCGAAGATCCTCGAAGAGACGCATGCGTGGCGGCTCGTCGAAGCGCCCGTCGATCCGGCCGCGCTGCCGGTCACGATGCCGGTCAAGGGCCCGGCGCCGCGGCTCGCGAACTGACAGGATTCCATCCTCCGTCGTGAAGTCGGGCAGGCCTTCAGGCCTGCCATCGCCGCGAGGCCCCGCTACCGTGGCGGCGGTATCGTCCCGGCCGGCGCGGGCTTGGGCTTGGTGCCATTGGGCGCGCGGGAATGCGTGCGTGTCTTGAAGCGCCATCCGTGGGCGGTCTTGACGTACACGTCTTCGTAGTTGCCCATGCGCGTGATGAGGTTCGGATCCCGGCCGCCCAGCTCGATCATGTAGGAGTTGCCCGTGGCGCCGTCGGGCGTTGGCGTGATCACCAGGCTCAGGATCAGATGGCTCACGCTGCCGTTGAACCGGCTGCTCGAGCAGGCGGCACCGGTCACGTTCATGCCCGACGAGATCTCCCGTAGTTTTTCGCGTCCCTGCCACTTCACGCCGCCCGCATCGATGGCCGCCTGGGTCCACATATCGATGAACGCGCCGTCGGGCGTGTACAAGTCCGCGTACGCATAGCCGTTGTCGGCGCACGTGTCGATCGCGTGCGAGTACTGCGCGCTGAGGCGCTCGATCTCTGCGTAGTCCGCGCCGGTCAGCGTCACGGGTTTCTTCGCACCCTGTGCGCGGACGGCGACCAGTGTCGCGAACGACGCGAGGAGAATCAGCACCGCGGACGTCTTCCAACGCAGCATGCTCGCCTCCGATCCCTTTTCAGGTTCCGACATTCGACTGAACCGGCTGAATTCTATCAAGGGCGTTCTGTATGGTCCTTGCATATCACTCGGCGTGCAGACGCTACAGCCGATCGCGACTCGCCCCGGCACGTCTTCCTCGAGCCGGCCGATCTACACTTGCCCGATGCTGACTGTCGTGGTGCTCGCGGCAACGCTGCTGGCGCAGGCCGTCCTCGACCCGCCTCTCATCGACAACGATCGCGTCAACGTGAGGGCGCGGCCGACGATCGGCGGCCCTGCGGGTGCGATCGTGCGTCAGACACCGACCGAGATCTGGGTCGCCGTGACGCCTGCGAAAGCGATCGTGATTACGCTGAAGGACAAGGCGGTCCCGCCGCTGGCGAACACGTCGGGCTTCCCGAACGCCTTCCCCCGTCCCGGGAAGACTGAGAAGGTGTACGAGGACGCGCGCCTCATCGTCTGGGACTACACGTGGGAGCTGGGCGTGCCGACGCCGATGCACTTCCACGACAAGGACGTCGTCGTGATCTACCTTGGCAGCGGGTCGCTCAGGTCGACGACCCCCGACGGCAAGAGCGTCGTGAACAAATGGACGCACGAAGACACGCGGTTCAACCTGCGCGACCGCGTACACACCGAAACACTCGTCGACGGTCAGCTGCGGGCGATCATCACGGAGCTCAAGTAGCGTTGTGACGTCAACCGAGGCGGAGCGCAGAGCGGAGCAGACCGAAGCGCTCGAGAGCGGTCCAGATCTTCTCGAGGCTGGCCTCTGGCGATTCGCGATCCGAGTGCAGGGTCACCTCGGGTGCGAGGGGCGGCTCGTAGGGATCCGAGATGCCGGTAAAGGCCTGGATCTCGCCCGCGAGCGCCTTCCGATAGAGGCCTTTCGGGTCCCGCTGAATCAGCACCTCGAGCGGACAGCTCATGTAGATCTCGAAGAAGTTGGCCATGCGTCCCCGCAGCTCGTCGCGCACCGCCCGATACGGCGAGATCGTCGCGGCGATGGCGACGACGTCGTGGCGCGAGAGCAGCTCGCACACGAACCCGACGCGTCGGACGTTTTCGTCGCGGTCCTCTCGGCTGAAGCCCAGGCCTCTCGACAACGACCTGCGGACGATGTCGCCATCCAGCAGCTCGACGCGCGCACCGTGGCTGCGCAGGCGCGCCTCGAGCAGCTGCGCGACCGTCGACTTGCCGGCCCCCGACATCCCCGTGAACCAGATGGTGAATCCGCGACTCTCTGGTCGCGCCGTGTCTACCATGACGCCGACGGTCTCCTCGTGTGTACGGGCTAGATGACCAGCAGCGTCTTCGCGGTGGTCGGTGATCCGCAGCGCTCGAACCAGTCGATCCCTTCGCTGACCAGATCGAACTTCAGGACGTAGCGGCCCGCCCGTTTCGGCGCGGGCACCTCGATCGTGACGTCGTCCTGTGCGCCCCCCTCGAGGGTCCGGGGCAGCCAGGCCCGGGCGAAGTCGCGATCGATCAGCCCGCCGTCGGCGTTGCACAGTTGCGCGCCGAGGCGGACCAGCCGGCGGCCGTACGTGGCCTGGGCCGGGAAGGCGCGCGTCGAGAGATTGTGGACGCGTGTCCGAACCTTCAGCCGGCCGCCCGTCCGCGCGACGAGCGGTACGGCGGAAACGCCTGGCACCGGCGTCCGCACGTCGATGCGGGCGCGGGGCATCGCGCCGGGAATCGCGTTGCCGAGATTGTTGTCGTCCCAGATTTCGTGGCGGATCGACGCCAGCGCCGGCCTGCCGGGCACGAAGCGCCGCGAAAACGCGTTCTCGGGATGGTCCGTGAGCTCCCAGCACAGACGATCCGCGCCGACCTCGCGCGCGAGCTCGCGGGCGCGCTGCATTTCCTCGTCGCTGTCGTTCCACGTGAAGAGGATGTAGCGCCAGTTGAGGAACGGCAGATCCAGCCCGAGGCGCCGTTTCTCGTCGGCCATCGCGCGCAGGTTCGCCACGGCGAGGTCGAATTTTCCGCGCTGCCGGTACTTCAGGTAGCTCTCGGCCGTGGCCCCGTCGATGGAAAACGTCACCTCGTCGATGCCCGAGCGCGCGAGCCGCCGCGCCTGTTCCTCGGTGAACGCCAGGCCGTTGGTGCTCGTGTACAGGTACACCTGCGGAAAGCGCGACTTGATGTACTCGCACATCTCGATGGCGCGCTTGTGCAGGAACGACTCACCGTAGTTGAAGAAGTCGATCCGGACGAGCGACGGTCCCGCTTCATCCACGACGCGGCGGAAGAGATCGAAGTCGAGCATCCCGGCCTGACGGGTCCGCGTGATGCCCGTTTCCGGAGCGCAGCACGCATCGGTGCACGAGATGTTGCAGGCCGCGGTGCATTCGATGTACAGCCGCGAGGGCAGCGGGCCGGCATCGAGGCTGCGCACCTCGGGCGATTCGGCTTTTCTGAGCGGCACCTTCAGCGGGCAGTCGAGGCAGAAGCGCGAGCTGCCGCCGTTCAGATCCTCGCGGAGGCTGGTCAGCGTCGACCCGCGCCAGATATCGGTGAGCGACGCCGTCCGCGCATCGCCCAGGACGCGCTGACCGAACGGGTCGGCGCACCCGCAGACGACGCGGCCGTCGCACATGAGCACCAGCGTGGACCAGGGCCAGCTGCACTGAAAGCGTGTGGCCAGGAAGTTGAGCGCCACGGCTACTTCTTCGACAGCCGCTTCAAGTAGGCGTCGAGCTTGTCGTTCTCGTATCGCACGGTATTGAGGAAGAGGCTTTCGGCCAGGTACTCGCGTCGCTCGGTGTCGCTCATCTGGTCGATGAGGTGCTGGATCTCCTGCACCATGTCTTCGAACGAACGATCGAGTTCTCGCTTGACGGTCACCTCGCGGTAAAGGGCCTCCATGATCGCGAGGAGGTCGCCGTCGAGCGCAATCGCGGCGCCGCTGGTTGTCTTGATGGTCCGCATGTCAGGCCCCGAAGCTCTTGACGGCGGTCGGCTCGTCGCCATGAATCTCGATGAAGTTGTGCGCGCCGGTCAACGTCAGCATCGTCTCGACGCGCTTCTGCACGCCCGACAGCTTCAGATGGCCGCCGGCGCCGTGCACCTGGCGGTACAGATCCATGAGGCAGCCGATGGTGGCGCTGTCGACGTAGGTGACCGGCGACAGGTCGATCAGGATGTCGCGGCTGCCGGCCGCCACCAGCCCCATGACGGCGGACGAGAACTCCGACAGGATCGGATACATCAGCCGCGTCTCCCCGATGCGGACGATGGCGACGGAGCCGGAGGTGTCGGTTTTCAGATTCATCAGTGCACTCCACTCGGACTGAAATTCTTGCCGCGCAGCTTGCGGATTTGCCGCGCCAGCTCGGTGCGCCCGCGGTTGATCCGCGACTTGACAGTGCCTTCCGGCAGCTCGAGCTTGTCGGCGATTTCCTGGTACGTCATCTCCTGGATATCGCGCATCAGCACCGCCGTGCGGAGCGTCTGCGGCAGCCCCGACAGCGCGCGCCGGAGCAGCACCACGCGATCGCGCTGTTCGAGCGCGCTCATCTGCGCCGTGTCGGCCGTCGACGGCGCGAGGTCGATCGCTTCCGCGTCGTGCTCGACGATCTCACGCTCCTTGCGGACGCTCCGGTAGTGATCGATGCACAGATTCCGGCTGACGCTCACCAGCCACGTCTGAAAGTTCGCGCGGCGATCGAACGTGTCGAGCGAACGAAAGACCTTCAGGAAGATGTCCTGGGTCAAGTCCTCCGCCTCTTCATGCTTGCCGACAAACTTGTACGCGACGTTGAACACACGACGCCAGTGCTGCCTGACGATCATTTCCCAAGCAAGCTGGTCGCCTTTGAGGCAGCGCTGGATGAGCGCGTCGGTGGACTCCGGCGCCGCCGGACCGTCGGCAGACATGACTGACTGGGTGCGCTAGTATATCGGAACATACGTCGTGATCGGGTTCGCACGCACATCGACAGAGCTCGTCTGTGATGGCGTCTCGCTGGCAGCCATCGCCGAGGCCGTCGGGACGCCGTTTTACGCGTACAGCGCGGCCACCCTCGCCGATCGCTACAGCGAGCTGGACGCGGCGTTCGGCGAATACCCGCACGCGATTCACTACGCGTTCAAGGCCAACTCCACCCTCGATCTCGTGAAGCGCCTGCGCGCGCTTGGCAGCGCCGTCGACGCGGTCTCCATCTGGGAGGTGGAGATTGCCCGGGCCGCCGGCTACGAGCCGGGGCAGATCGTCTTCGACGGGGTCGGCAAGTCCGACCACGAGCTGGAGTGCGCGGTGTCGCTGGGCCTGAAGGCGATTAACGTCGAATCGGCCGGCGAACTGGCGCGCGTCGAAGCCATTGCCGCGCGTACGGACCGGACGACGCGAGTGGCCATCCGCATCAACCCCGACATCGACGCCCAGAGCCATCCGCACATTTCGACCGGGCTGAAGATCAACAAGTTCGGGATTCCGGGCGACGAGGTGCGCCAGCTCGTGGCATCGCTGCCCGCCAGGCCGTCCCTGCGGCTCGTGGCGCTGCACGTGCACGTCGGGTCGCTCATCACGACGATCGATCCCATCCGGCGGGCCGCCGGACGCCTGGCCGAATTTGCCCGCGACGCAGTCGATGCCGGCGCCGCCCTCGAGTACCTCGACGTGGGTGGCGGGTTGGGCATCTCCTACGACGGCGGCGTCGTGCCGTCGTTTGGCGAGTACGCCGCCGCGTGCGTCGCGGAAATCCGCTCCACGCGGCTGCCGATTGTCGTCGAGCCGGGGCGCTCGATTATCGGGCCGGCTGGCATCCTGGTCGCCCGTGTCGTCGACCTCAAGCCCCGGACGGCATCCAGCGAGTTTGCTGTCATCGACGCCGGCATGAGCGAGCTGATGCGACCGGCGCTCTACGGCGCCTTCCACCAGATCGAGCCGATTC
>Ga0066903_100002730_pt1 | contig 13989 bp, 10 predicted proteins | sample PanSoiMetaGPlot1_FD_67491 | JGI IMG/M metagenome (GOLD analysis project Ga0066903, IMG submission 67491) | Tropical forest soil microbial communities from Panama analyzed to predict greenhouse gas emissions - Panama Soil - Plot 1 (version 2) | ecosystem: Environmental > Terrestrial > Soil >...
ATCGCCCGTGATCGCCACCACGATGCGCGGCGAGGCGAAATAGCGCGGGTGAGCCGAGAAGCGCTGCAGCGAGCGGCCGAGCGGCACCAGCGCCGTCGCCACGTTGTCGGCGCCGGCCTCGTCCTGCAAGCGCGCAAGGAGCCTCGCGAACGGGAAGGGGACGTCGTCCGCGAACAGTGCCTGGAAGAGGGAGCGGCCCGCAGAAGGCTGGCTGTCGCCCGGTGTCGTGCGATCGACGGCGAGCGCCGGCGCCTGCATCTCCAACGATGAGGCCGCCCCAGGGGCCATCCGCGGCGGGGCGGCCAACAACGCCGCGGCCGTCAACAAGGCAAGAAGCCATGGCTGCGGCCGACGCGCGCGCTGCCCAGCTGCAAGCCGCCGTTGCTTGGCCGCGGCAGCGCAGACAGGAAGATGCGCGCCCCCATCAATTCGCCGTGGCATGACGCAACTGTTCGCCGGGCCAGCAGTCCTCCGAGATTGGCTCCCCGCGCGCAAAGCTCGCGACACCCGCCTCGGCCACCTTGGGATTGTAGAGCGTAAAATTCAGCACGAACATCCGATTGATGTAGCCGCGGCCCAGGTAGAAGCCCGGCCGGATCATGCGCATCTCGTCGAGCACGTGCAGGCCGTTGCGTCCGACGAGGCCGTCGGGGTTTTTCTGGTAGCCCGGCAGATCATCGTTGAACGCATAGTCGAGCAGGATCGCCTCGCGGCGCCCGTCGATCAGGCTCTGGCCGCAGTGCAGTTTGGCCGGAAACATCAGGTTCACCCTGATCGTGGGCAGGACGAAGTGCAAGAGGTTGCCCGTCCGCGGAATGCTGATTTTCTCGATCGCGCCCTGGTCGTCGATCGCGATAATGCCCTTGGCAAGCTTCAAGCTCCAGTCCTCGATGAGATTGCGCAGCATGCGCCGATCCCGGTAGAAGACCTTGCCCTTCCACATCGTGCGGCCCACCTGCTCCACCAACGCGAGCCTGGCGCCTGCCACGAGCCCATCGACGCCGCCCAAGGCTTCCTCCAGCCGAGGCGGACGAACGCTCCCGATCGGCACGACCACGGCCACCATCCGCCTCAGCCGCTGCACCATCAACTGGGCCTGGGTGGCGTAGGTCTCGTTGGCACTGTCCGGCCGGGGAAAGATCAGATCGCCGTGGTAGACACCGTCGGGAATGGGGCCCGCCGTGATGCGGCCGTAGATCTGGTCGATCTCCTCCTGCGCCAGCGCCCGGATGTGCTCGGGCTTGAGCTTGGCAAGGTCGGTGCGGCCAAGCGGGTAGTCCTGCTCCACCTGGGCCATGTCGACCCGGAAAATCTTGGTCGGATTGTCAGGGTCCTTGATGGCGGCGTCGCGCATGGGCGCGAACTTGATGTCGGGCCGACGCAGGAACCACTTGTCTTGAGTGTCCCACAGCACCACGCCGACCGCCAGGACGAGGAACGCCACCAGTAGAGCAAGGATGAAGAGGATCCGTTTCAGCATGGCGAGGTCCTCCTAGAGCGTCGCGACGAACGCGATGAGCGCCGCCTTTTCCCGTTCCGACAGGCTGGCGCCGAATTCGTGCCCGGCATTCTCGTCGCGGGTCATCAGTACATTGGAGTAGTAGCGCTGGATGAAGCCGTCGCCTACGCCCAGTACGGTCGCCTCAGCGGCGTCGGCGACGGCGTCATCCTTGCCGAGGGCGAGCTCTATCGCCGCGGCGTCCTTCTGCTCCTTGAGCTTTGCATGGATGTTCTGCAGGCCGCGGCTGAGCTCCTGCCGCTGCGCCGGCGTCAGGAGGCTCGCGTACTTGGCTTCGAACTTGTCCCTCTTGTCCCTGCTCGTGCTGTTGACCAGCACCAGATCCTGAATGAAATCCTTGAAGCGCAGGGAATTGATGGCAACGGCGGGAAACCCCTTGGGGATGCGGATGCTGAAGCCGATCTTGCCGCCGCCGAGCTCCACCTCCGGAGCGATATCGACCACAAGGTCCTCGTCCAGGGTGAAGAGCTTGCGTATCCGCTTCTTGGGATTGAGCAACTCCTCCATCGAGGCCTTGTAGAGCTTGTAGCGCCCCGCAACGGATGGATCATAGGGCCAGCAGGCCGGCGGACTGCGCAGCGGCTGGCCTTTGTCGTCGACGTAAGGAGAGGAATAGAAATCGACCTCGGGCCGGCTCGGCTTGCCGCAGATTTCCGGCCCGATCGCATTGTTGTGCATGAAGGGCGCGTGCGCCCAGGCACTCAAGAGCGAGATATTGCGGTAGTAGCCGCGCCCGCCGCCCTTCATCACCTCAGTCCGGATCGGATCGGCGGCCAGGGCGTGGTGGGTGAGGGAGGCGTACTCTTCCCACACCCGGCTCTGCATGTGGTTGGAGTGCAGCGCGCGCGCGGGGTAGGTGCCGATCTCGGAGGCCGGATGAACCTCGTCGTTGCCGAGCCAGTCGAGCCGCAGCGTCGGGTCGTTCGCGTCCACGGCGTGGAAGTCGGCGTTCGCGTAGGGGCCCTTTTGGCTCGAGTGGCAGCTGGCGCAGTTGTCGGCGTAGACACGCCGGCCCTCGGCCACGGCCCCCTCGAAAAATTCCGCATCGAGTGCAACCTCAAGCTCGCGCGGCGAGGTCAACCCCTGGGCCTTCCACAGATCGGTCGGTCGCGCCGTAAAGAAAAAGGCGGCGATGTCTTCCAGGCGATCCTCGATGGCGCGGAATGAAGCGCAATCGCGCCGGCACTGGCCGATATTGAACGGGGACTGGCCATAGTTGCGCTGCTCGGGGTCGGCGGCGCGCAGATCCGGAATGTGGTTGACCCAGCACTGCTCGGCGCACGAGCCAATATTGAAGTAGACGCGCTGGATGGCCTCCAGATAGCCAATGGAATCCTCCCCGCCCTTGAGAATGTGCGGCACCGGCTCGCTCATGCGGCTCTTCTGCCAGCACTTGCCGACGCGGCCGGGCTCGCACCAGCACGTGTCCGCCCCGGACCCACCCTGACAGGCGGCGACCTTGCGCCATTTCAGGACGTCCTCCTTGAACAGTGGTCGCCGCTTGAGATTGATGATCGCATTCATCGTGCCCGGATTGGACACGAAATCCATGGGCAGCGCCGAGGTATCGACGATCCCCGGACGCGCGCGCGCGATGAGCTGCCACTCCAGGCTCTGCTTGGCCATGCCGGAACCCAGAAGGTTGGAGATCCGGCTGTACTGGTTGCCGACCAGCGCCGTGATGTTGTCCCACTTCGGATTGCCGGGTTCGGCCGGAGGATTGAGCGGGTCATAGCTGATGTGGCAGGCCCCACAGGCCATGCCAATGCGGAACGGCGGCTCGATCGAGGCGTCGAAAAGCTTGGTGATGCGGCTGTCCGGCCGCTTCGGGTCGAGGGACAAGGGCTTCGTCACCCCCTCCCAGCCGCCGGCCATCTTCCAGCGCGCCGCGTCAAACAGCGGATTGGGGAATTTGCGCAAGCCGAGCGCCCCCGTGGAGGTGCCGAACCGCAAATCGCAACGGTCCTGGCGCTGGTCCTTTGCCCCGTGCGCCGTTGTGCCATCGAAGGCGGCATCCGCAAAGTTGCACGCCGGATCCCGATAACCGTTCCTGCCGACGAATTTCAGAAGCTCGCCGTCGCCGGGACACCAGGGGAAGCCGAACGTTTCCTCCAGCGATTTGGCCGGGCAACCGTCAGCACCGGGAATGCAGCAGTCGGGATCCGGGATGGCACCCCAGGCCTGAAACAGATCGCCCCTGCGGTCGGCGCGCAACACCTTGTACCAGTCGATGGCCGCCCCCAGGCGCTGCGGATAAGTGTACGTGAAGAAGCGGTCGTTGAAGGCGGTGGCAAACATCCAGATTTCGCGCCCCGCCTGTTCCCGGTCCGAATAGGAACCCCGCGTGGCCGCAAATTGTGGGCTCAGCACGCTCTGGGCCGTGGCCACAGATGCGATGCCGTGGCCCGCCAACAGCGAAACAACAATGGCCCCCGAAATGACCGTCGATCGCATGACCCCCCCAGTGGCAAAACGAATGGACTATTGTGACGCGCCTCCGCACGAAGTCAGCACCCCTTCAAGCTAGTCGGTCCGCAAGCGCGATGCAATGCGGGGGGCCTCGGCAAATGCGCTCGGGCGGGACCAAAGAGCTGCCCGGGAAGAATGCCCTCAAGGATCGGTGGGGCGTTCCCGCCATCCGGCCTTGGGAGTGCCGGCCCCGCTCGCTCAAACCCGAAAGGCCAAGCAGAACAGCTGCGTGGACATGGCCGAGAGAAAGGCGTTAAGTTGCCAGCCCGACGAGCATGAGGGTGGGCATGTCGCGTACTTTGGACGAGCATCTTTTCGGCCCAGGCCCAAAACGAATTCTCTCTCTCGATGGTGGGGGTGTGCGCGGGCTGATCACGCTCGGCTTGCTGAAGCGGATCGAAGATCTGCTGGCTCTCCGCAGCGCGGACCCTCCCGCCTTCCGCCTCTCGGATTATTTCGATCTGATCGGCGGGACATCGACCGGTGCGATCATCGCAACGCTGCTGGCCTTCGGCCAGCGCGTCGATGACGTCACCAAGCTCTACTTCGATCTCTGTCCCCAGGTGTTCTCGCGCCGCACTTTGCTCTCCTACGTGTTTCTGAGCCCCCGTTTTGACTCCGCCGCCTTCCGCAGGGTGATCGACGCAACCTTCGACCAGATTCTGGTCGAACGCGGCCAGGATGGACAGCTGACGCGCCAGCAGCGGCTCGTGGAAGAGCCGACCCTCGGCAGCCCCCTTTTGCAGACCGGGCTGGCGATCGTCATGAAGCGGATCGATACCCCGAGCGTGTGGGCGATCACCAACAACCCCCAAGCCAAGTACTGGGACACAGCATCTCCTGCTTGGCGGGCCATCTACGAGGTCGAGGCCAAGGGTGCCGCAGTCGCATTCGACGCCAATCGCGACTACGCCTTGCGGCGCCTGGTGCGCGCCAGCGCCTCGGCGCCGTTTTATCTCGACGCGGTGGAAGTTCCCATCAGCAAGTCGGAGACCGGGTTGTTCCTGGACGGTGGCGTGACGCCCTTCAACAATCCCTGTCAGGAGCTCTTCTTCATGACCACGCTCAAAGCGCGTGGTGAAGGCGGCAACGGGCAGGGGCTTTCGCCGTTCGGCTTCGACTGGAATACGGGGGCCGATCAGCTCTTCGTATTGTCACTGGGTACGGGGACCTGGCGGCCCCACGCATCGATCCGCGACCACAAGCGCCAACCCGAGATCAAGAAAGGGGTCAACGCCCTCGCCAGCATGATCTCCGACTGCGGCGCCTCGAGCGTTGCCTGGATGCAGGCCCTGTCGGAGCCGCGCGTGGGGGCGTTCATCAACCGCAATCTGGGCGACATGCGCGGGCTTCACCTGCCGGGCGACCCCTCCCTGACGTTTCGCCGCGTGTCGCCGATCCTCGAACCGAGCTGGCTTGAGCAGGAGCTCGGCCCGCAGTTCGCCGGCATCTCGCAGCGCAGCGTCGACCGCCTGCGGGAACTCGACTGGGCTCAAGCAGACAATCTCAAGAGCTTGCACGGGATCGGTGTGGCCATGGCGCAGAACGAGCATTGGCTGGGTGCTGAAGATTTTCCGCCCGCGTTCGACATCCCCGCAGTGACACAACCCTCAGTTGCGAGCTGATGGCCATGGCTCGGCTGGCAACAAAAAGGTCGGCGGCGGCAAGGACGCTCTACGTTGGAATAACCGGTCACCGCCCCAACCGCATGCCGCAGAGCGAGTTGCCGCGCCTCAAAGGCGCGCTGGTTGCCACATTGGCTGGTATCCAGACGCGCCATCCCGCCCGTGCGTGCCGCCTGCTGTCGGGCTTGGCCGAGGGTGCCGATCGACTTGCCGCGTTCACCGCTTTGGGGATGGGATGGCCGCTCGACGCCATTCTCGCCTTTCACAGAGGGCGGTTTCAGGAGGATTTTCCCGACGCCTACTCCAAAGGCGAGTTTCGCGCGCTGCTGGCGGCGGCGGCAACGGTCCTGGAACCGTCGCGGCGTTGGCACGTCGGGCGCGATGCCAACGAGGGGTATGAAGCCATGGCCAGCGCCATGCTCGAGAGGTGTCACATCCTGGTCGCGATCTGGGATGGCGAGCGTTCACAGGGCAGAGGTGGCACGGTCGACGTCATCGATGCCGCGCGCCGCCAGGGGATCAAAGTGATATGGCTGCATGCCACAAAGCCGGAGCGGCCGCGCACGATGCCACCGGGCGCGAGGATTGGCATGAGGCGTCAAAGGGCCGAGATGCGCTCCATCGCCAAGCATTGACCGGCCCGCACGCTCTGCGTCCACCGCTTCCACGTCTGCCGGGGGCTTCAAGCGATGAGTGCGAACAACACAGAGGCAGCCAAAGCCATTGGCGAGCAAGCGGCCGATGACTGGCATTTGCGACCCGAGAAGCATGCTGACGCGCTGCCCCCTCAAGCGCGTCCCCTTGCGCGCATGCTCCGTACCCCTGAAGTCGAGGCCATCTTTGCCCGCTACCGCGATGCCGACGTTCGCGCCATCGCCCAACAGGCGAAATACCGTCGCATGGGCAGGATCTCCATCTGGGCACGGTTTATGGCCCTGGCCGTTGGCGGCATCGCCCTTCTGCCTTTCGAGGAATTGCTCGGCTTCCCCCCGCGAGGCGCCCTGATCGTGGCTCAAGGAGGCGCCATCATTGTGAGCCTGCTCGCGGCCCTGTGGGTTATCCAAAGGGCACATTTCTCGAATTGGATGCATGCGCGCGCCGCCGCAGAAATTGCGCGCGTGGATTTGTTCAACCGTATCCGCGATGCCTCCAGTGAAGTGCAGCCGGGCGAGTTGGCCCTTCTGCCTCTCAAGCTCGAGTACTTCCGCCGATACCAGCTCGATGTGCAGTGCGCCTTCTATCGTGGCCGCGGCGCGGAACATGCGCGAGCCGCAGGCGCGACGATGCGTTGGAAACTGATCTCCCTTGCCCTCGTAGCCGTGGTCACAGCTGCCATCCTCTATTCGCTGGGCGTCTTTGGGGGGAGCGCGCGCTGGGACGACGCAACCACACAGAAAGTGGCGATCGGCTTCATGACGCTGGTGTCGGCGGTGCTGGCCTTGATATCGGATGCCTCCCTTATGGACATGAGCGAGCGCAATGCCGCCCGGTACGCGACGACGTACGCGAATTTGTCCAAGCTGAGGGAGCAATTTCTCGAGCCGGTGCGCGCGGCCGCGGCGCAAGGCGACGCGGCGGCCGTGCATGCATTCATCCAAATTGTGAACGAGCAAATTGCGTCGGAGCATCGCGAGTGGGTCTACATCCACGACCTGGCGCCGCGCCCGGAAATGGAATTGCTCTTGCGACTGCCGGTCGTCGGCAGGCAATTGGCAGGGGACGCGCCGGCCAAACGCTAGCTCAAGTGGCGCCAACAAGGTTCAAAGGCAGGGGCGCACGCGGCCCCTGCCGCCGGCGTTGACGAAACGTCCAAGATGCGCGCCTGGTGAGCCCTTGGTCGTTGGCAGCGGCGAGCGGATTTCTGCAGCCCATCGGGCTTTTTTTTCGCTCTTGCGAGCCAGCGCGCAGCCTTTGCGCCGCGCCACGCCGAGCCCACGGCGCGGCGCTCAAGGATACGGGGCGCGCGCGCGCCCCCACGCACACACCCACGGGGTGCGAGGATTGCCCACAGCACAGGCCCGCCGATGCGTGGCCGACCCGCCGTTGCCAAGGCTCGTCTTCTACGCCTGGTGCAAAGGTGGCGATGCCGTCGAGGGCGTTTGCACCTCATGTGATCGCGATCCTTGCCTAGAACGCCATCCAGTGTAACTCTTGACAATCGCCGGGGGGCACGCCGGGGGATACATGGCCTACGACGCGTTCATCTCCTACTGCCACGCGGAGGATTTGGCCGCGGCCGAGGGATTGCACACGTCTCTCCAGCGCTTCGCCAAACCATGGTACAAGCTGCGCGCGCTGCGGATCTTCCGCGACGTGGACAGTCTCGAAGCCGCAAACGACCTGACCGCCGCGATCAGAAAGGCGATCGCGACCTCGCGCTACTTCATCCTGCTCGCCTCCGACCGATCGGCCAAATCACCCTGGGTAGCCCGGGAGGTCAGCCTGTGGCTCGAGCGCGACCCGCAATGCGAACGGCTGCTTCTCGTGTTGTCCGGCGGCGCGATCGCGTGGCAAGAGGACAGGTCAGACTTCGACTGGAACCGTACCACGGCACTGCCCGATGTTTTGCGCGGCAAGTTTAAGGCCGAGCCCCTGCACATCGATCTGCGCGCGGCCAAGGGCGAAACCGCCCTGGCAGCGCGTGACCCGCGCTTTCGGCTGGCGATCGCCAGGCTTGCGGCGCGCATTCACGGCAAGAGCCTCGATGAGATCAGCGGCGAGGAAGTGCTGGAGCATCGCCGCACGCTACGCATCGCCTGGACCGCGGTCACGCTGATCGCGGGGCTCGCCGCGTTCTGGGCCATCGCCGCCTGGACGGCCGTCCAGCAGCGCCGAGCGGCGGAAAGCAATTTCGCACGTGCCTATGAAGGCACCGATGTGCTGGTCGAGAAGATCGCGCTCGGCATGATCGACAACCGCGGCATGGCGACGCGAGCCACACTCGACGTTCTCCTGCAAGCCAATCAAATCCTGACAGGTCTTTCCAGGGAGGTTCCGCGCCAGTCGCGCGTGGCGCACTGGCTGCGCGACAAGCTGCGGATGGCGGCGAGCGCGCCCAGCACCGCATCGCTGCTGGAGCTGCGCGCCCGATCGCTCAACGGACTGTCGCAAGTGCATATCCGGGCGGGATGCGCCATGCAGGCGGTCGGCTACGCAGATGACGCCATCAAGCTCCTGCAGGACAACAAGGCAAGCCTGAGCAGCCATGCACTGGCCGAATTGCCCAAGGCGTTCTTGCGCAAGGGCGAGGCCACGCGCAACGCCGGGGATTGGCCGGCGGCGCTTGCGATGTTCCAAGCGGGCGCAAGAGTTCAGGATGAGTACCCGCGCGACCAGGTCAGCAATGACGTGGTTCGGGAAGTGGCGCGCTGCAAGATCGCCGCCAGCCAGACCGTCGCCTACGTCGAGAAGGACCTGGCGCGCGCCCGGCAGGGCGTGATGGAGGCCATCGCCGCGCTGCGGACGATCGTGGCGTCACGGCCGGACATGCTGAGCTGGCAGTCCGATCTCGGCGATGGTCTGGTCGATCTCGGCGATCTGCTAAAGATGGAGGGGCAGACTTTGCAGGCCGAACAGGCTTACCGGGAAGCCGGATCGATCCTGGATCAGGTCACCGAGCGCGCGCCTGAAAACCGCAGCTGGCTCAACAATGCGATTACTGCGCGGCTGCACCTGGGGCAACTGATGCTTGGCAACGGGCAGTCCGCTCCTGCACTCGAGATCTTCAAGGCTAGCTTGGCGCCGGCAAGATCGCTGGTCGAGGACGATCCCGGCAATGCCAATTTTCAGGCGCGCCTGGCTGAAGTTGATGCGACCATAGCCGACACCTACGCACGCGAGGAGCGGTGGGGTGAAGCGGCCGAGGCCTACGGTTGGGCCGTCCAAGTCTACGATCGGTTGCTGCGCCGGCCAACCTGCGAGGCCGTGTGGGCAAGCTATCACGCCCAGTACACGCTGCGTCTTGCCCATGCCCTTGAACGGTCGGGGACCCGCGATCGGGCGGCTGCTGCCTATGCCTCGGTGCTGCGCGAGGGGCGCAACGAAACCGCCTGCCGGAAACATCCCACGGCCAATTGGAGCGATTTGCGCGCGAAGGCCGCAAAGGGCCTGGCGCCCTTGATCGAGGAGGGCGATCCCGCCGCGCAGTCGATGCGTCAGCTCCTCGCCGACGGCAACGCGGGCGCGGATTGCTCGGCCGTGTGCGCTTCGGAGGCGTCGATCTGCCGTTAGCGGGGCTTCGGCATCGAGCTTGGGGAACGAGCGCTAGGGGGACATTGGCGACAGCGCCACAACCAGAACAATGCGTGGTTCGAGCTCGGCGGTCGCATCGCCATCTGCCAGCCGTGCACCGAGGCGATGCGACGCGCGCCCAAGTCGGGTGGTGGCGCGTTGCTTGCCAGCCTGGCTTGCAAGCCTGCAAGGGATGGTAAGCCGGCGAGACCTTGGATTGTGAGCCTTATGGAGGAGAACCGATGTGGCGGTCGAACGAACGGGCACGGTTTCGGGCATTCATGGCTGCATGGCTTGGACTTGCCATGGTCGCATCGGCGTCCCTCGCACCAGCCTGGGGCGGTTGCGACTGGAGTGTCGATCCGCCGGAATGCTTGAGCGGTGATCGGGCCATCAAGCTCGGTGTGAGGAAGGGAAAGATCGTGGTTGACGAAGTCATGGGGGATAAGGTCGTCAAGCGGCGGGTCTGGAGCAAGAACCAGGTTCGACAAAGTATCGACCGGGCCGAAGCGCAGTGTAAGCGGGACAATAGCAGCTGCGAGAAGACGCGGAAGTGGCGCGGCGAACTGTCAAGAAAGCTCGAGGTTCTGGAGAAGGAGCAGAACCCGTAACGCGGCAGCCGCCTTCGCGCACGAGCCACAGGCAGGAGCGCTGCCGAGGCGGCCGACCCCGGCGCTGGCTAGAGCGGGCCCGGCGATGGGGTGCTGATGGACAGGGCTCGCCGCCCGATCGGCGGGGCGAGCGGCAGAGCGCACCCCCAGGGCCCCGTCGGCGCCCCGTCGGCGCCCCGTCGGCGCCCCGTCGGCGCCCCGTCCGATGCGGGGGATGGGCTCGTTCCCGGCTTTCGGCACTTGGCCGATGCCCTGCCGACGCGGATGGAGTGCACTCCCCGCGTTGCCAGGCGCGCGCGCTCGACTAACGCGTGATTTCGCGTCATCTTCGCGATGCAGAGAGGCAGGAGGACGCTCATGACTGTTAGGCGTTGTTGCGCGCTGGCGCTGATGAGCGTTCTTGTGTCGGCGACCGGGGCTCCCCCGGCCTCGGCCCAGAAGGCGGGCGGGACGCTGGTGCAGATCACCCAGCCCGAGCCTCCCAATCTGGCCCCCTATATCTCGACCTCGGCACCTATCGGCCAGGTCACCGCGAAGGTGTATGACGGGCTGCTGGAATACGGCTTCGACCTCAAGCCCAAGCCCTCGCTCGCTCAGTCCTGGGAGCTTGCGCCCGACGGCAAGACCGTCACATTTTGGCTCCGCACAGACGTGAGATTCCACGACGGCAGGCCGTTCACGTCCGCCGATGTGCAATTCACCATCATGGACGTGCTGAAAAAGGTGCATCCGCGCGGCATCAACACCTTCCGCGATGTAACCGCGGTCGAAACGCCCGACGAGCATACGGCGGTCTTCAGGCTTGCCAACGCGGCGCCCTACATGCTTTCGGCACTTTCCGGCTATGAGAGTCCAATGCTGCCGAAGCACATCTTCAGCCAAGGCGACATCAAAACCCATGCCAACGCCAACAATCCGGTGGGCACGGGACCATTCAGGTTCGTCGAATGGCGGCGCGGCGAACTCGTGCGTCTCGACAAGAATGCCGACTATTGGCGCAAGGGGCTGCCTTATCTCGATCGCATCGTCGTTCGCTTCATCAACGACGAGGCAACGCGAACCGCCGCGATCGAAAAAGGCGAGGCGCACGTTGCCGGTTTCGGCGCCGTGCCCTACAGCGACGCCAAGAAGCTGGCGCAGCTGCCCTCGATCGAGGTGACCACCAAGGGCTATGAGATGATCAGTCCGGTCGTGGAGCTGCTCATCAACACGAAAAAGCCGCCGCTCGACAACCAGAAGGTCCGGCAGGCAATGGCCTATGCCATCGACCGTCAGTTCGTGATCGACAACATCTGGTTTGGCTACGGCAGGCCGGCGACGGGTCCAATGAGCTCGAACTTCGCCCCGTCAGGCCTCTACACCGCCGATGTGACCAAGTACCAGACGCCGGACGGGGTTGCAACGGCCAACAAGCTCCTCGACGAGGCTGGCTTTGCGCGCACCGACGGCGGCGTGCGTTTCGAGATTGTGCACGACATCACGCCCTATGGGCCGGAGTGGCAGCGCTTTGGCGAAGTCGTGCAGCAGCAGCTGGCCAAGGTCGGCATCAAAGCCACGCTGCGCTACGAAGACGTGGCGACATGGCTGAAGCGCATCTACACCGACTATGACTTCTTCCTGACCTCGAACTTCCTCTATAACCTGCCCGACCCGGTACTTGGCGTGCACCGCGCCATCCATGGCCGGTTGATCAAGCAGGGAACGGTATTCGTGAATGGATCGCAGTGGAGCAATCCCAGATCCGACGAGCTCATGGACAAGGCGACCACCGAGCCTGACCTCAAGAAGCGCGGCGAATACTATCACGAGGTGCAGAAAATCGTGGTGGACGGCTCACCCATCATCTGGGTGTTCGAGCTCAACTTCCCAACCGTCGTCAACAAGCGCTACCACGACGTGATCGCCAGCCCTCTCGGCATCTACACGAACTTTGCAGCGGCTTGGCGCGAGTGAGGAATGACGGCCCGAATGTGCTTGAGCCGAGGCCGTGGTTGACGCAGATCTAGGCGGGAGCCCATGGGCAGCTCGCGGCTGGGGCGCTACGTGCTTCGGCGCCTATTGCAGGCGATCCCGGTCGTTCTGGGTGTCGTGATCCTCAATTTCCTCCTGCTTCAGCTCGCCCCTGGCGACGCCGCGACCGTCCTTGCGGGTGAAGCCGGCGGCGCGCCTGCAGAATACGTCGAGGCGCTGCGTCAGCGGTTCGGCCTCGACAAGCCGTTGCTGGTCCGGCTCGCCCTCTACGTCAAGAATATCCTGGCACTGGATCTCGGCTACTCCTTCCGCAACCAGAGTCCGGTGCTGCCGCTGATCTTGGCGCGCCTGTCGGCCACGCTGCTGCTGATGGTGACGACCCTCATTCTCTCCCTGGGGTTGGGTGTTCTGCTCGGCTTGCTCGCTGCGGTCTGGGTACGCACCTGGAAGGACCATCTCATTTCGGTAGCTGCCATCATTGCCTACGCCATGCCCCTCTTTTGGATCGGCCTGATGCTCATCCTGCTCTTTGCCATCAAGCTCGATTGGCTGCCCACTTCGGGCATGGAGGACGCGGCCGCGTTCTATGAAGGGCCGGAGCGCTTCCTTGACATCGCCCGGCATCTGATCCTGCCCGCCATTACCCTCTCCCTCTTCTACATGGCGCTTTATGCGCGCTTGATGCGCGCCACCATGCTCGAGCAGCGGGGGCTGGACTATGTCACGACTGCGCGCGCGAAGGGACTTGCAGAGCGGCAGATCACCCTGCGCCATGTGCTGCGCAACGCTCTGATGCCGGTGGTGACGGTGGCAGGCGTACAAGTCGGTGGGCTGCTCGGCGGCTCGGTGGTCGTCGAGGCGGTGTTTGCCTGGCCCGGTCTCGGCCAGCTCGCGTTTCAATCGCTGTTTGCCCGCGACCTCAATCTGCTGCTCGGCATCTTCTTCATCTCGTCCTGCCTCGTGGTCTTGGTGAATATCGTCGTCGACGTCGTCTACGTACTACTCGATCCGCGCGTCAGGGTGGGCTGATGCAAGGTTTCTGGCGTCGCTTCATGGGCAACCCGCGCGTGGCGCTGAGCCTCATCTGGCTTGCCTTCATCGTTGTGGTCGCCATGGCGGCACCTTGGCTCGCGCCCGGCAGCCCGTTCGCCATCGTCGCCAAACCATTCGCGCCGCCATTCGGCGATTTCCTGCTCGGCACAGACTCGCTTGGACGCAGCCTGCTCGCGGGCCTCATTCACGGCGCCCGCACCTCGCTCATGATCGCCATACTGGCAACGCTTTCGGCCGTTGCCTTCGGTACTCTTCTCGGCTCCGTCGCCGGCTTCTATGGCGGCGGCGTCGACGACGTGCTCATGCGGGCAAGCGAGTTCTTCCAGACGATTCCCTCCTTCATCTTTGCCATCGTGCTGGTCGCAATCCTGGCGCCTTCTGGCACGAGCCTCGTTGTCGCCATCGCTACCGTGAGCTGGCCCCCGATCGCTCGTGTCGTGCGCGGCGAAGTGCTCACCATCAAGGCACGCGAGTTCGTGCAGGCCGCCATCGTTGCAGGCCAGCGCGACGT
>Ga0066903_100002731_pt1 | contig 13989 bp, 14 predicted proteins | sample PanSoiMetaGPlot1_FD_67491 | JGI IMG/M metagenome (GOLD analysis project Ga0066903, IMG submission 67491) | Tropical forest soil microbial communities from Panama analyzed to predict greenhouse gas emissions - Panama Soil - Plot 1 (version 2) | ecosystem: Environmental > Terrestrial > Soil >...
AGTACGCGCTTAATCACGCCCGGTCGTACGCCCGCGGTTCGGCGCCAGCCGGTCACGCCAGTCAAAGCGCGGGGGGGCGCCCTGCCCGGGCGGCTCATCGGCCGCGTCGGAAGCTAACGGCAGCGACGCTTTGCTGCCGTTGCTGTGCGTGCTGACCTTGGGCGGATAGCGCGACGACTCGCTCTCGCTCACACCCTGGCGCTTCTGGCTGAGGCGATATTCCTCCTCACGACGCCGGGATTGTCGGGCCAAGTGCTGCTCGCGCGCCTGCACCCACGAGTAATAGGCCTGCCCCGCCAAGCGGCCGACGGCCCCGCCGGCCCAAACCAGCTCGAAAGGCAGGAACAGCTTCCAGGTATCGTCACCTTCATCGATCGCGCGCGCGATGATGTTGCCGGCCATCGCAGTCGTATTGAGTCCGTGGCCGCCGAACCCGCTGGCGAGCCACAAGCCGGGCGACAGCTCGCCGATCTGTGGCATGCGATGCAGCGTGTTGCCGAGCACACCAGACCAGACGTGCTCGATGTCGACCGGCGCGAGCTGCGGGTAGATGCCTTCGATGCCGGCCTTGAGCCTGGACGTGAAGCTGCCCGGGCTCGCCTCCCAGGTGGTGACCCCACCCGACCACATCAGCCGGTCGCCGCCCACGATCCGATAGTGGCTGTCGGCGAGATCGGTGTCGCTCACGGCGCCACGATAGCCGATGGCCTCGTGGAGCCGCGCGTCCATCGGGGCGGTTGTCGCCACATAGGTCCACACCGGCAACAGCGTGCCCGACACGCGCGGCAGCAGCGCACCGAGATGGACATTGCCGGCGAGCACGATGTGGGCGGAACGCAATCGCCCCGATGGCGTGTCGACCCACTTGCGCACACCAGCGGCGTCGATCGAGACCGCGGGCGTGTTCTCGAAAATCCGCACGCCCGCCGCCTCGGCAGCGTTCGCGAGCCCCAGCGCATAGTTGAGCGGATGAATATGAAACGCCGTCGGGTAATGGATGCCGTGAAAATAGTGGTCTGTGTTCAGCGCCTCGCGTACGCGCTCGATCGGCCAGCCCTCGACCACCGCGCCGACGTCCTGCCCGAGGAGACGGACCTGCGCGAGATCCTTCTCGGCGGCATCGCTCTTGCTCACCTTGAGCCAGCCGCTTTCAACCATGCGGACGCCGGGCAGCGAGAGCTCGCGGATGGTAGCGCGAACATATTCAGCCCCGGCGTCAGACAATTCCCACAGCCGCTTGGCGTGCTGGAGTCCGACCCGGCGCACGACCGCATCCATGTCCTGGGCAAAGCCCGGCAGCACGAAGCCGGTGTTGCGGCCGGAGGCGTTCCAGGCGATGCGCCGCGCCTCGATCAGCGCAACCGACCAGCCACGCAGCGCCAGCTCGCGCGCCGTGGTCAGACCAGCGAGCCCGGCCCCGATGATGCAAATCTCCGCATCAAGGCTCGTCGTCAGCGCCGCCCGCTCGGGCGGCGCTGGCGATGTGTCAGTGTACCAGCTCGGCGCGTAGGCCGGCCCCTCGGACGCGCTCACGTTGCCTTTCCTGAACATCGCCTACCAAAAAATGTCACAGGTTCCACTGCATTAACCATGCTAGACTGTCTGGCATGAGAAATCGATCCATTTGCCAGACCTTGTGCGCCTGATGTCACCATGTGCTTGATGTCACCATGCGCCTGATGTTGCTGCGGCACGCCAAATCCGAGAAAAGCGAGCCCGGCATGTCCGATCGCGACCGCACGCTCAATGCGCGCGGCCGGCTCGATGCGCCGAAGCTCGGGGCCTACATGGCGCATCACGCGCTCAGACCGGATCGCGCGATGGTATCGGATTCTCGCCGCACACGCGAAACCTGGGAACGGCTGTGCAAAGCCTGGACGGTGCCTCCTCCCGCAAGCTTCGAGTCCGATCTCTACAACGCCGGTTCCGACGCCATTCTCGATCTCCTGCACGAGGATCCGGCGGCACCCAACGCGCTCCTCATTGTGGCGCACAACCCCGGACTGCATGAGCTCGGCAAGCTTCTGATCGCCTCGGGCGATGTGGACGCTCGCGAGCGTCTTAATGAGGGCCTGCCGACTTCGGGGCTTCTGGTGATCGACTTCGTGGGCAGCGACTGGAGCACGCTGCATCCACGCAGCGGCCGGCTCGAGCGCTTCATCACACCGCGGCTGCTGCGGTCGGACGCGGATTGAGACTTACCGTTAAGTTGAGTTCCCGCGCCCCGTGAAATCATGCCAGAATGCGTCATGGTTCGAGTCCTGTCTGGGAGAAGGACGCCGCCATGTTCAAGCAGATTCTGGTTCCGATAGACCTCACGGATCTCGAGCTCGCCAAGCCGGCGATCGACAACGCGACCGCGATGGCTAGGCAGTCTGGCGGCACGTTGCGGCTGATCAACGTGCTGCCGCTGACACCGGTGATGCTCGCGGAGTACGTGCCGCCGGACTTCGAGGTTCAGCAGCGCAGGGCGGCCGAGGACGCGCTCACCATCATTGCCAAGGAGATCGGGCTCGATCCGTCGCGCGTGTCATCGACGGTGCGGCAAGGCGGCATCCACCAGGAAATCCTGGACGAAGCAGCCGCGATCAAGGCCGATCTCATCGTGATGAGCTCGCATCGGCCGCAAAAGCCTGGACTGCGCACCTACTTCCTCGGCTCGAGCGCCGGCCATGTGGTGCGCTACGCCAAGTGCTCTGTCCTGGTGGTGCGCGACTAGTGCGACGGAGCACTAGCCTCACTGATCGCTGATGAGCTTGTCGATCTTCGGCAGCTCAGGAAACAAACGCATCCACAAGAGCGTGACCACCATTGCGCCGAGGCCGCCGATCAGCACGGCTGGAACGGCACCGAACCAGGTCGCCATCAGGCCGGCGCGGAAATCGCCCAGCATGCCGGAGGTGCCGGTGAACATCGTGTTCACCGACGTGACCCGCCCCAGCATCTCGTTGGGCGTGCGCGACATCACCAGCGAATGGCGGATCACGACGCTGATCGAATCGGCCGCCCCATAGGCCGCGAGCGTGATCATCGAGAGGACGAGCCAATGCGACAGGCCAAACAGCGCGATGGCCAGTCCATAGGCGGCGACCGAGGCAAACAGATAAGTGCCGGCCCTGCGCGTGATGGTGTGATGCGCAAGCACCACTGACATGACCAGCGCACCGATCGCGGGCGCCGAGCGCAAGAGGCCAAGCCCCCACGGTCCGGTCCCGAGCACGTCGCGGGCGAAGACCGGCAGCAGCGCGGTGACGCCGCCGAGCATCACGGCGAACAGGTCGAGCGAGATCACCCCGAACAGCACCTGGCGGCCGCGGATATAGCTGAAACCCGCAAACAGCGACTCGAGTGTCATCGGCGCTCGTTCGCGGCGGGCATGCTCGGTGTGAACGAGGCTCACCAGCACGGCTGCGGCGACGAAGATCGCCATGCAGCAGAAGTAGACCGTCGCGGGACCGAGGAGATAAAGCAACCCGCCGATCGCAGGGCCGGTGATGATCGCGGTCTGCTGCGCGCTCGCGGCAGCCGCGATTGCACGCGGCAGCACCGATTGCGGCACAATGTCGGGCAGGATCGCATGGATCGTCGGCATCTCGAACGCTCGCGCAATGCCGATCAGGAACATGATCACGAAAATCAATTCACGCGTGAGCCAGCCGCCGAGCGAGCCAAGCGCTAGCGCAATCGCGGCCAGCGTCTTGGCGACCTGTGTGACGGCGATCACCACGCGGCGGTCGCAGCGATCCGCCACCTGCCCGACGAACACCGACAGCGACACCAGGGGCACGAACTGCACGAGCCCAACGATCCCGAGATCGAGCGGATTGTTGGTGAGGTCGTAGAGCTGCCAGCCGACCGCAACCGCCAGCATCTGAAAGGCGCCGTTGGTCGAGGTGCGCGCGCACCAGAACATCACGAATGAAGAGTGCCGCAGGAGGCTCGGCACATGGTCGGGCGTAGGCATGGGAGGGCGCGTTATAGCGGGATCGCAAGGGCGCTGTCGACCGGCCGCCGACCACGAATCACGGATTTCTGGGCGTGGCCTCCCCCCTTACACTTGCGCGATCCGGTCCGTATCATTCCCAACATGCACGCGTGGGTCCGAGTTTGGAGCATAGCAGTCATGTCCAGGACTCTAGTTTCCAGGACTCTAGTTGTCACAATCGGCGCGACCGCCCTCGCCTTGCTCGTCTGGCCTCAGGTGGCTGCCGCCCAGCCCACCCCTGGCGGGCAGGTTCGCCTGGTCGTGCCGTTTCCGGCGGGTGGTCCAACGGACATCGTGGCAAGACCACTCGCCCAATTGCTGGGTGATGCGCTTAAAGCGACGATCGTCATCGACAATCGCGGTGGCGCGGGCGGCTCGCTGGGCGCAGACGCCGTCGCGAAGTCCGCGCCCGACGGGCGCACGTTGCTCATGGCCACCGTCGGCACGCACGCCATCAATCCCGCGCTCTACAAGAAATTGGGTTATGATGCCGAACGCGATTTCACGCCGATTGCGCTAGTCGCGATGGCGCCAGTCGCGATCGTGGTGCATCCCGCGCAGCCAATAAACACCGTCGCGGATCTTGTCTCGCTTGCGAAGCGCATGCCTGGGCAACTCAATTTCGGCTCAGCGGGAGCCGGCACGCCCGGTCACCTCACCGGCGAGATGTTCAAGAGCGCGGCGGGCATCAATCTGCAGCACGTGCCCTATCGGGGCAGCGCGCCCGCAGTGACCGACCTCCTCGGTGGACAGCTTCAGCTCATGTTCGATCCGCTGCAATCGGTGCTGTCAAACGTGCAGGGCGGACGGCTGCGCGCGATTGCGATCAGCAGCAAGACGCGCGCGTCGGTCTTGCCCGACGTGCCGACGATCGCCGAGTCGGGCTACACTGACTTCGAGACCACCGCCTGGTGGGGTGTTTTTGCGCCGGCGAGGCTGCCCGCCAACATGACGGAGACCCTTGGCCGCGACATCGAGCGGATCGTGCATGGCGAGACTTTCCGTGCAAACCTCGAGCCGCTCGGCGTGTTGCCAACGGTGTTGACCGGCCGCGCGTTCGCACAGTTTCAAGCGGCTGAGCTGACCAAATGGGGAAAGGCCGTGCGCGATTCCGGCGCAACGGCTGACTGACCATGCGACTGAACGACGAAGAACAGGACATGCTCGCCGGCAAGCACGGCCCCGTCGCGCGGATCGCCTTGCAGCATCAGCTGAAAGTCGGCGAGTTCTTTGGCGCCGAAGACTTCGTGCCGGTGACGCAGGCGCACATCATGGCCGACACCGAAAGCCTCGGCGAGGCCGGCGTGCAATGGCTGGAGGGCCTGGCCGCTGCCGACCCACAGGCGCGCGTGCGCGTTCCAACCATCACCGACCCACGCGGGACCGACTTCGCCAAGGCCTCGTTTCTCGGTCAGACCACGACCATGCTCGATCTCGAGCGGCGCGCCATCGCGGCCTTCGAACGGCTCGGCGTCATGATGACCGACACCTGCATCAACTATCAGACCATCCAGGCGCCCACGCGCCACGAGCACGTCGCCTTTGGCGACACCGGCGTGGTCATCTATTCCAATTCCGTCTGCGGCGCCCGCTCCAATTTCGAGGGCGGACCGTCGGCACTGGCGGCCGGTCTGACAGCGCGCACGCCGCGCTACGGCTTTCATCTCCCTGCGCAGCGGCAAGCGACGCTGCATGTGCGGGTGGAATGCGCGCCTACGTCTTTGAATGAGTGGGGCGCGTTGGGCGGCGTGATCGGGCGCATTGCCGGCCACTACTGGGCCGTGCCTGCGATCGAAGGAATCGAGCAGTCGCCTCGATCGGACGAGCTCAAGCACTTCGGCGCCGCGATGGCGAGCTTCGGCTCGGTCGCGTTGTTTCATCTCGTCGGCCTGACGCCGGAAGCTCCCTGCCTGCGCGATATCGCGACAGCCGATCTGCCAACCTTTCGCGTGACGCGCGCCGATATCGACGCCTTGCGCGCGTCCTACCGAACTGACGACCGGGTGGACGTTGTCGTGTTCTCGGCGCCACAGCTCAGCCTCTATGAGCTGCGGGACTTGGCGGCTCTCTGCGACGGGCGGCTCTTCACTGTGCCACTGCTCGCGGTGACCAGCCCGCAGATCAAGCCGGATGCGGACCGGCTCGGCTATACGGCGCGCATCGAAACAGCGGGCGGAACGGTCCTGTCGGGCATGTGCTTCTATCAATCCTACGCGAGAGAGATCGCAGAGGCTAATGGCTGGAACCGGCTCGCCACCAACAGCACCAAGCTCGTCAACATTCTGGGCGGCTATGGCTACAGTCCGATGCTGGCCTCCATGGAGGAATGCGTGGACGCAGCGGTGAGCGGCACCTTGTCATGACCACGTCCACGAAAGTGTTCCGTGCCCACCAGGCGATGGGCCCCAAGGTGCGAGGCCATGCGCTGGTGGCGCAGGATGGTTTCTCCGCACGCTATGATCTCGACCGCCTCGCGGGCACCTTCTCGCGTCCGAGCCACAAGCTCGCCGGCCAAACCTATGTCGGGAAGATCCTGATTCTGCACACCGCCAAGGGCGGCGTCGCGTCCGCCTGGATGCTGCACGAGATGGCCTCACGAGGCGTGATCCCGCTCGCGCTGGTGTTCAACTCGGTGAACCCGATCTTGGCGCAAGGCGCGGCGCTGGCCGAGCTGCCGATGCTCGCAGGCTTCGACGAGGATATTACGCTTGCCATCCCGGATGGCAGCGACGTGGAAATCGATCCCGGCAAGAGCGTTCTGACGCTCTTTAGATAGCGCGTAGATCTTAGATAGCGCGTCGATCGCGCATCACTGCAGCTTTACGTTCGCGGCCTTGATCACCTTGTTCCATCGCTCGACCTCGGCCTGCATATAATCGGCGGTCTCCTTCGGAGTGCCGCCGACGGTCACCGCCGAGAGCGCGGCAAAGCGTGGCCCGAGTTCAGGCTGGCGCAGCGCCTCGTTGATATCGGCGTTGATCTTGTTGACGATCGCGACCGGAGTCTTGGGCGGCGCGACAACCGCGTAAAACGCCTCCGACTCGAAACCCGGCAAGGTCTCGGCAATCGTTGGCACATTGGGCAGGGAAGCCATGCGTTTGGGGCTCGCGACAGCCAGCAGCCGCAGCTTGTCGCCATTCACAAGCTGGAGTGACACACCGAGATTGTCGAACATGACGTCGACGCTGCCGGCCACGAGATCATTCAGCGCCGGCGCCGTGCCGGTATAGGGTACGTGCTGGAACTGCACGCCCGCGATCATCTGGAACATTTCCGACGTGAGATGCGAGGTCGTGCCATTGCCCTGCGTCGCCGAATTGATCTTGCCCGGATTGGCCTTGGCGTAGGCGATGGTCTCCACCACGGTCTTGGCGGGAAACTTGGGTGTGACCACCAGCGAGTTCGGAATGCGCACCAGCACCGCGATCTTCTCGAACTGCGTGGGGTCGAAATTCAGCCGCGGATAGAGATTCTGGTTGATCACCAGCGGCGGCGGCGGCGCCGACAGCAGCGTATAGCCGTCGGGCTCCGCCTTATACGCAAGCTCGGCACCAATGTTGCCGGCGGCGCCCGGGCGGTTCTCGATCACGACCGGTTGCCCCCACTTGCGCGAGAGCCACTCGCCGACGATGCGCGGCACGACGTCGGCCGAGCCGCCGGCCGGGAACGGCACAATGATCTTGACCGCGCGCGTTGGATAATCCTGCGCGAAGGCCGAGCGCGCGGCCGCGACCGCGGTGATCAGCACCGCCATCGCGAGAAGGCCTCGCCTAAACATCCTCGTCCCCGCGCGGTCATCGATCCCAGTCATTGTGCTTCACCTTCTTGTCTTCGGATCAATCGACCGAGATCTTGGCTGCCGTAACCACCGGCCCCCACAATTGCTCGCTCGCTTTGATCATCTCGCGCATCTGCTCTGGCGTATTGCCGAGCGGCACCGCCTCCAAGGACTGGATGCGCGCGCGCAGCTCTGGCGTCTTGAAACCCTGCCCGATGGCATCCGAAATCTTGCGTGCGATCTCCTTGGGCGTATTGGGCGGCGCCGCGACCGCCATCCAGGTGTCGGCGTAGACGCCCGGCAACGTCTCCGCAATGGTAGCGACGCGCGGATAGTCCTTCAGCCGCTCGCGGCTGCCGACCGCAAGAAACTTCAGCCTCCCGGTGTCGATGTTCTGCTTGTTGGCGAGGAGATAATCCGGGACGATCTCAATATTGCCCGTCAACAAATCATTGATCGCCGGCGCGCTGCCGCGATAGGGCACCTCGGTCATTTTGAAGCCGCCCTTGAGCATCAGGAGTTCGCCGAGCAGATGTCCGGTATTGCCCTTGCCCTGATGACCGTAATTGACCTTGCCAGGATTGGCTTTCGCATAAGCAATGAAGCCTGCCAGGTCATCCACCGGAAGATTGCCGCGCGCCAGCACTGTCAGCGGATAGGAGGCGAGCACGCTGATCGGCTCCATGCCCCGGGTGTCGAAACCGGACTTGGTGAATACCAGGTGCGTGATGCTGTAGTTGAGCTGCGGCGCGCACAGCAGCGTGTAGCCATCGGGTGTCGAGCGCATCACAGTTTCGGTGCCGACGCGCCCGCCGGCGCCGCCGGCGCGATTCTCGATCACGATCTGCTGCCCGAGAACGACGCCCGCCTTCTCGGCCGCGAGCCGACAAAGCAGATCGGCGGTGCCGCCGGCCGGTAGCGGCACCACCATGGTGATCTGGCGTGAGGGGAAAGCTCCCTGCGCCTGCGCGGCAGATGCAGCGGCGGCGAGCATGCAGGCGACAAGCACGCGAGATGCAAGGCGACAGGTCATGTCAGATCCTCACTCATAAGTGGAACTGGTCCTCACTCATAATAGGCGGGCGAGTATTTGTGTTTAGCCACTTCGGTCGGCTCGTGCCCGATCCAGAGCTGAGCATTGTGCTCCTTGAGCACGGCCACCATGCGATCCAAGGCCGCAGCCGACTGCACAGGGTTAAAGTTCTGGATCGGGGTGCGCTTGTTGTCCCAGTTGGCCTGGGTGTGAACGGCGTCGCCCGAGAACATGACCGCGCCGGTCTTGGGCAGCTTGACCAACAGGCACTGGTGGCCGGGCGAATGCCCCGGGGTCGAGATCAAGAGTACACTGCCGTCGCCGAACACGTCATGGTCACCTTCGGCCTTGATCGCCTTCATGTCCTTGGGGAAACGCGGCGTACCGGAGGGATCTGGCCAGTCGTATTCGGCCTTCTGCACGACCAGCGTCGCCTGCGGGAACAGTTTGACGTTGCCGACATGATCGCCGTGCGAATGCGACAGCGCGAGGTAGCGAATGTCAGATGGCTTCACGCCGATCTCGTCGAGCTGCGAGGCCAAGGTCTTCTTGACGTGCCAGACGCCGGCATTGCTTTTCTGGCCCTCTGGCATCGACGCGATTGCATCCCCCAGACCGGTGTCCCACAACAGCCAGCCCTGCGCGTGCTTGAACAGATAGCAGGTGCTCGAGAGGGCGCCGGGGCCGGAATAGCCGGGCGAGAACCGCCCCATGTCGGTGAGCGCGATGTCGCCGCAGTAGAGCACGTACATCCGCTCGATCCCCGGCTTCGGTGCCTGCGCCAGCCCGGACTCGATCGAAGCCGTCAGGGCAACCAGCGCGCCGACAAGGCAGGCCGTCGCTTTCATTGTGATTCCTCCCTCGATTATCTTCCTTATTCGTAATAGTCCGGCGCGAGCTTGAGTGTCGCGCGCTGCGGCGCGTCGTGATTGATCCAGAGCTTGGCGTTGTGCTGTTTGACGAGATCAGCGATGCGCTGATACGAGGCCAGCGATTTCTCGCGGTCGACGTTGTTCGACGGCACGTGTCGCTTCTCCCAGCTCTCCTGGATGTGCACGGCGTCGCCGGTCAGCAACACCGCGCCGAAGTTGGGCAGCTTGACCAGCAGGCACTGATGGCCAGGCGTATGGCCTGGCGTCGAGATGATGGTCACGCTGCCGTCGCCGAACACGTCGTGATCGCCTTCGAGCTTGGTCACCGGATGCGTCGGCTTGAAGCGCGGACCGGATGGCGAGGGCCAATCGTATTCCGCCTTCTGCACCAGCAGCATGGACTGCGGAAACAGCTCGACATTGCCGATATGATCGGGGTGCGTGTGCGAGACGGCGAGATATTTGATTTCGGCGGGCTTCAGTCCGAGCCTTTCGATCTCGCCCGCAAGTGTCTTGGAGCGCCGCCAGTGCGGGGAGCCATCGGTGCCCGGCCGGCCGTTGGGCATGCTGGCGACGTCGTCGGACACGCCGGTGTCCCAGACCATGTATCCCTGGGCGTGACGGATCAGATAGCAGTTGCCCACCATGTCGAGCGGCTTGCCCACATCGACGCCCGGCGTCCAGCGCGACTTGTCGGGACCGACCGACGTGCCGCAATCAATGACATAGAGGCGCTCGACTTGAGACTTTGCTGTCTGTGCGAGGGCGCATTGCGCACCGAGCGTCAGGGTGGCGAGAGCCACCAGCAAGGCAGCGACCGGCTTCATGACATTCCCTCCTGAGAATGCTTGCGTTTTTTCCTCGCACCTCTTGCACGAGCAGGCGCAAGCAAGGCTGCGGAGCAAAACTTGTTAATCGTCACTGTGATGTCATTCGACAGGACTGGCATTATCAAGCACAATATCCACGTTCAGACTCGGGCAGTTTTCCCGCCCACCTCAGTCAGGCATTGCCCGGGCATTCCTTCCTGTGCTTCGTCTACGCTGAGCACGAGGATTCGCTTGCCTTCGTAAGGATTCACCCGCGTTCATCACGTGCGGCCGGCTGCTGGCGGACTTGCCTGGCGCCCTGCCCTATGATGGCCAAAAAGGTGGATCGATAACAATAGGTGACGTCCGAGGGCGAAGACGTCAGGAATGTAACACGAGGCTATTCATGATCAGCCAACTTGTCCGGGCCAGTACCCTGGCCATTGTTTGCGTTGCCGCGCTGGCAACCGAATCGCCCGCGCGTACCCCCTTTGACGGTGCCTGGAGCGTCCTCATCGTCACCACCAAAGGCGACTGCGATCGCGCCTATCGTTATGGTGTCACGATCGACAATGGCCAGGTCGTTTACGATGGCGGCATCGTCAACCTGTACGGCCGCGTCACCGGTAGCGGGGCCGTACGGGTCACCTTGACCTCAGGCAACGCCCGCGCGAACGCCACCGGCCGCCTCAACCGCCGCGCCGGCAGTGGCGGCTGGTACGGCAATTCCGGCCAGGCCGCCTGCTCTGGCTACTGGCAGGCCAGCCGGAACTAGCAGACAGCCCGGCGGGCCTTTCCGAACAAGGGTTTAGCTCGCCGGCGCAATTTTCGTGCCCGTGCTTCGCAGCCCTAATTGTGGCACAGTTTCACCCGAAGGTCCCCGCCGATTGGGGGGCGTGACCTTGGGGGGCGTGACCTGTGCGTCAGGCCATTTTTGATCCACAGGTGACGCATTGTGCCATCGAGGTTCGAGGCTCGAATGTGGTAGGCATTCCGGCAACGCGCCCTTCAACGATCGGAGCTCCCCCGGTGCCCTTTTTCCGCACTGTCGCGAACGCCGCTGCACGCTTGATCGCCAGCACCACGATTGTGGGTGCCCTGGCATGGCCAGTTCTGCACGTTCCGCTGATTGGGACCGATACCGCCTACGCACAAAGCAAGAAAAATCCGCCCAAGGCGAAGCAACTCCCCAAGGACCAGCCGCGCACGCCATTCACGCTTGAGGAGCAGAACGCCGCGGTCATTCCAGGCATTCCCGATGCGCGGGTGTGGGGCGATTCGGAAGCAGATTTTCAACGCGTGCTGCCCACCGCGAGCGGCCCATGGCTTGCACTCTCGGGCGGCGGTGCCGACGGCGCCTACGGAGCGGGCCTGCTGACCGGCTGGTCGCAATCAGGCAACCGGCCCGAGTTCGCGCTCGTGACCGGCTCCAGCATCGGCGGGCTGATCGCTCCCTATGCATTCCTCGGTTCGCGCGCTGATGACGATCTGCGCAAGAACTTCGCCGAGATCACGGCGGCCGACGTGTTTGAGGACAAGCAGACGCCGGAGAGCCTGTTCGACAGCTGGCCGCTCAAACAGACGATCGAGAAGCGCGTCACCAAGGAGATGCTTGCCGCGATCGCGGCCGAGCACAAGAAGGGCCGCCGGTTCCTGGTCGCAACGACGAATCAGGACGCTGGCCGCCGCGTGATCTGGAACATGGGCGCCATCGCAGCGCAGGGCGACGACAAGGCGCTCAAGCTGTTCCGCGACGTGCTGCTGGCGTCATCGAGCATCCCCGGCTTCTTCCAGCCGGTCATGATCGAGGTCGAAGCCAACGGCAAGAAATTCCAGGAGATGCATCTCGACGGCACCGTGACGGCGCCATTCTTCGTCATGCCGGAGTCGATGCTGGCAGCAGACAGCACCGCGCGGCTGCCGACCAACCAAATCTATGTCATCATCAACTCGAAGCTCGAATCCGAATTCTCAATGCCGGAGCGCCGGACCAGCCTCATCCTCGGCCGCACCATCGGCGTCGCGCTCGTCGCGGCGCTCAAGGCCGAGTTGTTGCTCGTAAACGCCAGCGCTCATCGGCTCGGTCTCAACCTGAACGTCGCCTATGTGCCCGAGGCGTTCAATCACCCGAGCCGGGGTCTGTTCGACCACGCCTACATGGACGCCCTATTCAAATTCGGCGTGGAGCAGGCCCAAAAGGGCACGGGCTTCGCCAGCAGCACGGCAACGGGCGGGCTCGAGCGCCGCTCGGAGACCAGCGGACGCTAACTGGCCGACGGTGGAGCCGTTGTCTCCGCCTTCGGCTCGGTGATCCGAACCGCAACCTTCCACGCCAGCCAGAACATCGCAAAGTACAGGAACAACGAGATCGGCAGGCTTGCTGTCGCCGAATAGTAGCGATCAATCGACAGCCCGATCCCGATCGTGATCGACTGACCGACGATCAGGCAGATGAGATAAGCCACCAACAGACCCATGTGTCGCTCCCACGTTTGTAGGCGACACGTTCGACTGCAACGCAGGAAAGCTCAATCAACGCGAGACGATCGGTCGCGCTTTGCCAGCGCGCCCGGTTGTCGCAGCCGCGACATAACACCGCTGTCGCGAGAAGCGCAGCCGGTCGCACATCACTTCCCGTCGCGCCGCTCACGGGTCCTGATCTCGACCTCCGATGTCAGCGTCCGGTGCACCGGGCACTTGTCGGCGATCTCCAGCAGGCGCTTGCGTTGATCATCATCGAGTTCACCTTCAAGCGTAATGACCCGCTCGATCCGGTCGAGCATCCCTTCCTTGGTCTCGCAGGTCTCACAATCGGCGGCATACACCTTGGAATGCGCGAGCCGCACGCTGACACGATCGAGCGGCAATGACTTGCGATCCGCATAGAGGCGCAGAGTCATCGACGTGCAGGCGCCGAGACCCGCGAGCAGGAAATCGTAGGGGTTGGGTCCGCTGTCGAGCCCCCCGGCACTCACGGGTTCGTCCGCGAGCAGCCGATGTTGGCGAATACTGATCTCCTGCTGGAAGCGGCCGTGCCGCGTCTCGGCCACGACCACATTGTTGTCCGTTGTCTCCGCCTGTGGCTTGGGCAGATCGAGATAGCGCTCGGCCCACGCGGCGATCATGTTGCCCACGTAGCTCGCATCGCTCGGGCGGCTGAGGAGATGATCGGCGCCTGCCAGCGACACGAAGCTTTTCGGATGCTTTGCCGCCTCGAAAATCCGGCTGGCGTTCTCGATACCCACGACCTCGTCGGTGGGCGACTGGAAGATCAGCAGTGCTTTGCGTAGCTGCACCACCTTCTCACGCAATCTCTGCTCCGCGATGTCCTCCACGAACGCGCGACCGATGCGGAACGTCCGTCCCCGCAGCACGACTTCGATCTCGTTCTGTTGCGCAAGGTCCGCAAGTCGCTCCCGGAACAGGCCGGTGACGTGGGCGGGATCGCTCGGCGCCGCGATCGTCACCACCGCGCGCGCTTCTGGCACGTCGGCGGCAGCCGCAATCACGGC
>Ga0066903_100002732_pt1 | contig 13982 bp, 14 predicted proteins | sample PanSoiMetaGPlot1_FD_67491 | JGI IMG/M metagenome (GOLD analysis project Ga0066903, IMG submission 67491) | Tropical forest soil microbial communities from Panama analyzed to predict greenhouse gas emissions - Panama Soil - Plot 1 (version 2) | ecosystem: Environmental > Terrestrial > Soil >...
CCGATTCTGATGACGACGTTCGCCACGGTCATCGGCCTGCTGCCGATGGCGCTGAAGCTCGGCACCGGCAGCGAGGCGTATGCGCCGCTCGCCCGGTCGATTATTGGAGGCTTGATGGTGTCCGTCGTGCTGACGGTGTTCGTCGTTCCCGCCGCCTACCTGCTCGTCCACCGTCGCCGTCCGGCGGCGGCCGCCTCGCCTGGACTCCCAATCCGGCAACCGCGTCCTGGCGGGGAGACGAGGTGATGTCGACTCGACGTGTAGCATTCATCGCCTGGCTCGCGGTCTTCAGCGCCGGCAGCAGCGCCGGCCAGCAGAACCAGGCCCCGGCGAGTCTCACGCTTGCCCAAGCGGAGCAGACGGCCCTTCAGAATCATCCGCAGGTTCAGGAAGCCCGATATACCGCCCTGGCCGCAAAGGAGGGCGTCCGGGAGGTCCGATCGGGGTACTTCCCGGCGGTCTTTGGTAGCGTCACCGCCGCGGAAGCGGCGAGCGGCAGCCGAATCGCGGCGGGTGGCCTGAATAACCCGATCATCTACGACCGGTTTGCAACGGGCGTGACCGTCGGACAATTGGTGACTGATTTCGGGCGGACGCAGGCGCTGGTGCAGAGCTCTACGCTCAATGCCCAGGCGCAGGACGAATCCGTGGACAGCCAGCGGGCGGCCGTGTTGCTCGATGTCGATCGCGCCTACTTCGATGTCCTGAGAGCCCAGTCGGTCCAGCGCGTGGCGGAGGCGACGGTCGAGGCGAGACAGCTGGTGCTGGATCAAGTGAGCGCGCTCGCGGCGAGCAATCTGAGGTCAGGACTCGATGTCAGCTTCGCGCGGGTCAACGTCTCAACGGCTCAACTGCTGCTCGTCCAAGCCCAAGACGACACCGAACGTGCGTTTGCGGCGCTGACCAACGCGCTCGGCGCGCGTGCCGCGGTCTCCTACCAATTGGCAGAAGAGCCGCTCCCCCAGGCGCCACCGCATGACAGTCAGCCTCTCGTGTCGGATGCATTGCGCCAGCGGCCCGAGATTCTCGCGGCACGACTCACTGCCGAAGCGGCCGTCGCATTCGCAGACGCCGAGCGCGATCTGTATCGTCCGTCGCTCACGGCGGTTGGCACCGCCGGCGTCACGCCGTACCACCAGGCTGGGATCGACGATCGGTACGCCGCGGCCGGCATGAATCTCAACGTGCCCGTCCTGAACGGCGGCTTGTTCGCCGCGCGCCACACTGAAGCAACGCTGCGGGCACGATCGGCCGCCGAGCGCCTGCGCAACCTGGAAAACCAGATCAGTCGCGACGTGCAGACCGCATGGCTGAACGCGCGAACGGCATTTCAACGGCTCGATCTGACCAGTCAGCTGCTCGACCAGGCGGTCCAGTCGCTCGATCTCGCGCAGTCGCGATACGACCTCGGTTTGAGCTCCATCGTCGAATTGAACCAGGCGCTCCTCAACAAAACGCAGGCTGAGTTGGAAGAGGCGTCAGCCAAGTACGACTATCAAGTCCAGAACGCGGCGCTCGGTTATGCTGTGGGCAGCCGGAAATGACAGCCGCGCGCTGAACCAGCGAAGATCGCCTGGGAACGGCGGGCGCGCATCATGCAGGTGCACGTCGGCATCCCAAGTCGGCGTCCGAATCGCCTCACGGAGTGTCATGACAAATTCACAAATGGCTGTTGTTCGAGCGATTTGCGCCTGCTTGACCTTCGTGCTGATTGGCGTCATCTCCCCCACGGCTGCGTTGGCCTCGCTCGGCGGCGATACGTCATCCATACGCGCGGATCGAGTTCAGATGCAGGGCGCGCTCAGGCAGATCACGGGCGGCAACGCCTTCACCGTGCATGAGATGCAGTCGGCTTCCGGGATCGTCGTTCGAGAGTACGTGTCCACCGCGGGAACCGTCTTTGGCGTCGCCTGGCAGGGCGCCACCTTCCCGAATCTTCGCCAGCTCCTGGGGCCCCACTTCGTTCGCTTTCAGCAGGAAGCGGATCGGCTGGTGAGGGCGCGTAAGCGGCGAGGACCGTTGAACGTGGACCTGGGCGACGTGATCGTCCAAAGCAGTGGACATCCGAGGTCATTTACAGGACGCGCCTACCTGCCGGGGCTAATCCCGCAGGGCGTTGGCATCGACGCGATTCGATAGCGGAGGAGCCCTCAACGTGAACCGGATCATCATCGGCCTCCTGCTGTTTGCCCAGCAGGTCGCTCCTCAATCGTGTGGCAGCTCGTCGTCCTCGGGGACCGTACAGAACGTGGTCCCACTCGCCCTGAACGTCGGGCCAACAGGCAACTCGTTCAACGTCGCGTTCGCCACCGTGACCATCTGCCCGCCAGGCCAGTCGACCAACTGTCAGTCGCTTGGCGGCGTGTTGGTCGACACGGGCTCTTCCGGCCTCCGGATCCTGTCCTCCGTCCTGACGGTTTCCCTCCCGCGCCAGACGACGTCGGCAGGCGCGCGTGTGGTCGAATGCTTTCCCTTTCAGGACGGGTATACGTGGGGATCGGTTGCGACTGCGGATATTACGATTGGGTCGAAGCACGCGACCAACATGCCCGTTCAGATTGTGGGTGGATCCGATCTCCCGGCCGCGCCCGACAGCTGCACGAGCAGCGGCACCACGTCGGAAGACACGCTGGACACCCTTGGCGCCAACGGCGTGCTGGGAATCGGCCTCTTTCGACAAGACTGCGGGGCCGCCTGCACGTTTTCGGGCTCGTCGAATCCGGGCATCTACTATGCGTGCTCGACTGGCGGCTGCCAGGTCACGCCCCAACCGCTCGCCCAGCAGCCGCAGAACCCCGTCTGGACGTTCGCGAGCGACAACAATGGCGTCGCCATCCAGCTGCCGTCCGTCCCCGCGGCGGGCGAGACGCAGGCGACCGGCATGCTGTTTTTCGGCATCGGCACGCAGTCGAACAACGGGCTCGGCAGCGCGGCCGTCTTCACGCTCGACGCCGACGGCAATCTCGTGACCAAGTTCGGTCAGACCTCGGTGAAAGGCTTCATCGATTCGGGGTCGAACGGGTATTATTTCCTCGATACGGCGACCACACAGATTCCAACCTGCGCCAGCAGCAAAGACTTCTACTGCCCATCGACCACCTTGAGTCTGTCCGCGACCAACGTCGGCGTGAACGGCAAATCGAGCACGGTCAACTTCGGCATCGCGAACGCTGATGCGCTCTCGAGCACGTTCTCCGTCCTGCCGCAGATTGGGGGGCCGTTCGCGAGCACGTTCGACTGGGGCCTGCCCTTCTTCTATGGCCGGATCGTCTTCACCGCGATCGAGGGTCAGAGCACGCCCGGGGGCGTTGGGCCATACTTCGCCTATTGAATGACCGATATCCACCAGGCAACGCGCGCGTACGAGACATGGCTCCGACGGCGCATCAAGGTCGTCGACGCGGACCTGCGCCTCAAGCACCTCCGCATGGCGGAGAGCCCGTTCGTGTTCTTGCGCGGGACGTTCTATCGCTGGCTGCAGCTGTGGCCAATCGTCTGCGACAGCCTCGGTGACGCTCCGCGCGTGCTGGCCGTCGGCGACGTCCACGTGGAAAATTTCGGCACCTGGCGCGATGCGGAAGGCCGGCTCGTGTGGGGCATCAACGACGTCGACGAAGCCTGCGAGCTCCCTTACACGCAAGATCTGGTACGGCTGGCTACGAGCGCGTTGCTGGCGGTTCAGGCCGAGCATTTCTCGCTGGCCGCGGAGGAGGCGTGCGCCGCCATTCTCGACGGCTATCGTGCGTCGCTCGAACGCGGCGGCAGTCCCGTGGTGCTGGCCGAGCGGCGCCGGTGGCTCCGCCTGATCGCAACCAACGACTTGCGTGATCCGGCGCAGTTCTGGGAGAAGCTCCATATGAACGCAACCGTACGCGGCCCTTTGCCGGATCGCGCGATGGATGCGCTCAAAGCGATGATGCCACGCGGGGTCCGTGTGGAACGCGTCGCCCGCCGCTCGGCCGGCGTCGGTAGTCTCGGCCGGCCGCGCTTCGTCGCCTTGGCCACGTGGGGTGGGGCCTACGTCGCACGGGAAGCCAAGTCATGGGTGCCTTCCTCCGGCGCGCGCGATCGCTCAACCAGCAGCGATCTCAAGCGGCTCATCGACCGGGCGGTCCGCGTGCCGGACCCCTGCTTTGCCCTGCCGGACGGCTGGATCGTCCGGCGCCTGGCGCCCGACTGCACGCGCATCGAGCTCATCGAGCTTCCGAAACGGCGCGACGAAGGAAGGCTCCTGCGCGCGATGGGCTGGGAGGTCGGCAACATGCACCTGGGCTCGCCGACCGACCGTGTGCTGGTGCATCTCTCGGAGCGCAAACGCGGATGGCTCGAGCGCGCCTCGATCCGCATGGCGCGTGCCGTTGAAGACGACTGGCGAGCGTGGCGCTCCCGCCACGCCGAATGAGCCGACGGTGCGACAAGACGCCGCGATGGGCGACGGAAGCGCGCAGAACCTGGCCGGAGCTCTCAGCTGGCGCGTCGCCCCGTGACCGGGAAGTGCCAGTTCACTGGGAGACTTGCCCGCCCGCCTGACAGGGCGCGCCAGAGAGCGTCGAGACGACAACCAGCGGGTTTTTTCCGCGCCGCTCGATGGCGTGTGCGACTCCTTGCGGCACGACCGCCAGCGAGCCCGCCCTGACGGCCATCGTCTGGCTGCCCACCCGGACCGCGCCATCCCCGGCGACGACATACAGGACTTCATCGACCTTGTCGTGCACGTGCTCGGCGACGCCGTCACGCATTTGAAGCAACCTGACGGTCTCGGCCGGTTTGCAGGCGAGGATGGACTCTTTCATCGGGTCCCGTCCAATGAAGTTGGTGTCGAGGAAGTCCGGGATGTTCACGTTCACCGGCGGTCCGGCTGGCGCTCCTGCGAGCGGCGCGGCCGGTTTTGGCGCCGGCGGCGGCGGAGGAGGCGGCGGGGCGGGCGTCAGCACGATGTCGACGGGCGTCAGCGCGCCTGCGCTGTGGACCGGGAACTCTCGCTCGAGCGTGATGAACCCGTCGCGTTCACAGCGGATCCGATACATCCCGTCTTTGATATTGGGCACGACCACGGTACCGGCCGCTGCCGTCGAGTACTCGCCCTCGGCGCTGCCCGAAAGGATCAGCCGCACTCCGTCGAGACTCTCGCCATTCGGATCGTGAACCGAAACCCGAACCGACGTGGTTCGCGCCGGCGGGATTGCCGCTTTGCCGGTTGTGGCTTTGGCCGTTGGGCCACCTTCTCCCTGGCGACCGGTCCCCGCCGCCGGCCGGCTGCCCGTCGCGCCCTGTGGCGTGCCGCCGCTCTGCTGCGCTGGCGCGGTCTGGGCCATCAACAGCCCTTGAGATATCCACGCAGCGAGCGCGACCGTTGCGAATTGTTTCATGCGTTGTGCTCCCAAATACCAGATGCGAGCAAAGAGCGTGCGCGCTCCCGCTTCAGCACCCTTCAAGAAACCGCCGACTTCTCGGCTGGCGAGCGCCCCTCTCGCCAGCGGTTGTCCGTGGGATGACACGGTATGTAAGACGTTCAGGTAGAAGCTCGACAAATGCCAACGCAACGGATCGCAAGAGTCAGATGACAAGCTCAACACTCACGGGAAAGTCTCGGGCCTCAACCGGCGTCCCGTTGATTTCGACGTACTGATAAGTCATCGAGAACGTGGAGGCCCCCACGACCAGGACATCCGCGGTGGAGCTCATGGCGACCGGCACGTGGACCCCGGCGATCCTGGCGTATTCTCGAAGCACTCTGACGTTGCGAGTCCAGATGGACGGACGACGGGACAGTTCCCCTTCGATCCGGACAAGGTCGGCAGAGTCAGCCTCCAGGAACAACGCGCCGTCGACCAGCATGACGTGCTTGCGGCGGGGCCGGACGTCGACCTTGACAAGATTAACGGGGGCCTGGCCTGCCAGGACCGGGCTCACATGGAGGAACTCGTAGTTTGCGGCCGTGAGCGCGGCCTGTTCACGGGCGTCGGATGACAGGGCGGCCTGCTCCGCTTCGAGCGCCGCGAGCAGCACTTTGCGCCGAATGATGGCCGACCCCTCTTCGGAGACGATTTGAAATTGAAAGCCGTGCTCAGGGTCAAGGGAGGTCCAGACCTCCATTGAAGCGTGCATCCGCCCGCCACGAGTCGTGGCCGTCAGTTTGCGTCGAGCGCGGTATTGCACGAGGGGCTTGGTATCCCCTGCGAAGAAGCGGGCGAGGAGATCGGCAGACTGAGACTTGCCGAGCTGCACTGCCCGCCGGGCGCTGAGAGGGGTATTGACACCCGACAGGCAGATGAGACCCACCGACAACCAAGCGGCAGCAAAGCTGTGCCGGGTGGGATGCCGGGGGGACATCGCCTAGAGTATAGCCACCCAGACGACGCATCGCAAAAGCAACGCGACGAAGCAAGGTTAGCCGCGATGTGCCTCCAGTCGCCAACTAGCACTTTTGACAGTTACCAGGGGTCGGCGTGGCTGCTATAACCGCGCACGTCACATTCCGTGCAATCAACAACCGCGTTACAACCGGGAGAAACCCACGACATGAGCAAGCCGCGTGTGCTGCTTGCCGACGATCACACCCTGTTCCTCGAGGCGTTTCAGAAGCTGTTGGCGGATGAGTGCGAGATCGTCGGAGTCGCTACGAACGGCCGGGCCCTGGTGACGGCTGCGGCTACTCTTTGCCCCGACGTGATCGTCGTCGACGTCACGATGCCGCTCCTCAATGGGATAGATGCCGCCCGCCAGATCAAGCAGACCAGCCCGGATGTCCGGATCATTTTTTTGACCATGAACGAAGACCCCAATCTCGCGGCAGAGGCGTTCCGGGCCGGTGCGTCCGGGTACCTGCTCAAGCGGTCTGCCGCTTCCGAGCTCGTGACCGCGATTCGGGAAGTCGTGAAGCACCGCTCGTATATCACGCCGCTCGTGGCGGAAGGGCTGGTGGGATCGATGTTGCACGGCCTGGAGATCCGCCCCACGACCTTAACGCCCCGGCAGCGAGAAATCGTGCAGCTTGTGGCGGAGGGACGCTCCATGAAGGAAGTCGCGACCATCTTGAACATTGCGCCACGAACCGTCGCGTTTCATAAGTACCGCATCATGGAGCAATTACATCTGAAGACAACCGCGGAGTTGATCCAGTACGCGATCAGAAACCACATTGTCTAAACACGGCTGGCAGAGTTTTGCGAGGAAGCCATCAGTCTCGGCTGTTGGCGTTCTCTGCAGGCCCGAGTTAGATTAGCGGCTATGGCGCGCGCGCGAATTGTCGTCGCCGACGATCATGCGAACATGTTGGAACGCGTGTCGCGCGTGCTCGAGTCCGACTATGACGTCGTGGCGGCCGTGCCCGACGGGCTGACGGCCGTGGACGCGGTTGACCGGCTGAAGCCGGACCTTGCGATCTTCGACATCTCGATGCCGGGTCTGACGGGGCTGGAAGCGGCCATGAAACTCGCCGGCATGGGCCGTGACGCGCGCGTGATCTTCCTCACCGTCCACGAGGACCAAGAGTTCGTGGATGCCGCCCGAAGCACCGGGGCGCTCGGCTACGTGCTCAAGCGGAATATCCTCACCGATCTCCTCCCGGCGGTTCGCCGCGCGCTCACCGGCAGAACGACATTCCTCGCGCCGCTCATGGCTGATCCCACGCCGGCAGCTGCGGCCGACAATTAGCGCGGCCGCCGTTCAGGGCGCCGCCATGGCCGAGCGCCAGCGCATCACGATTGACGCAGTCGTTGTCGTGTCGTTGCGCTTGAATCCGGGCACGGGATCGTGCGAGTACCGCCAGAGGAAGCCGAACTTCAGCGCGAGGCGTTTGTTCATGGCCGCTTGTGCGGTCGCCTCGGCCTCCGATCGATACCCCGTACTGTTTGTCAGATTCGGGTAGAACGTAAAGCGCTGCACCGTGTCGCCGGACTGGCCGAACAGGTATTTGCTCGTGAGGCCGAGCACGGCTTCAAGGTTGTTGAGCGTCTCGCCGGTGACACGATCCTCATGCCGCCATGCCAACGAGGTGAGCCCATCCACCGTCCATTGAGGATCCTTCACGACGGCATGCGCCAGACCGCCATCCAGGACCGAGCGAAAATCGATGCCGCTCAGACGGTCCCTCTCCAGTCTGAGCCCGCTCGTTGCCGAGATCCGCTCGGTCAGCGTTCGGCGGGCTCGGACTGCGCCGAAGTACTGGGCGGCTGTCTCGACGCCGTTGGCGCTCGAGTGCACCGTGCCGGCGAAGCCGTCCAGCACCCAAAGCGGCCAGCGGCGGTGCCCTTCGAAATTCGCGCCGAATGAGGACGATCGCGAATTCCCGTTCGTGCCGACGAACGACGCGCCGAGCTGCACGTCCCAGAGCGGCGGCGGTTCCTCAGATGGTGAAGTTGATGTCGGCGGCTGCGCGCGCGCGCCAGCAGCGAGCGCGCCGCATGCGACACTCGCGGCAACGATTCTCCAGAGCTTCATCGGACAGGTATGGTAGTCCGAGCGCGCGGATCTCACGGCGGGACCAAACTCTGCGCGGACGAAGCTCTACGGGGTGGGCGACGTGCGATTAAGCCGATTCGGCGGTTTGTTCGAGCGCGCCAACGTCGCTGCTGACAACAAGGGGAACGCGAACGCCGATGCGGGTCCCGGCGCCGCGCGCCGATCGAATGATGAGCCGGCCGCCGAGGTAATTGACGCGCTCGCTCATGCTCACGAGGCCAAGTCCTGCCCCTTCGAACGAGTCCGGCTCAAAGCCGATGCCCTGATCGGCAATCTGCAGGTAGAGGTGGCCCTGCTCGACCGAGAGCCGGACGGAGGCCCGGCGGGCGCCGCTGTGTTTGGCGACGTTGTGCAGCGCTTCCTGGGTAATGCGGTACAGGCAGAGCGACGTTGCGGGCGATACGCTCGGAGGCACGCCGGCGTGCGTGAAATCCACTTCGATGTCATGCTGCGCGCTCACGTCGTAGCAGACGCCCTGCATGGCCTGGATCAGCCCGAGCACCTTCAGCCTCGAAGGGTGGAGCTGATGCGACAGCTCGTGAATGTCGCTCGCAATCTCCGCGGCGCGGCGTGAGCTCTCCTGTGCGAGATCGACGAGGTCCGGCGCCTGCGAGTCAAGACGACGCGTCAACTGATCGAGATCGATGTTCAAGAGCGCCAGCTTCTGACTCAAGTCGTCGTGCAGGTCGCGCGCGATCCGCTCCCGCTCGGCTTCCTGGCTGGCGATCAACCGGCCGGCGAGCGCGCGGTTGCGATCGTAGCTCGCCCGGAGATCGGATTCTCGGCGGCGCAGCATTTCAACGTTCACCTGGCTGTCGGTGACATCGCGGACGAAGCACACGACCCGCTCCAGCTCGTCGCACACCAGCCGCGCCTCGTAATACCGGAGGATGCCTTGAATCGGCAGCGTGTACTCGATGACGACCGGATCCACCGATCGCTTGGCTCGTGTCACCGCGTCCATGAAGACGCCTGCGAGCTCCCGCGGCAGCACGTCGCGGATAGTCTTGCCGAGGAACCGCTCCGGCGGCACGTAGAGGTCCGCCCGGTCTCGCGCGTAGTAGTCAAGGTAGGTCCCGTCCTTGCCGACCACGAACATCAGATCAGGCATGGCGCGAAGAATCGCGCTGTTCTGCGCCTCGGTCGAGCGCTGTGCGCCTTCAGCGCGCCGCCGCCGCGCACGCTGGAGCAACAGCGCCGCTACGAGCGCGCTTTCGGCGGCAAGTATCACGAGGGCCGCAATCCAACTAATCATGATGGCCCACCTCGGACCCCTTGAAGGACCCGAGAACACCAGGCGGCTGAAGTCACTTACGGTGATGGGATTGTATCCCCGAATCGCTGTTTTAGTAATGTCTCGTGTTGTTACAGGAACGTCGCCGCTTGTCTCGGTGGGGCTGGCGTGCCCACCGTGACCGCCGGCCCGGCCCCTAAGGGAGGGCGCACTCCCCACGGACACCTGCTGCGCACCTGTCCCCGGGGACGTCCCAATTCTGGTATTCCAGGGACGATGCGGGGGCGTGATCCTCGAACCGCTTGCGTCACGAGCGGGGGGGTCGCCTCCGGCCTTCCACTCTCAGGGCAGGGGCCTCATGCGAAGGACTTGACCCTGAAACTGAGCGCGGTGAGCAGTGCCCCGAACATGAAGGCGTAGATGCCGAGAATCCACACAACCGACAGCGCGCCTGCGCCCGGGTAGAGGAACAAGAACACGCCGAAAGCAATCGAAAGCAGGCCGGCCACGATCAGCATCCACTCGCCCTCGATGACCTTGCGGTACTCGATCGCCACAACGATTTCGAAGATGCCCCGAACGATGGCCCACGCCGCGATCAAGAACAGCAAGACCATCGCGGTCAGGCCCGGGTACACGAAGGTCGCAATTCCCGCGCCGATGCTCACCACGCCGAGAATGAGCGCCTGCCAGAATCCTCCACCGAAGCCGCCGGTCAGCGCGATGATGCCGTCGACGAGGCAGTACGCTCCGTACAGCAGGACCAGCGAGGCAAGGGTCAGACCGGGCCACACGAACGCGAGCACGCCGAAGAGCATGGCCGCCAGACCGCGGACGAGCAGAATCCACCAATGTCCCGCGACGATGTGTCGCAGATTGCCGCCGATTGATTGCGTCGTTGCCACAGGCGCCTCCTCACGTGTCAGTGTAATGGTTCTTCGCCTTCGTTTTCTTCACTTTCATTGATTGCCGAAAATGCATACACTCCCATCGGCGGAACGGGGCCCTCCGCTTCAACCCCGGACGGCTCGTGGTCACAGGAGCGTGGGCATGCGACGCTACGCGCAGGAGCTGATTGGAACGTTCTTTCTGGTGTTGACCATCGGCTGTACAGACATCGCCGCTGGACCGGGCGTCATCCCACCGCTCGCGATCGGCGCCATCCTGATGGTCATGGTCTACGCTGGAGGCCACATCTCCGGCGCGCATTACAACCCCGCCGTGACGCTTGGTGTCTTCATCCGCGGCAAGTGCCCAACCGCCGATGTGGTCCCCTACATGGCCGCTCAGGTGTTCGGAGCCGTCGCCGCCGCCTTGCTGGTGATGTTCTTCAAGACCGGCCAGGCACATTCGCCGTTCGTCGCCCAGTCGACGGCGGCCGCTCTTGCGGCGGAGTTCTTCTTCACTTTTGCGCTGGTCTACGTTGTCCTCAACACAGCGACCGCGAAGGCGACGCAAGGCAACTCGTACTTCGGCCTTGCGATCGGATTCACGGTCATGGCCGGCGCGTTTGCGGTCGGCGACGTCTCAGGTGGCGCGTTCAATCCAGCCGTCGCGGCAGGCGTCACTCTCATGGGCCTCGTGTCGCCGACCATGCTGTGGATCTATTTGACGGCCGACTTTCTCGGCGGTATGGCCGCTGCTCTGGCGTTCAAGAGCTTGAATCCAGGAGATTCGTAGACCAGCCAAGGTTCATTACTTCAACGCTCCTTCGAGCAAACTCGCGACGCCCGCGCCGCCTGACTTCGTCACGTACTGTGTGAGCACGGGTATAGCCTTGCTGACCAGCTCGGGTTTGAGGCCGAGCTTGGAGAACGCGCTCGCCACGGTCGCCAGCCCGCCAATCGACCCGGATGTCCCGGTCACCGCCGACAATGGGTTGCTGCCGCCGAGCGGTGGCGCCGCCTTCAGGAGGCCATCCATCCCGGGCACGGCCGCCGCAACTTTCGAGAAGTCGCCCGCCGATAGGCGACTCTTGGCGAGACCGAACAGCGCGCCCGCCGCGCCCTCCGCTTGAGCGGGCGTCGAGTCGAGCTCCTTCGACAGCTGGCCAACGAGCTCGGGATTCGAGCCGGCAGGAGGCTGCTGTGACGCGAGAACGGTGACGTGAATCGAGATCATGGCGGCGGCGTACACAAGCGCGCGGCGAGTATTCAACGTCATGGGAGTGTCCCCTTTCCCCACGAGCCTAGAAAAGCCGCGGCCGCTCCACTATGCGTTTTCGGCACGGGATTGCAGAATGACCGACTCTGGGGGGCGAACTCAGAACGCGTCCTGGATTGCGAAGTAAATTCCCTTCGCCCCCGCCTTCCCGAACGCGACGTCGATGCAGAAATTGGTTCTCGAGCGTTTGTTGAACAACACGCGCAGGCCGCCTCCCGCGGCCGGGGCGAACGAGTCGAACAGCTTCTCCCCCGCCTCCGGATTCGTGACGGTCGTCGTGTTGACAAACGCCACCATGCCGAGAAGACCGTCCTGTCTGAGCATCCCGCGGTACTCGACCTCGCCGTACACGAGGCGCTCGCCGCGGTATCGACCTTCCTGGTAGGCTCGCGACGAACGTCCGTATTTGTCCATCACCGTTGCCGGCAACTCGAAGTACGGCGGCGCGCCCTTGGCGACGAAGTCACCATACGTCCAGATCGCAAGGCGATGCCGGGCCGGAATCCGGCTCCCTTCCGGCGCACGATCGGCGAGCGGAATGTAGTCGCGGAATTCGAGGTGCGCGAGCTGCCAGCCCGAATCGCCCCCAAGGAACCCGTCGAAGGACATCCTGTAGAACGCACTGACCAGCCAGCCATCACGCGAGTCGATCTCGCCGACGCGCCGGTCGATCAGCAGGTTCGCGCTGATCCCACCCGACTGCTGACTGTCCAGAGGAAGGCCCTGCGCCTGACTGTACGTGACGTACGCTGATGTCGACGGATCCGCGGCGGCGTCCACGGCCGCGACGTTGGCGTGCGAGTCGAACAGGAGGCCGCCGCCCAGGTAAACCGAATTGCTCACGCGCCGGTAGACGGTGTCGTGTACTCTGACGAACTGGTATTTCGTGTTGAAAGCGGCGGACGCGGGTGTATCTGTGCCAAGCCCATAAACGTTCTGTGCCGCATTGTAGTACCGGTTGTCGCCCTCGACAAACCACTCGTTCTCGCTGCTGAACAGATCGAAGCGCGCGCTGAACAGTGTATAGCCCTTGCTCGAAAACGAGAGGCTCGTGACCGATGACGAGATGCGCGTCTTCGTGGGATCGCCGGCGACCCACGCGACCTGTGCCGCGGCGCCGAAAGTCTGCCCGAACGTGGGATTCCACCCGATGATCGGCGCCGCCGCAATCATCAGGCCTTGAGCGTCGGGCCGCTTCTCGAGCTCCTCGGACTTGTGCCGGATCGTATGCCAGACGTCCAGCAAATCGACCTGCGGCGTGGCCTCCTGCGGAGCCTCGCCGGCCGCAACCGGTTTGTCTTGGGGCCGTGCAAGGGCTGGCATGCTGGACAGCACCGCGAGGGTTATGGCAAGAACGACGTTCCTACACACGACGCCCATGCAGCATTCGCCTCGCTGAACGGTAGCCGTCGGCTGAGCGCGTCAGCTATGCGGATCCGGCACGCGCGTCGGCCGCCGATATGTTGCCGATATTGCATAGCTCACCTCGGGGGCGAGCCGTACTCTAGGGCGGCGTGATGTTGGGTCGAGTCGGCGTCCGTCTCACATCAGGAGTTCGAGCACATGACGAATCGACTCTCGGCCGGCGCGTTGTTCCTGGGGTCGGCGCTGTGGCTGCTGTCTGCATCTGACATCGGAGCGCAAGCGACCGGCAAGAGCCCTGCCTCGAGCCCTAACGCCCTCCCTGTTCCAATCCGGCTGTCCGCGTTCGCGGTCAACATGAGCAACATCGGCTCGGGTCAAGCCGGCGTAGTCGAGGTGCTGATCAACAAGTGGTCGACCGCCGCCGAGCGCCAGCAGGTGATCGAAACAATGATGGAAAAGGGACAGAACCAGCTCCTGAGCCTGCTGCAGGATCTCCCACCCAAAGGGCGCCTGCGCTTTCCAAACTACATGGGCCCCGATCCAAGCAACTGGCGGCTCGGATGGGACCTGCGCTACACGTGGACAACGCCGGACCCCGAGGGCGGTCACCGGATCGTCGTGGCATTCGACCGGTACATGTCGTTCGCCGAGGTGCGAAACCAGCCGCGAACAGTCGACTACCCCTTCACACTCATCGAGATCCATCTCAACAGAGACGGCGAAGGCCAGGGCAAGATGGCCTACGCGACGAAGATCA
>Ga0066903_100002733_pt1 | contig 13982 bp, 14 predicted proteins | sample PanSoiMetaGPlot1_FD_67491 | JGI IMG/M metagenome (GOLD analysis project Ga0066903, IMG submission 67491) | Tropical forest soil microbial communities from Panama analyzed to predict greenhouse gas emissions - Panama Soil - Plot 1 (version 2) | ecosystem: Environmental > Terrestrial > Soil >...
GCCCCTATAAGCGGGGGCCTTGAAGACCACGGAGAGGTGCCGGAGTGGTCGATCGGGACGGTCTCGAAAACCGTTGTGCGTGCAAGCGTACCGTGGGTTCGAATCCCACCCTCTCCGCCAATTCCTCGGTTTTGTCATCCAGGCTCTCGCGCATCGGACGGCGTTCGACGACCCTTGGCTAAGCCACTGATCTAACGCTTGGCGCCATACGCCGCTTTAAGCTCATCCAGCCGTTGAAAGATGCCATCCGAACGAACCTGAGCCATCAGCTGGACGGTTAGCGGCATCGGACAGATGCCAAGCTCGCGCCGCATCATATTGCGCCAGCGCTCGTGGCTGCGAAGGGCCTCGGCACGCTGGCCGTTCAATACGAGCATTACCATGAGATCGCGGTGCGATGTCTCGCGAAACGGATCATAGGCGAGAACGCCGCGCAGGACTTCCACGGCCTCGTCGTAATGGGTCATGCAGGCATAGAGCCGGGCGAGCTCGTGTGCGGCGCGTACGTAGAGCGAATGTAGCCGCTCTCGCTCGATCAGGATCCAGTCCTCGTCCTCGCCCTCGAGGAAGGGCCCTGAATACTGATCCAGGGCTTCCGCCAGCAAGATCGCCGGCTGCTCGTCGGCATGGCCCGCCGCGTCGCGGAGGGCGCTCTTCACCGAGGCGTCGAAGCGGTGTGTGTCGATCGCGAACCAGTCGGCCTGCTCTAGAATGATCTCGCTGCCGAGGGTGACCAGATTGCGCCCGCCCTTGCTCTGCGGCTCAGCGGCAATGACCTTGCGCAGGCGCCACAGCGCCGTGTTCAGGGCGGAGCGCGCCCGATTTGGCTCCAGTCCTGCCCAGAACAGATCAATCAATCGCTCCCGGCGATGAGGGCGACCGCTGTAGTGTGCAAGGTAGGCTGTGAGCCGCCGTCCGGTCGAACCGAACTGCGCACGAATTCGCCGCTCGTCGACCCTGATTGTCAGGGCCCCCAGCAATTCCATCGATAGCATGCATCGTGCCCCCTCAGCTCAATTTCCGATGCTGCACAGGGTTTGAAAGTCTAGGTCAAGGCTCTCACTCGATAAACCTGCAATTGTGCATGTCTAATAATCTACAATCATTGAGGCTATTTCGTGATCAATGGACGACCGGCGTAACACCCCCTTGACCTGCGGGCGGACGTGACACCGCCGTGTCGATGCCGTGCCCCCCGGGTGACGCCACGACAACTGCCACAAGACACCGCGGGTCCAACATCAGGGCCACAAGGAAAGTGGTGATGGAAGCTTCCTCCGCTTTGGCCGACCAAGTCTTCGTCCTTCGCTTCTGGCGGGAAACGCACGATCGCGGTCGGGCCGATGCGAGCTGGAGGGTGAGGATTAGCCACGTCAACACGCGTCGGCGCTCGCACGCCCACGGCCTCGATCGCGCCTTCGAGGTCGTGCGCAGCACGCTGGAAACCTCTCTCCGCAGCCCGCCGGAGGCGCAACGGTAAGCGAGGAAAAGCCATGGCAGGCGATGCAAGCGGCCCCGCGGTCAGCACAGGCCCAGTCCCCTTCAGCGAAGCGAGGCATTAGCCGTGGCTGGACTGGCAGCCGTCAACCAGGTCGGGGAGAGCCTCGTGGGCCTGCTGCGTGCCCGCCGTGATGTGCTCGCCGCGTCGGCTCTCTTGGGCCCGGTGCCGCCTGCGCTCGATATCTCGCACGTATCGCTCAGCCGTCTCGCCACCGCGACCGAACCGACGGCGGGCCTGACGATTACCTGCTATCGGCTGGCCTATTCCGATCACCCGACGCCACGGGTTGCGGTCCGCCAAGCTGCGACGGGTGCGACCATCGCGCTGGAACTTCACTATCTGCTTGCCGCCTGGCCCTCCGCCGCGGCCGACGAGCAGGCGATCATCACCTGGGCCATGCTGGAACTGGCGGCGCATCCGGTCCTTGATCGCTCCGTGCTGCTTGGCGGGCCCGGCGTCTGGGCGCGCGACGAGACGGTGCAGATAGTGCCGGACTCCCTCTCCGATGACGGGCTGTTCCGCGTCTGGGATGCGCTTCAGCACAAGTACCGCCTCAGCACCACCTTCAGCGCGCGCGTCGTGCGGATCAATTACGGGCCACCCGATGACTGGCCGCCGGTCGTGGCAACGCGCGTTGGCCTGGCCGACACTGACCCGTTGACGGAGGGGGTGGTGTGATGCCCGCCCCGGCCTGGGAGTTCATCGATCGACGCATGCTTGCGGCCTTGGCCTTCGTAGACGCCGCCGGCCGGCCCGTGACAACCCCCGTGACGATAACCTCGCCGGGAATCGGCATTCTGGTGAAGCGACCAGGAGAGGTCGTCGTCACGAATGCTCCTGGCCTCCAAGCCTATACGGCCTCGTTTGCGGCACCGCCGGCCGCACCCGCTGTCGGATCGATTTCCATCCCGCTCGATCTCCGTCCTGCCGATCCGGCGTTCGCACCACGCCGCTTTGTGCTGGTGCTGCCGCGCGACCCGGATCCGCTGCATGCCGCCAATCCCGGCTCGCTGTTCAGGCCCGTGGAAGTGCCTCTGCTCCCCGGACCGAGGGCGACTGCGACCGGATTGCTGGCGGCCCTGCGCGTTACGGTCAGGCGCTCCACCGACGGACTTGCAATCGAAGGCGCCATGGTGCGCCTGCGCCCCGAAGGCGGTAGGCCGCAGGCCCGCGCTCTGACCGATCCGGCAGGCGATGCGCTGCTGCTGGTAGCGGGCGTGCCGATGTCCAGCGCTGGCGCCGGCGGCACGGTCCTGCCCGACATTGCGGCGGAACTCGATGCGGTGGTCGACCCCAACCTCGTCAGGTTCAACGCGGCTGCCACGCTCGACGACGCGCGCGCAGCAGCGGCGGCAAGATTGAGCAATCTCATTGATCCGGACGATGTCGAAGCGCGTCTCGCGGGCAGCGCGACGAGTCCGCTGAGCGTGCGGATCGCTGCGGGCCAGACCCGTACCGCGGCCATCACCTGGGTGCCGCCGCCATGACCGCCGCACCTCGTCATCCACCCGCTTGCCAGGTTTCCGAAGGAGGCTCTTGATGCCCGAGTATCTCGCTCCCGCCGTCTACGTTGAAGAAACCAGCTTCCGCGCGAAGTCGATCGAAGGCGTGAGCACCAGCACGGCTTCCTTTGTCGGACTGACCGGCACAGGTCCCGTCAGCGCGGGAGCAGGCGCTGTTGCGCCACCGCTGCTCACGTCCTTCACCGACTTCGAACTCTATTACGGAGGCGTCGACAATCTGACGATTGGCGGCGCCAGCGTCGTGAACTACCTGGCCCTCGCCGCCCGGGCCTTCTTCAGCAATGGCGGCGGCCGCCTCTACGTCGCACGCGTCCTCGGCGCCGGTGCTGCGGCCGCCAGCAGCGGCGTGCTCAATGCCAGCGGAACCCCACCTGTCAATCCGCCGGCGGCACAACAGATCGCCATCTCAGCCCGCTTCCCAGGCGGGATGGTGATGGCCGACGGCGCGAACTATGCCGTCACTCTGACGCTGGTATCGCTGCCGAGTACCAAGCGACTGGCACTGCGCCAGCAGCCAGGCACGCTGGTCCAGCTCGGCAACGACTACTTCGTCATGAACAATCCGATCACCACGACGGCAGCCGACCTCACCGCGTGGAACGCATTGGCTGACGATGGCGCGGTATCGATCCTGACGCTGTCTGTGGCCATAAGCGGCGCGGCCGGACCGATCGCCGATTATTCGGCATTGGGCTTCCACCCGCGGCACCCACGCTATGCCGGAGCGGTGCTTGGCCCGACGCCTCCCATCGCGGCCGACGCGCTCACCAATCCCATCGTTCTGCAGCTTGGCGGTTCGGTCGATGCCTTCATGTTGCGATCGGGCCTGTTCGGCGCGGCTGCCACCCGGACGGTCCGGCTGACCAACGGCGCCGACGGGACGGGCGCACCCTCGACGGCGGACTATCAGGAGGCGCTCGACCGTCTCCTGGCGCTGGAAGACGTTTCCATCGTCGCTGCGCCTGGAGCCTCGAGCTTTGCCGCACCGACGCCAGCCGCCGTCAATCAGATGCTGATCGGGCACGCGGAAACTCGCCGATCCTATCGCATTGCGGTGCTCGATCCTCCGCCGAGTCTGGACACCACCGGCATTCGCGCACTGAAGAGCCTGATCGATTCCACCTACGCGGCGCTCTACTACCCTTGGGTCCGCGTGGCCAATCCCGCAGCTGCCACGCGGCCTCTGGCACCCACCGAGATCGACCTGCCACCGTCCGGTTTCGTTTGCGGCGTCTATGCGCGCAGCGACGTGCAACGTGGCGTGTTCAAGGCGCCCGCCAACGAGACCGTCACCGGCGCGCTGGGCCTGCAGCGCGACGTCCGCTTCGGCGAGCAGGAAGTGCTGAACCCGCTGGGCATCAACTGCATCCGTGCACTGCCCAACCGCGGCATCCGGGTGTGGGGGGCCCGCACGATCAGCTCCGATCCAGAATGGAAGTACGTGAATGTCCGCCGCTACTTCCTCTACCTGGAGGCATCGATCGACCGCGGCACCCAATGGGCGGTGTTCGAGCCGAATGGCGAGCGGCTGTGGGCCAATATCCGCACCACGGTGTCCGACTTCCTCTACAGCGAATGGCTGAACGGCGCGCTGCTCGGCGCCACGCCGAAGGAGGCGTTCTTCGTCCGCTGCGACCGTTCGACGATGACGCAGAACGATCTCGACAATGGACGGCTGATCTGTCTGGTCGGCGTCGCAGCGTTGAAGCCTGCTGAATTCGTCATCTTCCGGATCGGTCAGAAGACCGCCGATTCCCGCGAATAACGGAGATCATCCATGGCCGTTCGTGACACACCATATGGCGCCTACAACTTCGTCGTCGAGCTGAACGACGGGTCCCCATCCGACCGCGCGATCGGCGGCTTCTCAGACGTGAGCGGGATCGGCACCGAGATCACCCTGATGGAGTACCGCCAGGGCAACGACAAGGAGAACCGGGTTCGCAAGATCCCCGGCCTGCACAAGGCCGGCGATGTCACGCTGAAGCGCGGCATCATGGGCGTGACCAACTTCTACGAGTGGATCAACACGGTTCGCCGGGACCCCACGTTCCAGCGCAACGTCTCCATCACACTCCATGACGAACAGGGTCATCCGGTGCTGCGCTGGAACCTGATCAAAGCGCGCCCGATGAAGTGGACGGGGCCAACGCTCGCCGGCAAAGGCGGCAGCGACGTGGCGATGGAGGAACTCGTCATCGCCGCCGAAGGCTTTGAGTTCGCCCCGCTTTAGGCCGCTGCATGCCGTTTCCTGAACTCCTGCTGCGCCAGGCGCCGCCCCCCGGGGCAGGGCTGTCGTCGCGCGCCGATGTCGCGCTGTTTGTCGGCCTGGTGCCACGGCGGGCTAACGTCGCGGTGCCGCAGGAAATTCGCGATTGGCTGGAAGCGGCGGGCTGGGCCGGGCATGGGCCGTTTGCGCGGTCGCCGGCCAACGTCGAGGCACTGCTCGACGTTCCAGTGCCGATCGAGAGCTGGGGCGCGTTCGAGCACCTGTTCGCCTGGGATCAGCGGTTGGTCCGCGCAGGAAGCCCGCAGCATATTCCGTGTCCGCTGGGCCTCGCGGTGCGCGGCTTCTTCCAGGCAGGTGGCGTGCGGGCCTATGTCGTGCGCACCGGCGATCCGCTGCCGCTGCTCTCGGATGCATCGGCAGATCAGGTCATTGCCACAAAGCGCCGCCTGGTCTCCTGGGCAGACAACGGGCCTCCGCCCGACGTCGCGGCTCGCGTGCCCCTGATTCCCGGCTTCCTCGATCTCGGCCATGCGGCGCAGGCGACAGATCCGGGCACCTGGCACGGCATGGCGCATGTCTGGGGAGTCGACGAAGCGGCGATGCTTTCACTGCCGGATCTGCCGGAACTCTTCGCCGGACCGCCGACGCCGATGCCCGCCATCCCGGCTGCGCCTCCCGTGCCGGAGCAGTTCAAGCCTTGTGCGCCACCTACCGCGGACTTCCAGCCGGAGGCACAGGTTAACCGCTTGGCCGTGTCCGCACCGCGTCTCGACCGAGCGGGCTACCGCCTTTGGGCGACGGCAGTTCAAGCGGTATTGGGCCTGTTGTCGGTCCCGAACGCCACGGCGCATCGGCGCGACGTCATGCTGGTTGCCAGCCTGCCCCTGCCCTCGTTCGAAGCCGGGCTGGTGCCGGCACAGGCGGAGACCTGGCCGCTCGCCGTCCTGGATGAAGCAGGCATCCCGGCGCCAGGCGAACGGTTGACCGATGCCGCGCGTATCGGCAACGCGCGACTGCAGCTGGCCTGGCCCTGGGTGGAAACCGCGGCATCGGCGGCCCTGCCCGAAGGTGTCGAAGGCGCAGAAGGCGCCGTCCTGGGCGCGATCGCCCGCACCTCGCTCCTGGTCGGCGCGTTCCGGTCGGCGGCCGACACGGTCCTGCCGGATATCCGCCGCCTGCTTCCGGAGCCAAGCATCGGCGCATTGCGACGCGGACTGCCGGATGGCCGGGCGGACTGGGTCGGTGATCGTCTGACCGTCATCGGCAAGCGACCGTCCGGCTTCGTGTTGCTGAGCGACGCGACCATGTCGACGTCACGTATCTGGCGCGCCGCCGGCGTGTCGCGCCTGATGGGCATCATCCTCCGCGCCGCGCGGTTCCTTGGCCAGGACCGCCTGTTCGAGCCGTCCGGACCCAAACTGTGGATCGCAATCCGCCGCGACTTCGAAAGCTTTCTCGAACGCCTGCGCCAAGCCGGTGCGGTCGACGGTGAAACAACCGACGAAGCCTATCTCGTCCGCTGCGACCGCACCACGATGACGCAGAACGACATCGACGCTGGTCGCGTGATCGTTGCGATCACGTTCACCGCTGCAGAGCCTGTCGAACGCATCACGGTAACACTCGCCTTGGGCCAGTCCGCCGGCCTGATCGCCAGGGAGGCGGCGTAATGCCAATTCCAGCACCTGATGCGGAAGACCGGTCGCAGCCCTTCCCCGGCTTCGCCTTCCATGTGCAGTTCGCTCGGCATGTCGACACGTCCTCCGGCGCCGGCGGATCAGGCGGCGGCGCATTCGAGGCGTTCACGTCCGTGCCGGAGGAAGTCGCCGGCGGCTTCCAGGAGATCGCCGGCCTGGAAGCGTCGATGGAGCCGAAGGCGATCAAGGTGGGCGGTCGCAACTACGGCCCGGTGCAGCGCGCCGGCCCTGTCACCTTCGCCACCGTGACGCTGAAGCGCGGCATCATCGCATCGCGTCATCTATGGAACTGGTGGTCGTGGTTCGCGGGTGCAGACCACAAGCCCAATGGTGGATGGTCGCCCGCAAGCCGCTGCGATGTCTCGATCGCGCTGATCCGTGAGCGCACGCTCGTGGTCGGCTGGCAACTGGAAAAGGCCATGCCAGTGAAGTTCCGCATTGGCGACCTGAATGCACGCGGCACCGATGTCGCCATCGAGGAGCTGCATCTCGTGCACGAAGGCCTGCACGCCTGGGATCTCCGCTGATGGCAGCCACGGCATACATCGCTGCGATCGACAATGCCGGGCGGAAGTGCGAGCTCACTTTCAATCCCGCGTCGCTCAAGGTCAGCCTGACCAACCGTCTGCAGGACGAGGATGCGACGGGCGGCGGCGGACAGGCGCGGCAGAACACGCGCGTCACCACGACCAAGCTGGAGACCGAAATCGTCTTCGATACGACGGAAGACGGCATCGATGTCCGCGACAAGACCAAGCCGCTCAAGGATCTGGCGATTGCCAAGGATGGCAACCCGAAGGCGCCGCCGAAGGTGGAGTTCCGTTGGGGCCGCTTCAAGTACCAGGGCGTCATCGAAAGCCTGAACGAGACGCTGGATTTCTGGGCGGCCGAAGGGGTGCCGCTGCGTTCAACGATCCAACTGGTGGTGCAGAATGTGAACGGCGAGGCGGACGCCAACGTCGACGACGTCGCTACCAAGATCGCCTTCAACACCGTGCCACCGGGCAGCACCGGCACGACAGGGGTCGCGACGAATGCCGGCGATTCCGCTGGCGGACGCGCGATCGCCGCGTTGAATGGCATCGAGGACATGCGCATGGCGCTGGGTGGCGCGGTCGCCGTCAGCGCTGGAGTCCAGTTGAAGGCCGCCGCAGGCTTCAGTCTGGGCGCGCAGGCCGGCGTCTCGATCGGCGCGGGTGCATCCGCTGGTATCGGCTTCGGCATCGGCGCCTCGGCTGGTGCCGGCGCATCGGCGGGGTTTGGCGCCGGTGCCGGCGCCGGCTTTGGCATTGGCGCTTCGGCAGGATTTGGCGGTGGCGTGTCCGCCGGGTTCGGGGCTGGCGCATCTGCCGGGTTCGGGGCTGGTGCATCTGCCGGGTTCGGCGCCGCTGCGTCAGCCAGCTTCGGGGCCAGCGCATCGGCCGGCTTCAGCGCCGGCGCCACGGCAGGCTTCGCATCATCGAGCTTCGCATCCGCGAGTTTTGGTGCCAGCGCGAGCGCGGGGATCACTGCCAGCACCGGTGCCTTCGCCGGGCTCGGAGTCTCGAAGACGACGTCCAGAACGTTCCGGCTCGAGCCGGCGCGCCTGCTGCCTGCGCCAGCCACTGTGTTGCTTGGGTCCGGCACGCGCTTCGACGTGACCGGGCGCGCGATCTCGGGCGGTTCATCAGGCCTGTCGACAGATGTCAGCGCCAGCGCTGGCATTCGGTTCGGCTAGGAAAGAGGTGTGCCATGGCTGTGTCGGTCGAGGAAGTGAAAGCAGAGGTCATGCCCGAACCGGCCGGATCGCCGGGCGGCACGCAGACGGCGCGCACGTCCCAGGCGCCGGACATGGATCGCATTAGCCTGGAACTGCGGCGGTGTGCCGATCGGTTCGAGCGACTGTGGACTGACTGATCCGATGCCGCTCGACAATCCCCTCACCATCAGCGCTCGGCCGACGATACGGATCGATGGTCAGGAATTGCCGCTGCTGACGCAGAACATCTCCAAGCTGCGCATGCGGGAATGTCTGGGTGGACTCTCGACGCTGGAACTGTCGCTCGTGGACATCCTGTCGTTCGCCGATGGTCGCGTAGGCTATGGCGCGACGGCCGAAAGCCCGCTGAAACTTGGCGCGGCGATCAAGCTCTACATGGGCTCGACCGAAGAGCCGCAGGAAGTGTTCGACGGTTTCATCACCGCGATGGAGTCCGAGGTAGGCCCGACCACGCCGCCACTCTTCACCCTGCTGGCCGAAGACAAGCTGTTCAAGGCGCGCAAGACACGCCGTAGCCGCACATTCGACAATTCCACCCCTGCCGACGTCGCGCGCGCCATCGCCGGTGACCACGGGTTGACGCCGGAAGTGCGCGATGGTCTCGATGCACCGACCTCCACCTGGGCGCAGATCAACGAAAGCGACCTGGCATTCCTGCGCCGGGTGCTGGAGCGCGTCGATGGCGATGTCCAGGTCGTTGGCGACAAGCTGCAGGTCGGCCCCTGTGCACGCGACGCACGCACCACCGTGACGTTGAGACTGGGCGACAATCTGATCCGCGCGCGCATGACAGCCGATCTCGCCGATCAGGTTACGGAAATCCGCGTCGGCAGCTTCGATCCCGCCACCGGTGAAGCGGTTTCCGCCAGCGCGAGCCAGGGAGAACTGGGTCCCGGCAGCGGCAAGGACGGCGCGAGCGTGCTCAAGGAGAAGTTCAGTATTCGGCGCGAGCATGTCGGCCACCAGGGACCGATGACCGACAACGAGGGCGACAAGCTGGCCCGGGCGTTGTTTGGCAAGCGCGCCCGCCGCTTTGTGCGGGTCGATGCTGCGTCGCTCGGCGATGGCCGCATCCGGGTCGGCAGCCATATCACGCTCGCCGGTGTCAATCCGTTCTTCGAGAACACTTATGTGGTCACGGAAGCGACGCATCGGTTCGATCTGGCGAGCGGGTATCTCACCGAGTTCCTCGCCGAAGGCGCGTATATGGGAGAAGGCCGATGACCCATATGGGCTTCTTCGCAACGCCAGCCCACTGGCTGGCCGGCGCGCATCTCGCCAAAGTCGTCTCGGTGCAAGACCCGCAGAGCCTGTCGCGCGTGCAGGTCAAGGTTCTGTCTCCCGATCCCGACAACGAAGCGCCGCTATGGGCGCGCGTGGCGGTCCCGTTCGCAGGCAACAATCGCGGCGCCTTCCTGATTCCCGACGTCGATGATGAGGTGCTGGTGATCTTCGTCGGCAATGATCCGCGCTGGCCCATCGTGATCGGCGGGTTGTGGAATGGCTCCACCAGCGTGCCTGAGACCATCGGTGGCGATCGGGTCGACCGTTGGACCATTACCGGCAAGAACGGCACCCGCATCGCCATCGTCGAGCAAAGCAGCGGCCAGGAGAAGGTCGAGATCGAAACGCCCGCCGGCGTCAAGGCCACGCTGACCGATGCAAGCGGCGGCTCCATCAAGCTGGAGGCCGCCGGCAACACGCTGACCATGGACACGCAGGGCGTCAGCATCCAGGCGACCAGCAAGTTCAAGGTCTCGGCCGGACAGATCGAAATGCAAGCGGGCCAGGTCAAGGCCGACACCGCGCTCGCCACCTTCACCGCAGTGGCAAAATGCGAGGTGCTGCAGGCCACCACCGTGGTCGGCACCACCTACACGCCGGGAGCGGGCAACGTATGGTGACCGCTCTCACCCTGCATCCGGCGGCCCGGCGGAAGCTTCTCGCGCAGATGCCGGCTGCCGATACGCACGACGTCGTGCTCCGCCCGTTGGGTGGAGGCGGTGCGCGCAGCATGATCGTCTCGGCAGACGAGCAGTCGTTCGTCGACGCGGTGCTCACCGATGTCGGCCGTGAACAGTGGCAGCAGGCACTCGACGCACGACGCGGCCGCCGACGCGGCTCGGACGGCGTCCTCGAACTGTCCCAGCCGGTGCATCGTCGCTTCCACATGGTGCTGCTCGAGGCCTTCTGCCGTGAGCCAGGCAGCCCGCGTGTCGATCCGGCGAAGCTCGACGGCATGGGCATGGTGATCCGCCGCTCTGCCGGTATTGCGCGGCAGGGCTGGATCACGGACGGCACCCGCAGGCTGGGCTGGAAGACCATTTCTCAGGGCGACCTCGATCCTGATCCGACGCGCCGGACCTGGATCAGAAGGGGAGCGCCTGGCCAAATCGACACCCTGATCCTGGCCCGCCACATGCCGACGCCGCCGGCCGAGGAGATTGTTCCGCTGTTCGTCGCCCCGCCGGACCTGTGCGACAAGCTCGGCCGAACCATCCTCTACGGTCTGATCCCGGTCACCAGCGGCGAACGCCAGGACGAGCCGGAACCGCCGCCGGACTACACGTCCTTGCCGCCGGACGAAGCCCAGTTATTGCGGGATCACCTGTCCGAATACCTGAAACAGCGCGCGGCGCTGTCCATGCCGCGCCCGAAGGAAAGGCTTCTTCCAGACTGGAACCCGGTGTCGCTCAACCCGGCGGCAGGCGGCGATGCCGGCCGGCTGAATGCGTTCGGCATCTTCCTCCAGCAGCTCATGGTCGAGCTTGACGCCTTCGGCAACGGCACCGCCGCCAGAGAGCTGCTTCGCCTGCTCGATACGCTCCAGCTTCCCATGGACCGCGACGCGTTCGGCCGCATCACCGCCTCGATGCCCGCCGGCCAGTTCGCCAAGGCCGCCGCGCACATCCTGATCGCCGGCGAGGCCAACACCAGTGACCTGCGCATGCCCCTGGAATGGCCTGCCATCTCCGCCAGCCTCGGGCAGCGCCTCACCGCACAGGCCCTTGCGTGCCTGTCACAGCGCCATACCGCCCTCGCACCCGGCCGGCCGAAATATGACGGAGACGCCCAACTCTACACGGTCCGCCCGTTCATCCGCGTGCGCGGCCACGACGACTGTCCGTCGCGCCTGGTCTGGGGTGACATCAGCGAGACATTCCGCATTCTGCCGTGGTGGGACGGCGACGGACCGGCCACGAAGATCCCGCTGCCCAGCCCGCGCGACTTCCGCAAGATGAAGCCGAATGTCGCATTCGAGGTGCCGCCTTCACTGGCCAACCTGCTGCGCGGCAATCCGGCCGACATGCTGAAGAACCCACCGCCCGACGATGGCGGTGGAATCGGTATCGCGTGGCTCTGCAGCTTCTCGATCCCGATCATCACGATCTGTGCCTTCCTCGTACTCGGCATCTTCCTGTCACTGTTCGACCTCGTGTTCAGGTGGATGGCGTTCATCAAGATCTGCATCCCGATCCCGAAACCAAAATGAGCGGACCGATCGCCACAACTGCCAAGCCCAATCTGCCGTCCATCCCGGTCGGCTGGCCGCTGCTGCCCGTGCCGGATGGCGACGGCAAGCTGAACTGGCCCGACGCGTCGACGTCGGTGCGGCAGATGATCGAAGTCATCCTGCGCACCGCGCCGGGCGAACAGTTGATGCGCCCTGCCTTCGGCGCCGGCCTCGAAGCGATCATTCACGAGCCCAATACGCTGACCACGCGCGCGCGCGTGCACGACGCTATCATCGACGCCGTCCGGCGCTACGAGCCGCGGGTCATTCTCGACCGCGTCGATGTCGATGTCGGCAGCGACACGCGCGAGCTTCTCATCACCTTGGCCTACCGCCTGACGCTTACCGGCGTGCCGGTGCAGATCCAGGCGCGTGTTCCCGTGGGAGCAGGCTGATGCCGATTCGCCCGCCTGCACTGGACGATAGAAGCTTCGACGATCTCGTCGCCGATCTGGTCCGCCGAATTCCGGCACACACGCCGGAGTGGACCAATCCGCGCGACGGTGATCCGGGGCGCACGCTGATCGACCTGTTCGCCTGGCTGGGCGACACCATCCTGTACCGCGCCAATCTGATTCCGGAGCGGCAGCGGCTTGCCTTCCTGCGGCTGCTGGGCGTCGGCATGCGCCCGGCAGTCCCTGCACGTGGGCTGATCGCGCTGTCGATCGATGACGCAAAGGTGACGACACCCGTCACGCTTCCGATGTTCACAACGATCGACAAACCGGTTCCATTTGAAACGATGAGCGATATCGTCGTTCAGGCGGTTGAGGCCCGCGCCTACATCAAGCGCCGTCCGACATCCGACGAAGCGCGCAAACTGCAGGGCCTTTTGCCGGATCTGCGCGAGCTGTACGGCATCACCGGACAGGCCAGCGGATATGTCACGACCCCGGTGTTCGCCGATGGTTCGGCAGAGCCCGATGGGCGCGATATCATCGCCGACACGCTCGACCACTGCCTGTGGATCGCGTTGCTGGCGGCCACTCCTGATCCGGCGCAAGTTCTCGCCGTACGCGGTGAACTCGGCGGCGGCGCAGAGAATCGCCGGCGTGTCCTGAATGTCGGCATCGCTCCGGCCATTCCGATGCCCCAGTCATTCGACGACATCGGAATTCGCGCGCGCATCAAGCACACCTGGGAGGTCAATACCGGCGCTGGTCAGGGTGACGAATACCTGCCGCTGGAGGTACTGGCCGACGGCACCGCCGGCCTGACCCGTGCCGGTGTCGCGCGGCTGCTGCTGCCGGGCCGCGACGACATGGGTGCTCCCACCAATGACGTGCTGAGCCAGGTCCGGGCCGGCGTCGGCGATCGTCCGCCCCGCATCGACGATCCGACAGTGGCTGCACGTCTGGTGACGTGGTTGCGGCTGCGCCCCGATCCTGCACAGCTTCTCGCCACGCTGAAGCTGGCGTGGGCCGGCGTGAACGCCTTGGCGATCGAGCAGCGCCGAACGCTGGGGCGGCAGACGATTGGTCAAGGCACCGGTGCCTCCGGCCAGGAGCTCGCCCTCGGCACGGCTTCGGTCGAGGCAGCGACGCTTCAGGTCGAGGTCGAGGAAGAAGAGGGCATGCGCCCCTGGCGGCTGGTGCCGGATACTGCGGCGGCGACGCGCGACGACAGGGTCTACAGCCTCGACACCGAGTCCGGTACGATCCGCTTCGGCGACGGCGTGCGTGGCATGGTGCCGGCGGCGGGACGCGCGATCCAGGTCGTGCAGATGCGCGCCGGCGGTGGCGTCGCCGGCAATCTGCC
>Ga0066903_100002734_pt1 | contig 13981 bp, 11 predicted proteins | sample PanSoiMetaGPlot1_FD_67491 | JGI IMG/M metagenome (GOLD analysis project Ga0066903, IMG submission 67491) | Tropical forest soil microbial communities from Panama analyzed to predict greenhouse gas emissions - Panama Soil - Plot 1 (version 2) | ecosystem: Environmental > Terrestrial > Soil >...
CTGCGGCTACATCTGTGAGTCGGGTTTCCAAGACTGCAACAGCGATCCACTCGGATGTGAGACGAACATCCAGACGGACGTCAACAATTGCGGCGCCTGCAACCACGTCTGCCAGGGTGCGCACACCACGATGGCCTGCGCTGCCGGCGCCTGTGTGCATGGCCCCTGCGATGCGGGCTGGTTAGATTGCGACGGCAACTCAGCCACCGGCTGCGAGACGAACATCCAGACGGACGTCAACAACTGCGGCGCCTGCAACCACGTCTGCCCCCAAGGACGGGCATGCGTCGCGGGCGTATGCACCTAGTGTCGCGCGGGATCGACGGCAGCGCCAAGCTCGGTGAGCGGCGCTCGCCGCGTCACTCGGAGGCGTGAACTCATGGATTGGGCCCTGATCACCGGGCTGGCGGTAACGGTGATTGCGCTCGAGGGCGTGCTGCTGTATCTGCTCCTTCGCCAGCACGGCCTGCTGCTTCTCCGCTTCGACGCTCTCAACCACCGGCTGGACACGATCGAACAGATCTCCGCCGCCCCGCGCGGGGGACGCCGGCCGCTGCCATCCCAGCAAACACCCGAACCACTGCCTGCCGGGAAGACTGCACCAGCCTTTGCACTTCCTGGACTCGACGGCCGCGAACGGCGCCTCCGAGACTATGTGGGCCAGCCGCTAGTCGTCGTCTTCTTCAATCCTCAATGCGGCTTCTGCACCGACATGGCGCCGGCGCTCGGCCAGCTCTCCAAAGACGCCCACCCTCTGCTCCTCATCAGCCGTGGCGACCCAGAAGAAAACAAACGCCTCGCAACCGAACACGCCTGGCGATGCGACGTCGTCCTCGATCCGCGAGCTCAAGTTGCCGACGCATACAGGACGCAAGCCACACCGACCGGCTACCTACTCGACCCGGAAGGACGGATCGCCAGCCCACTCGCGATCGGCGCCGACGCACTGCTGACACTGCTCGAGCGCACGCCGTCTAACGGAGCAAGCCATCCCGCTCACCGAGAAACGGCCGCGCACGAACAAACCGACAAAACAAGACTTCGCACTCGCCCAATCTCGGAGAGCCGGATCAACCGGAACGGCCTACCTGCGGGAACGCCAGCACCAACTTTCGATCTGCCCGACCTCAACGGCCAGATCCGCTCACTCAACGACTTCCGAGGCAAACGCGTGCTACTCATCCTCTCCGACCCAAACTGCGGCCCCTGCCAAGAACTTGTGCCATCACTCACGCATCTGCACCAGCAGTCACGCCCTGACGACTTCCAGATCCTGATGGTGAGCAAAGGCAAACTCGAGTTGAACCAGCAAAAGGCGCGCGAACATAGCGTCCAGTTCCCTGTCCTCCTCCAGCGCGGCGCCGAAATCGCGAAGAAGTACGGTATCTTCGCCACACCAGTCGGCTACCTCATCGACGAACGCGGAACACTCGCCACAGACGTCGCAGTCGGTAAAGAAGCGATTCTCCGACTCGCCGCGGCCTGAAGGTCGCCACCATCCAGACGGCTTTGCAATCGGGCGCCGTACACGAGACACAACTCAGCCGCGCGCTCACCACCCGAGCCGTACGCTGCCCTCGCTGACATGCTGCTGACACCGACGCCCAATCCTGCGTCGGGAGCGTCTCTGCCACTGACTCCAACTTTTTTAGCGCGCGCGGCAAGTACTGCCCCAACGGGGGTCCCCGCCCTCGACCAACAGCCACCCCGCCCTCCGCCAGCTCGCCCGGCACAGCGGAGAGCCGGCTAGCGGCGCGAAGGCACCATCTGGCGCCCCGATTGCGCCCTCATGGCGCCCCCGAAACCGCCCCGTTTGCAGGACCTTTCCCGCTGGGCGCCACCCAGGGCGCGTCTTTGGGCACCACGAAGCCCTCGTCTGGCTTTTTTGACGCGAGCAACAAGTACTGCCACAACGGGGCCCCACCCCCGGCCCCCACCAGCCGCTGGACCCCACCCGAGCCAGACCCACTACAGGCGCCGAGATGGCGCCGCTGGCGGCGCCCGCAGAAGCCGCATCAACACACGTCCCGCACGGCCAAGGCGCCATCGAGCGCTTCCTTTGGGCTCCATCAAGCCCGCGTCTCCCTGCCCGAGCGCTGTAGTGCGAGCAGCTCTTCTTGAGGACTCAAGGAGCGCTGGACAGGTCTATCTGCGTGTCTTAGTGTGCGGTTCTTGGGCCGGTTGGCTCTCGCTGGCAAAAAGTGGGGAGGGGGTTAGTGTGATGAGACGTCGGCTGGTTTCCGGGGGTTGGCGGGGCCGAGTTCCTGCGGTGGTGGTGGCCGCGGGGGTTGTGGCCACGGCGTTGGTTGTGGCCGCGTCGAGTACGGCTGGCGGGATGCCGAAGTGGTGGGGGCCGCCGCCTGCTGTCAAGGCGATGCTGAAGCAGATCAGCCCGGCGAACCTCCAGCAGGACGATTCCACTCTGGTTGGGTTTGCGACTCGCCACACGGCCTCCTCACAGACCGACCCGGTGCGCGGAATCGGTGCCGCCGAGGCGTGGATCACCGGGCAGCTGAATCAGTTTGCCGCCAGTTCGGGCGGGAGCATGACCGTCCAGCAGCAGACCTTCGTGCAGCCGGTGGTGCCCGGTCGAATCCCAGTGCCGACGGTGATCACGAATGTCATCGCCACGCTCAAGGGAACCGACCCGACCAGCAACGCGGTTTACGTCGTCAGTGCGCACTACGACGATCGCGTGACCGATGTGCTCGATTTCACCAGCGACTCGCCGGGGGCTGACCGTGATGGCTCGGGCGTCGCCGCGATGCTCGAGCTCGCACGCGTGATGTCCACGAGCCCGGCCAAGGCGACGATCGTGTTCGTGGCCTTCGGCGGCGAGGAACAAGGCCTCTTCGGCTCGGCTTTTTTCGCCCAGCAGGCGAAGGCTGCCGGCGAGAACATCAAGGGCGACCTGAATATGGACACGATCGGCAGCCCATTGGGCGGCAACGGAGTCAACGAGCCGCACACCGTCAGCCTGTACTCGGAGGGTATTCCGACCAATGCCACGGCGAACCAGATCGCGTTGCTGCAGGCAGTCGGTGGAGAGAACGACGGAATCTCGCGCCAGCTCGCGCGCTACATCAACGAGACGGGCGACAACGAGGCGACAAAGATGGACGTCCAGCTTGTCTTCCGGCGTGACCGCATCTTGAGAGGTGGAGACCAGATCTCGTTCGACGCCCAGGGCTACCCCGCGGTGCGCTTCACCGAACCCAACGAGAACTACGACCACGAGGCGCAGAACGTGCAGATCGTGAACGGAGTCCAACTGGGCGACCTGCTCCAGTTCGTTGACTTCGACTACCTCGCACGCGTCACCCGGCTGGTCGGATCCTCGCTCGCCGCCCTCGCCACCTCCCCTCAGGCACCGACCGGCGCGGTCCTCCACACCACCCCTCCGCCCGGCTTCCAAGGCTCCAGCGACACCGCCCTGAGCTGGAACGCAAACCCCGAGTCCGACGTCGTCGGCTACGAAATCGTCTGGCGCGACACCACCGACCCCGACTGGACTCACTCCCAACAGGTCGGCAACGTCACCAGCTACACGCTCACCGGCATCAACAAGGACACCACGCAATTCGGAGTCCGCGCGATCGACAGCGAAGGCAACCGCAGCCCCGTTTCGTTCGCCGTCGTATCGTCCTAGGCTCAGCGAAGGAGAACACAGAAAAGCCTTAGTTCACACCACTAGTCGCCGATTGACCGACACCGACGGTGCCCTCGCGGAGTCCGCGGGCGAGTCAGCGAAAAGGCTCGAATAGAAGGATTTCTGGGGGCACCATCGGCGCCCCAGCGGTGTCCCTAGTGGCGCTCCGAAACCGTCCCTGAGCAGACCTTTTCGCCCATTCACAGCCGGCAGCTCCTTTTGGGCACCACGAAGCCCGGCTCTTTCTGTACGGGTTGTACCTGCGCACATGGCTATCGATATGTTTGCGGATCTCATCAATCGTCATCGCTGGAATTGGGAGTGTAGGGCTCACCAAAGCATCGAGGCTATTGTCTTGGAAGCACGTCTTCATATTCTCGCGGAGGACTTCGCGGACTCGGCGAGCGGACTCGTTACGCGTAGCGGTGATTAGTAGACCTGCCTCGAGCTTTCTCCGCGTGGCTGGGTCGTATTTGAATGGGCGATCTCGGAGCCATCGGAGATGCGTCGATGCGGCTTCGACGGCGAAGATCGTTGCGACGATCGCGAACGAGAGATGAACATTAGGAACTTCAACGCGGATCAGCTTGCAACCCAGACACTCGAGCCGCTCAAGAGCGGTTTCCACAACGCGGCGAACGTCGCCGTCAAGCTCGGGCCCGAAGAAGTAGGACTCGACGCCAAGGCGGAATGGCCGACCACCAGCCCCCTGGGAGCGATCTAGATTCGAAGGCAGGCAGGCGTGGTCCGCCGCCAGCGCGTCGTACACCAGGGCGACGTCTCCTGCGTCACGGGCGAGGATCCCGATCCGCTCGAGCGATGGACTGGCGCTAATGATCCCGTCGAGCGGCATCGTGCCGTACGTGGGCACGAGAGCGGTGACGCCGTTGAGAGAGGCTGGCTTTCGCACCGATCCGGCCGTTTCCGTGGCCAGTGATGCAAAGGCAGAGCCGGTTGCGACGGACACAGCCGACCCCATGCTTGATCCTCCCGGGTCGCGGGCGAGATCCCACGGGTTTCGTGTTGCAGGGATGTTCGCACCACATGCAAACTCCTGAGTCGTCTGTTTGCCAACGATGAGCGCGCCAGCGCGGCGAAGCCTCTCCACAAGCGCTGCGTCAGAGCGTGACTGGTGCCCGGCCAACACGCCTGATCCCGCTTCGGTGGGAGCATCAACTGTGGCGAAGACGTCCTTTACCCCTACGGGAACTCCATGCAGAGGTCCGCGATACTGCCCAATTCGTAGCTCTTCATCCGCTCGGCGCGCTGCAACCCGAGCACTTTCCTGCATGACGTAGGCGTACGCGTGCACCTTTTCTTCCGTGCGTTCAAGCTGCTCAAGTAATAGTCGAGCAACTCTTCCGCGCGGAGTACGCCACCCTTGATCCTCTCCGCGGCGGCTCGGATCGTTCGCGGGGCGTCATTAGCCAGGGTTCGGCTTTGCATCTTCTCCGCTTCGCGCTCTCCATCGGTCACCAATCTCGGTCGCTGCGCCCTGGCAAGCAGCGACGGCCAACGATGTCCATGCCCTCGGGGCACCAAGCTGGTGGACGGAGAGGATACCTTCGATTCCTTCAGGTCCAACAATCGGAGTCACTATTTGTGCCCGTAATCCACCGTAACGGCGTAGCATCTCTTGAAAGTCAGGACTATCGGACGCGTGCCGGCAATCGTCCTGCACCACCTGGTTCCCCCGGAGCACCTCCTGCACAACCGGTTGAGTATGTTGATTCGGCGAGACGAGACCGCGAATCGTCGCGACCCCTTCTGCCAAGGCCTCGAACGTAACGTGGAACCGGCCATCGTCTTTTGGTTGGCGCACCGTCACCCGACTGGCGCCTAGCTCGTTCAACAACGCCGCAATGACCTCCTGGACTTTGCGCCCTGTTCGGTCGCCATGTTTACTTGGCATCGCCCAACTCCGCTATTCCAGGCGCGTCACTCCCACGGCTCGTGCTTCTCCTATTCTCTTGGTCGGGAGAAGGCGTGTTTAGGCCGAATCGGCAGAGCGCAAGGAGACGGAACACACTGTGCAGCATCTTGCTGTAGGGAATCAAAAGGAAGAAGACTCCAACGGACACCAGGTGTACCAGAAGTAGTACACCCATCCCCGGTTCATTTCTCAGTGCGAGAAGCAGTATTCCCGTCAGGGCGACAAGGATGAGGCTGAAGATGAATGTATAGTCGAGCTTCCGCATCGGGGCCACCGAGACTGCCGGGTCGGCGGCGACACGCAATATGAGCAAGCCCGCCGCGCCGGCCATCATCAGTATCCCGCCGATCAGTCCAAGTACGACGGGCACGCTCAATAGCGGATAAGGAGGCTCTATTCCTGCCAAGTCTTGCTCGATAGCGGCAGCTATTGTCGCTGCGAAAGCGAGCCCGAAGCCAAAAACGAGGGAGACATGCAAGCAGCGACGCATCCCGCTCGGTCGGTCGTTGTCGAGTGCGTAGCACCCGTCGCCACCACCAGTCTGCCACCGCAGGACGAGAGCCTCCCACGCCACCCGGGCGATCGCCCGAGCTCCGCTGGGTCGACCGATTCCTTCACGCACTGCCGTGCGAATGTCCGCCCAGAAGCGTCGCGCCTTCGCCGCAACAAGCCACGCGGCGAGAAACGAGATGCCAAGTGCGACGCCGAGCATCACGCCGTACGGCACAACCTTGTAAAACGCACCCGCGCCTTGAAGCCGCGTTGTCAGCTGATGCCATCTGCTTGTCTCGGCGACGCCTACAGTAGCGAGGGCCACAACTAGTGCGACCGTGAGCACAAATGCTCTCACGGGTCGCTCGAACGCGCGCCGTGCGAACTCTGGGGTCGTGTAGCGTTCGTATGTCCGCACACGTTCCTCCTGAAGCAGGCGCCGTATGTCGATACGGAACGGATGCGGTTCGCTGTACATGCATGCCTGCACACACGCGCCACAGTCGTGGCACAGGTGTCCCAGGTACGCGACACTCAGGTCGTCAAGGGCGACTACATCGGTGAGCGCCGGAAAAACTGCACAGTACCCTTCGCAGTATCGACACGCATTACAGACACTCAGTTGCCGCGTCGCCTCCTCTCCGCTACTACCCACCTGACTCACTCCGTTGTGCTGCAATCGCCGCGTTGCGGCCGGCATATCTGCCGGAAATAGTCCCGATTGTCATTCCAAACCCTGCTAAATAACCCTCTGACAACACGTTGCCGGCCATGATTTCCCCTGCGGCCCAAATACGTTCGAACGTCTCTCCACTTGCGCTTTCGACCCGCATATTGTTGTCGACAGCGACGCCAAGGTATGTGAATGTGATACCTGGTCGCAGCGGGTAGGCATAAAAGGGCGGCGCCGCAATAGGTGTAGCCCATCGAGTCTTGGGCGGAATCAGGTTAACGCTAGAGCCGCCGTTTACCTCGTCTCGCCGCACGATCGATGCGTTGTAGGTACTAATTGTCTTCGCGAGACGCTTCGGATCGAGTCTCAGCTCTCCAGCGAGTTGGTCCACTGATTCCGCGCACACTGGCTCGAATAGAGGCGGAATGAAGCGTCCGATTGTCTGGCTGTCGAATATCGAGTAAGCGATTTGATCTTCCTGTTGTGCAATAAGGCGACCCCAAATAGCATACCGTTTCGGCCAGATGTCTTCGCCTTCGTCGTAGAACCGCAGGCCGTGCTTGTTGACAACAATGCCGAACGGTATGGAATCGACTCGCGTGACGATTCCTCCGTCGTAGGCGGGCGCGCGTGCATCAACTGCAACTGAGTGGAAGCTGCGTTCGTTCCCGACGATCTTGGCGCCAAGAGTAGCGAGCACTCTTAGCATCTTCCCGTCGTTAAGACTGGTGCCTCGGATGATGAAGTTCTTGACAGCCTCGGGGCCCCACTGTTTGCTGAGCCAGGCTCGATTTGACTCGAAGCCGCCGGCTGCAATGATTGCCGTCCGAGCTGCCACGGTCTTCGTGCTGCCGAGCGTAGTGACTTCTAAACGCACGATCCCTGGCCTGGACAGCGAGACGCTCTCGACCTGATGTGAATACAGCACCTGGATGCCCATGTTGTGGGCCGTCTGGTAATACTTGTTCAAGAGAGCCTTGCCGCCTCCTAAGAAGAAGCGGTTGGTACGTTCAAGTTGGAGTGTCCCTGATAGCGGCGGCTGCCAGAGTGCGCCATGCGCTTCCATCCAACGGCCGATAGTGCGTGATTCTTCAGCTATCAGCGTGGCGAGGGAACGATTGGCGATGTCGCCGACGTCGGCCAAGTCGCCGAGCAACTCATCGACTGGATATGAGTCGTCGAACGAGGCGCAGCGGATGTTTCTTGTGTATTTGCTGTTTCCGCCCCTCCAGACCTCGTCGGCCCTCTCGAGGAGGAGGACGTGCGCGCCCTCATCCCGCGCCGCGAGAGCAGCGCAGACACCTGCGTTCCCGCCTCCCACAACAGCTACGTCATAGACATCGTTGTCTGGGCGCCTCACGTGTTTCGATAGTCAGAGCGGGCGAAGGGTTTGATTGCGAGGAGGCTGGAACCTGCCGCCATCCGTCTCCGCGCCCGCGACGGACGGACGGACAGCCCCCTGGCGAAGTCGGTGCGGGCGGGTGGCGGGCCGAGGTGGATGCACCGTGCGCACCGAGCCAGGATCGTATGTCATTGTGTACGACCGTACACGACTGGATCTGATTCTGCAAGGCCGCCTGTGCTTCTTTCTGCGTAGCGCATCTAAGCGACCTACGTCGAAAGCAAACGCGCGTGGCAGTTCGAGGAACTTCGCCGACGCAACGGCCGATGGGCCGTGGGCGATGGTGGTGGACCTTAGGCGGTCCAGCTAGCGTCGAACGCAGGGGCGGGCGGCGGGCACCGCTCCGCCTCTGCTACGAGGGGCTCGGACAAGGCGAGGTGCGTTCGAAATGCGAGGCGGAGCGCGTCGAGGTCCTGATCGTGGATGGGCATCCCATACAGGCTAAGGAGCTCCTTAATCAGGTCCTTGGACGGAAGGTTCTGCTCCATTGCTACGCCGCACCCGACACCTTACGTGACCGGTTTCGTACGCCGGCCCCCTAGACGATCCGGCCCGCATGAATAGGATCCTGGCGTATCCACTTCTCCAGCGGGTGCTCCGCTCTCCACGCATCCGCAACTTCTCCCAATGGCCTAAACACGCTTGCATGCGAAGCTCGCGCATGCTCGAGGAAACGGCCAAGCATGACAAGCCTATGGCCACGGCCAATAGTTTGCGGATGGAGTGACAACGTAAACGTCCCTTGCGGATGCGAGAGTATGGCGTACTCAAACTCGGCCAACCAAGTTTCCTCAACTGCGGAGGGGGGATACTGGTTCATGAGAGGAGGCGCGAACTCGAACACGTGAAAGTCGTTCAGGCTCCATGAATACGGGAGTTCGACGATCTCAATCGGTTTACCGAAGACGAATGGTTCGCTGGCTGACCACGCATCGCCTTCACGTAGGTAATAAGGTTCGAAGTCCGACGCCGAGCAAGTTGAGTCGAATACGAACCCGTACTCTCGCAGAAGCGAAATTGTCCATGCACTGAAAGCGGCCCCTGGGGCGCGATACCCTTGTGGGTAGGGCGCCCCGACAATTGCGAGTGCTTCGAGTCCTCTCTCGAGTGCGCGGCGTTCGTCGTCCGACGACGCATGCGTCGAAGGGTTTTCGTGCACCCACCCGTGATGGCCGACCTCATGTCCAAGGTCTAGAATCCTTTCGACAAGATAAGGATACGCAAGTGCAGTGTGACCAGGCACAAAGAACGTTGCGCGAATTTCGTAACTAGCGAGCAAATCCAGTATCCGCGGGATGGCTACCGCTCCGAACTCGCCGCGCGAGAGCTGCACAGGATTCGGCACTTCGGAGCGAGCAATCCAGTTCGCCATGCCGTCGAAGTCGAACGAGATGCAGACCGAAAACTGGGTTGAAGCTTCCTTGGCGTCTTGCCCACCGGCATCTTCGGGAGAGGCGCTCGTGATCTGACCTTCATCACGCACGATAACCTCCCGCAGTTTGTGCGCCATCGACCGTCAGTATGGCCCCAGTCAGAAACGTGGGAGCATCCAACAACAACCACACGACTGTCGCCGCAATCTCCTCTGGGTTCGCAAGCCGGCCAACTGGGACAGTGTTCCCGAGCTCTCGCCTGCCGCGCTCTACGTCGCCATCGCCTAAGGCAAGATAGAACGGTTCATTCATTGGTGTGTCCATCGGGCCGGGACACACGGCGTTGACTCTGACACCGTGCGGGGCACACTCGAGCGCCGCAGTTCTCGTTAGCCCGACCACGGCGTGCTTCGAGGCGATGTAGGCCGCGATGCCAGGCCACCCGCGCAGTCCCCCAGTTGACGAGGTATTGACGATCGATCCCCCGCCCGAGCGCCTGAGAAGTCGGATGCCGTATTTCATACCCAACCAAACCCCGCGCACATTCACGCGCAAGACACGGTCGAACTCGTCGTCGGGGTAATCCGTCAAGTCTGCAGTGGGTCCCAGGATCGCAGCGTTGTTGAAGACGCCGTCGAGATGCCCCCAACTGTCGGCGGCCAGGTCGAAACTCCTGGCCACATCTTCGGCGCGGCTCACGTCCGCGGTCGAGCAGATGAGGCTCTCGGTCTTTACATTCACGAAACGCTCGCCGAGATCAGGGTCGACATCGATTGCGAGAATCCGTGCGTCTCGCTCCACTAACTGGTGTACAGCCGACAAGCCAACACCACTCGCGGCACCGGTCACCGCAATTACAGGGCGGCGCATCTGTCTCCCGCGCCCTTCTTCCTTGTTTCCTCGGTGCGCCGGCACCTACGGTCCACTTCTCAGCATCTCGCGCGCGATGCGATTCAACATCTGTTCGACAGTGCCCCCAGCAATCAGCCAGCCTCGCGTTCTGCGATAAATGTAGTTCACATCAGATTCGTCGTCGTAGCCATAGCCGCCCATGATCTGCATCGCATCGTGCGCGACCTCGTACCCGGCTCGGTTACAACTGAGTTTTGCGAGTGATGAGTCCAGCGCGGTGGGGATGCCGCTCGCTGCGGTTGCGGCCGCACGGTAAAGCAGGAGTCGTGCTGAGTCGATCTTCATCTTCATCTCGGCGAGACGCCATTGCAAGCCTTGCATTTCCGCAAGTGCTCGACCGAACTGAACACGCGCCTTCGCGTAGTTGAGCGAGAGTCGGAGTGCGGCTGCACCATAGCCAAGCGAGCGCGCCGCATTTCCTAGCCGTTCTACATTGAAGACCGCCATCATTCTGCGCAACCCATGGTCTTGCACCAGGATGTAGTCATTGGGCACCCTGCAATCATCGAAGTACAGCATGCCGTACCGCTCGCCGGACATGAAAGAGTGAGAGGTGTCGATAGAGAATCCCGAGGTATCCCGTTCGACAACCACCGATCCGATGTCGCTTGGGGATGTACCGAAATTTGCCCAGACAAGAAAATAGTCTGCGACGTCAGCATTGCTTGTGAAGATCTTGCGCCCATTCAGGACGACGGCCGCCCCGTCGACAAGCGCGACGGTTTCCATGCTCGCCACGTCGGAACCAGCTGCTGGCTCGCTCATGGCGATAGTAACTATCTTTTGACCGCTCAACAAGTCCGGGAGAAACTTCATCCTTTGGCGGTCTGAGCCGTGTCTCATGAGTTGCTGGACCGCTCCGAAATTGAGCGCCTGAAGGCAATCCGCTCCAGCGGAAGACACGGCCGCCATGGCTTCCAAGGCAAGGACAGCGTCGAGGAGTGTGCCGCCTTGGCCCCCGTCCTCTTGGCCGATCATCATGCCGGCGTAGCCAGCGTCGGCAAGCATACGGAGCTGGGCTCGAGGGAGGCCTTCTTTCGTAGGCGCAAATCGCTCCCCGAACTCCTTCGCGCCGACCTCCCTTACGCTCTCGACGAGATCTCGCTGGTAGTCGTCTAGTTCAAAGTTCACGTGTCTGGCCTCCATCTGCCGACCTCACTCGGCCCGCGTAGTCAGCCATTCGGGCTAAGACTCCTACCGCTCGCTGGGGTGTCGGATACACCGGAATCTGCGCGGCGCGGTACAAGGCCAACGCCCGGGGCGCAAGAAACTCGGCGCCGAGCCTGCTAATGATCACAGGCTTGTGACTGTTTGTTGCTTCTCCGACCAGACCCTTGGCGACAGCTTCGGCGGGAGGGTCGGCGTTCGTAGTCAACGCAACAAGAATAGAGTCGACGTCTTCGCAGCGAAGAACCAGCGCGGCCACCTCACCGACCATCTCGGGTCGTGTGTTAATCGCGGCCGTCACGTCGATCGGATTTTCCGCACTGCCGAAGGAGGGAATCACTTTCTCGATGCTGTCCACCACATCGGTGGGCAACAAAGACAGCTCGAGGCGTGCCCGCGCACAGTCATCCGCAGCGATGCTCGCTGCGCCTCCCGAGGCTGTTATCACCCCCACGCGGCGGCCCGTTGGGGTCGGTTGCCACGAAAAGGCAACAGCGAGATCCACGAGTTCCTCCAGATCTTGAACCAGGATGATCCCGACCTCGAGCGCCGCGGTCGCAAATACCTCATAATCGCCGGCAAGCGCCGCCGTGTGACTTTCCACCGCACGCCGTCCAGCCTTAGAAGCTCCGGCTTTATAGGCCAGAATGGGCTTCCCATTCTCCACGGCCCTCCGCGCCGCCTTGAGGAATTTCTCACCATCCCGCACAGCTTCGACATAGAGAACGATCACCTCGGTATTTGAGTCGTCGGCGACGAAGCTCAAGTAGTCGGCGAGAGTGAGATCTAACTCGTTCCCTGTGCAAATCCAATGCGAGAATCCAACCCCCTCGGCCCAGGTGCGACTCAGTAGAGAGCTAGCGATTGCGCCAGACTGGCTGATGAACGCGAGCCCACCCTTGGGAGGTCGCTCACCTGAGAAGAGAGTTGAAATCGAAGCGTGAAAGGAGCTAGTCGAGCTTGCGATCCCGGCTGTATTTGGACCGCAGACGCGTATATCGTACGCTCGTGCGGATGCCAAAAGCTCGCGCTCAAGCTGCTGACCTTGTTCACCCGCCTCAGCAAAACCAGAAGAGTAGATGATCGCATATTTAACACCTCCTCGACCACACTCCTCGAGTGCCCGCCCAACTGAGGTCGCCGGAACGATCAGACAGGCGACGTCGGGGACTTCCGGCAGGTCACAGATGGCCTTGTTGCTGTCAAGCCCCCTGATCTTTTCGTCGTGAGTGCCAACTGGATAGATCCGACCGTGATAACCGTAGTCAGTCAAGTGCGCTATCAACCTGCCGCCAAGCTTGGAACGGTCCCTGGACGCGCCAACCACAGCGACTGCGGTCGGGTTCAAAAGCTCCGATATGTCCGAGGCTAGTTGATCATCGTGAGTTCCTGGTTCGTCCGCCAGCGCAAATGTCGTGACCTTTGCGTCCGCCACCACGACGTTTGTGGGACCCGTGATCACGGGGTTCAGATCGATTGTCGCGACCGAGGTCTCCGCCAAAATGCACTCACTCACGCGCTTAATGACATCGCCAAGCGATTCGATGTCGACGGCGGTTCGGCCGCGGTGGCCCATCAGAACGGGCGCTGCACGAAGACTCGCAAGCATCTCGATCGCAACCGCGCGGGACACGGGAGCTAGCCGAAGCTGCACATCCTCAAGAATCTCCACCCAAAGGCCGCCAACACCGACCGCTACTAGCGGTCCAAAGATCCGGTCGCGACGCGCGCCAACGAATACTTCTTCACCGCCGGCAACCATTTCCTGGACGATGAACCCGCCCGCGCAGTCAACGCTCCGGGCCAACTCCAATGCCGCGGCACGAACGCCAGCTCGATCCCGCAGGTCGAGCCGCACGGCCCCCACGTCGGATCGGTGCCCAACGTTGCTGGACACCCCTTTCAGGGCGACCGGAAAGGTCAACTGTGCCGCGAGTGCCGCCGCCTCGTCAGCCGTCGTCGCAAGGGCTTCCGACGCCCGGGGAATCGCGTAGCGATCCAGCAGCGCAGCCACCGCTGCAGGATCGAGTGGAAACGTGGCACTAGGCAGCGGCGCTTTAGGCATGAAGGTACGGACAATAGTACATTTGCGCCACTTCGCAGGAGGAACCCTCGCCGCTGCGCCGAGGGTGGTGGAAGCGTTCCCGGCCAGAGCTGCCGTTCCGTCAGGGCTCGGGCCATTCGCCGTGGCCGGCCGAACGTACGCTCTCGGTCAAGAATCCCACCAACCTCGAAATCCGGCAAAGAGAGCGCTCTCCGACCGGGTGCCAAGTATCGCGAGGGGCACCCGAGACGCCTAACCACGCTGTCAAACTGCGTGAGAAAGCAGCCGCGCGTCTGCTCCACGGCCGGCCGCTGCGACCTTCAACTGACAAAGCTT
>Ga0066903_100002735_pt1 | contig 13975 bp, 17 predicted proteins | sample PanSoiMetaGPlot1_FD_67491 | JGI IMG/M metagenome (GOLD analysis project Ga0066903, IMG submission 67491) | Tropical forest soil microbial communities from Panama analyzed to predict greenhouse gas emissions - Panama Soil - Plot 1 (version 2) | ecosystem: Environmental > Terrestrial > Soil >...
TCGGATCGAGTTTCCGGTACGCGCCGAGTTTGAGCGTCACCTTCGCCATACCATCCGGCTCGCGCGAGGTGTTGATTCCGAAAGCGTCTGCTTCTCGTTCCGTTACGCGCACGGCCGTGTTGAGAAATGGTGTAGCGATAAAGACTAGTGTGCTTAAGATCAAAGTGAGCAGCGGCAGCCCAGCTGGATCAGCAATGCCGCGGACGCCCCATCTGCCGCCCCATCGCCTCACCGCTGCGTCGAAGAGAATTCGAGTAATCGCGAACCCGACGAGTGTGAAAATTCCAAGATAGATCAGCAGTTTTGCGCCGTGATTCAGCACGTAATGGCCCATCTCGTGCGCCATGACCATCCGGATCTCGGGTAGCGTGCATTGCCTGAGCAGATTGTCGTTGAGCGCGATCCGGGTTGTGCCGAGGAATCCGGAGACGTTTGCGCTTACGCGCGTGGTCTGACGTGAAGCGTCAACTTCAAAGACTTGTTTTGCTGGAATCTCATTCGCTCGCGCCATTGCGAGGATGGGGTCTCTGATTTCTGAATTGGTTATTGGCTTGTAGGTGTTGAATAGCGGCTCGATGAATACGGGCGCGATAAGCACCAACACGAACAGAAAGATGACGATGACGGCCGTTCCCCAGATCCACCATGTCCGCGGTGCTCGTCGGAACGCCGTATAAAGAGCAATCAATAATATCGTTCCGCCAATTATTGCGATCCCGAAGCCGATTAACTGCTCGCGAAACCATGGCAGAAAACTCTGGGTCGCCAGCCCGTACTGATGTTCGCGAAAAAAGTGTTCGTACAGGTTGAGCGGAAAAGTCAGCGTGGCGACGATCAGAAAATATGGAATCCCGTAGAGGATGATTTGTAGGAGAAGCTGACAGCTTCCCCTACAGGAGCGAGTGATGTCTTCGGCGAAATCGCGCAGCCGCGCTGAGATCCGTGACTCAAGGAGAAAGATGGAAATTGCGGCGACGAGAAGAAAATTCCACAGAAGCAGCCAGTGACCGCCCTCGAAATATGCGTCCGATTTTTCGCGTTGATCCCGTGGAACGGTAGCCAGCCACGCTTCTGTTGCTGCGGCTGGATCGAATGTATTTACATTCTGGACGGCGGCGTCCGACCGCGCTGGATTCTGGTCGGCGTAGACAGGCGTCAACGCGATTACGAATCCAGCAGCTATTAGAATCGCGGGCTTGATCATCACAGCCTTCGATAATAAACACGAACTCAAAGAGAAGCATCCGCTGCGATCATTGCCGTGAGTCCCGAGTCATCGATCGTGTTTACAGCCGTGCTTCCGCAGTGGAGCAAGTAATTCCAAATTGGTCTCGTTTCATTAGGCTGGACTAACCGTCTGCCGAAGTGGCAAGATCGAAATATGAAGGCGCCTGTGTTGCTAATTTCCATTTTCCTGGTGGGCGCGTGTGCTGTTCGGAATTTAAGCGCGGAAACCAAGCCGGCAGATACAGAGCGGTACGGGCCATATCCCACCAACTACAAAGAGATCGTGATGAAATGGCTCGAAACGCAATTGATCGATGCGGAAAGCGCGCGCATTGAGTGGAATGGCGAGCCGAAACCGGCGAATCTGGGGACGCAAGATAAACCGCTTTACGGATATCTTGTTAATTTTAAAGTAAACGCTCGAAATCGGTTTGGCACTTACACCGGAATGCAAAGCCATGGCGTATTAATTCGTAGCGGCGAAGTGGTAAAAGGCCTCGGGTTCGGCTATTAGCGTTGATCCTAGCGAAATGAAAACAAATCCTCGATTGAAATCATCTGGTCAGATCATTGGTATCCTGATCATCGCCCTCGCGTTGATCGGCATCGGCTTTTGGTGGCTCTTCTCTAACAAACAGGAAATGGCAAAGGAGGGCCGGGAATTTGGCAAAGACGCTGTGCAGCGCATTGTCGTTCAGCGTGATATTAATTTCTTTGCCTCGCATCTAAGTCCACAAGCGCGCATGAATTTTCCGGTTTCGACGCAACAGGAGTTTATGAATGAGATTGCCAAGCTCGGGCAGCCGGTAGGTGCAGTCGACGTGCAGGGAGACATCACGTTTCAGTCGCAATTCTTCGAGCCGCGAGGCAGCTTTCATGCGCGCATAAATTACCCGGCGAAATATGCCGATTTTGACCTCACGATTTCGCATCCGGTAGGGCGCTGGCAGATTGACGATATTGCATTTATCCCGCAGAGGGAGCAGCTTACACCTGCACCTGCCGCTCCACCTCCACCTCCACCTGCACCAGCAGCTTCACTTCCACCTTCAGCTGCACCTCCAAGTTCAGCGCCACCTGCAGATTCCGCTTCCCCTGGGGGCTAACCAACTAGTGCTCCGCGTCCCGGGTAGCGAGCTACGGCAGTAAACGGTCGAGCGAATCGACGCAAATTTGCGACCATGTCTCCATCGCCTCGCGGCGCGCGAGCAATTCTTCTTTTGCAAGAAATGTCAGCCCGGTGATCATGGCCTCCCGCTTTTGCACTTCAGGCTGCTTCAATTTAAAAATGTGCACGATGCCAAGGTGAACGCGCCCTACTTCGGTGGAGTCGTCGTTCAAAAGAGCAACAATTCGATCTTCAAACGGAGCTTCGATCTTAATTTCCTCGTTCACTTCACGTTCTACTCCCGCGCGATACGCCTGCTCATCCATGGCAAAGAGCGATTCGTCGGTTTCGTTCATGTGACCGCCGACACCGATTGAGCCTTTGGCGATCAGCCGCTGCTCGCCGGCCTTCTTGCCGCGCACGTAGTGGAGCACGGTATTTTGAAAGACGATCAGCGCGTAAGGAATGATTTGTTTGTAGCCGGGATTACTCTCAGCTTCGGGTCGTGGAATGAAAAAGTTGTTTCCGCGCGAAAGAATCGCCTTCAGATATTTTTCCGGCTCGAAATTGAGCCCCTGGAAGGCGCCAAGCTCATCAAATAAACTGCGCCTGATCACGAGCACGTTTTCGTCAGGCGGGTTCATCGACAAAGCACGCACGCCGTCATCCTGAGCGAAGCGAAGAATCTCCATTCATTTGTTCCCTCGATGCCAAATAGCAGTCAGAGATGTCTCGACTTCGCTCGACATGACAGACGATCAGAACGAATAATTCACGCCGACTTGCGGTCCGAAAAGATTCAGACTCGGATTAGGATCGGTTTGTCCTCCATTGGATAGATGCTGATAAAGCGCTCCCACGTTTATTTTCCAGTGATTGTTCACGCTGTAGGAGATGCCGGCAGCCGATAAGATGTTGAATGTAAAATCCTGACCCTGTCCGCCCGGAATTTCTGGATGACTATCGATCCATCCCGCACCTACACCGCCTGAAATGTAGGGGATGAGTCTGCTACCCGGTCGAACAAAGTTGTAGCGCATGCCAAGGTTGAATCCGAAGTAATGATTCTCAATTCCACGAAAAATCGGCTCTGCGATCGCGCTTACGTAAAATTGATTGTAACCGCGCAGCCAGCTGTCACTTTTTATCACTCCCCAACGAATGCGCGCCGTCAGAAACTCCGCGCCGATCTCGTAACTGGCCGGCGGATTGATCGCGCCAAATAAGTATCCGGACTCGATTGCAAATTCGAATCGTTGCGGGTTGAACTCTTCAGTGACTGTGGCCATCTGCGACTGTTCAACGCCGCCGAATGTTTGCGAGGAGGCGACAAGGACCGCACAAAAAAACCAGGCGCGGAGTGATTTCATTCGGCGCGGCTATGATAGAAGGAGTTGATCGCATTGCAATCGGTTGGATAAAGCCTTGCGCTGTGTGAACGCCGCAGCGCGGCGTCGCTACCGCATGAATTCCACAAGGTCAGGAGGCAATGGGCTGGCCCATTCCCGTTCGCCTTCAATCGCCAGTTTCGCCGAGTGAAGTGCATGACGCGGCAAGAGCAATCGTCGTTCGAGTTCTGGTGTCCAGCCCGCCTCGATAAAGCGGAGGTAAAGCCGCTCATCGGGTCCATAAATTTTGTCGCCGACGATCGGATGACCGATCGAGCTCAGGTGCACACGAATCTGATGAGTGCGTCCGGTGTGTGGAATTGCGCGGATCACGCTGAACTTTTCGCCCCACGGCGTCGATTTAACAAAACGCAGCTCGACGGCAAATTCAGTCCGCGCTGGTGAACCATTCCGGTGGATCATTTGCTTCAGCCAGATCGCAGACTCGTGATGTTTGCCCTGTCGATCCACCGGCGCGTCGACCACGTAGCGCTCCCATTCGGGCCAACCCCAGACGATCGCGAGATATTCTTTGTGCACCCCCTGCCGCTGCATCAGCAACCCGAACCGGCGTGCGGCCGCAGATGTTTTCGCCACCAGAACCAACCCGCTGGTCTCGCGGTCAAGCCGATTCACAATGGAAACCTGACCGCCGCTGGCGAGTTCGAACGCGAACAGCTCACGCAATTCTTTCCACAGAGTGCGCGCGCCATTCGGTTTTGTCGGGTGAATGAGAAGAAAAGGTGGCTTGTCGACGACAGCAAAATCGTCGGTTTCGTCGATGATTTTGAACTCGAGTGACGGGACAGACCCAACCATGTCCTGGGAAGAATAGCTATGATTGCCTTGACCTCATTCCCAAAACTGTTTTACCTAAAACGCCTCAGCCTTAACCGGAGGAGCAATCGTTGGACCCTAAAGACCTTAAAGAAATTAAAGCCATCATCGATTTGATGAAGAAGCATGACCTTTCGGTCTTTGAGATCGAAAAGGAGGGATTTCGTCTCAAGCTTGAAAAGGGGGCTTCAGTTCAGCCGGCCGCCGCTACGCCGCCGGCAGTGGCTGGGCCGCCCAAGGCCGCGTCCACCGCGGCCGAAACTGCGCCTCCCGCACCCAAAGTGATCGAAAGCGTGCCACTGAGAGAAATTGTTTCCCCCATGGTTGGCACGTTCTATCGATCCGCATCGCCTGACAGCCCGCCCTTTGTCGATGTAGGAAAATCTGTCACTGAAGACACGGTCGTTTGCATTATCGAAGCGATGAAAGTGATGAACGAAATCAAGGCAGAAACGAGCGGTATCATCACTGAAGTGGTGGCCGAAAACGCCAAACCCGTGCAGTTCGGACAGGTGCTCTTCAAGGTTCGCTGAAATGTTGGGCAATTTTCCCCATGATTCGCCATGGCCGCGTTTTCGCCTCTCCCTTTCAAAGGGAGAGGGTAGGGTGAGGGTTTGAATCGTTATTCGACCGCATGCGTCTCATGGAACCCCTCACCTCAGTTCTCTCCCCTTCACGGAGGAGAGAGGCGGACGGCGCCCGTGTGCGGTGACTCGCAATAGGGTGCGCAGTTCACATGTTTGAGAAAGTACTAATTGCCAATCGCGGTGAGATCGCGCTGCGGGTAATTCGCGCCTGCAAGGAGCTTGGAATTCGCACCCTCGCCGTCTATTCGGAGGCGGACATCGATTCGTTGCATGTTCAACTTGCGGATGAATCCATCTGCATCGGCGCGGCACCGAGCTTGGAGAGTTATTTAAAGATCGATCGCATCATGAGCGCAGCCGAGATTGGCGACGTCGATGCCATTCATCCAGGCTATGGATTTCTAGCCGAGAACCCGCATTTCGCCGAGGTGTGCGAAAGCTGCAATATCAAATTCATCGGTCCACCGTCGCGTGCGATGCAAGCGATGGGAGATAAAAATGCTGCGCGCGCGTGCGCACGCAAAGCCGGCGTGCCGGTCACGCCGGGAAGCGATGGAATCGTCGAGACGGAAAGCGAGGCCATAAAGATCGCGAAGAAAATCGGTTACCCGGTGATGATCAAGGCGGTTGCCGGCGGCGGCGGTCGCGGGATGCGAATAGCACACAACGAGCCCAGTCTTAAATCCGGCTTTCACAGCGCGCGTCACGAGGCGCAGAAAGCATTTGGAAATGAACAGGTTTATCTGGAGAAGCTCATCGCCAATCCGCACCACATCGAGTTTCAGATCGTTGCCGACAGCCACGGACGCGTCGTGCAGCTCGGCGAGCGCGATTGCTCCATTCAGCGGCGCAATCAGAAGGTGATTGAAGAATGCCCGTCGCCGCTGATGACGCCGAGTCTGCGCAAGAAAATGGGAAACGCTGCCGTCAAGCTGGCCAAGTCAGTTGGGTATGAAAATGCGGGCACGATCGAATTCTTGGTCGATCAGGAGAGGCATTTTTATTTCATGGAAATGAACACGCGTATCCAGGTGGAACACACAATCACCGAGGAAGTGTATGCGTGCGATTTGGTAAAGGAGCAGATCCGCATCGCTGCCGGGCAGCCGCTTTCGCCTCACATCGCGCACGCGGTCCCGCGATTGCATGCCATTCAATGCCGCATCAATGCCGAAGACCCAGCAAATGATTTCCAGCCCACGCCGGGCCGGATCGATTTTTATTATGCGCCGGGCGGCCGTGGCGTCCGCATCGACTCGCACGTTTACACCGGCTACACTGTGCCGCCGTACTACGACTCACTGATTGCGAAAATAATTACGGTGGGCGCGACGCGGATCAATGCGATCGATCGGATGCGTCGCGCACTGGACGAGTATTACATTACCGGCATTAAGACCACAGTTCCGTTTCACGCCGCGATGATGCGAAACGGTGATTTTCGTGACGGAAACTACGACACTGGATTGATCGATCGCCTCGTTTCAGCGGGCAAACTCGAGCTGGCATCGCCGCCGATCCGCTTGCATGAGTAGAGCGCGATGCGATGCCCCAATCGTGCTGTAGAGTGCGCTGTCCTCAGCGCATTAGCGACGTTCGAGTCCGCTGAGGGCAGCGGACACTACAGCCGGTGATGAGGACACTCCAGGAATGCCGCCTCTACGGGATCATTGATCTGGGTTACATCGACGAATCCGAGGCCGCTCGCGTGGTGGAGCAAATGATCGAAGGCGGGGTTGATCTAATTCAGCTTCGTGGAAAAGAAAAATCGATCGACGAACTTGCCGCGGTCGCTGCACGCCTGCACGAATTAACAGCGCGATCTTCGACGCCACTAATCGTGAACGATCACGCAGAAATTGCCCGCCGCGTCGCAGTGGAAGGGGTGCATGTCGGCCAGGATGATGACTCAATCGAGGTCGCGCGACGCAAAGCAGGGCGTCAGATTTTCGTTGGAAATTCCACGCACAGCCTCGAACAGGCAGTCGCGGCGCAGCGAAAAGGAGCGGATTATATCGGATTCGGTCCAATCTTCGCCACACCTACAAAACCTGATTATCCGCCGATCGGCCTCGGGAACATCAGACCAGCTCATGCAGAAGTAAGTCTGCCAATTTTCTGTATCGGCGGGATCAACATCGACAACCTGCAGAGCGTGATCGACGCCGGGGCAAAGCGCGTGGTGATGGTTTCCGCGTTGCTTAAAGCGCACAGCATTGTTGATTACGCCCGCTGCGCCACTGACATGTTGGCATAAATGACCAACGCAGAATGACCAATGCCGAAGGAATGACGGAAATTCGAATGACGAAGCATTCGCCACGAGTTGTAGTTTGTCATTTGTCATTCGTGCTTCGTTCGAGATTCGGCATTCGGCATTCGTCATTTTAATCATGTCTCTTCTCGTTGTTGGCTCCATCGCAATCGACACGGTTAAGACACCGGTAGAGGAACACTCTGATTTGTTAGGCGGATCGGCATGTTACGGAGCGCTCGCAGCAAGCTTCTTTTCCCCAGTTCGCCTGGTCGGTGTCGTAGGCGACGATTTTCCTGAATCGGAATTCAAGTTTTGGAAGTCGCGCAAGATCGATAGCGAAGGTGTACAGCGAGCAAGCGGGAAAACTTTCCGCTGGTCCGGCGAATATTCGTGGGACCTGAACACGCGTGAGACGCGTTCGATCGCGCTGAATGTTTTCGAAAATTTCAAACCGGTCTTGCCGGAATCATATCGTCAGACCGATTTCGTTTTGCTGGCCAACATTGCGCCCTCCTTGCAGGCGCATGTGCTCGACCAGATGCAACGCCCGCGTTTCGTCGTCGCCGACACGATGGATCTGTGGATCGAGACCGCACGACCCGATTTGGATGCGCTGCTTCAGCGAGTCAATCTTCTTATCCTGAACGACAGCGAAGCGCGCGAAATAACGAAGGAAACCAGCCTCATCAAGGCTGGGCGTCGCATTCGAAAGATGGGACCGGAGTATGTCGCGATAAAAAAGGGCGAGCACGGTGCACTACTTTTCGGCGAAGAAGATCGGTTCTTCAGTTGTGGCGCTTACCCTCTCGAAGACATTCACGATCCAACCGGGGCAGGGGACACGTTTGCCGGCGGCATAGCCGGCTATCTCGCCGGCGCGGTCAAGAAGGTCCACTTCAACGATCTGCGCAAAGCGATGATTTACGGAAGCGTGCTGGCCAGTTTTTGCGTGGAAGCATTCAGTCTCGAGCGTTTGCGCACTTTGACGATGGAGGAAATCGCAAAGCGCTACGAGACATTCAAGCTCATGAGTCAGTTCGATGCGCCGATGTGATGAGGATGCACGAACAGGAATACGTATTGCGATGCGGCCGACCGCAACGCCTTTTCACCGTCGAACAACACGTCGTTCTTCACTCAATTGGAATGGAGCAAACGGGATGAGCGACATAGAAGGTAAAGCTGCGACGGTAGCAGCGAGGAAGCGTGGGTAACGCACGAGTTTCAAAGTGAACTGCGGACAAATTCGACGATGTGTTTAAGCGAGCGTGGGAACTTTTTGTCGATTAAAAGGTGGAACGCGTTGTCCTCAAGCGTTGGCAAAACACACGCGGCCTTGCCGCCTGATTATCTGCGCCTTCTCAAGCCATCGTGTTCAGGAGCCGTAACGGATGCGAAGCAACGGCCGGGCTTTCCACCCGATCCACCTTTGGCTATCGCGCGGCGAGCTGAGTTTCCACCCGATCCACCTTTGGCTATCGCGCGGCGAGCTGAGATCACGGAGTCCGATCTGGTGTAGCGTCCGCTGTCTCAGCGGAGAAGTCCGGGGAGCACACGCGCCTCACTTTTCTCTGGCTCTAAGCTCCAGCGACCCCTCTGTCGGCGGTAATGCCGCAACAAAAAGCCGGAGCCTTTCGGACTCCGGCCTTTTGTTGTCTCGCTAACGCGATCAGGCCGCTTTGGCTTTCGTCTGTTGCAAGCGACGGGCATTGCTCGCGGTAACGATCTTTCCGCCGAAGCTCCAGTTTCCGTCTTTGACTTCGTCGATTTTTACCAGCGTGTAAGGACGCAGCGCCTCGCCCTCGATCGAAATCATCGCGTCAGTGACTTTCTCGATCAGCTCTTTTTTTTGCGCAGGCGTGAACACGTTTTCGATTACTTCAATATTTATAAGTGGCATTTTGTTCCTTCTAATTGTTAAGGCTAATTTTCCGGTGGGAGTTTTTCTCCCGTTCAATGCCGCAACGTAAGAGCGTCCGCTCGCAACTGGCCACGACATAGAATGTAGCAATTAACTACTTTGTATGTAGTGTTTTGCCTCCCGCTGATGAGCATCCGTTACGGTCAAATCTGTCCGGTATCCAAGGCTGCCGAACTGCTGGGGGAACGCTGGACACTTCTCATCATTCGCGAGCTCGTGCTAGGCACGACGCGCTTCAACGATTTCCAGCGCGCGTTATCGCAAATCTCTCCAACTTTGCTGACCAAACGCCTTAACCAGCTTGAAGAGGCCGGTCTGCTTGTCCGCAAAACGCTGCCCGATCAACGCCGGATCGAATACCATCCCACCGTAGCGAGCAAAGAACTGAAGCCAATTATCCTTGGTCTTGGCGAGTGGGGGATGAGATGGGCGCGCGGTCAGATGAACGACGATGAGCTCGACGTCGAAATGCTCATGTACGATTTGCAAAGGCGGATTGACGCTGACCAGTTGCCCGGCGGACGCACGGTAATTAAATTCCTTTTCCGCACGCTGCCGAAGTTCGCGCATTGGTGGATCATGATCGAACCAGACGGGACGCGCGTGTTATGCGTGCATAATCCGCGGGTACCGGTCGACATCGAACTAATCAGCGATCTCCGAACCATGAGTCATGTTTGGGCGGGCGACATGGACATCCGCATGGCGAAAGATACGGGCCGATTGGAATTGAAAGGAGATCCGATTTTGATCCGGACAATCTCATCCTGGCTCCGGCCCGGAACGTTCGCCCATGTCCGCCCGCAGTCCGGCCCAATCAGCGTTAAGCAATCTCGCGATCGAATCAGGAAACCACCAGTGCAGCAAACGAAGAAAGCGTTTCTCGAAAAGCACGCCGAGATTTACGCAAAAACGTAATGCTGCAGCGTCCGCTGTCCTTGGCGAGCCGGAACCTTGAGCGAAGGTTGCTCAGCGGAAATTCGGCCGTGTTTCAGCAACAACAGCTCGCTCGAGCAACGCGGCGGTCGCGGGCTTTGCATGTGGTTTGCGGCGCCCGCAGCTCGACGCGCAACGCGTCAACATTTTCGATGACTGAGTCGACGTGATAATTCGAGGGAAAGAAATTCTTGTCGCCGTACTCAAACCGAACTTCCCCGGCAGGATCCACATCGATCATGGAACTGACTTTTTGGTAGATGCTCAAAAACCTTCCTGCACTCATGAATTCTCCGCTGCTCTCACCGGCTGGAACCCAGAGTTGCATGATCGTTTCATTCCAGCGGTTTGTTTCTCCACCGCAGTCAACCGTATCGAATTTCGCCGCTTTAATCTCGGTCAAATGATAGCCAGCATGAATCGCGTCGCCCTCGGCATTTACAAACAGCAGCGGTTTATCAGGCACGCGTCGTAGTTGGGCAATGAAATTCTCCGTAGTCACAAGTGGAACTTAGTTTTGCTGAGATCGTCAGCAAGCTTATCGACAAAGCCGTGCTGATTGCGCAAAGGTGGAACGCGGGCGCGTTGAGAAAAAATGCGGCTTTGCCGCCCGATATCTGCGCCTTCGGCGATTCTTTACGCATCGTCTTCAGGAGAAGCCGATCCACCTTTGGCATTCAAGGTGGAACGCGTTGTCAATCAAACGTGGCTAACATCGCAGGCGCAGCTTGACATTGCCCGGCGCGTCGAGCGAGATAGGAGCGCCGGATGAACTCTTTCAAGCGCCTTTTCTCCGCGGCTCCGGAGGGAACGGCCGCCCTGTTCTTCATTCAGATCTTCGCGACGCTCGGCTTCGCGGTCCTCTACTCGACCCTGGTCCTCTACGCGACGAAGCATCTGCATCTCGGCGTGAAAGAGGCCACCGTGTTGATGGGTGTGTTCGGTGCGTTCAACTACGGCCTGCACCTCTTCGGCGGTTACCTTGGCGGCCGCTTCCTTTCGTATCGCAAACTGTTTGTCGGAAGCATGGCGCTGCAGGTGATCGGCTGCGCCTGCATCGCTACCGGCACGCTCGCGCTGTTCTACGTCGGCCTAGCGCTCTTCCTCACCGGCAGCGGCTTCAATGTGACCTGCATCAACATGATGCTCACGCAGCGCTTCACACCGGAGGACCCGCGTCGCGAAGGCGCCTTCCTCTGGAATTACGCCGGCATGAACATCGGGTTCTTTGTCGGGTTCAGCGCCGCCGGTTATTTCCAGGCCACCGAGAGTTATTCGAGCCTCTTCATCTTCGCGACGCTCGGCAACTTCGTCTCCATCATCCTCGCGGCGCTTACGTGGAAAACGCTCGCCGATCGCAACACGATGCTCCTTGACGCGACGCCGAAGCAGTTCCGCCTGCGCCAGTTCGCCGGCATCGGCATTGTCATCAGCCTCGTCCCCGTCGTGTGGTTCATGCTCCTGCGGCCCGGCGGAACCGAGACGATCCTCAAGGGGATCTGCGCCGTGGTTGCGCTCACGTTGATCTATCTCACGGTCCGGCATCAGGATCGGCGCGAGCGGCGGAACATGACGGCCTATCTGATTCTGACGATCGGCTCGCTGATGTTCTGGTCGCTCTACCAAATGGCACCGAACGGTCTGATGCTGTTCGCGGTCCACAACGTCGATCTGATGGTCGGTCCCGCGAAGATTCAGCCGCAGTGGATTCAGAACATCAACACCGTTTGCATCGTACTCGGCGGGCCGCTGTTTGCGGCGCTGTTTGTCCGCATGCGCGCGCGCGGGTGGAGAATCGACATCCCGCAGCAGTTCGCGGCGTCGCTCCTCCTGATGGCGCTGGCCTTTTTCATTCTCACGCTTGGGATCAAGCTGGCCGGGACCGATGGCAAGAGCGCGTTCATCTGGCTGTTGTTGAACTACGTGCTGCAGAGCATCGGTGAGCTGCTCATCATGCCGGTCGGATACGCGATGATCGGCAAGCTCGCGCCGAAGCAGTATCAAGGTGTGATGATGGGCAGCTGGATGCTCGTGACCGGTCTCGCGTCGCTCTTTGCAGGCGACTTTTCGGGAATGATCCCCGAGCCGGCCGGCACCACGGCGGTCGCCACCAACCCTGGATACGCGAAGCTCTTCGCGGAGCTCGGCCTCGGCAGCCTCGCGGTCGGTATTGCGCTCGTCGTGCTGATTCCGTTCCTGCGCAGGCTGATCACCGACAAAGCCGACACGCCTCCCGTCGAAGCGGCTACAGTCGTTCCGGTCGCTTAAAGACTCCGGGAATTCTGGCGAGCGCGCGCGTCTCGCGTGTTGGCGATGGTGTCCTCGCCATCGCGAACTTTCGCGGTTAGATCGACAAAGATGGCCGAAGAACACTTAGGCATTCCGCTCGCCGATGTTTTGCAGGCTGCGAACGAGCTTGTCTCCACCGGATTAATTAAAGACTACGCGCTCGGTGGAGCGCTCGCCGCGATCTATTACAGCGAACCGTTCACGACGTACGCCGTCGATATATCTTCATCCCAACGGATCAACCGCTGACTGCAGGAATTCCCGCCATTTATTCGCATTTGCAGTCGAAGGGGTGGCGAGTTGAGCGCGAACATCTACTCATCAAAGACTTCCGTGTTCAGTTTCTTGCCGCCTCTGGTTTGACCGAAGAAGCCGTGGGCAAAGCGAAGCCGATTCAATTCGAAGGTGTACCTGCGAAAGTGTTTCGTTGAATACATCATTGCCATTGCGGCGAGCGTCGGCCGGCATAAAGATTTCGCGCGCATTGAGCAATTGATGTCGCAAGCAAAGATCGACAACGCCCTGCTCGACGACATTTTGCGCCGCTATAACTTGAAACTGCCGAACCAATGACACCGGAGATGCGACAACAACTGGCGCGACTGTCTTTCGAGGAAAAAATTCGCAAAGTCAGTGAGCTGATTCAGTTCTCGCGCAAAGTGAAAGATCAGCGATTACGCGGCTCATTTAAAGACACCAAGGCGATGGACGCGTTCATGTCCCAGCGCAAGCACCAACGAGGATTGTAGTTCCTTCGTTGCGCTCTGATTCCGTTCCTGCGCAAGCTGATCACCGACAAGGCCGAGACGCCTACCGCGGAAGCGCCGACGACCGCTTGCCGCGCCGTAGCGTAGTGGAGGAGGGTCGTTCCCGTCGCTGGAAAAACGCCGCGTTACCGAGGCAAAACCAAGGCCATTCGGCACATGGTTAGCTCAGTCGCTGATGGCAACTTCCAGCTCGCTTCCATGGGCAGTAGGCGTGAGTATCAATACATGAAAAGCGTAAAGGTCACCGGATTGATTGCGGTGCTTGTTTCCGCGGTGACAGCATTGGGAGGTATGCCGGGTTCTGAGAACGCAAAGATGCGCGCCATTGTCATCCGCGCCTACGGTGGACCGGAAGTGATGAAGCTAGAAAACGTGGCGCGACCGCAGCCAGCGGACGATGAAGTTCTTATCCGGGTCATCGCAGCGTCGATTAACCCAGTCGACGTGGCGATTCGCAAAGGTTACCTGGCGAAACTAGTTGGCAATTTTCCGCTCATTCTGGGAATGGACGCAGCTGGCATCGTTGAAAAAATCGGGAGCAAAATAACTAAATATAAAGTCGGCGATCCAGTCTTCACGTTCTTCGCCTTGAAAGGCGAAGGAGGCTACGCAGAATTTGTCACGGCAAAAGAAGACGAACTCGCGCCGAAACCGGGCA
>Ga0066903_100002736_pt1 | contig 13974 bp, 8 predicted proteins | sample PanSoiMetaGPlot1_FD_67491 | JGI IMG/M metagenome (GOLD analysis project Ga0066903, IMG submission 67491) | Tropical forest soil microbial communities from Panama analyzed to predict greenhouse gas emissions - Panama Soil - Plot 1 (version 2) | ecosystem: Environmental > Terrestrial > Soil >...
AGCTCGTAGTACGGCGCCGGCCCGGGCGTCTCGTTGCCGTTGTAGGAGAGCTGGTACCTGCCCGTGTAGGTGCGGTCGTTGTAGGTCGTGCTGGAGAGGTTCTCGGGCGTGACGCTGATCCCGACCGCCTTCAGGTTCTGCTGCACGATCTGTGCCGATGCAACCCAGTCCGAGTAACCGCCGATGTTGATCATCGTGAAGGAGAGCGGCTTGCCCTGCGGCGTGTGGAAGACGCCGCCCGACATGGTGAAGCCCGCGTTCTTGAGGATGGAGATGGCCTTGGCCGGGTTGTACGTCACCTGCCTCGCCAGCGTTGTGTTCAGCCAGCTAGAGAACGTCGGCGTGACGATGCCGGTCTGGTTCGCCGGTGGCTGGTAGCCGTATTCGCCGATCTGCGACACGCGGTGGCGGTCGATGGCGTAGGCCATCGCCCTACGGACGGCGACGTTGGAGAGGATCGGGTCCTTGAGGTTGATGAAGACGGCGACGTTTTGGAGCGGCGGGAACCAGTAGTGGTTGTCGCTGCTCTTCGAGAGGTAGAACTTCTGGATGTTCGGGATGAACTGGCTGCCCCACTGGGCCTTGCCGCTTGCGAGGTCCTGGTTCGCCGGCGTGTTCGACGTGTATGCGGGGTAGAAGACGGTGTCGATCTTCGGTAGCCCCTGCTGCCAGTACGCGGGGTTCTTCTGGTACTTGATTACCTGGGGGCTACACGAGCTCATCGTGAAGGGGCCAGTTCCGATGGGCGACGAGTCCTTGTACGTGACCGGATCCTTGACCTGAGACCAGATGTGCTGGGCGACGATGGGCGTCTTGGCAGCGAGGTTCCAGAAGTAGGGCAGAGCGGCGGTCTTGAAGGCGAAGGAGATCTTGTTGCCCTTCTGGCTGACGCCCTTGAGCACCGCCCACACCCCCTGTAGGTCGAGTGCGGGGTGAGCCTTGATCATCTTGAAGGTGAACAGCACGTCCGCGGCCGAGAAGGCCTGGCCGTCCGTCCACTTCACGCCCGGCCGGATTGTGAACGTGAGCGTCCGGTTGCCGTTGCTCCACTTGTAGGACGATGCCAGCCAGTTCGTCGCAGACCCGCTCTTCAGCGCGTTGGAGAACGTGAGCGTCTCGTACACCGGGCCGACCGAGAGGAAGTTCAGGGAGGCGTTGAAGGGGTTGAAGCCGCACGTCCAGGTCGTGCCCTGCGCGTTCGAGATCGTGACGGAGGTCGTCGCGGCGGCCTTCGTACCCGACGCGCTGCCGAAGCTCGCCCAGGCAGTCAAGCCCAGGCCGACTAGCAATGCGAAAGCCAAAACCCGTCTCATGATCGAGTCCTTTCCGGTCGTCCTGTCAGCGACCTGAGATCCAATGTTGAGGGATGAGCGGGCCTATCAGCGGGCAGCCGCTCGTCTTCCAAGCACTTCGCTCCTTTCGACCAGCAGTCAGGCACGCTGCCTCCCCTCATCCTCGACACGCGCAACGAGTACGCCGAGCTCTCGTCGCAGACGGTCCTGAGCCTCGACTCCGGCTGCCAGTTCGTCGAGGCCGAACAGTGCGGCGCCTACGACGGGTGGTGATCTCGTCACGTGCACCGTGGCTGCCGGCGCGATCTCTCTCAAGCCGCTGCGGACGCCTTCGATCAACCTGCGATCTCCCGACTGCATCAATCCGCCGCCGAGCAGCACCTCCACGGGGGAGTCCACGAGATCGAGCCTCTGCAGTGCGACGCGGACAAGCGCGACGACCTCGTCGCTGAGGTGCGCGACGATCGAGGCCGCCACTCCATCCCGACCGCTCTCGTCGAGGACGACCGGGGCGAGCTCCATCACGCGCGACATCTCGATCTGTCCGCGATGGATCGCCTCCGCGAGTTCGGATGGCGTCGTCAGGCCGAAGTGAGCCGGGACTGCGTACTCGAGACTCGTGCTTGGTCCGCGTCCGTCCTGGCTTCGTGCCGCCGCCGACACGCCTGCCAGGCCAACGTCGAATCCGCCGCCCCAGTCGCCCGTGATCTCGCCTAGCGCCGGGAAACCAGTACGGCGTCCGTCGGAGGCGACGCCGACACAGTTGATCCCGGCGCCGCACACGACCGCAACGCCCCACCCCTTCTCCGTCCCTGCTCGCAAGATCGCCAGCGTGTCGTTGCCCACCGAGATGCGCGACGCGAGCCGACGCTGCGTCGCTGCGCGCCCCACCTCGAGCTCCTCCGTCGGGAAGTCCACTCCGGCGAGCAGCAGCGTTCCGAGCGACGCAACGGGCCTCCGCCCATTCCGGATCCCGGCCTCTGCCAGCGCACGCTCCAGCAGATCTTCCAGCACTGCCACGCACCCTTCGAGACCGAGGTGATGTGGCGAGCTCTGCGGGCCGCGCACGAGCGCGAGGGCCTCGCCGTCTGCGCGCACGAGGGCGAGGTCCGTCTTCGAGTTGCCTCCGTCGACCGCGAGTACGATGTCGCCGCTCACGCCGCAGCCGCGACTTCCTTGAGCAGCTGCTCGGCGAGCTGCTCGACCAGCGCGTACTGCCCGATCAGTGGATGCGCGAGCAGCGCTTTGCGCGCGACCGCCACGTCGGAGGTGATCGCGGCCTCGGCCGTGAGGCGCTCATATGCCGCAACGTGCTGGACGAGCCCGAGCAACTCGGGAGCCAGAGGCTCCTGAGGGAGCGGTCTTGGTCCGTCACGATCAACCCGCGCCGGTACCTCGACGACGTCGTCCGGCTGAAGGCCCGGGAGCGTCGAGCCGTTCCGGATGTCCACGACATGCACCTCCGGGCTGTCGGACGCGAGGGCGCGAACCAGCCCGACGGCTGCTTCGCTGTAGAACGCTCCGCCGCGCCGCTCGAGGAGCACTGGCTTTTCGTCGACGCTTGGATCGCGGTACAGGTCGAGGAGTTCACGCTCGAGCTCGGCGACGATCGCTGCGCGGGGGACACCCTCGAGCTGCTCGGCCAGCACCTCGTCGTGCGCGTAGAAGTAGCGAAGGTAGTAGGACGGGATCGCCCCGAGCTCCTCGGTCAGGGCCGGCGGGTGCCCCGACTGCTCGGCGATCGCGTCGCGATGCTCCGCGAGGAGCTCCGGCAGCACGTTGCGCCCGTCGACGCGCACGGCGCGCACCCACGTCAGGTGATTCAGCCCGACTTGGTCGACGAGAACGCGCTCCGGGTCGACTCCGAGGAGGCGTGCGAACGAACGCTGGAATCCGATCGCGACGTTGCAAAGTCCCACTGCCCGGTGGCCCGCGTCGAGAAGCGCACGGGTCACGATCCCAACCGGGTTGGTGAAATCGATGAGCCATGCCTCGGTGCTCGCGTTGGCGCGGACTCGGTCCGCGATCTCGAGGATGACCGGCAGGGTACGCAGCGCTTTCGCAAAGCCACCCGCCCCGGTTGTCTCCTGCCCGATGCAACCGCAGGCGAGTGGGAGCGTCTCGTCGCGAAGACGGGCGCCTTGGCCGCCAACACGAATCTGGAGGAGAACAAAGTCGGCTCCGTCGAGCGCACGGTCGAGGTCGTCGGTGACCTCGAGACAGCCGCGATAGCCCTGCTTGGCGAGCATCCGCTTCGCCATCGCTCCGACGATCTCGCGCCGTTCGGCATCGATGTCGTGCAGCACGAGCGCATCGACATCGAGCACGCCGCGGTCCCGCGCGAGCCCCGATACGAGCTCGGGCGTGTAGGTCGACCCTCCGCCCACGACCACGAGCTTCATCCGGTTCGCGCCTCCCTGATCTGGTTAGGAAACAAAACCAGAGCTACTTTATAACCACCTGGCCGATAGTCAAGCGCTTTGTCAGGCCGCGCGGTTCGGTTAATCTCTCTTACGAAATGCCGAGATCGCCGCGAGCCACTCCGCCTCTCCTGAAGGATTTGAACGAGCGAGCCGTCCTCGAGCTGATTCGCGCCGGCGCGCCGATTTCGCGTGCCGAGATCTCGAGGCGCACCGGTATCTCGAAGCCGACGGTCTCGCAAGCGCTCGAGTCTCTTCTCGCCGCCGGGCTCGTGCGAGAGGCGACTCATGACCCGACCGGCCCGAGCTACGGCGCGGTCTTCTTCGAGCCGCTGCCGGAGGCCGCCCTCGTGCTCGGCCTCGATCTTGGAGCTCGATTCCTGCGCGGAGCGCTCTGCGATCTCGGCGGGGAGATACGGGCCCGTCAAGATGTCGAGGTCATCGCAGCTGACGCGGATCGCATTCTCGATGCAATCGCGGCTCTTCGCACGACCCTCGTCGAGGCGAGCGGTCTCGCAGACGAGAGAATCGACACGGTCGTCATTGGCGTCCCGGGTGTGGTCGAGACTGGGTCGGGACGAATCACGCTGGCCGAGAACGTCCCCGGACTGAACGGGCGGGAGTTCACCCGCGAGGTGGCCGAGCGCCTGTCGCTTCCCGTGATGCTGGAGAACGACATCAATCTGGCGGCGATCGGCGAGCAGTGGGCAGGGATCGCTCGCGGTGTCGAGGACTTCGTCTTTCTCTCGATCGGCACGGGACTGGGATCTGGGATCGTGCTGCGCGGAGAGCTCCATCGGGGACATCACGGCGCAGCAGGCGAGCTCGACTACGTGCGGGCGGGACATGCGGATTTCGATCCGTGCGCGAACGCCATCTCCGCACGGACTGCCGAACTCGTCGCAGAGCGTCGAGGGGAGACATCGCTCGTGCGGCCCTACGATGCCCGGGCCGTCTTCGCCGCGGCCCGCAGTGACGATGCTGTTGCGCGGGCCGTGGTCGCTGAAGAAGCTCGACGCATCGCATTGCACATCACCCCACTCGCGGCAGTCGCCGACGTCGGGCTCGTGGTGCTCGGCGGCGGCATCGGCGCGAACGCGGATCTCTTGCTCGAGCCGGTACGCGCGCTGCTCACCGAGTGGCTTCCGTTTCCGCCGCGTGTCGAGGTCTCCAGTCTCGGTGAGGCGGCAGTGCTGACCGGGGCGCTGGCCCACGGCCGCCGCGCCGCCCTCGACAACGTGTTCGTCAACTCGCGTTCACAGCGTGTCGGTACCGACCGCAGGCCACGCACTGCGACGGAAGCGTCCGAGGGAGCGGCCGGATAACCGCAGCCGGTCACGTCAGGACAGATGACATTCTGCTCGCGGGACTCGATCGGGTCACTCCGGTCGCCGCACCGGACGGCCGAAGGCTCGGAAGCAATCAGCCGATGAGCTGGGCGCTTTGAGAGTTGCCACGACAATCGAGCGTGCGCCCGCCGGCGCGATCGGGCTGGATGTGGCCCCAGGACAACGTCTTTGCCAACCGCCGGCCCTGACGTGAGGGAGCCGACGAGGTTCCCCCACTCTCCGACCCTCCCTTGCTCGGACGCCACCTCGCGCTTGCTGGCGCGCACGGCGAGGTCGTGCCGACTAAGGTCACCCGCGAGAACGCGACGAAGGAGCGACGATGGCCGAGGAGCCGACGCCGAAGGACGAGAAAGCCGAGGAGAAGCAGGAGTCGGCGGCCGAGAAGGCCGCCGCGACCCCGGAGACGCCTCCGCCGCCGCACTTCGAGGAGGAGGTCGCCGAGACCGAGCAGGAGGCGGTGATCGCGGGAGAGAAGGTCCGCTACCGCGTCCACGCCGCACGCCTCCTGCTCCGGGAGGAGGAGGGGAAGCGCAAGGCCTCGTTCTTCTACGTCGCCTACACGCGCGACGACGCGATCGACGCAACCGCGCGACCAATCGTCTTCTGCTTCAACGGCGGCCCGGGCTCGTCCTCGGTGTGGCTGCATCTCGGCGCGTTCGGTCCGCGCCGCGTCGAGATGAGCGAGGACGGCAAGCCGTTCCCGCCGCCTGGGCGCCTGGTCGACAACGAGGATTCGCTGCTCGACGTGGCCGACCTCGTCTTCGTCGACCCGATCGGGACGGGTTATTCGCGTGCCATCCCGGGCGAGGAGGCGAAGGACTTCCACCACTTCAAGCGCGACATCGAGACCGTCGGCGAGTTCATCCGGATCTACGTGACGCGCCACGGCCGCTGGGCGTCGCCGAAGTTCATCGCCGGCGAGAGCTACGGGACGACGCGCGCCGCCGGCCTCGCGGGCCAGCTCTGGAACCGGCACGGGATGGCGCTGAACGGGCTGATCCTCGTCTCGTCGATCCTCAACTTCCAGACCGCCGGCTTCGACCAGAAGACATGGACGTTCTCACGCGGCAACGACCTCCCGTACGCGCTCTTCCTGCCCACCTACGCCGCGGCCGCCTGGTTCCACGGCAGGCTCGACAAGGACCTTCAGGCGAAGCCGCTACGCGCAGTGCTCGACGAGGTCGAGGAGTTCGCCGCTACCGAGTACACGCTCGCGCTGTTCGAGGGCGACACGCTCGACCCCGCCCGCTTCGATGCAGTGGCCGAGCGCGTCGCCGCGTACACCGGCCTTGCGGTCGACTACGTGAAGGCGTACCAGCTCCGCGTCGAGATCCTCCGCTTCTGCAAGGAGCTGCTCCGCGCCGATGGTCGCACGATCGGTCGGATCGACGCCCGTTACACCGGCATCGACCGCTTCCGGGCCGGCGACGCGACCGAGAGCGACCCGAGCATCGACGCCGTCCTCGGGCCGTACACGTCCGCGCTCAACCACTACCTCCGCAGGGAGCTCGAGTACGAGAGCGAGCTGCCCTACGAGATCATGAGCGAGAAGGTCTGGGAGAACTGGGACTACGAGGACTTCAAGAACGCGCACGTCGACGTGTCCGAGACCCTCCGCGCGACGATCTCCCGCAACCCGTTCATGCGCGTCTTCGTCGCGAACGGCTACTACGACCTGGCGACGCCGCACTTCGCGACCGAGTACACGTTCCGCCACCTCGGCCTCGACCCCGTCCTCCGCGACAACGTCCAGATGGGCTACTACGAGGCGGGGCACATGATGTACGTGCACGCGCCGTCGCGGCAGCAGATGGCGGCTGACCTGCGCGCCTTCCTCGTCGGGACGCAAACGGTCTGAGCAGGAACCTGCGTCCGGCCTCCCGCGTTCAGCGCCGCAGAGCCGCTCCCCAGATGCTCGTTACGCCCTGCCGGCGGAAGGTGCCTGGAGCCTGGGCGGACGGACGCGGACTCGAGCGTCCACGACGACCGCGCCGCGCTCGAGCACGAGCACGGGGTTGCAGTCCATCTCCGAGATCGCCGGGTGGTGCGACGCGAGTGCCGACACACGCAGGAGCACGTCTTCGAGCGCGCGCACGTCGCGAACGGCTGCGCCGCGGTAGCCGTCGAGCAACGGGAAGGTCGCCAGCGAGCGGATCATCTCGGCGGCGTCGGCGTCCGTCAGCGGCGCGACTCGCACGGCCACGTCGCGGGTCAGCTCGACGTTCACTCCGCCTGCCCCGCACGCGACGATCGGCCCGAAGTCCGGGTCTGCGACGAGCCCGACGAGCATCTCGACACCGCCCTCGATCAGCTCCTGCACGACGAAGCCGTCGACCTTCTCGCCGAGAGCATCGACCCGGGCGACCATCGCCATCGCCTCCGCCTCCACCTCGGCGGGCGGGAGCCCGAGCCGCACGGCGCCGACCTCCGTCTTGTGCACCGGGCCGACCGCCTTGAGGACGACGGGGCCGCCGAGTGTGTGCGCCGCCAGGGCGGCATCGGCCGCGGTCGCGACGCGAGCCTGCCGCGCGACCGGGAGTCCGTAGCAGTCGAAGAGGAGCGCCGTCTCGTCCGGCTCCAGCCACGTCTCTCCGCGCTCGAGCGCCTGCGCGATCACAGCCGCCGCCTCGTCAACACGGAGCCCGGTGAACTGCACGACCTTCCCCGGGTCGCGCTCACGCCAGGCGCCGTGCTCTGCCGCGTGCGCCAGCGCGATCGCAGCCTGCTCGGGGAAGCCGTAGGACGGCACGTGGACGCCCGGCGCCGAGAGCGCGTCGGGGAGGCCGCGCGCCGACATGAAGCACGCAAGCGCGGGAATCCGCCGCTCCAGCCCGCCGATCGCGTCGACGAGATGCGACGCAACCGTCGGCGCGTCCACCTCGAGTGGCGGGATGTAGATGACGATCAGCGCGTCGACGCCCGGGTCGACGCCGATCGTGGCTATCGCGCGGCCGTAGTCCTCCCCGCTCGCGGAGGCGATCATGTCGACGGGGTTCGAGACGCTCGCCGCCGGAGGCAGGAACGCGCGCAGCTTCGCAATCGTCTCCGCGGACAGCTCGGGTACCTGCAGCCCTCGTGCCTCGCACATGTCGGCGCACTGGATGCCGAGACCGCCCGCGTTGGTGAGGATGGCGACGTTGCGGCCCTTCGGCAGCGGCTGGTTCGCGAGCAGCGTCGCGACGTCGAACATCTCCTCGAGCGTGTCGGTGCGGATCACGCCGACCTGGCGCAGCAGCGCGTCGACAGCCGTGTCGGACGCGGCCAGCAGCGCACCCGTATGCGAGGCCGCCGCCCGCTGGCCGGCGGCGCTGCGCCCGCTCTTCACGGCCACGATCGGCTTGTGCCGCCCGATCCGTCGCGCGAGGTCCGCGAAGCGGCGCGGGTTGCCGAACGACTCCAGGTAGAGGAGCACGACGTCGGTTCGCGCGTCGCCGTGCCAGAAACAGAGGAGGTCGTTGCCCGAGACGTCGGCCTTGTTTCCGATCGAGACGAAGGACGAGAGGCCGAGGCCGAGTGCGGTCGCCATGTTGATGACGGCGATCCCGAGCGCACCCGACTGCGACATGAACGCGACGCGGCCCGCCGGCGGATGAGCCTGGGCAAAGGTCCCGCTCAAGTCGATGTCGGGATCGGTGTTGATGATCCCCATGCAGTTCGGCCCGATCATCCGCATGCCACCAGCGCGGCACACGTCGAGCAGCTCGCGCTGCAGCTGCTCACCGTCTTCGCCCGTCTCGCCGAAGCCGGCCGAGATGACAACGAGGCCGCGCACGCCCTTCTCCGCGCACGCGCGCGCGACGTCCAGCACGCCGGCCGCCGGGACGACGACGAACGCGACCTCCACCTCGCCCGGAACGTCGCCAATGCTCGGATAGGCCGTGACCCCCTGCACCGACGCACTTGCCGGGTTGACGGGGTAGACGACGCCGGTGAACGGGCGCGCGAGCAGGTTCCGGAGCAGGCGGCCACCGATCGTACTCGGGTCGCGCGACGCACCGATCACGGCGATCGAGCGAGCCTCGAGGAAGGTGCGGACGGCATTCGAGTCGGCGACGCGCTCCCGCTCCTCGTAGTGCTCTGCCGCCTCGTCGCTCAGCTCCGTCGGGAACTCGACCTCGACGACACCGGGCTTGGCGCGGATCGTGACCGGAAAGCCCGTGTGCCGGAAGACGTCGATCATCTTGTGGTTCTCCGGCAGCACGTCGGCGCGGAAGAGGTCGATGCCCTGCTCGCGCGCGGCATCCGCCAGGTGCGCGATCAGGATCGAGGCGAGGCCCTTCCCCTGCAGGTCGTCGCGCACGCTCATCGCGATCTCTGCCGCCGTCGGCCCCTGCCGAACGTACTGCGCACCGCCGATCACCTGGTCCCCGTCGCCGCCCATGAACGCCAGCAGCGTCAGGTGGTCGGCGTAGTCGATCTCGACGGCGTTGCGCGCCTGCTGCCCGATGTCCACGGCGGCGCCCCAGAAGCGGAGCCGTCGCGACTCGTCTGTGAGGTCGATGAAGTAGTCCTCGAGCGCCTCGAGATCCTCCGGCTTCGCGGGGCGCAGGTGCGCTGTGCTCCCGTCGCGCAGAACGACATCGGTCTCGCGATGGGCTGGGTAGGGCGCCACGCCTGGATCCTATGATCGGGCGGCCGCGGCTTGACGCGCCAGCTCCGGGACGCTGGCGCGCTCCTCCGGAGCGAGCGGGAACATCGGCGCGATCAGAATCGCCGCTGCGCCGTCGGCGAGCGCCGTCGCTCGCTCGAGCGCCTGGCCGATGTCGCCCACCGAGTCCGAGCCGGGCAGAAGCCGAGAGAGGACGTCGGCGGCGGCGCCGAACAGGACCGCCCGCCGGGCTTTACGCCGCGCCAGGTCACACGCGTCTGCGAGGAGCGCCTGCTCCTGGGGTGTCGCGTGAACCGGACCGGCTGCGCCCTCGAGCTCGCCTCCTGCGACGAGGACGAGCGAGCCATCGGCGTAGAGCTCCAACGCGGCTGCCGCCTTCGCAGGTGTTCCTGCCATCGAGTCGTCCACCACCGGCACGCCGCCGACACGCGCCACCTCGACGAGTCGGTGCGGCGGAAGGGTCAGAGACTCGAGCCCTGCGGCGAGCGCCTCGGGCGGCACTCCGGCGGCGAGCGCGGCCGTGCAGGCCGCGAGCACGTTCGAGACGAGTTCTCCGCGGACGGGAAGCGCGTCGATCGCGGCAAGCTCGTGCTCCTCACACTGCCAGCGGACGACGAGTCGACCACCTCGAACGAAGGCGCCGTCTTCTACCCCGTCCGTCTCCGAGAAGCGCACCGTCCGCGCCCGCGTTGCAGCGACGAAGCGCTCGCACGTGCCGTCGGCCGGCACCACAAGCCAGTCGTCAGGCGCCTGCGCGCGTACGATCGCCTCCTTGGCGTGCGCGTAGGCCTCGAGAGAACCATGGAGCTCCACGTGGTCGGGCCAGAACGACGTGACGACCGCGATCCTCGGACTGTGGGAGCAGAAGGCGAGGTGCGAGCTCGTAAGCTCGACGAGGACGAGCCCGTCGTCTCCCAGCCCGTCGAGGAACGGCTCGTCGGGCCAGAGATTTGCCGAGACGCCTGGCTCGGGCACGACGACGTGCGCTCCCGTCGCCAGCAGCAGCTGCGCCGTGAACGCCGTCGTGGTGGTCTTCCCCGCCGTCCCCGTGATGCCGATCGTGCGCGACCCGGCGCGCTCGAGCACCAAGTCCGCGATCGAGCGCAGGAGGGCGCCGCGCTCCCGCGCCGCGGCGATCTCGGGCGCTACCTCGGGAGTCCAGACGTCGACGAAGACCACCTCGGGCACGGCAGATCAATAGCACCGGGATAACGACGATCCGCAGGGCGAACCGCCGCGCCACCCGAAGCGGATCGCGAGAATGCCTGCATGGCGGTGGCGACCGGAACCCGGGTGGTGATGAAGTTCGGCGGCTCGTCGGTCGCCGACGCCGACAAGGTCAAGCACGTGGCGCGCAAGATCGTCGCCGCGAAGGAGCGCGGCCTGCAGGTCGTCGGCACCGTGTCGGCGATGGGCAAGACAACCGATTCGCTGATCGCACTCGCCCACGAGATCTCACCGAAGCCGAACGCCCGCGAGCTGGACATGCTGCTCTCGACGGGCGAGCGCATCTCGTGCGCGCTCGTGGCGATGGCGATCCACGATCTCGGCCACGACGCCATCTCGTTCACCGGCTCGCAGGCCGGCATCATCACCGACTCGACGCACACGCGGGCGAAGATCCGCGAGATCCGGGGCGACCGTGTGCGCCAGTCGTTGGCCGACGACAAGATCGTGCTCGTTGCGGGCTTCCAGGGCTTCTCGCGCGAGACGATGGACGTCACCACGCTGGGCCGCGGCGCCGGCGACCTGACCGCCGTCGCGCTGGCCGCGTCGCTCGAGGCATCCTGCGAGATCTACTCCGACGTCCGAGGGATCTTCACCGCGGATCCGCGGATCGTCCCGAGCGCGCGCAAGCTCCCGGAGGTCTCGTACGAGGAGATGCTGGAGATGTCCGCATCCGGCGCGAAGGTGCTCGCGCTGCGCTCGGTCGAGATGGCCCGCAACCACGGGGTGCCGATCCACGCCCGCTCCACGTTCTCGGACGAGCCGGGGACGTGGATTCGCGAGAATGCGCGCATGGAGCAGCCGATCGTCTCCGCCGTGACGCACAACGAGAGCGAGGTCGTCTTCACCCTGACCGGCATCCCCGACCGGCCGGGCGCCGCCGCGACGGTCTTCGACGCGGCAGCGGCGGAGCACGTCAACGTCGACACGATCATCCAGAACGTCGTCCACGGGGTTGCCGAGCTTTCGTTCTCGGTGCCGTCCGAGGACGTCCCGTCGACGCGTGCGGCGATCGAGGCTGCAACGACGGAGCTCGGGCCGATGGAGGTCGAGGAGAACCACGACCTCGGCAAGGTCTCGCTGATCGGCGCCGGCATGCGCTCGCACCCGGGCGTCGCGGCGAAGATGTTCCGCACGCTCGCCGACCTCGGCATCAACCTGCAGATGATCTCGACCTCGCCGATCAAGATCTCCTGCATGATCGGCCGCACCGAGATTCCACGAGCCGTCCAGGCGCTGCACAGCGCCTTCGAGCTCGATCGCGAGCCCGAGGAGGAAGAGGCAGTCCGCCAATCCTCGTAGGCGCGGCCCTGCCTCGCCTGTTTCACACCCGCCCGTCGCGGTAGCCGCTGAGCTTGCGGGGCAGGCCAATCGGGGTGAACACCGAAGTCACCGTCGTGGACGAGCGCACGGTCAAGGCACTCGCCACCGCTGCCGTCTGGCTGGTGGTTGTCGTCGTCGTGCGCTGGCTGCTGCGACGCGCCTTCGCCCACTGGGAGAAGCGCCATTCGGAGCAGGATCCGATCGCGATCGCGCGCAGGCGCACGACATTCAGCTTCCTCTCGCGGATCGTCCTCGCCATCGTCGTCGTGATCGGAGCATGGAGCGTCCTCTCCATCTACCCGCAGACGACCCAGGTGGCGCGCGCGCTGCTCGCCTCGAGCGCCGTGCTCGCGCTGATCGCCGGTCTCGCCCTGAACACGCCGCTCGGCAACTTCGGCTCCGGTGTCCTCGTCGCGTTCACGCAGCCGCTGCGCCTCGGCGACCGCGTGACGATCGGCGACCAGACCGGCTTCGTCGAGCAGATCAACCTCATCTACACCGTGCTCGTCACCGACGACGAGCGCCGCATCTACATCCCCAACACGCAACTGACGACCAACGCGATCGTCAACCGGACGATCCGCGACCCGCGCCGGTCGGTGACGGCGCTGCTCCCCGTCCGGCTCGGCGTGCCGCTCGAGAAGGCCCGCTCGGTGGTGCTCGAGTCAACGCGCGGAGTCGCCGACAGCGGTCGGCTGGACGTCCGCGTCACTGTCGGCGACGTCAGCGACAAGGTCGTCTGGCTGAGCGCAACGGCCTACGCCCCACTCGACGCCGACGTGACCAGGATCGCGAGCGACCTGCGGGAGCGAGCGATCAGCGCCCTCAGCGAAGCGGATCTGCTCCCCGCGTAGCGGGACACGGCGTCTACGCGCCGATCAAGTGACGCGCTCGCCAAAGCGGAGCACTGTTCCGGTTGCCATGTCGCATCGGGTGGCGGCCCAAGGGCGATTCACTCGCCCGAGAGGCCAACCAAGCCGACCGTGACGGGCTGAGACGAACGGGTTCACGAGGGGAACCTCGTCGGTTCCCCCGCGCGACTAGACGCAGTCCTTGAGCGCTTGCGCCTCGGGGAGGCCCTCGAGCTTCTTGAGCGTGTTGTTCTCGATCTGTCGGATCCGCTCGCGTGTGACGCCGAACGCTCGGCCTACCTCCTCGAGCGTCGCGGGCTGCTCGCCGGAGAGACCGAAGCGGAGCTCGATTACCTTGCGCTCGCGCTCGGGCAGCGACGAAAGGGCGAGCTCGATGTCCTCGCGGCGCAGCGACGTGGAAGCGGTATCGAAGGGCGACTCCGCCTGCTCGTCGGGCACGAAGTCGCCGAGCGAGGACTCCTCCTCCTCGCCGATCGGCTTCTCCAGCGACACCGGCAGCTGCGCCATGCGGAGAATCTCGCGGACCTCGTCGGTCGTCATCTCGAGCTCGTCCGCGATCTCCTCCGGGCGCGGCTCGCGGCCGAGGCGCTGCACCAGCTGGCGCTCGATGTGCACGACCTTGTTCAGCTTCTCGACCATGTGCACCGGGATGCGAATCGTCCGTGCCTTGTCCGCGATCGCGCGTGTGACCGCCTGCCGGATCCACCACGTCGCGTACGTCGAGAACTTGTAGCCCTTGCGGTAGTCGAACTTCTCGACCGCACGAATGAGGCCGAGCGAGCCCTCCTGGATGAGGTCGAGGAACGACAGGCCGCGGCCCAGGTAGCCCTTCGCGATCGAGACGACCAGGCGCAGGTTGGCCTCGATCATGTGCTTCTTCGC
>Ga0066903_100002737_pt1 | contig 13972 bp, 11 predicted proteins | sample PanSoiMetaGPlot1_FD_67491 | JGI IMG/M metagenome (GOLD analysis project Ga0066903, IMG submission 67491) | Tropical forest soil microbial communities from Panama analyzed to predict greenhouse gas emissions - Panama Soil - Plot 1 (version 2) | ecosystem: Environmental > Terrestrial > Soil >...
ATCGTGTCGTAATCCGCAAGGCTCGAAGCATCTCCAAGCGCAGAACGCAACATGTTCTGGGTGCCAGCCTGGTCCAGGACGCTCCACACAGTCCCCCCATCGACAGAGCCAATCATATCAGCGATGTTGGCGTTGCTATCGAGCGTAGAGGAGTAGCCATCACGCGCATCCAGCGCACCCTGCAGGGCGGTGCGATCGCCGAACAACAACGTGTTCTCGTCAAGAAAGGTCATGTTCATGGCACTTCCCATCGGCCACAGATCCGTGTTCCGAACCTTATAGGGCTTGACCTTCTGCAATCGCATTTTCCTAAGGAAGGTTTTCATGGGAAAAACACCCTGAGCTACACCCACGACGCGCACGCCTCTCTTGGCATCACGGTAGGAGGCAAAGGTCAGCTGCTCCACGTCTTTATCTGGATCGACGCCGACTCCCTTCAATGCACTCTCAAACTGTCGAAGATTTTCGGGCAGCACCTGCTGCTTCAGCGCCAGCGCGGTTTCAGAATTGCGCAGGCTGCGGTAATCCACTGAAATAATCTGTTGCACATCAGATGGAATCACCGAGCGCGCCGTGCTCCCCATCGGGAGCGCCAAAGCCGCCGCACAAGATAAAATTAAGACGCTGAAACCCGACCTCAATATCTTCATAGAACCGCCTGTAGAGATGTACTTACTTGGATGCAGTTTGAACGCCTTTCTGTTCCCTACAATTGTACGGCGAAGGCATCAAAAAACGACCACACCAAAGTGCAATAGAAGTGTAAATGGAACGATGTACGGACCGAACCTTGCACAGAATCCTGTCGGATTGAGCTCGTTCGGGGAAAGTAGCCGCATCGCGAACTATTGCTTGAGCGCAGTCACCTTCTTACGCATCTCCTCGGCGAACGCGGAATCCTTCATGGACTCCAGATTGATGTCGACGTTGGCCAGCGCTCCTTCGATCGCGGCTGCGGCCAGAGCGCTTGCTGTGGTGAGATCTGATTTCATGTTCGGATTTGTGAGCGGTCCCAGCTTTGCAACCAGATGAGATACTTCCCTTGCGTTTTGAGCAACGCTAAACGGTACCGATGTCGCCTGCTTAAGGGCAGAGTCGATCAGGCTTTGTCCATCGGGCGCCTCTTTTGCTTGCTTAAACGCTTTCATGACCGCGTTGTAGGATTCAGCATCTGCGTCGATCGCCGCCTTCAGCTCCTCCCGCAACACTGACAGTCGCGCGAGCGCATCGCTCAATTCCCTCTCGTATTGCACGTAAGCCTTCTTGCCTCGAGACATCGCGGCCACCATGTGAGCGAGTCCAGCAGCCATGGCGGCGCTGGCTGCCGCGGCGCTGCCCCCGCCCGGAGTTGCGGTAGGTGCAGCTAACTGCTCCACGAATGGCTCAACTCCGGCCCGCAAACCACCAACTGCCATCTTTCCACCCATGACGGCCGCAAGGCGATTCTCAAGAATCAGGGATGAATCGAAGTTCTCTACTTGCAGAAACCACTCCGCTGCGGTTTCCAGTGCCTTCTTGGGAATGAGGCCCACGATCTCGCTGCTGACCGGGGCGACGCCGTACCGCGCCGCCTCGCGTTTGACCAATTCGAAGACCCGGTGCACGGGTGTTTGCTCGAAATCCGTTAGGTTCATTGAAACCTGCGCCAGCCCTCGCACAAGGAAGCCCGCACCCTTCACGAAACGCAACCCGCCGCTCGAGAATCGGACTGCCTTGGCTATCCTCTTGGCGATGTCGACATCCGGCGTATTGAGAAAGACGTTGTAGGCGATGAGAGCCTTGCGCGCGCCAACGACGGTTGCTCCGGCGGTCGGGTGCACGCGTGGATCGCCGAAGTCGGGCCTCCGCGCCGGGTTCGTGGCTATCTCATCACGAATTCCTTCAAACTGCCCCCGGCGGATGTTTTCTAGATTCTGTCGCTCGGGAGATGTTGCCGCGGCTTCGTACAGATAGACAGGAATCTGAAAGCGCTTCCAGATCTGCTCAGCAACATGGCGCGCGATGGTCACGCAATCTTCGATGGTCAAACCATCAATCGGAATGAAGGGGACAACATCTGCCGCGCCCATTCTAGGATGGGCTCCCTGGTGCCTGGTGAGGTCAATGACTTCCGAAGCTTTGCCGACGCCTCGGATGGCAGCTTCTTGAACGGCTTCACGCTCGCCAACCAGCGTAATAACGCAGCGGTTGTGATCGGAATCCATTTCGCGATCAAGGAGGTACACGCCATCCATCTTCATCGCGTCAACTATGGCGTCGACTCTCGATTTATCGCGACCTTCGGAAAAGTTTGGGACACATTCGACCAGAGTTGGCATAAGGCAGAAGAATACTTGTCAGGAGAATCTCCCCGCAACTCGGGGATGGTCAGTTCTTGTTCGGCTTGTGAGAGAAGAACTTCCCGAACCCGATCCGCACCTGGACTGTGTTAATGCCGGGATTCGGCGATGATAGACCGGCATTGGAGATATGCATGTAGCGCACTTCGAGACTCCAGTTGTATTTGTCGCGAAGGATATGCGTCCCGAAAGCTACGCCGGAAGTGAAGTTTACGCCGGAAACTCCTGCAGGCACGTCGTGCGTCGTGAAAAGGGTGCCGCCACTCAATTCAAGATACGGGACAAGAGTCTCACGGGTAGCGAAATTCCACTTGAGATTCAGGGGATTTACTCCGACTCCGTAAGCAGTATTGGTGGGCTGGAATACCAAGAACATCGGAACCCCATCTACCGCGTACTCAAATCGCCCCTTTAAGAATCCCGGCCCATGTGGACGGGTCAGAATCCAGCCGTACCGTATGCCGGCGTTCCACGCACCAATGTCCGAGGTTCCCCCAGCGACGCTATGACCTCCGCCCGTCCAGAGTTGAAACTCACGCGCCCCATCCTCAGGGCGCTGGCACCATGCCACTGACGTACATAACACCAAAGCAATCAGAAAGAACCTGCGCATGCGAAGTTGCACCATACAGTATCCGGCATAGGGACACAAACCATAGGTCCCCCGGCCTTCCAATGTTCCTCGACCCGCGACCTGCGGCGAGGAGCAAGATGCTGGTGTGGTAATGGATGTTAAACTCTGCTGTGGCGACTCTACCCATCCGGTTGCTGGCGATTGACATCGACGGCACACTGCTGAACCCGCAATTCATCATCTCCGATGCAGATATGGCCGCGGTACGGAGGGCCCATCATGCCGGCGTCGAAGTGATGCTGGTCACGGGCCGCCGGCACACCTTCGCCTTACCGATCGCACAACAGTTTGGCTTCGATCTTTGGATCAGCAGCTCCAACGGTGCTGTAACCCGGTCGCTCTCAGGAGAGACTTTCCACCGCGACCTGCTGCCGCAGCAGGTATGCCGCCAGCTTTGTTCCGAGATGAAGGATTTCCGTGGAAACACAGTTCTTACATTTGACATTGAAGGCAAAGGTGCCATCGTTTTAGAACGTATGGAGGAACTGACGGCCAGTATTCAACGCTGGCTGGAAAAGAACCTGCAATACATCGACTTCGTCATTCCCATTGAAAATTCCCTGACCAGAGATCCAGTTCAGGCCATGTTCTGCGGACCCATCGAACGCATGCACCAAGCGCTTGCTGCTTTGGCCGCTAGTTCTTTGTCGCAGCAGATTACCGTCCTGAGAACCGAATATCCCATTCGAGATCTGTCGATTGTCGACGTTTTGAACCAGGGTTGTTCCAAGGGCCATGCACTTGAAAGATGGGCCAATTATCGGGGTATCCCACGGGAACAGGTCATGGCCGTCGGTGATAATTACAACGACGTGGAAATGCTTGCCTTTGCGGGCGTGCCGTTTATCATGGGAAATGCCTCAGTCGAGCTGCGGGAGCGGGGTTGGCAGGTAACATTACCAAATGATCGCAATGGCGTCGCGGCAGCCATTGAGCAGGTTTTAGGCGTCTAAGTTGTTGATGTACCTGTGCCGACTAGAGGGGCAGCCTCTGTTCGAAATGTTGAGCTTGCGAAAACTCGGAATTCTGCTGACAGGACTCCTGCTGTCTGTGCCTGCCTTCTGCTCCGAGCTAGCTATTCTCCATAACGGGTTCTCGATTCTCCACACGCGGCGCGAGACCGTTGGTTCGGTCACGCGCCTTTATACCGGAACAGACAGCAGCAGTTACGTGGACATCGCCAGCGATCAGATCGACCACTTTGAGCAAGCCCCGAACCTGCCTGATGTGAGGGTCCATGCGGCGTCTGTTCCTACTCAGAATTTGGATGACATTATCAACTCGATCAGCGGACGTCACCACATTGATCCGGACTTTATCAACAGCGTCATCCATGCTGAAAGCGGATTCAATCAGCACGCCGTGTCGCGCAAGGGAGCTCAGGGCTTGATGCAACTGATGCCGCAAACTGCCAATCAACTCGGCGTTGCGGATGCCTTCAATCCCGGCGATAACGTGGAGGGTGGAACCCGCTATCTGCGTGAACTTCTGGAACGTTACAACTTCGATGCCGTTAAGGCCTTGGCCGCATACAACGCGGGACCTGCCCGAGTCGAGCAATATGGTGGGGTGCCACCCTATGCCGAAACGCGCGCATATGTGGGGCGCATCGTTCGCGACTTCAACAAGAAGAAACTGGCAGAGAAAAAAGAAATCGCCGCGAAGCAGGCTGCGGCTACGAAGCCAATCAAGAAAGGTGCCGCAACCACTGTAAAAGCTTCACAGAAGAATACCTCAAAACTCGCATTGGCTTCTGGACAGTAGACTACCGATACATCGATATCCTGGGACTCGCGTTGACCGTTTGGTTTAGCTCGTTTACCTTGAATCGGGGCGATGCTCGTTGCGATCGCTTGGACGCTGACGCCCTGTTTTCTTCATGGACAAGAGACGCATTCTTCTTACGGGCGCAATCCTGATCTTTCTGATCCTTCTGTTTTATTTCCAGTTTCGAGATTGGAGTGCTTTCAATTGGCCGGCATTCTGGGCGGAAGCTCGCGAAATTCGCCTCGGGCACATCCTTCATGCCGTCTTGCTCATCTACTTCGGATACCTACTTAGAGCCACACGGTGGAAGATTCTCCTGCGTCCAGTGCGCCCCAACGCATCGTTGATTGGTCTCGTTCCACCTACGCTGATCGGGTTCACTGGGCTAGCGCTTTTGGGACGCCTCGGGGAACTGATTCGGCCTTACCTGATAGCACGGCGCGAGAATCTGCCGTTCTCTTCGCAGCTAGCTGTCTGGGCCGTGGAGCGCATTTTTGATATCGGAGCATTTGCCATCCTGCTTGCCGTGGCTATCTTCCTTCCGGGCACACTGGCGGCGGACGCCCACCCGGAATTCCGGGGTGGCCTGATCACTGGCGGAATTCTGCTGCTCGGCTTTGTGGTGGCGCTTGCCCTGGGAGCAACCCTGGTCAGCTACAAGGGAGAAGCGCTCGCCGCGGGATTTGAGCGCCGCTTCTCCCATCTGTCGGAAAACCTGGGTCATCGACTGGCACAGAAAATTCGGGAGTTCCGCGCAGGCCTTAACACCATCGAGAGTCCACTTGCGCTGATCCTGTTGATTGCTGTCTCTCTTCTGATGTGGTACGTGATCGCGCTGGCCTACCAGGAAGTGACCATTTCCTATCACGATGTAACTTTGGCGACGTATGCCGCCAACGGAACGAAAAACCCGCTGGATTTGCCTGTGCTCCGCATTCTTCTTCTGATGGGCTCAAGCATGGTCGGTTCAATGGTCCAACTACCTGGGGTGGGCGGTGGATCACAGGTCGCAACTATTGCAACGCTTGAGCGCATTTTCGATGTCCCCCGCGAGCTGGCTCTCAGCTGCGGCGTGATGTTGTGGCTGGTTACCTTCGTGGCCGTCGTGCCCGTAGGATTGCTGCTGGCACACCGTGAACATTTATCCCTAAGACGACTGTCGAAGGAGAGCCACGAAGCACCTCCTTCGGAGAGCACCGCTCAGGCAGAGACGTAAAGCCGGGCGCACGTCCGCGTGGTTATGGAAGCCACAACGTCAAGGCAGCGTGGGCCAAGCTCCGCCCCTCCCCCTGTTACAATGCGAGAGTTCCCAACGCCATGAAGTGTCCCTTTTGCGGTTTTGAAAACGATAAAGTTGTCGATTCACGAGAAAGCAAGGAGGCCGATTCCATCCGCCGCCGCCGTGAATGCCTGAAATGCGAAAAGCGCTTCACCACATACGAACGGATCGATGAAATTCCGTACATGGTGGTCAAAAAGGATGGCCGCCGGGAGAAATTTGACCGACAAAAGGTGCTAAACGGCCTGCTAAGGGCCTGCGAAAAACGCCCGGTACCGATCGGCAAGCTGGAACAGATCGTGAACGAGGCGGAATCTTTCGTGATCGACTCCCCTGAGCGCGAGCGCAAGACGAGTGAACTCGGTGAGCTCATCATGAATCGTCTACGACGTCACGACAAGGTCGCTTATGTTCGATTCGCTTCCGTATACCTGGACTTCAAGGATGTACAAGAATTCATGACTGAGTTGAAGGATCTCCTGAAGACGAAGGATGCACCGGACATACGCGGCAAGAACCTTGCCAAGAGCTGATGGGTTACAAATTCTCGAATTGACCGATTCTTAAGTTTACGAAGTTTCGAATTGACGAATTGACGCCTTCACTCATTACAACCAATTCTTCAATCCGAAAATTCATAACTCTCAAATCGACAATAAAAACATGTCCCATCGCGTAACGCTCATTCCTGGCGACGGCATCGGCCCCGAAGTTACAGAGGCTGCCGTACGCATTCTCGAAGCTACCGGTGTCAAGTTTGAGTGGGAAAAGTTCGCCGCGGGTGCGGAGGCCTTTGAACGATTTCGTACGTACATACCCAAAGAATTGATCGAATCCATTGAGCGTACACATGTGGCGCTCAAGGGTCCGGTGACGACTCCCGTTGGAGGTGGGTTCTCCAGCATCAACGTCGAGCTTCGGAAGATGTTCGAGCTCTATGCGAACTTCCGTCCGATTCTCAATCTGCCTCACATTCCGACTCGGTATCCCGACGTCGATCTGATCATCATCCGCGAGAACACGGAGGGACTCTACTCGGGCATCGAGCATGAAGTCGTCCCAGGAGTTGTAGAGAGTCTGAAGATCATTACCGCGAAGGCTTCCACCCGCATCTCGCGATTCGCCTTTGAGTACGCTCGGAAACATAAGCGGAAGAAGGTTCACGCGATCCACAAAGCTAACATCATGAAGCTTTCCGATGGACTCTTCCTTCGCTGCTCCCGCGAGGTGTCGAAGGAATATCCCGAGATTACATACGCCGAACACATTGTGGATAACGCTTGTATGCAGCTGGTGTTGAATCCGTATCAGTACGACATGTTGCTGATGGAGAATCTATACGGCGACATTCTTTCCGACCTGTGTGCCGCCTTCGTTGGCGGATTGGGGTTTGTCCCCGGCGCAAACATAGGAGACCATTGCGCAATCTTTGAAGCAGTTCATGGATCGGCGCCCGACATTGCAGGAAAGAACCTTGCCAATCCAACCGCCCTCATTCGTTCCGGCGTCCTTATGCTTAGACATCTTGGTGAAGACCAAGCGGCCGACAAAATTCGAAATGCTCTCGAGAAGGTTTATCGGGACAAGGACAAGCTCACACGCGACATCGGTGGCAAGGCGGGAACGTCAGAGTTCGCCGATTCGATTATCGCGGCGATCGAAGCTTAGTAAAGAGCGAAAAATCAGTCGATCGTTATTTCTGATGGTCAACTACATCGCCCATCTCCATTGACCACCCCGTCACTCTTGCGATAACATTCGTCGCTTCGTAGGAAAGCAAGGGGGATGGTGACTCCAACACGGCGCATTGGTGTAGTACTGTTTCAGCTCGGCGGGCCTGATTCGCTGGAAGCCATTGAACCTTTTCTTTTTAATCTCTTTTGTGACCCCGACATCATCAACTTTCCCTTTGCTCGCATCGGTCGCAAACCCCTAGCCAAGCTGATCTCGACGACTCGCGCCAAGAAAGTACAACACCATTACTCAGTGATTGGGGGCGGGTCTCCAATTCGCCGGTTTACCGAACAACAAGCCTGCGCACTACAGCGCCAGCTCCAGGAAAATGGGATCGATGCGCGCTGTTTTGTCGCCATGCGTTACTGGCATCCATTTACCTCCGAAGCAATCGAGCAACTCCGGACCGCGCACTGCGACGAGATCGTCTTGCTTCCCCTCTATCCTCAGTACTCCTCGACCACGACCGGCAGCAGCCTCAATGAGTGGAAGCGATTATTTAAACAAGAACTTCCAGTTCGTCTGATTGAGACGTTCTACAGTCATCCTCTTTATTTGGATTCTCTCGTCGAACGCATCGACGAGGCCCTCTGCCGATTCCCTGATCCCGAACGGCCCGAGCTGGTGTTCAGCGCTCATAGTGTGCCAGTGTCTGTGATCGATAGCGGCGATCCCTACCAACGTCAGATCGAAGAGACAATTGCGCTGGTGATGCGTCAAGGAGGTTGGTCGAACAAGCACCGGCTCTGCTACCAGAGCAAAGTCGGGGCCAGTAAGTGGTTGCAACCTTCGCTGCATCGAACGTTAAAGGATCTGGCTACGGAAAAAATTCGTGAGGTTTGTGTCGTGCCCATTTCGTTTGTCTCCGATCACGTGGAAACCCTAGGCGAGATTGACCATGAGGCGCGGGAAGAGGCTAAGAAAATCGGGATCGAGCGCTTCGAGATGAGCGGTGGTTTGAACGATTCGCCGACATTTGTTTCGGCCCTGGCAGAGCTTGTGGCCGAAACCATAGACGTTGACTCAAGCAAACAGCGCAGATCCGGTTATGTGGCTGCGAACTGACTCGGTGTGAAGAGGTAAGGATGGCAGAAAACGGCGTGCTCGGTCGGCTTCCAGCCTGGCCGCGAAAGGCTCTAAATAACTCGGTCATTTCCGCGGAACAGGCTTACCGCAAGCGTTCCGGTCTGCCACTTCTTACTGAGGCAGATATGGAAGCCTTGCGCTCCGGGACGCAGATGCCATGGGAAACCGGCGATGGGAGTTCGGCTCCAGCTCCCGCAGCCGCTGCACCCTCCGCACCGACACCGCCGGCGCCCGCTGCAAGTGCCGCGCCCCCTGCTGCCGCGACGCCTCCAGCCGTCACGGGTGGGACCATCAGCGCGGAAGTCGCAGCCATTGTTGCCCAGGGGAAGAAGTGGAGCCGTTCGTCAGTCGCGGCCGAACAAGCTCGTCGCAAGCGCAAGGCACTTCCTGCACTGAACGATGCGGAAGTGACGGCGTTACTCGGCGAACCTGCAGAGACCGCGGCACCCGCTACTGCTACGCCGGCTTCACCTGCAGCCCCCGCTGCGTCGCGTCCCGCGACGGCCACAGCGCCGCGTGCTCCGGTTGGGCCTTCCGCAGAGTCAGTCGCACGAAGCGGACCATCTACGGAATATGTAGGTACGCCGGCCGTCGGAACATCCAAAGCCGCGGCTGCTGGTGGTGTTGCGGCGGTTGGTCCAGACGATAGTCCAGCGAACCAATCACGTCGCCGGCTCGTATGGGCCTGCGTCGCGGCTTTCCTGACTGCCTGGTTCATCGCTTTTTTCCGCTTCTTCCTGCCGAGAACTCTGTTTGAGCCGGCTACCAGCTTCAAGATCGGCTATCCATCCGAATTCGGGCTCGGTGTGGATACCAAGTTCCAGCAGAAGTACCGCATATGGGTGGATCGCACTCCGGATCGGATTTTCGTGATTTACGCGCGATGCACGCACTTGGGCTGCACTCCGGACTGGAAGCCCAGTGAGAACAAATTCAAGTGTCCGTGCCACGGCAGCGGGTACGACAGTGAGGGCGTTAACTTCGAAGGACCAGCGCCTCGTCCCATGGATCGCGCCCACGTAGAGCTCGCTCCCGACGGTCAGATTCTTGTGGATGTGGCGAAACTCTATCAGTGGCCCAAAGGACAGCCCAGCCAATTCAACGAAGGCGACGGCAGTAGCGGCGCATGGTTGCGCGCCTGATACAGGTTGGCAAGAACAGAGGATTCCAATGGCTGAAGAGAACAAGAACGGCAGCAACGGCAACGGTGCCCGCGTCGGTCTGCTCGAACGCGTCAAGGCCGGGGTCAAGGAAGACATTCACTCGTTAAAAACCGACATCCCCCAGAAGGCGAAAGAACAGGTCGATCACCTCAAGGATCCAACCAAGACCCAGGTATACACCTCGATCTTCCGCCACAAGCATGACGACACGCCACGTAACCGTGCTCTCGGCGTCCTGTCGAACGTGTTTCTGCACCTGCATCCGGCGAAAATCAACCGCGATGCCGTGCGCTACAGCTACACGTGGGGAATGGGCGGAATCACCTTCTACCTCTTTATTGTGCTGACCTTCACCGGCGTGCTGCTGATGTTCTATTACCATCCGTCGAAGGTGCAGGCATTCCGCGACGTTCTTTACCTCGAACACGACGTCCCGTTTGGCAAGCTTCTGCGCAACATGCATCGCTGGGCCGCACACTTGATGGTCATCGGCGTCTGGCTGCACATGTTTCGCGTGTTTCTCACCGGTTCCTACAAAAAGCCTCGCGAGTTCAACTGGAACATCGGGGTATTGCTGCTGGTATTCACTCTGCTGTTGTCCTTTACGGGATACTTACTTCCTGACGATCAACTTGGATTCTGGGCCGTCACGGTGGGCACGAATATGGCTCGCGCTACGCCGGGTCTCGGACATGAGGGTCCTTTCGGTCCACTGCTTGGCATGACGCCGTACAACGATGTGCGCTTCGGATTGTTAGGTGGTTCGATCGTCGATGCTAATGCGCTACTGCGGTCCTATATCTGGCATTGCATCGGCATTCCCATCGTTGCGTCGGTGCTGATGATCGTCCACTTCTGGCGCGTCAGAAAAGATGGTGGCATCTCGGGTCCGGCTCCAGTGATGCTGGAAGCGGAAGTAAAAGAACCTAAGAAATAGTTCTTGATGTCGCGCTCGACCGTGTGACGGATAGGCAGCAAGAACCTTGGTGGAGCTCTTATGGATTGGCGACAACTTTGGGAAATTGCGTCTGCGCCCGATAACGTGCCGATTGTTGGCCTGATTCCTCTCCTGATCTTCTACTGCTATCTAGGATGGAAGCAGGCAAGGGCGAACGACCAACTCATCGAGCAACTCGAAGCCGATCCTGCCATGGCAAAAACCCATCACCGGAAGACGTGGCCCTTCCGCCCGGGATGGCAAAAAGAAATCCACGTGTGGCCGTTCTTGTTGCGCATGGAATTTCTCGCAGCAATGATCGTTTCGATCATCCTGCTGGTGTGGGCCATTACGCTGAACGCGCCGCTCGAAGAGCCAGCGAATCCGAACCTGACAATGAATCCGGCAAAGGCACCCTGGTACTTCCTCGGCCTGCAGGAGATGCTGGTGTATTTTGATCCATGGATCGCCGGCGTGGTCATGCCCACGCTCATCATCATTGGTCTGATGGTGATTCCATACATCGATACCAATCCGTTGGGCAGCGGCTATTACACGTGGAAGCAGCGCAAGTTTTCCATCGGCACATTCTTGTTTGGTTTCATCATTCTGTGGGTGGCGATGATCATCATCGGCACCTTCATCCGCGGCCCAGGCTGGCAGTGGTTCTGGCCTGGCCAGACTTGGGACCACAATCGCCTGATTTATGAAGTGAACCGTGATTTGCCGGATCTTTTCGGGATCACGTCGAACCTCGCCAAAGCCATCTTTGGTGCGATTGTGGTGGGCGGCTTTTACGCGGTGGGTGGATTTGTCTTCCACGCGCTATTTCGCCGCTACAACCCCAAGGACTATCGACGTATGAGTTTTCTGCAGTACTCGATCATGCAATTTTTCATGCTGACCATGATCGGACTGCCCATCAAGATGATCCTGCGGCTCTCACTGCACATCAAGTATGTGTGGATTACGCCGTGGTTTAACGTTTAGATGTCAATCGTCAGTCTTCAGCGGACCGGCAGTTCGCAGTTCGCCGTTCGCTCTTCGAATTTGGCTGTCTTGAGCTGTGCAGGACTCTTGAGCTGACGACTGACGACGATGGACTGACGACTGTTTCTGGAGGATTTTGGTGCCCGAACAACCGATCCCCGAGCAAGATCCGATCGTAACCAAATCGTACGCGATGCATTACCTCATCGTGATGCTCATACTCATGGTGACGCTCGCCTGGGCGCTTTGGGATGAAGCATACGGACAGCGGCCATGGAAAACGTTCCAGAGCACATGGCGCGAGCGCTATACTGCATTCCTCGATAAGACGCACTCCAACTCCGAACAGTCACTTAAGTCCGTAGAAGGCAGCTCCGAGTATCGAGATCTCGATAAGGCCGCGACTGACCTCGAAAAGGCAGCTCAGCCACGCAAGGATGAACTCCAGAAACAGATCAGCGACTACAGCGCGAAGATCCTCGCCGTTCAGAACGTATTCACCGATAAGCGAGCCTACGTCAACGCCCTGACGTATGAGATGGAGACCGACTCCAGCGCTTCGGGAAAGAAGAGCAAGCAAAAAGATATCGATGACTACAAGAAAAAGCAGTGGACCGTTGAATACCCTGACGGTCATGAAGAGAAATACGATTACACCCATCTCGAAGAGAAATACAACGAGCTTAAAGATGAACGCACGAAGCTGAGTGCGGAACTGGGTGAAGTCCTAAAGCCGGTCACGGCGGCCCGCCAGAAGGCCGATGAGTACATCACCGACCACATGGTGGACTTGACTCCAGTCCAAATCGAAGGACTTAAGAAGAAGACTCGCGAAGCTGATCCCAAGATCATGCAGATCAATGTCGCCTCGGCGAATCTGGTCGATCGCTGCGAGTCCTGCCATCTTGGCATCCGCGAGCCGGTAAGAATCACGGCCGCTGCGATGACGGCAAAGGGCGCCAAGAAGCCCGATGAGTACGCCCGCGCCTTCACCAGCCATCCCGAGCCGGAACTCTTGAAGATTCACGATCCCGATGTCTTCGGCTGCTCGCCTTGTCACCAGGGCAATGGCCGCGCCACGACCAGTGTTGAGAAGGCGCATGGAAATTACGAACATTGGCTGTGGCCTCTCTTCCCTGCCCAAAACGTCCAAGCCGGATGCCAGACCTGTCACGCTGGCGATATGTTCCTCCCTCGTATGACAGGCGGCAGCTATGAAGTGATTAGCCTGGGCAAACGACTCTTCCGCGACAAGGGATGCAACGGTTGTCATCGCTACGAGGGATATGACAAAGAGCCGGAAGACCTCAACTCGATTACCCAGCAGATCAAGCAATTCGAGCAACAGAAGATCACCAACAATAAGCAATCTGCCGACCTGATGAAGCAGGCGGACGCGGCTGAGAGCAACGAAGAAGCCAACAAACTTAACGACCAGGCAGTCGCCCTCCGGGTTGTGAATAGCAAGCTGGACGGCCGCATTCAGCAGCTCGACTTCCAGTCCCACAGCACCATGCAGGACATGAAGAAGATCGGGCCGAATCTGAAAGACATTCGTCTGAAGCTCAATCGTAATTGGATCCCGATATGGCTTAAGAAGCCGACCGACTTCCGTCCGGGCACCAAAATGCCTAACTTCCGCCTCACAGACGGGCAGATTAAGGCGATTTCGGCGTACATCTGGCAGTCAGCATTGACCGATCCGCTGCCCAAGCAGAAGCCCGGCAACGCAGATCATGGCAAGCAGCTTTTCGAAACGCGCGGATGCTTGGCCTGCCACTCCATGGGAGAAGGCAGCGAGGAAATCGGCGGTTCGTTCGCAGCGAATCTCACGCGCGTCGGCGAGAAAGCTAATTACGATTACCTTGTCCGTTGGATTCACAACGCACGTGAGCGCACGCGGCCTTACTGCCCATACGAGAAGAAGGACATCGGACCCGAGGATTACGCCAAGAAGGGTCTTCCCTACCAGTTCGATCTGCAGCACAGCCAGTGTCCGAATGATGGTCACGAACTGCAAGTGCAGAACATGACGGTGATGCC
>Ga0066903_100002738_pt1 | contig 13970 bp, 12 predicted proteins | sample PanSoiMetaGPlot1_FD_67491 | JGI IMG/M metagenome (GOLD analysis project Ga0066903, IMG submission 67491) | Tropical forest soil microbial communities from Panama analyzed to predict greenhouse gas emissions - Panama Soil - Plot 1 (version 2) | ecosystem: Environmental > Terrestrial > Soil >...
CCTCGAAGGCTTGCCGGTCGTGATCCTTGCCCAGTTGGGCCTTGACCGCCTCCTCGGCAAAACGCTTCGACTCGACGGCCTTGGGGGGGCTGCTCAGCAGGGCCATGTTGTCTGCGGCTTTAATGGATTCTTCCAACGCCAGCCAGGTATAAGCCTCGACGCCCCGGTCGAACAATTCCCAGTCCAGTGCCTTCACCCGCTCCCGCCACAGAGCCGTCCGCCGTGCTTTCACGGCTTCGAGGACTCCACCGGCAAACGTCTCGTGCTCCATTCCAACGATCTCGGCGGTTTGACGAAGGACTTGCCCGAGTAAGGACCCCTTGATGGACAGAGCGCCAGCGGCATCGTCCACGGCGCCCAACTCCTTAAGCCGGTTGGCAACGTTCCGGGTTAGATTGGTCACGTCTTCCAGGGTCGGGTTCTTCGCCAGCCACGGCGCGAATCCCGCGGCGAGGTTCCCGGCCAACTCGTCGAGCTGCTTCTCTTCGTCAACCCCGGTGGGCCAATGGAGGTCGCCCGCCTGCCGGGTTCGGCGAATGGTCTCGTCCACTGCGAATCGAACCAGCAGCGGGCCGAGTTCGTTCTCGAACGCCCGAAAGCGCTGGAGGGCGAATTCGCGCATGATCTCGTCGAAGCGTTCCAGGGCCTTTTGCGTGGCCTCGACGAGGAGCGTGTCCCTGTCGGATTCGTGCGGCGGCCGCGACGCGAACTCTCGCTCTTCCAGGGCCCGCAAGACGGCCCGGGTTTGCCGAATCGCCTCGTCGTACTTCAAGACACGTTTTGGCCAAAGCTCCTTGGGCCGGTAGTTCACGAACGTTTCGACCATGTCTAGCGGGGCCGGATCGGTTGGCGTGTCCGCCCTCCCCGCCTTGCCGATCACCGATTCCACTTCGGGGAAGCCGCGCAGCAAGGCGTCCCGCGCCTTGAGGTCGTCGGCGGCCTGCGTCACGCTGGCGCGGGGCACGGTGATTGGCATGTCGAGCGTGCTTCCCTCGTCCAGAGCAGGCATGAAGATGACGCCGATTCGAGGGAGTTGAGAGGACCACAGGGCCAGCAGCGCCAGGCTGACCAGGGCTGCCAACTGCTTGTGGAAGCCACGGATGAGCAGGACGGTGATCGCTGTCACCACGGCCACGGCGAAGAGGAAGAAAAACCGGTGCCAAGTCTGCGACGAGCCAAGGCCAAAGAGCGCCTCTAGTGGGAAGATAGCAGCGGCAGGCACCAACAGTGCTGCGAAGGCCCACATGACGAAGTTGCGGCGGGGAAGAAACCACGTCAGGACGGGCTTGTAGATGTTAATGAAGCTGCGGACGATCCAGTTGTCCTCTTCGCTCTTCAGGCGGCCCTTGAGGAACGTGGGGATAAGGGCCGGCACAACGGTCACGGAGATCAGCGCCACGCCGACGAGGGCAAAACTCTTGGTGAAGGCGAGCGGGTGGAACAGCTTCCCGTTCCGGCCGCTCAGGGCGAACACCGGGATGAACGAGATGAGCATGATCATTACAGAGAAGAAGATCGGCCGCCCGACCGTGCGACAAGCAGGGATGACTATCCCGCGGGTGTCCCCAGTAACCCTGCGGTCGCCGAAATGCTCTTTCAGGTGGTGGGTGGCATTCTCGGTCATCACGATGGCCTGGTCCACCAAGATACCGATGGAGATGGTGATCCCGGCGAGCGACATGATGTTCGCCTGAATGTCAATTATGCCCAGGCGACGCAACAGCCACGTGAACAGGAACGAAAAGAGGACGGAAAGCGGCAGCGTGACGCAGATGACGAAGGCGCTCCGGACGTGCAGCAGAATCAGGAAAACGGCGACGCTGGCGATGACAACCTCATGCCACATCACCCCCGTCAGCGTGTGGATGGCCCCCTCGATGAGCCGCGTGCGGTCGTAGGCGGGGACAATGCGCACCCCCTCGGGCAGCCCCGGCTGAAGTTCCTGGATCTTCTCCTTGATCCGTTGCGTGACGGCCAGCGGGTTTTCGCCGTAGCGCATGAGCACGACGCCGCCCGTCACCTCGTTGCTGTCCTTCTCGTAGACGCTGCGGCGAAACTGCTGGCCCAACTGCACCGTGGCCACGTTCTCGACGTAAATCGGCGTGCCGCCCGGCCCCCGGCGAATGACGGCCTTCTCGAGGCTCTCCTTGCCCTTGATCCAGCCCACGAAGCGGACGAGGTACTCCGCGTTGTTCTTCTCGATGACCCCTCCGCCGGCAGCCCAGTTGCTCTTGGCAACGGCAGAATAGACATCGGCGAGCGTGACGCCGTAGGCCCGTAACGCCTCCGGCTTCACGTCGATCTGGTATTCCAGCGGCGCGCCGCCGACCGTGGCGACCTCGGCCACGCCACGGGCCGAGTTGAGCTGAGGCACGACGTAATACTTGTTCAGCGCCCAGAGCCGGGCCGGGTCCACCGGCCGGGCGGGGTCGGCTTCGACCGTGTACCAGAAGATTTGGCCGAGGGCGGTGGCGTCCGAGGCGAGACGGGGGACGACGCCTTGCGGAAGCAGCGTGCTGCCGCGCACTTCGTCGAGCTTTTCCAGCACGCGCTGGCGGGCGAAGTAGAAGTTCACGTCGTCCTCGAAAATGATCGTGATCATCGAGAAGTTGAACTCCGAAGATGATCGGATCGTTCGGACTCCGGCCAACCCTTGCAACTTCAAGGACAGCGGATAGGTGACTTGATCCTCGATCTCGCGGGGGCTGCGGCCCATCCAGTCGGTGAAGACGATCACCTGGTTCTCACTCAGGTCGGGGATGGCGTCAACGGGCGTGTTGAGCACGGCATATACCCCCCACGCGGCCAGCCCGGCTGCTAGGATCAGCACGATGAACCGATTGCGGATGGAATACTCGATCAGTTTTTCGATCATGGGTCTCGCGCCCCATTAGTTGCCCGTTCGCTTCTCCAAGCGGGTGATGACGTAACCCGATTCCCCCTTCTTCAGCCGACCTTGAACCTGGTCGCCAACCTCGATGCCTTTCAGGAGTTTCGGGTCCTGCAAGCTGAATTCCATTTTCATTGCCTTCATCAAGCCGGGAATGTCTTCGTGGTCGAGAGTCACCGCTGGCTTCGCGGCGTCCAGGGCCACGACTTTCCCGCGCACGTCGTACTCCTTCTCCCCAGTGGTCTTGTCCTTGTCCCCGCCGCCGTCTTTGCAGCCGGCGACGACGAGGGACAATCCGATCACCAACAACCAGACTGTTTGCCAGAACTTCATGGGTCAACTCCTCGAGGTTTAAGGTGAGGAGCGAGCGGCAAGGGCCAGCCGAGTGTCAAGCGCTAACCCGACCGCCTCGCCGGTCTCACCGCCGCTCCCCGCTTGTTACGACCGCCCACTAGGGCTTGGGCGTCCGCGCCTTCAATTCTTTTACTTTGGCCAGCGTCCGCTCCTCGCTTTCCTTGGCTTCGTCTTCGCAGCCAGCGCAACAGAAAAACACGGGCTGGCCCTTCAGCGTCAGTTTGGCCGGCAGGCCCATCGAGCCCAGAGGTTTGCCCGTGATCGGGCAGAGCTTCTGCGCCTCGGCCAGGCGGCGCTCGTCCGCGCCGAGCTTGGCCAGTTCCGCCTTCACTTTCTTGTCCTTGGTGTCGTCGTCCTCGGGCGTGGAGGGCCGAACCGAGACGCTCGACGAACCGGCTTTCCCGCCGCTCCCCCCGTAGTAGATGGAGCCGGCTGCCGGATTGAGGCGGGTCTCGGCGTCGATCAGGAACGAGCCGTTCGTGACTACCCGGTCGCCTGCTTTGAGCCCGGTAAGGAGAGGATGATAAACCTGAGGGCGGTCCGCAACCGTCATGCGCGGCCCGAGTTGAACGGCCACGCCCTCGAAGGTGTTGGGGGATGCCTCTCGGTAGACGATCTTCATGTTTCCCGTGTCGATCACGGCGCTCTCCGGCACGGCCAGCACGCGCCCTTGGCGAAGCTGAACTTGCCGCTCTGCATCTTCGGCCGGGGCCTTGGCGAGCGCTTCGACTTGTTGGGGGAGCACCTTGATCTTCACCGTGGCGTACATGCCGGGCCGCAGTTTGTGGCCGGGGTTCGGCATCTCGAACCGCACCCGCAGCGTGCGCGTGTTCTCGTCCAGGTGCGGGTAGATGAAGCTCAGCGCCCCGGAGAACTCCTGGTTGGGCAGGGAAAGAGTCGTCGCCGTGACCGGCTGCTTTTCCGCAAGGATTGCTTGATCGGCCTCGTACACTTGCGCCTCGATCCAGACGGTATCGAGGTCGGCGACGTCGTAGAGCGGCGACCCTTCGTCGACGTAGTTACCCTCGCGCTGGTACTTCTTGATAACGTGCCCGTGGATGGGCGAGGTAATCGTCAACTTCGTGTTGACTTTGCCCGTGCTGAGAAACTCCTCGATCTGGTCCTCGTTGATGTCCCACTGACGCAGCCGTTTCCGCGCCGAGGCTTCCCGCTCCTTTTCGCCGCTCTGCCTTGCCCGGAGTAGATCGTCTAGCGTGACAGTCAGCTCGGGGCTGTAGCGAATATCGATGACCGCCAGTTTCTCGCCCTGCTCCACCATCTGGCCGGTAAAGTTGACGTAGAGCTTTTCGATGCGACCCTTCTGGCGAACTGCGATGTGGGCTTCCTTCGTTTCGTCGAATTCCACCGAGCCGAACGTGATAAGTTCCTTGACGAGCGGTTGGTACTGAACCTCCGTGGTCTGGACCCCGGCCAGGACGACCCGGTACGGGGTTAGTTGAACACGGCTAACCGTGCCAGGCGGCAGCGATTCGGCTTGCCCCGTCCCCTTCTTGCGCTTCGCCAAATCCATGTGGCAGATGGGACACTTGTCTTTAGGAGTGTCGCGCACGATGAACGGGTGCATCGGGCAGAAGTATTCGATGTCCGAACTGACCGCCTCCGCTTCGCCGGCAGGCCGGGACCACTTTTCGTAGTAAGCGCTGAGCGTGTCCCAGTAGGCGATCAGCGCGCCGATTGCCGCCAAGATGGCGACAAAGCGCAGGCGGGCCTGAAGAGTCTTTAGCAGGAGCCAGAGTTTCCACCAGAACCCGTGCTCCGGCGCTGAGTGCAGCGGACTTTGGCCCGTACCACGTACGGGCAGGCTGCCATCCCCTACGTGCTCCCCGAGTCGGCCCTCGTTACGGTCAATCATGTTTCACCTTGTGCCGCGGGCGGAGGCATCGCCACGCGAAAACACGCGGGCGAGCCCACGCCGGTCCAAGTCGATCGAATGAAGGATGAAATCTGGAATCGAGAGGTGCGCTAGAAGTTAGCGTTGGCCGTTTACGGCGTACAGACTCTCAGCGCCACTCACGTCGGCGAGTGAAGTGCTCGGATTAAATCAGGAAGTGCTGGAGCGTGATGACCAAGTCAGTCGGTGGCGGCCGCTGATGCTCCCGGCGGAACGCCCAGGGTTCCGACGGCACGGTCGGAGTCACCACGGGCCGCGAGGCAAGCAGCGCCTGGAGCGCCACGTCCTCGAGAACCGGTTTCTCCGAGTATGGGATCACGGATACTTCTGGGCGGTGAAAGCTTTTCGTGCAGCAGGGGCCCGTGAAACAGCCAGGGTCGCTCGCCAGGACAGCGCGCGCCGCTCCTTGATGCTGACAACAGCAACTTGTAGACGCCTCCGGTTCACTGGTGCTTTTCTTTTCGATTGGGCTTACGGAGTCGGTTTTGGTGCAGCACTCGCCATCGCAGCAACATCCGCTCTTCTTGGCCATCATGCCAATGCAGAACAGCTTGACACGCCCATTTGGGCACTGGCACGGGAAACGAGGCGCACAGGCCACGAGCGTCATGGCCGCCGTTAGCCAGACGAGAACGGTCAGGGATGTTCTGCGAAGACGACGCATAACTTCACCTACTCGAATTCTTCCTTTTTCTCCAACGCACGTCAAGGCCCAACCTCTTTTGCGGCATGCCCAAAGCCGGCGGCATGGCCGTAACTAGACGAGCCGGTGCCAAGGGGTGGGTCGCTTCCACGATTCCCACTAGCCGGGCGGCTTCAGCTACGCCGGGCCGGCAGTGGCTCTGTGCAGCATCTGGTCGTCGCCGCCATTAAGCCGACCAAAGGCATCGTGCACCGGATGCTCTGGCCGCAACCCGTGGTTGACATCGTGGTGGATTGGGAGCAGCGCTCGGGAAGCCCCGCGGCTCATGGCGGATCCTCCTGGAGAGCTCGCCGGCGGTGCGCCCGACGACGGCAATCGACCCAATCACGGTTAGCGTATCGGGACCACGGGCAAGCTAGATCCACTAGTCCCCTCCCGAGAGCCATTGCTCTTCCCTTCCCATCACACGCCAGTAGGTCGATCCGGAATCCGACGTGGCGCTCTGTGTGGGCTGTCGGTGATGCCCTTATCACCGACAGGCGCACCGCGCTTCAATCCGTCTGCTCAGCCGGGGCGGCGCCTTCGTCGCTATGGCCACGTTCGCTCCTTCCTTCGAGAAAAAGCGGCGGCCGACGACGACGTTTGCACGGCCGCACGGCCAGGATAGGCAACGCCGCTTGGGCCGCACTAGATTCGGGAGGGCCGGCGGGGGCCGCCAAGCCTCGCGCCGGCTCCGCCCTCCTTCCTAGGAAGCCTCGTCTTTAGTCCTGTCACGTTGCATCAACTTCGACTTCACTTGCGGCAACTCGGCCTTCAGTTTCATCCGGTCCTGTGGATTTAAGCCGAACTTCGACGCGCTGCGGTCGATGGCCTTCGAGCACAGCGCCATCTGAATCAGAAGCAAGTGATTGTTCTTCACGCCGGCTTGGCCCACAGCCGACTCAGCTGCTCGTAGCGCGCCCACCATTGGCATAACCTGCCGAGCTCGCCGCTGTCGATGGCCTTCGCAACACCCATCGCGATCAGCCAGGGCGTGATCGAGTTCCAGAGCTTCAGCGCCTCGCCTTTCAAGTGCTTGGGCGGCGTCGGCACGCCATCCGCCTGGACATGTTCTCGACTTGACGACTCAAGAAGCGTAGGGCCGCCCGACGCACCTCCACATCGTTGCCTTCCAATGCTTGGTTCAAAATCGACTGCAATTCCTTCGGCTGCGGGCGGAGACGGGGCAGCGCATTGACAACCGACGCCCGAACGCGTGCGTCCTTGGCCTTGGCTTGTTCGACCAGAAGGGCAACGATCTGCGCCTTACCAGGGGAATTGCGACGTGCCACTTCACCTAGCACGCCTATCGCATGTAGATGGACGGCGACATCTGGGGATTCCAGACATTGCGTGACCACCGGCATCACCTGCTTCAGCGCTTTCTTACCTTCGCGGTCCATCTCCAGCAGGCGTTGGGCCGCCGTAGGGCTATGGAGCCAACCTTTTCCTTGCCGCCTCTCGACTCAAGACCTGGTCGACCTACTAAAAATGCCAACCTACTTTGGTAATGCCCGCGGTATAGTTCTCAAGCACCTCGGCAACCGCTACGGCCGCCGATTCGCCAACCACTGGGAGTTCGTCGGCTTCGCCAAGGAACAGCAGATGGACCTCGACTTTACGACGCCGCCGAAACGGCCGGTGCGGCAGTGAACCGGTGCGACGCGCATGGGTTCGGCGAAGTCATCGGAAACCCGGCCCGAAGCTACCCAGGGGTTCGCACTCGCGAAAAAGACCGGCGCCTCTTCCTGCCGCGTCGGCCCCGGCGCAAAAACAGACGGGGTTTTGCGCCAAAATCATGCTGGCGCAACCGAAGGGACTGCGTCAAGACCGCACTACTTCTAATGGTCGTGCCGGTGCGTCGCGAGCGCAACAAGGGGAAGAAACAGCTATTCGGCGCGATGCTTGATGCGCAGGAAAACGCCCTCTGCGGTCTCCACCGAGGGCGGATCGGAGGTAGATTGCGGCGCCGTCTTTGCCGCGATCAAGTTGCGTCGTCTTCGCCGCAGGACTCGGCTCACAAGATGGCGTAGGCAACTGGCCCGGCCCGGGCGACTCCCGAGGCATTCCAAACGCGTTGTGCGCGTCGGCGGCTTCGTTCCGCGAGCGACTGTAGGACGAGCTATTGATCACTCGCTCAATACATGAGCCGCTCGAGTTCCGTCGTGCTCTGCGAGTGATCGGGCGTGCAACCGACGAGCCAGCCGCCTTCCTGTCGAATACAGTGGGCAACGGTGCTGTGCTCCGGCCGCCTTCGACGGCATTAAGCGCTACGATCCGGCGCGGCGTTTGCTCAAATTCCCTTGGCCGCGTTGCGAAAGGAAGAAGGAGTAGTCCTAATCGAGGTTTCGCGCCCACGCATTGTTCGGGGGGCGACACAATACGCCAGGGGATGACTAGGCGGAACCGCGCCTCTTGATCATCGTCACGCGGTTGCCGCGGCAATTGTACCTCACCCACGACATGTAAGCTCGCATGAGCAGCAACCCCCGACCACAGCTCCGTTCCAAGTTCTCCGGAGCGCACGGATCGGGAACGGCCCGTGGGTCGAATCCCTCGCCGTCGTCTTCGATCGCTACGAGCACACGGCGCGGGCCAACGTGCCATGAGGCCCAGACCCACTTAGTCGGGTCGTTCCGGTTGCCGTGCTTGACCGAGTTGACAAGGGCCTCTTCCAACGCCAGGCGCACGCCGAAGACCTCTGCCTCACTGTAGCCCCACGTTATCATGGCTTCCGCGACGCGATCGCGTACGGCCATTCCTTCCTGGGCGGATGTAAAGCAGAGCCAGTCGCGGAAGCGAGCTGTCCTTTCATTTGCGGCGATCCGTGGAGAGTCGAGGAAGCTTAAGCCCGAGTACATGGAGCACCTCGTTTTCAACTACGAGAACTTGCCAGTCATGCTTGATCTGCGAACTTCTCCGCAGGTCAAGAGGAAGCGAACTTCCACTACCGGATCGCGATTCAGACTCCATTGAAACCCAACCAGAGCCATTAAAGCCAGCCGTCACTCCTTCATCTGCCGCCGCGCTAGTTCGGAGCGTGGTACCTGGCGAACCCGCCACCGTCATGCGGCGAGTGCTCATCAAGGCGAGTCCCAATCTCCCCGCCGCAAGGTTCATTGTCCGGTTCGGGATACCTGCTGAGTAACGCCGTAACGCGACCGCGAATGGAGTGAGATATGTTTCGCGCCTCGAGCAAATAGGATTCAATCGCCCAGACGAGCCAGAGGTTCACCCCCGCCTCATCGAGGTCCAGAGAAGCTGGTCGAACTGAACCTGGGGTGTCCATGTTCCTGAATGAGAATGCTTCTGGGAAGAGGCTGGCAGGCAAGCAGATTGCTCTGCCCCGTCATCTGCTCGCCTGCGTGGATGATACGGGTGGAAAATGCAAGTACCGTGCCCCTCGGCATGGCGTCGAGCACGACGTGTTCGAAGACGACATTCGCTTCCTGGACTAAGAGCTGCGTGCGAAATGCCAGAGCTGGTGGCTCTGAGAGCTCGCTCGTTCCGCAGGCGGGCTGCGCATCGTTAGTCGCCCACCCCAATATCGGTGACGACGCTTTCAAACAAAAGGGCGGTCTCGGCCTCGCGGCTCTGGTTCAGGTCGCTCAAGATTTCCTGAGCTTGTTGTCGGATCGTGCCGAACACGGGCACTTGTCCTGTGATGGGCGTGCCTTTGGCAGCGAGCGCGACTGCTGCCAGAGCTTCAGCGACAGGCTGAAATGCTTCCACCGCACGCTGCACGTCCTCGCGAAGCCGTTGCACCCGCTTCAGTAGATCGCGGTAGTGCAAGCAGAGGATATGCCGCTGCCGAAAGAGCGTCGGCCGGATGCGATCCACGTCGGCGAAGGGGCCGTCCGCGCACTGCGCGACACTGTGATAACGGCGCAATCTTCGCTCGATCTGACGCAAGGCGCGCGCAACTTCGGCGGCCCAATCGCGCTCACGTCCTGCTACGTCCTCTGCCAGGGCATCCTCCAATTGATCGGCAGCGGTAGTAAGGGCGTCTTCAGGCGCGCTCTGATGCTCAAGTTCGACCAGAGTCTGCGTCATAGAACATCTCCTTGGAGGGGATAGAATGGGTGAAAGCTCTTTCTGAGCAATGGGCATGCCAAATATGATCTGTACAGGCATCATTCAAACGACGAGTCCTCAAGTCACCGTTGGATGGCAGGCATGATTCATCCACCGGAGTTTCCGTTAGGATCAAACCAATGCAGGAGGTCGAGCAGGCCGGTCGGTTTGACTAGGTAGTCATCAAAACCCGCTGCCTTTGCTTCGACCCGCTTGGCGACGTCTGCCTCGCCAGTGTATGCGATGAGTGTGATACTCGCCCCCGCAGCAGCACGCAAGGCCCGCGCCACGTGAAATCCGTCCCACCCAGGCAGGTTTATGTCAATGAGCGCCACGTCGTGGGGCCGTGACACACCGATCCGGACCCCTTCGGGACCGCTTGCTGCCACGTCTACGTGGTGCCCTTGGCGTTCCAGGAGGTAGCAGAGCGAATCGCGGCTGAGTTGGTTGTCTTCGACGATCAGCACCCGGCGGCGGCCGGGCGGCGCTTCGCTTGGGAACGAGCCGAAGGTGCTCCAACGGCTAACCATGGGCCAGACTCCGTGCCGCCACCCGTGCAACCAGCTTCGAATCGGATTTCGTGCAACGATCGAGCGCTCGCTGCAACCGGCGTTCGATATTCAAAGGACTGCGCCTCATGCGTTGCAGGAGCTGATCCAGACGCTGGCCAATCGCATTGATCTGTTCGCGTTGGACGTGTCTTTTCGAGGGGTTGGCAAGGTTGGGTTCGAGTCGCATGAGTCACCTGTCTCGCTCACTTGCCATGAGCGAAGAGGCCGTATTCCCTTCCGACTAGAGTTGCAAGGCCCATGCCGATCCGGCGACACCGAACGGGATGAGCAACGCCCCCGACGGCGGGGGAAGCCTTCGGAGGCATCCAGTTCGAAAGAGGGACGGGCGCGGGTCGAATTCCGGCCCGGCACCGACCGGCCAGTACTCGCGAGCGCATTGGCTCCCTCGCAGCGACCTACCCAAGCCAACCGCCGCCTTCTCCTAGAAGAGAACCGATGCTGCCACCTTCCATGTCGTCACGAGCACGGAGCCGCGTACCCCCAGGTTTTCCATCCAGCCGGATTGCAGGCTTCGCGGACAAGGGCGCCAGCGTTGGACCGCCGGCGCACCCAGCCTGCGACTGCGAATTTCTCGCAGGGACAACCGCGATGCCTGCAGGTGCCGGTGCCTGGGACAAGTAACCACGTGCCGCAAGCCTTCACCAGACGGGGGACGTGATGGTCAGAGCGGTGGCGGCATTTACAGACACTGTCGACAGGAAGTGGCATAGCTTCTCCTTAGGTTGGGTTCGACGAGCCGCAACTACCATGCCCTTGGCGGCACGGCTGGACGTTTTCTGACTCGTCCAGGATCGGTGCCCGCGGAAGTGTCTGGATAGCGTCGCATTTCCATGTTTTGCCCGCGTGAATGTCGCTGATGGATTCATGGCGGATTTGAAATCCCGGGCCTCGCGTGGAGGATCGCTTCCTCTCAGCACGCAGGTGACTTCGCAACGGTCAGCTCCCCAAATCCAACCGCCTGCGGAAGTGACGAAAATTCTCGCTTCGCAACTTGCACTCGCACCGATCGTGAGCTAGATTTCCCGTCGGGCTAGTCAGCAGTGCCGCCCGACTTGCGGACAGCACACTCCCGTCCAGCCAACTATCCCATCTCGTCTTTCGGTTCTCGAACCGTTTTCTCGACGGTTGTCCTCCTTTCATTTCTGGGGGAAACATCTCATGCGTGGCCCGATTCAGCGCCGAGATTCCCTCGACGTTCTCATCGTCGAGGACGACGCCATCACGCGGCATCGCTCCGGCAATTGTTCAAAGCCGAAGGATATGCGTGTGCCGAAGCCGACGACGGCCGCGATGCAGTGGAGATTGCCCAGCAATGTCCGCCGCGGCTGGTGCTCTTGGACGTGATAATGCCGGGCATGGATGGGTTCACCGCAGCGCGGCTGCTGCGCAAGGATCCGCGCACCCGTGACGCCTGCATTCACTTTCTAACAGCACGGGAAGCTCCAGAGGTACGGCGCGCGGCCTCGGCACACTGAAGCGGAGGCAATCATGACGGGCAAAATGTTGTTGTTCGATCAACTCGCGCTCCTAGCACGCGATCTCTTGATCGCAGAAATGCAAGGCGGTCGGAACGCTCTACAAGTGGACGTACAGGCCGTGTTCGCGGACGCGCAAAGGTTCTTCGCCGAAGGTGTGAATCTCGGCCACATACGAACGGCGAAGCCGAACGGAAGCGAAGAGTGAATCTTACCGATCAAGGGCGGAATTCTCCGCGAATCCAGGCGCGCTAGAAAGGTGTTTCTTTTCCAGGATCGCGCATGTTGACTAAGGGCCGACTTTGACCGGCCGGGCGCGAACTAGACTTTATCGTTCACCTCCAATCCCAAGCCAGAGACCTCTATGTCCACGCAAAGTACGCCGATTCCCGGCGATGGCGACACGAAGGCATGCGAGCGGCGCGCCCCGGCACCACATCCGCGTGAAACTACAGCCTTCCTGGATCAAGCGGAGTACCGGAAGCAGCCGCGTACCTTAAGCGGCCGCTACGTGCTCCTCCGCTCTCGGGATCGTTGGCCTGTTAGCTACCTGGTGGCGACAATTCGGGACGTTGCTGCAGATGGAATCGGCTTGCGTGTGCGGCGCTCCCTAACCATTGGACTATCCCTGGACGTGCGATTTCAGCACCTGGCCGTCCGAGATCGCGTGGCGGCCGTTGTACGTGCCAACCCAGAGGGAAAGGATTGGCTGGTGGGTTGCACGATCGAACCGCCGCTAAACTTCTTGGAGCTACGCGCGCTGGATGGCTAACCGAGCTGGAGGCGGCGCGTCGCCCGCGTCGATGGTTGGAAGCGACTCTGAACGACTTGCACGTCAAGCGCGAAGTTCTTGATCAGCTCGGACTGGCGGCGAAGGGCCCTACTTGCGATCTTGGCTGTCCAATCGCAGGAGCCGCGATCGGCCGCCCGGTTTAGCATCCAGCGTCTGAATCGATCTCCAATCCGAGCCGCGGGCAGGCTTCACGAATTCGAGCCGTCGGGCCGTAGTGCTCAATGCATGAGCCGCTCGAGTTCCGTCGTGCTCAGCGAGTGATCGAGCGTGCAGCCGACGAGCCAGCCGCCTTCCTGTCTAGTACACTGAGCAACGCGAGCGATCCGACTCTGGATACTGCAGCCCTGGAGCTGAATTTCAAGCAGCGTGCCCAGCGTAAAGGGACTCGCGTGCAGCAAGGCAATGCCGTTCGCCCAGACGTTTTGCACCTGCGACAGTCGAAGGTTGGATTCTGGCATCGTGACCGGGCGGATCCGCACCAGCCTCGGACACTTGTAGCGTGGCTCCGAGCGTCGCTGGATTCCAACATGGTTTCTTTCCACGCACGAAGTTTCGGCAGTGCTCAGGACGGGCATGACATCTCCACAGATTTGAGGGTGCAACTAGGTAGAGAAAGTGATGGAGAAGACTACTTCGTCCCACACGCGAAGTCAAATGGGCTATCCAACGATGCCGGAGAATAAAATCGTCCCCAGCTCGGGCTGTTCGAGCGGAGCTTACGAGCGCCGATCATGGCGGTTCGCTGCAGGACGTGCCAACCTTTTCTTCCGCCGACCGTGCGGAAATCCTTCCGTCCCAGCCGAGAATCAAACGGCATGACCGCAGCTGACCGAGTGCGGCGCCTGGATCAGCTTTCCCTTGGTCTATCCCTGGACGGGACTCGTTAAAACGCCCCGTTAGTTTAAAATGTACCGCTGTCACGTAATGCAAATGGCTCCAGGCGGCGGGCGGGCAGGCATTTTTCCGGCTCCGTCTGCGAGCGTTTCGGGCTTAGGGGAGCCTAGTCGCTCCTCGGCTCTCGATGATTGCCAGTGCGCGGAGTAGAGAAAGGCTGCCGGTGTGGTTCTGCTGCCGAGCAGATCACGCGGGCCCGGCATCGCCTGGGCGGTCCATCTGCGCGCCTGGGCGGATGCCCGTTTCCCGACCCCGCAGACAGTCCATGAAAGGAGGCTCTGCATGAGCCGCGCAATCTTCTCTTCGCGCCGCCCCCGTCACGGC
>Ga0066903_100002740_pt1 | contig 13964 bp, 9 predicted proteins | sample PanSoiMetaGPlot1_FD_67491 | JGI IMG/M metagenome (GOLD analysis project Ga0066903, IMG submission 67491) | Tropical forest soil microbial communities from Panama analyzed to predict greenhouse gas emissions - Panama Soil - Plot 1 (version 2) | ecosystem: Environmental > Terrestrial > Soil >...
CCCGCTGGCACGCGATCGCCTCGTCGCTCCGGCCCAGCCGCATGTGGGCGGTGCCCAGGTCGATGCGGGCGCTCGCCTCGGCCGCGCGGTCCCCGATCGCCCGCGCCGCCGCCACCGCGACCTCGTTCGCCCGCGCGCAGTCGTGCCAGTTGCCGCGCACGACGAAGAAGCCGAACAGCGCCCTGGCGAGCTGGACGGCGAGCTCGGCCAGCTCGCGCGGCTCGCCGCCGGCGGCGAGCCGCGCCGACTGCGCGACGCCGGCCAGCAGGTTCCCCCGCTCCTCCTCCAGCCAGGCCAGCGCCGCCTGGGCGTCCGCGAACGCCAGCCCGCCGGCGGCCCACCGCGGGTCGGCCGTGTCCAGGCGCCAGCTGCCCGGCCGCAGGAGGCCCATCGTGTGCCATCCGGTGGCGACCCAGAAGGCCATGGCGCGCACCAGGGCCGCCGTCCGCTCGGCATCCGGCAGCGTCCGCGCCGCCACGTTCCGCCCGTGCGCGCGCACCAGGTCGTGGAACCGGTAGCGTCCGGGCCGGCGCGACTCCAGCAGCCGCGCGTCGACCAGCCGCTCCAGCAGCGCCAGGGCGTCCGGCTCCGCCTCGCCCGCCAGCCGCGCCGCGGTCGCGAGCGCCAGGTCGGGCCCGTCGGGCAGGCTCAGCAGCCCGAACGCGGCGGCCGCCGCCCGGTCGCCCGGGTCGCGGCCCGTCCGCAGCGCGTGCAGCGAGACGTCGAAGCTCGCCTCCACCGCCAGCTCGCCGGCCCGCAGCTCGTCCAGGCGGCGGGCGCCGTCCTCCAGCTGGCGGGCGAGCTCGCTGATGGGCCACGCCGGCCTGGCGGCCAGCCGCGCGCCGGCGATCCGCAGGGCGAGCGGCAGGTGCCCGCACCGGCGCACGACGTCGCCGGCGGCGTCCGGCTCGGCCTCCACCCGTCCGGGCCCGGCGATGCGGCCGAGCAGCTCCAGCGCGTGCGCCGGCGGCAGGACGTCCAGGCGCACGGCCCGCGCGCCCTCCAGGGTGGCGAGGACCTGGCGGCTGGTCACCAGCACCCGGCACGTGGCGCCCCCCGGCAGCAGCGGGCGCACCTGCTCGGGCCCGCCCGCGTCGTCCAGGACCACCAGCAGCCGCCGGCCGGCGACCAGCGACCGGAAGCCGGCGGCCGCGGCGTCGACGTCGGCCGGGATCGCGTCCGCGCCGCTGCCCAGCGCGCGCAGCATGCGGCGCAGGGCGTCCAGCGGCTCCAGCGGCGCGTGCCCGACCGCGGCGCCGTGCAGGTCGACGTAGAGCTGCCCATCCGGAAAGGCGCCGCCGGCGACCGCCTCGTGGGCGGCCTGGAGCGCCAGCGCCGACTTGCCGGCGCCGCCCATCCCGTCGATGGCCGCGATGGTCCAGTCCCCGCCGTCCCCGCCGTCGCCGGCGAGGCCGGTGAGCAGGCCGCGCAGCACGGCCAGCTCGGCTGACCGACCCGTGAAGTCGGCCGGCGGCCGCGGCAGCTCGCGGGGCACGGCCGGCGGGTCGTCCGCGGGCCGGGCCGCCGGCCGGCGGGCGGACGCGATGAACGCCTCGCGGTCGGGCGGCCGCAGGCGCAGCGCGTCGGCCAGGATGGCCACCGTGCTCGTCCGCGGCGCGAGCCGCTCGCCCCGCTCGAGCATGCTGATCGCCTCGCGGCTGAGCCCGGAGCGCGCGGCCAGCGCCTCCTGCGACAGGCCCGCCAGGGCCCGGTGCCGTCGGAGCGCCTCGCCGAAGCTCACGGGGCGCTCGCCGACGTCTTCGGCCATGAAACTGTCAGTCCCCTTCAGGTAACCGCCCCGACAGCGGGATTGTAGGGCCGCTCGCGCGGTGCGCGTCGCCCGCACCTGCCATGATCGATCAGCGATGAAGGCGGCGCTCTTCAACATCGTCCCGTATGCCGGCGAGGCCGAGCGAGGCAGGTGGCCGGCACCGGTTTCCACCTACTCGGCCGAGGTGGCCGGGCGCTCGATGGAAATGGCCCTGGAGCAGTACCAGCTCGCGGACGAGCTCGGCTTCGACTGGGTGACGCTCGCCGAGCACCACTTCGCCCCGCTCTCCTTGTCGCCCAACCCGATGGTCATGGCGGGCGCGGTCACGCAGCGTGTGCGCCGGGCCAGGATCGCGCTGCTGGGGGCGACGATCCCCATCCTCAACCCGGTGCGGGTGGCCGAGGAGTTCGCCATGCTGGACACACTGACCGGCGGCCGGGTCGTCGCCGGCATGCTGCGCGGCACGGCGAACGAGTACGTCACGTACGACGTCAACCCGGCCGAGTCGCGAGCACGGTTCGAGGAGGCGATGCAGCTGATCATCCGGGCGTGGACCGAGCCGCAGCCGTTCGGCTGGCAGGGCCGGTTCTACCGGTTCCGGACCGTCTCGATCTGGCCCCGGCCCGTGCAGCAGCCGCATCCGCCGATCTACATGTCGGCGTCGAGCCCCGAGGCGGGCGAGTTCGCGGCCAGGCAGCGGGTGCGGATCGGCTTCGCGTTCACCACGCTGCCGCTGGCGACGGCGGCGGCCCGGCACTACCGCGCGTGCGCGGCCGCGTGCGGGTGGGAGCCGGCGCCGGACGACGTCCTCTATCGCGTGACGGCGCACGTCGCCGAGACGGACGAGGAGGCGCTGCACGACCTGCTCGCGTCAGGCGCCGACGCGCCGCGGCGAGGGTTCAGCCTGAGCAACCGGCCGCTGGACGAGGCCGCGGCTGGCGCGGGGTACTACGGCCGGGACGCCGCGAACCAGCGCGGCCGCATCGAGGCGCAGAGCCGCCCGATGGCCGAGCGGATCGCGCAGGGCCAGCTGCTGGCGGGGAGCCCGGACACGGTGCTGGCGCAGGCGCGGCGGATCCGCGACGAGCTGGGCGCGGGCATCCTGGAGCTGGTGTTCTCGCCGGTGGGCCGGGAGCGGACGCTGCGGGCGATCGAGCTGTTCGGAACGGCGGTGCTGCCGCGCCTGCGCGAGCCGTAGGGAGATGGACATGGAGATGGATCCCGAGGCGCGGCGCATCCGCGGCTACCTCGTCACGCAGGCCGCGAAGCTGGACGTCCCCGAGCTGGTGGAGAAGCTGCGCCGGGACGTGGCCGCGCCGCTCCGCGAGGCCGCGGGGAGGGTGCCGGCGGACCGCTTCCACGAGCGGCCGGCGGAGGGCGAGTGGTCGGCGGCGCAGGTCTTCACCCACGTGCTGGAGATGACCGTGCACGGGGACAGGGCCATCGACGCCATCGTGCGGGGCGACCGGCCGCCCGGCGTGCGGGACGCGATCGCGGGAACCGTCTGGGGCGACCTGCGCACCGCCGAGGACTACTGCCGCACGTTCGAGGAGCTGCGCGAACCGTTCTACGCGCGCGTGCTGCTGGCCCGGGGCGACGAGCACCTGGACGTGACGCTGCCGCACCCGACGTTCGGCCCGCTGAACTGGCGGGAGTGGCTGCTGTTCATGCGCATCCACGACCAGTCACACATCGGCCAGATCGAGGCCATCGCCGACCGGTTCCAGTGAGGAAACCCCCATCGGGGGAATTGGGCCACAGCCCCGTCGCCGTTCAGGGCCGGCTCCGCCGCAGACGCCGCGACACCGTGCGGCCCGCACAGGCGATGCAGACGCCGATCACCACGATCTCGGCGCGCATGGCCACGAAGCGATTGCCCCAGCTGACCTCGTCCACCACGGTGCCGATGGCCTCGGAAGGCAGATGGGTCACCTCACCACACACCCGACACACCGCGTGGGGGTGGGCGCAGTCAGCGATCTCGTAGCGGGCGGCCGCGCCGTCCAGACGTACCGTGAGGACCTCACCGCTCCTGCGGAGCGCATCCAGCGCACGGTACACCGTGCTGCGCGCCACGGTCGGATCCCGGGCCCAGACCCGCCGCGCGACCTCGTCGGCGGTGACGAGCGATTCAGCCTCGCGGACCGCTTCCAGCACGAGGGCGCGGCGCCGTCCGTGCCGGAAACGTGCGGCGTGCGCCGCACCCGCCGGCGCCGGTGGCCGAGGCCAGGTCTCGTCCTCGGCGCCGTGCGCCAGCTCAGTCGGCTGGATCTGCCACACGCTCGCCACCGGCCAGCATCGCTCCCCAGCGCTCTTCGACGCGGCCGACGCGGTACACGACCACGGCCACGATCCAGGTCACCGCGAACAACCCCACGATCAGGAAGCCCGCCTGCCCGATGAAGTCCCAGCCGCTGATGGCGTCCCACGGCTGGCCCCGGAGGTCCGTGGTCTGGATCAGGATCTGGAGCAGCTCCATGACACCGATGCCCAGCGCGATCACGACCGACAGCCCGGTGACGGTCATGTTGTAGAACACCTTCCGGACCGGATTGGAGAAGGCCCACGAGTACGCCTTCGACATGAAGGCTCCGTCGGTGGTGTCCATGAGGCACATGCCGGCCGCGAAGATGATCGGCAGGGAGACGACCGCGACGAACGGGAGGCCCTTGGCCGCCGCCCCCGCCGAGATGCCGAGCAGGGCGACCTCCGAGGCGGTGTCGAAGCCGAGCCCGAACAGAAACCCGATCGGGTACATGTGCCAGCTCTGGTCGACCAGACGGAAGAGCCGGCCGAACGCGCGGCTCATCACGCCGCCGGCGACCAGATCCTCGTCGAGGGAGGCGCTGTCGTACTCGCCACGCCGCATGCGGAGGAAGACGCCGACGATGCCCAGCAGGATGACGAGGTTCAGGATCCCGATCAGCACCAGGAAGCTGCCGGAGACGGTCGTCCCGATGACCCCGCCGATGTTCTTCAGCTCGCCGCCGTCGCTCACGACGCCCTGCACGATCGATTGGACCGCGAAGCCGAGGGCCAGAGCGATGAGGAGGACGACGGTCGAGTGGCCCAGCGAGAAGAAGAAGCCGACGCCGACCGGCTTCCTGCCCTGCTGGAGCAGCTTGCGGGTGGAGTTGTCGATGGCCGAGATGTGGTCGGCGTCGAACGCGTGCCGGAGGCCGAAGGAGTACGCGAGGGCCCCCAGGGCGAGGAACGCGGGGTGTCCGGCTCCGTACGTCAGCAGGCAGCCGAATCCGATGACGTGGAGGCCCAGGATGGCGGCGTAGAAGCCGCCCAGGCGCTTTCTCTCGCCGCGGTCGAATCCGCGAGCCATGGTCTCGACGATCGTCGCCATCACAACGTCCTCCCGATCTGCGCAGTCCGCTCGCGGGGCCTCCCCGCCCCCCGGTTCTCCCTGCACAATATCAGGAATCGGTCGCAATTGGGAGCCGATCTGATGCCAGGCGAACGATGATCGAAGCGGGCCGACGGCTGGAGCACTTATCGGGGGTCGATCGCAATAGCGTGGTCACCGGAACCCGCTTCCGGGACGCCGACCAGGTCGGCGCGGCCCGAGAGGACCTCGGTGAGCGCGGCGTCCTCGTCCAGCTCGTCGGGGACCAGCAGGGCGATCGTCCGGCAGCGCAGCCGCGCCTCCTCGCAGAGGAGGCGGCGGGTCAGCGGCGTGCCGCCGAACACCGCGACCAGCGCGGCGCCCGCCGCCGCGCCCCTGGCCACGGCCTCGAGCGCCGGGCGCAGCTCCGCCTCGGCCGGCGGCGCCTCCACGCGCAGGCCCCAGGCGCCGGCGGCGGCCGGCTCGCCGCGCAGGTTCAGGTCGCCGCCCGGCAGCACGACCGCGCGATCGTTCACCGGGACCACGCGCCCGGCCACCGGCCGCCCGGCGACCTCGATCGGGCTGTCCAGCGGGCCCGCGCCGTGCGCCGACCGCCACGCCCCGTGGGCGGCCGCGACGAAGCCGGGGTCTCGCCGGCCCAGCCTGGCGTCGGTGAGCGCGCGGGTGAAGAAGTGGTACGCGAACTGCCACGGCGGCAGCGCGTCGTGGGTCCGCCCGAAGCGCTCCCACCACGACAGGCTGGGCCGCGCGTACTCCTGGATCCTGTCCACCAGCGGCCGGCGGACCGCCTCGTACGCGGCGAGCGCCGAGTCGACGTCGTCGTGCTCGTCGAGGGCGGCGACCAGGGCGATCGCGTCCTCCATCGCCATCTTCGTGCCGGAGCCGACGGAGAAGTGGGCGGTGTGCGCGCCGTCGCCCAGCAGCGCGATGGCCGTGCCGCCGGCGCGGTGACGCCAGCGGGCCGACCGGTGGGTCCGGAAGCTGCCCCACCGCGAGCTGTTCACCAGCAGCCGGTGTCCCTGGAGGTGACCCGCGAACACGTCCTCCAGGTAGCGACGGCTCCGCTCGTCGCTGGGGCCGGGCGGCCGGGTGACGTCGAACTCGTCCAGCCCCGCGCGGCGCCACGAGCCCTCGTCCGTCTCGACGATGAACGTCGACACCCCCGAACCGATCGGGTAGCCGTGGACGGCGAAGACCCCGTGCGGGCCGCGCTCGTGCACGAAGGTCAGCCCCTCGAACGGGCAGGTCGTCCCCAGCCAGATGAACCTGGCCGCCGCCGTCTCCACCGACGGCTGGAACACGTCGGCGAACCGCGCGCGAAGCCGGGAGTTGGCGCCGTCGGCCGCCACGACCAGGTCGTATCCCGCGGCGACCACCTCGTCCGGGTCGACCGGCGTGGAGAACGCCAGCCGCACGCCGGCCGCCGACGCCCGCTCCCGCAGGACCCGCAGCAGCGTCCGGCGCGCGACGGCGCCCATCCCGTTCCCGCCGCAGCGGAACCGTTCGCCGCGCAGGCGCACCTCGATCGCGTCCCAGTGCACGCCGTGGTCGGCCAGCGCGTCGCGCAGGACCGGGTCGGCCTCGTGGATCCCGGCGAGCGTCGCGTCCGAGAACACCACGCCGAACCCGAACGTGTCATCAGCCCGGTTGCGCTCGAAGACGGTGACGTCGCGCGTGGGGCCCGACGTCTTCGCCAGGGCGGCCGCGAACAGCCCGCCGGGACCGCCGCCCACGACCGCGATCCTCATCGGCGCGCCCAGCCGATCAGGCGCGCAGGGACGCCCGCAGGATGGCCGCCAGCTCGTCGGGGCCGACGGGCCGCGGACAGCAGGCGAGCAGCCGCGTCTGCTTCAAAGTGCCCTCGACCAGCGCCGGGATGTCCGCCTCGCCGTAGCCCACCGCGGCCAGGCCGAGCGGGCCGCCCGTGTCCTCGACGATCGCCCTGACGACCGCAGGGAGGACGTCCCGGCCGTTGCCCGGCGTGATGCCCCGCAGGTCGGCGCCGAGCAGCTCCGCGGCCCGGAGGTGGCGCTCGGGCGCCGTCGGGTAGGTGAAGGCGAACGCGGCCGGCGCGGTGACCACCACCGACTGGCCGTGCGGGACCATCGCCTCCTCCACCGCGTAGCCCCGGGGCCGGTACTCGGTCACCAGCCCGGCGATCGGGTAGGCGGTCGCGTGCGGGATGTGGACGCCGGCGTTGCCGAAGCCCATGCCCGCGAACGTGGCCGCCGAGCTCATGCCCACGCGGGCCTCCAGGTCGTCGGGGTTGAGCACCGCGCGCCGGAGGTGCCGGCCGACGAGCGAGAGGGCCTGCTCGCACCAGACGTCGCTGATCGGGTTGGCCCCGATGTACGCGGGCCGGTCCGCCGGCGACGGCCACCGCGGCCGCCGGTCGTACGGCACCGCGGTGTACGACTCGAGCGCGTGGCACAGCACGTCGTAGCCGCTGGCGGCCGTGACCGCGGCCGGCATGGTCAGCGTGTTCAGCGGGTCGACCACCGCCAGGTGGGGCCGCAGGTGGGCGTGGCTGATCCCGCTCTTGAGGCGGAGGTCCAGGATGTCCACCACGCAGACCGGCGTGCACTCGGCGCCCGTCCCGGCGGTGGTCGGGACGGCCACCAGGGGCCGGAGCGGGCCGGGGACCGGCGCCCCCTCGCCGATCGGCCGGTTCAGGTAGCGCATCAGGTCCGCGGGATAGGTCTTGAACAGGTCGATCGCCTTGGCCGTGTCGATCGCGCTGCCGCCTCCGACCGCCACGTAGCCGTCGTACTCCTGGCCCTCCAGCGCGCGCAGGGCCTCGCGCACCGAGACGTCCGTCGGCTCGACGTGGGCGAGGTCGCAGAGGTCCGTCTCGATGCCCTCGCTCTCGATGATCCGGCTCACCCGCGCCGGCAGCCCGAGCGCGGCGAGGTGCGGATCGGTGACCACGAGGACCTTGGTCACCCCGAGCCGGCGGAGCTCGTAGCCGACCTCGGCGGTCGCGCCGATGCCGAACTTCAGCGGCGGCGCCTGCCACGTGATGACGGTCTCGTTCGGCAGGACGACCCCGCGCCCGCCGGCGTCTCCGGTGCTCATCAGGAGAAGCGCGCGAGCTCGCGCGGCTTCGACGTGCCGATCGTCACCGAGGTGACCCGCAAATTCGGCCGTTCCATCGACGCACAACGTACCGCGAGCGGCCGAACGCGATCGCAAGCTGGCGTCCGCCGCCACGCCATGGCTAGCGTGACCGGGTGATGGCGCCTGCCTCGTACCTCCTCCAGCTCCTCGACCAGGTGAACGGCGCGGTCGGCGTGGACATGGCCGTCGACCGGGCGCTGCTCGCGGCCCAGATCCTGATCCTGATCGGCATCATCGCGGCCGAGCTCCTCCGTCCACGGGACCGCTGCCTGCCCGCGCTGATCGTCGCGGTCGCGATGCTCCTGCTGGTGCAGGGCCAGGCGTGGTGGACGTTCGACGAGCTGTCGGGGGCGTCCTACGTCCAGCAGCTCTACCACCTGATCACGCGCGACGGCGCGCGGCTCGCCAACCTGTATCTCACCCTCGCCACGTGCGCGCTGGGTGCAGCCTACGTGCTGGCCAGGCGCGGAGCGACGCCCGCCGCCGCGCCGGACCCCGACCCGACCGATCCGGCCGCCCCGCCCTACGTGCTGGTGACGATCTGGACGATGACCGCCTCGGCGCTGCTGCTGCTGATCGCGGGCGGTCCGCTGGAGGTGCTCAGGCACCCGGGCATGAGCATTGCCGGCCAGGCGGTGGCGCTGCTGGCGGTGAGCCTGGGCAAGCTGCCGCTCCTGGAGGCGGTCGCCCGCAGGCGTCGCCCCAACCCATACGACGTGGCCCTGTTCCTGTGGGTGATGCTGCTGCTGCTGCTGAACTCGCGCTTCCTCGCGCTCTTCGCCGTGGGCCAGCTGGTCCTGGCCTGGGACCGCTGGCGGCAGCTGCCGAGGGCGCTGATGCTGGCCTGCGCCGGGTTCGCCGCCCTCGTCATCTTCGGGTACGGGCTCTATCGCGACCTGGGCAACTCCACGCCCACGGGCACGCCGCTCGACAACCTGTCCATCGCCAGCTTCGTGAACGAGCACGCCCAGAACGGCATCGTCGACTGGTTCTACGCGCGCAACGTGGAGGGCTTCTCGGGCCCCGCCGGCATGCTGAGCTTCGCGATGCTCGACGGCGGCCTGAGCCACGACTACGGCCTCTGGGAGCTGGACGCCGTGACGCACCTGGTCCCCAACGCCTGGCGCAACGACCCGGACCTCCCGTTCCTCGGCCTGGACCGGCTCCTGACGAGCGCCTATCCGTACGACGGGTCCGTCGTTCGCCCGGGCTTCGAGCTGGCCTACGGTCACCTCGGCCTGCCCGGCATGCTGCTGCTCGGCGCCCTGCTCGGCGCGCTGCCGAGGCGGCTGCACACCTGGATGCGCGCCCGCCGCGACCCGCTGCCGGCCGCCCTGCTGTCCGTGCAGATCGCGCAGCTGGTCAGGGCCTCGATCGGCGGCGCGCTGTTCTACGGGTTCGCGGACCTCGTCGGGCTCTGGGTGTACCGGCGCCTGCCCGCGGTCGGGCCGGGCGCGCGGGACGGCGCCGTCAGCGCCAGCGCGCCGTCACCTCTTCGTCCCCCCGCCCCGTCAGCGCGCGTCTCGTGACGCCGTCCGGCACGCTGATCTCGACGTCGACCGGACGCGCCAGGACGCCGGCCTGCTTCTGCACGTAGAGCCGGTACCCGCTCCTCACGTCGAGCGGCGCGCTGTAGAAGAGATGGATCTCCGTGGCCTCGCCGCGCGGGAGGCGGAAGAACATGCCGAAGGCCCGGCGGCCGTGGTCGAGCCGCTCCTCCTCGATGCCGCCGGACGGCTGGCCGCGCGCGTCGACCCCGGTGAACCCGGTCAGCCGGCTGGTCTCCGGCAGGTAGACGCGGACGAAGTCGCGATACGCGGTGTCCCGGCCCGGCGGCACCGTCGGGTCGGTCGCGCCCGCGGGGTACTCGTAGCGCAGCACCAGCTCGTGCCGGCTCAGGCCATCGGCGTCCACCTCGACCCGGACCGCCATCGACTTGCGCACGTAGCCGTCGCCCTTCGTGCCCCCGATGTTCGCGTCGACCACCAGCAGGGAGTCCGCGGCCGCGCCCGGGTCCACGAGGGCGCCGTCGTAGCGGGCGGCGCGCAGCGCGGCCTCGACGGCCGGGTCGTGGAGGAAGAGCTGGATGTGGCGGTCGCGGGCGGCGTCGGCGCTCGCGTTCAGCATCGCCAGCCACTGTGCGGGCTGCGCGGCCAGCACCCGCCGGGCGAGCGCCGCGGCCACCAGCGGCAGCACGGCCTTGCCGCTCCCGGGCCCCTTGTCCACGTTCACGATCCGGTTGAGCATCGGAAAGAGCGTGTCGGCCGTGAACGTGCCGTACGGCTCGACGTCGATCGGCCCGACGACCCGGAGGATCGCGGCCACCGCGTAGGGGTCGATGCTGATCGTGCCGTCCACCGCGCGCCCGCCCGTCGCGGCGTGGATCTCCTCGGTCAGCCGGGCCGTGCTCGGGAAGTCGGGGTCCCAGCCGGCGTCGCCGATGTCGAGCGCGTTGCCGGCGAGGCGCAGCCGAGCGCCCAGGGCGGGCGGCACCGGGAACCGCTGGGCATAGCGCGCGTCGAGGTCCTCCACGCCGTGGACCTCGATCGAGGCCGGCATCCCGGCCGACACGCTGACCGTGCCCAGCGCGCCGACGAAGCCCCCCGCCGGCCGCAGCTCGCTCGGGTTCGGGAAGAGCAGGAGGTAGCTCCTGGGCCCGTCGGCCCCGAGCAGGCCGGGCAGGTACGTGGCGGCCGTCGACGCCGCCGCGGCGGAGCGCCTGGCGGGCTGCAGCCGCGCCAGGGCGTCGCGGGCGAGCCCGGCCAGGGCCGGGGCGAGGGGCCTCGCCAGCGCCGCGCGGAGACCGGCGTCCGCCCGGTCCAGACGCGACACCGCGTCGGCCAGCGGGCGCCGAGAGCCGGTGAGGAGCCGCAGCGTGCGCGGGCCGACCGGTCCCTCCGCACGGTCGTCGGCGTACAGCCCGGCGACCCGCACCAGGTCCGCCAGCGCGGCGGCCGAGTCCTCCGCGGCCCCGGCCAGGGCGAGCAGCGCGAGGCGCTGGTCGCCGCCGGCGGGAAGCAGGCCCGCCGACCGCAGCAGCGGGTCGGCGCGGAGGCTGGCGGCGGCCGCGGCGATCCTCGACGCGGCGTCGCGCTGCAGCCGTCGGGCGCGGGTCACACGGTCCGGCGACCAGTCGGAGGCCGACGTTCCGAGCACCGCCGCCGCCTGCTGGAGCTCCGCCGCTCCGCGTTCCAGCTCGGCTGCGGCCGCGACGTCGCGGACCGCCGCGAGAGCGGGCGCGAGGACGAGCGCGAGCAGCGCCAACAGCGCCGCGAGGTGCGCGCGTCTGCGCACGTGCCTGTGCAGGAACGAGCCTGCCTGGATGTTTCCGAACGGTGGATGTGATCGCAAAGTTGACCCGAACCCGACAGCGATGCTTATTCTAAATCCGACGTACCCAATACGTACGGAATGGCTGCTCGGGGTCAGAGAGAATGTCAACACGCTGCTGTCGTCTTCCAGTTTCGTTCGCCCTGTCGCTCGTCATCGCCGCGATGGCCTGGGTCGTGCTGTCGACGACCAGTGGTCTCGCCTATGACGTCGGTCCCGCATCGTCGGAGACGGCGCCCGCGGTCATCACGCCGGGCGTGCCGTTCACGGTGACCGCCACGTTCATCGGCAGCGACGGCGTGCCGCTGCGCGGCTTCTCGGTGGTGTGGAGCTCGTCCACCATCACGACGGCGGCGGCGCCCGCGAGGAGTGACGGCATCCTGCTGATGGCGCATGTGGGCCAGGCCGTGCTGTTCAAGGTGTGCACGATCAGCTTCAACCCGCCGGTCGGCACCACCAACGCCACCGGCGTCGTCAGCACGACGGCGCTGGATCCCGTGGGCTGCTTCGGCACGTTCACACTGACCGCGACCATCCCCGGGGTTGGCAGCGTCAGCGCCGAGGTGACGGCGACCGCGGGCGCAGCCGGCGGCGCCTTCCCGAACACGTCCCGCCTGGCCGGCAGGGGGCTCGCGCCCGCCGTGCCGGTGGCGATCCTGGGAACCCTGGTCCTGCTGAGCCTCGCGGTCGTCCTGTGGCTGCGCTCCAGGTCGCGGCGCGCGCTCGACTGAGCCGCTAGCAGGACTTCCCAGATGGCTCCGGCGACGATCACCACCAACTTCGCGCACGCACCTTCACAGTCATGGAGCTGAGACGCCACGCGCGCGCCCTGCGGCGGCGTCTCTGGCTCCTTGTGCTCCTGCCCGTGGCGGCGGCCGTCGCCGCCGCGGGCGTCAGCCTGTTCCTCCCGCCCGTCTACCAGGCCGACGTCGGCGTGCTGGTCCGGCCGGCGCAGCCGATCAGCTCACTCGACCAGAGCAGCGCGGCCGTCACGGCCGACCAGGTGGCGCGCACGTACGCGCAGCTGCTGACGCAGCGGGCGCTGCTGCAGCGGGTGATCGACGACCTGCGTCTGCGGACGAATCCGGACCAGCTGCGGCAGTCCGTCCGGGTGACGCCGCAGGCGAACACGACGCTGCTCACGGTGACCGTCTTCGACGGCGATCCGGTCCGGGCGCGCGACGTCGCGAACAAGCTGGTCGACGACTTCCTCGCCCAGTCGCAGGACCTGCAGCGGTCGCAGGTGGAGCGCTATTCCGCCAACGTGGCCGGGCAGGTGAAGAGCCTGGAGGCGCAGATCCAGGACGAGCAGGCCCGCATCGACGAGCTGCAGGGCGCGACCAAACCGCTCGGCGCGCGGGACTCGTCCGAGCTGGTGCGCCTGCAGCAGCAGATCACGGCCGACCGCGCGCGCTACTTCACGCTCTCGCAGGGCGAGTCGGACATCGAGGTCAACGTCGCCCGCTCCAGCGACGACGTCACCGTGGTGTCGCCGGCGACGCGGCCGCGCCTGCCGGTGTCGCCGAAGCCCCTGCTCAACGCCGGCCTGGCCCTCGCGGCGGGCCTGGCCCTCGCGGTCGCCCTGGCGCTGCTGCTGGACCACCTCGACCAGTCGATCAAGACCGACGAGGAGCTCATCGAGCGCACGGGCCTGGTGCCGCTGACGCACGTGCCGGCGACTGAGCATCCCAGGGGGGTGCGCGGCAGGTCCGGCCCCGACGGCGACGCCGGCCTGGCCGAGCCGTACAAGACGCTGCGGACCAACGTCCTCTTCTCCAGCCTGGACCGGCCGCTGCGCACCATCGCGGTGACGTCCGCCATCCCCGGCGAGGGCAAGTCGACCGTGGCCGCCAACTTCGCGGCCGCGCTCGCCGCCGCCGGCCACCCCACGGTGCTGCTGGACTGCGACTTCCGCCGCCCGGCGCAGCACCGCATCTTCGGCCGCATCCGGAACCTCGGCCTGACGGACCTGATCCTCAGGGAGGCGTCCGAGGAGGACGCCATCCGGCCTGTCGACTGGGTGCCGGGGCTGTGGCTGACGACGACCGGGACCACCCCGGCCAATCCGTCCGAGCTGCTGGGCAGCGCGCGGATGCGGGAGCTGCTGGAGGGCCTGACCGGCCGCTTCGCCCACGTGGTCATCGACACGCCGCCGGTCAACGCGGTCGCCGATCCGCTCGTGGTGGCCAGCTACGCGGACGCGACGCTGGTGGTCGTCGAGCACGGACGGGCCACCGTCCCGTCGGTGCGGCAGGCGCTGCGCTCGCTCGGCCTGGTGCAGGCCAGGGTCCTGGGCGCGGTCGTGAACAAGGTGGCGAGCGGGGAGCAGGGCTACCAGTACTACCGCTACTCGACCGCCGGCGACGGGGACGGGAATGGGGACGGGCCCCC